>Ga0137368_10005733_pt1 | contig 13073 bp, 20 predicted proteins | sample SagtaG_13_FD_104917 | JGI IMG/M metagenome (GOLD analysis project Ga0137368, IMG submission 104917) | Vadose zone soil microbial communities from Sagehorn Ranch, Mendocino, California, USA - Sage1_L_100_16 metaG | ecosystem: Environmental > Terrestrial > Soil > Vadose zone | place: USA...
ATCTCCACATCCGCCAATTGGTAGAACTCAGGCGCCTGCGGTTAGAAAATATCACAAAGCCTTACAATCTCGAATACGCAGGTGATTGGTAACTGATAGTCGCAAATCATATTATCAATATAGTAGGACTTACGCAGTTGCGCGCTTGTGCGCCAACGTCGCTTGCTCAAACCCAGCCAACAGCGCCTTGGGTCCCGCCAGAAACTGCTGGATGGCCGGGCGAATGATCTCGAGTTTGGTCTCAAACCAACTCGTTCCACTGGTGATCCGATGATGCTCCAATCGCAAAAACGCCCGTATCGCCCAGCCAATGTGGTTGCGTTGCGCCCGCGCACTTCGCGCCGCACACCGCTCGACTCCGGTGTGCTGTTTCAGGGCGCGATGATAGCTTTCAATCGTCCAAATCTGGTCGGCCAACTCCGCACGCTCATCCATCGTCATCGTCAGCTCACTTGTCGCCCAGTATTCCGTGTCACCGTCGGTGGTGTCAATCCGAAACACCAGGATAAAGCCATAGCCCTTCAGATGCACGCGTGTTCCGGCTTCACGAATCGCGCACTCGGACAATGCTCGATTGCCAGTCCCATCCGGATTGACCTGCCGGTTGGCTTTCAAGCGCGTCAGCCATTGCCACGTGTGCGCCCGGATCGTCTTGAGATTCTCCAAACTGCTGTACCAGCCATCAAAGGCAACATAGCGCGGCTGAAAGCCACGCGCTTTAGCGGTTTGCAGCATCGCGCGGAAGTGTGCGTTTTTAGTCAAGCCATCGACGGGTTTATCAAACAGCCGATAATCGCAGGGGATGGCGTCAGTTCCATCACTCCACAACAACGTCAGTAGATTGATGCCGCTGACCACGCGATGATGCTTGCCGGACCAATGCCGATGGACCAGTTCGATCTGCTGGGCATAGGGCTTGTCGAAGGTGGTGTCATCGGCGATCAACAGGCCGCTCAGGCGGTCGACATACGGCTCGGCTTCGCGCCAGAGCGGAAGTGGGTCGGGTTCGAGGCGCTGCAACAGTCGGGTGAAGGCGTCATGCGCGGCGCGACGTGGCTCATCAGGTTGGACGCGCGCCGCTTCGCTACACGAGACCACCCGTGGTGCGGCCACGAGAAAGTTGATGTAATCGAGATCAGAGACTTTGGGTGTATTCATCGCCGTATGATACCCCACAATCCGTCAACTGCGTAAGTCCTAACTATGTTCATGTAACTGTCGTATGGTTGTTGCTCCTGATGAGTAGAATCCCGGCTGCCTGATCGAATGTCAGTCTCAGTTGTCATAGCGATCAGTCTCGGTGCTTCCTCCGCTCGGGTTGAGCCAGGAGCTCGCCCTGGCCTTCGACATCGGCGATAAACCCGCCCCAACCCTGTTCTGCTGCGCGGGTTGGAAACGTCACGACGAGCAGGCGCACGGGCTCCGCGCTGCGGATCGTGTAGCCATGCTCGACGCCCTGCGGGAGAAAGATAAATCCACCTGTGCCAACATCAAACGACTGGCCGCCGCAGTGGAACGTGAGCTCACCGCTGAGGACGTAGAAGATCTCGTCTTCGGTGGGATGGGTATGATCGGGCGGCTCTTCGCCTTTGCGCGTGGTGTACTCCGTGACGGTTGCGCCCCGGCCGGGATGCAGCTCACCGAGTTTCACCGTCATATCGATACCGTAGCGGTATATCCAGCCTTCACCAGCCTTGAGCGCGTATGGTTCCACGTCAGGTGCTCCTTTCTCTCACAGCTCGATTCACTCCAGGCGTGCAGCGGTCGGCACAGTGGCAACCAGGCGCATCGGTCGTGTCCAGCGAATCCAGACCTCTGCCGCAATCAGGTGCAGCACAAAGCCGATCCAGAAGGCGATGCCAAAAAACGTATCCGGCGTCAGGCCGGAAAGGCGACTGGTGGCAAAGAACAGGCCGATGACCGGCCGGATCGTGGCAACAGCCAGCCCAATGGCAAAGGCACGAATCATCCACTCGCGGTGCAGTGCGATCTCGCGTCGGAGGATGTGCCGATAGGCCTTGCCCAGTGCAACCAGAAAGAGCAAGGCGAACAGGGTCGTTGCGACTGCCTGCGTAAGGCCGCCAATCGCTGGCATGGCAAAGCTCATCACCAGAGCCGATACGCCAATGATCAGGCTACAGATCAGGTAGATGCGTCCGTTCCAGCGGTGCCATTGCAAATGGCGGGCGCGTATGGTAGCGCTGAACTGCAACGGCCCCAGCACCATGAACAGCGCGCCGGGGATGATGTGGATGAGCGTCAGGACGGGGTAGCGCGCAAACACATCATCCAGCGCCGCGAACTGCGCGGCGACGGGATTGGAGGTGGCAGCAGTCGGACGGTAGCCTGTGATCAGGATTGGTATGAGATTGATGGTGCGCCGTACTACCACGGCAATGCCGATCAGCGCCAGCAGGATGACCACACTCCAGAGGGTGCGTCGGACGCGACGCGCAGGTTTCATGGTTCGTTCAGATTTCGCGTACAATGATGATGCCATCGCTTGTCACCTCGATCAGGGGAGCGATTTACCCTGCTGTGCGGTCAGGCTCATAGCGCAGCAAGACCACCCCTGAGCGGAAGGCTTTGCTCTCAAGGAGCTTCAGATGAGCCGACTCCATCCCGACTGCAAAGAGCCGTTTGCCGCGCCCGCGCACCAGCGGATGAAGGAGCAGCCAGTAGGCATCAACCAGGCCCGCCTGCATCAGCGATTGGGCCAGGGTGGCGCTGCCACTCAGACGGATGTCCCCACCGACCTGCTGCTTCAGCCTGCGGATCTCCTCTATGACATTCCCTTTGATCAGCGTCGTATTGTTCCACTCGGCCTTGTCCAGCGTAGATGAGACGACGAACTTGGGCTGGCTGTTGAGCTTGTCCGCGACGCCAAACTCATTGTTGGTCTGGGTAGGCCAGTACGCGGCAAACATCTGGTACGTTACGCGCCCCAGCAGCGCGGCGTCGGACGCATGAATGTTTGCCTGGATGGCCTCCGCCACCTCCTCGCTGATGTAGGGCGGCTGCCACTGCTCCGACGCCTCCATCACGCCGTCCAGGGTCAGAAATTCAGCGACAATCAGCTTTCGCATGCACACGCTCCTTTCCGCTGAGGGGATCGGGCTTGCACGATCATCCCTCGCTCAGCTTACAAAGTGCTATGTGGCTCGTTGCATCACGCAGAACAGCGCGCGCGGAAGCGGATCGAGCGTGCCCTGGTAGACCGTCTCCCTGATCGAGTGTATGTGCAACCGGCTGCTGAAGAGCGCCCAAATCTGCTCGCGCGTGAAGCGGTGCGGCCCCTGCGTTCCCGGCTGGAGGTGGCTAAAGCACTTCGCGAAGAGATACCCGCCTGGTCGCAGCAGACCAGCAATCGTGGAGACGTAGTCCTGTCGCCGCTCGGGTGGCAGGACGTGGAAGCAGCCCCGGTCGAAGATCAGGTCGAATGGTCCAGTTAGCCGGGTGGACAGAATATCATCCTGCTGCCATGTCACGACAAGCCCCTGCGCTTCCGCCTTCTCGCGCGCGAGCTGGACGGCTGCCGCAGAGATATCCGTTGCCGTCACGTCGAAGCCGCGCTGGGCAAGCTGCATCGCCTGCGTGCCCGGCCCACTCCCCAGATCCAGCGCACGACCGCCCTGGAGCCCAAGCTGCTCCAGCGTCTGTCTGAGATCATCGTCGAGCTCCGAATAGAACCAGGGCATGGTCTCGACGGCCTGGTGTTGGTAGCGTTCCTCCCAGCCGGGAAACACCGGCTGCTGATCTCCCGACATGATTCTGCCTTTCTTATGCCAGTATGATCGGCTTGCCAAGAAACCGACTATAGCGCTGGACTGCCTGGTCGAGCGCCTGCTGCTCGGTCGCACTCAGCGCTCGGAATGGCTCGAGCGTCAGCAGAACGCGATCGTTCTCGATGACTCGCTTCCAGGCGCCGACAATCCGACCATCGATCACGATCACAATGCCGAACGCGACGACAACCAACTCACGGTAGTGCGGATCAAGGATCGCGGTATGGTCTTTATAGGCAATCGTATACTCGTCGTAGGCAGGCAGCAGGTGGGCGATGGGTGAGGCAACTGGGATGGGCTGGGCATCTGGCCTGAACCAGTAGGCCTGTCCATCGACACGAGCCGTTTCAAACTGCGACGTGTTCAGCTCCAGCCCGACCTTGACATCGGCGGTCGAGAGGCCCGACCACCAGGCAAAATCCTTGATCGTTGCCGGTCCATGGCTGGTGAAGTAACGCCTGATCAGCTCGGCCAGCGCCTCATCGCGCGCAAGTGTCCTCGTCGCCGGCACGCGCTCGTCGAGCAGGGCATAGGTGTGCTGCTTGCCGCGCATCGCGCCGCTGCAGATCAGGCCCTCCAGCTCGGCATGCATCACCAGATAGGTCAGGCGCAGGCGGTCGTCGGTTGCGCGTATGATGCCAGCCTGTTCGAGCGCTGTGGCAAGCTCGCTGCGAGTGAGGTGCTTGCCGCCCTGTACGGCGCTGGTGAGCACCGTGGCGCCGCGTGCCAGCACGGCCGCATCCAGCTCCAGCTTTCGGTAGTAGGAGGCATTCAGCGCATGGACACGCGGCGAGGTGAGCGCGAGCAGCCAGCGAATATCGGCTGGCGCGACAAAATGCCAGGTCGGACCATCGCGTGCGTGCGCAGTATCGCGCCGTCGGCATATGCCTGGTCAATGGTGGTCTGAGTTACGCCATCCAGTCGCTGGGCAATCCCCCAGGTCGCGCCGGGATACTCCTGCGCCTGCACTGCGCCGAACCAGTGCACAACCTGGTCCGGCCGTGCGAACGGCGCTCCGATAAGGTGCTGGTTGTGCAGGCGCTGCTGGACGATATCCAAAGAGGTCATAGCGGTCTTCCGAACAGAGTCGTAGGTCGATCATAGGCGATGGTGAACAGGTAAAGTCGGCTGGCGCCGGCTGCACGGCTATACTCCTCTTGTCCCGTCAATGTAGATCAGGTAATCCAGCCAGCCGGTCGAATGACCAAGCGCGGTGAGCAGCAGCGCCGCCTCGCTGCGGTGCTGGGCCGCATGTAGCGCCTGATGCAGCAGAATCTGCCAGCGCGGATAGGCCTGGGGCTCACCTTTGGAGTTGGTGTAGTGGACAATCTCCGCGAGATCGTCCGCGCGCAGATCGGCGACATACGTGCGGCTGGCGTCATCAACGGTTTTCCATACGTCTCGCAGCGCCACAAGCGTCGAGCAGGCAGCTGGGTCGAGTGGCGGCGCGGCCGTATGCTGCGCGCGTGCCAGCCAGGTGCGCTGCACATCGACCAGATGCACCAGCAGATCGAAGATTGACCCGGAGTCGCCATCAGTGTGGGTCAGCCGCGCCGCTGTCAGCCCGGCGGCTGTGTCAAACAACTTCTCATTCGCCCAGCTTGCGTGCGCGTAGATGCTCTGGAGCATGTCTGAATCCATTCCGCTCCTCCCTGGGCGAGCCAGGCGCCGCTTTCAGCACCGGCTCCTTAGCGCAAATTTCCAGCCTGGTTTACCGTACAATGTCAGTGATACCCTTTGCTCGTACAGGAACGAGACGAGTAGGTCATCTCAGCGCAACTATTCTAGCACGCTGTGGTAGACTACGTTCATACGTCAGGCTGCTACTTGAGCACACTGTCACGCTCAACTTGGTTGCGAATCGCTTTCCTGCGGAGCCTGGCTGGCCATGAACACGGCAAGCCAGGACGCCTGCGACAAGCGGAGCGGCGGCAGCGCGTCCAGCGGTGCCCAGAACAGCGTGAAGCGCAGCACCTGCTCAGCCGTATGCTGCCAGCGCTCCGGTGTGGCGTCGGTCGTCGTCAGCGTGAAGAAGTGCCGCCGGTGGAGCTGGGTCAGCACAGCGCTCGGCACCCAGCCCGCAATCTGATAGGAGACATAGGCGGGATCGGCCTGTCGGTCCCACTCCTGATAGCTGATCTGCGTGAAGTCGCCGCTCTGCCGCTCGACGTTGACGGTAAGCCCGCGCCCAAGCTGGATCCAGTTGAAGCTCATAAGGTCAGGACGGGCACAGACTCCGGTTGGGGCGATAATGATGCGCCGGGTGTCCGGTAGCACGACCTCGTGCACGCCAAGGTACTGGTCAATCGCAACGTCGTGCCAGGCTGTATGATACTCGATCAGGCAGAGTGACTGGAAGCGAGGTTGCGCGATGGATCAGGTGCATATTCGGGCATGCCTCCCCAATGACATCGACGGCGTGATAGCGTTGGAGCGGCTCTGGGAGCAGGAAGAGATCGCTTATGGCGACTTCAACCCCATGAGCCCCGACGCCTACGTTGCCATCCTGGACCGCTTCCCGGCATACTTCCTGGTGGCGGAAAGTGACAGGCGACTTGTCGGCTATATCCATGCCTCGGTGCAGCGCGACAACCCCGTGGAGATTATCCCCGCACAGGAGCCGTATGTCCAGATCGAGGATATCTATGTGCATCCAGACTACCGAGACCGAGACATCGGGGGAGCGCTGCTGGAACGGATCTTCGAAATTGCACGGCAGGAGGGCATCCAGCGCTTTATCGTGGGGACGCGGAGCAAGGAGACAGACAAGATTCTCAAGTTCTACCGCAGCCACGGCTTCACGCCGTGGTCAATTCAATTCTTTCGATGAGCAAATAGGGTGAAAAGCATAACGACGCAGCGCTGCAAGACGATCAGCAGCAGCGGCGCCGAATGACCCGGAAGGCGGCACTCGCCAGGTCGAGCGGCGTCCGTTTGTGCTCTCGCTGTGCCGGCTTGGCATTCGCCATCTCCGCACAATGATTGCACCGCTGCTCGACCAGCAGCACAAGGACAAGCGTATGGACTTCGAGCCTGTGATCAAATCCTTTTTCGCCCCTGAGGCGCTTGCCGATCGTCTCGAAGCCGCCTATGGCTTCCAGGATGTTCACTGCCAGCTGATCACCGCCACGCTCCGCGATGTCTACCTGGTCGTGTCACACGTTGGACGGCATATCCTGATTATCTACCGGCACAATCAGCGTACCTGGGACGAGATTGCCGCCGAGTGGCGGTTGGTGGACTACCTTGCGCAACATGCGGTCCCGGTTGCTCCTGGTATCGCAACGATCGCAGGTGAGCAGATCTTCACCCTCCAAGCCCCTGAAGGCGTCCGCTATGCCGTGGTGACGACCTTCGTTTCGGGTCAACACCTGCGTCGCCGCCCGAGCGCGGAGGCCACGCGCCGATATGGAGCGATCATCGCGACGATTCACATGCTGGCTGACCAGGCGCCAACAGCGTTTGGACGAACAACGAAGGACATTGCTGTACGCCTCGACCAGGCGCTGGCTGGGATTCGAGCTATCCTGGGGGATGGACTGACTGAGCGAGCCTACCTGGAGGAATGTGGGCAGGAGCTGCAAGCGCGTCTCCAGGCGTTGCCCAAGGAACCGTCCTCCTACGGTATTATCCATGGCGATGCGATCCGCGCCAATGCACTCGTCGGCGACGACGGCAGCGTGACCGTGATCGACTTCGATTGGTATGGGCTGGGCTGGCGCACCTATGATCTTGCCAGCTATCTGCTGACGATTCGGGGGACGCCAAACGAGCAGCCGTTTGCTGAGGCGTTCCTCGCTGGGTATACCGCTGTTCGACCGCTGCCCGCGCATGAGTATCGACTGCTGCCACTTTTTGAGGCGGTACGTGGCATGCTGGAGATCGGGACACCTGCCCTGCATGTCAATCTCTGGGGCAGCGCCTATCTGGAAAGCTTCTTTGCCCAATCACTGGACCGGCTCAAACGTGCGATGCAGCAGCTTGCAGCAGCCTAGAAGAGTAGGTGCGACAGGATGAATTCGCGCGATCTTGAGGAATTGGCACTTACCAGCTGGCCTGCATTGCAGCAGTGGCTGTATGACGGCTTCCGGGCGGTTGTTGCGTGCCGATCATGACGGAATTCAGATTCAACATAGCGACGCTGCTCCTTTCTGGACAAAGAGCGGTGCCTGCGCTCGCACGCGCATGGGCATGCCCTGCTCTCCTCACTAAGCTATAACCGAGTGTTGGAAGTCATGCTCACGCCACCTGGTAGGTGGTAAGCAGGACGCCCGAGCTGGAGGTTTTGCTCTGCTTGAGCTTCAAGTTCAGGTTGATCCCATCCTCGAACAGGCGCTTTCCGCGACCGAGCACAACCGGGTAGATCAACAGATTCAGCTCGTCGATCAGATTGTGCCGAAGCAACGATTGAACCAGCGTGCCGCTGCCGCTCATTCCGATGTCCTGGCCAGGCTGCTGCTTGAGTCTGGCGACTTCCTCCACGACATTGCCCTTGATCAGGCTTGAATTGTTCCAGTCAGCCTGCTCCAAAGTGGTCGAAACCACATATTTGCGGTAGTTGTTCATGATCTCCGCGTCTGGGCCGGTGCTGGACGCGAAGGCCGCCGCGAAGCCTTGGTAGGTGACGCGCCCAAGCAGCAGCGTGTCGGCCGCCTGCATTCCAGCCTGAACAAACGCGGCGACGTCATCATCCCAGTAGGGCATCGTCCAGCCAGCCAGCTCAAAATCGTCCCCTGGGCCGGGACCCTGCACGACGCCATCCAACGAAATGAAGAATGAAGCGACAAGCTTCCGCATGGTAGTCCTCCTTGCTTGATACATCTCCGAATGATGATGAATCAGCTGATTCACAAGATAGTCGTTCGGATACGCCTCGCATCGACAACTGATCTCGCAAAGACAGGCGATCATCTGACAGGATGTGCGCAGTCGGCCTGTTGTGGACAATACGCCATTGCCTTGAGCCTTCAGCAGACCGAAGCGCTCCCAAACCCCACCACGTAAGTTCTGTCAATAAGGAGCGCAGCCGGGCTACCCCACATGGCTTACTCGGAGCTATCCATGTTCACACGTGCTGATCGACAAGAATCGGGTTGCCATCAGGATCTATCGCGACGAAGCTGGCTGGTCCCGTGGTGCTCTCGTCTGCCTCCTGGGACAACTGCACCCCTTGTGCCTTGAGTTGGCACTGCAGCTCGCCGATGTCGGTAAACGCGGCAAGCTGCTGGGCGTTGCTGTCCCAGCCGGAGTTGAAGGTGAGCATGTTCTGCTCGAACATCCCTTGAAACAGCCCGATGACGTGATCACCGTTCTTCAAAATCAGCCAGTTCTGTGCAGCATTCCCTCCAAAGACCTGGAAACCGAACGCCTCGTAAAACCTCCGTGAGGCCTCAATATCTTTGACCGCCAGGCTGATCGAAAACGCGCCGAGTTCCATGGGTAAGTTCCTCCTCGACTGATGCGTGCGTTCCAAGACGCTCCCAGGAGTCTAGCACAAGCATTCTTATCTGTCTATCTGCTTCAAAGGTTGTACGGATTGAGGGTGGCCTAACGCTGATCGCGCGGCTGGAGGCACGCCCCGACGAGTAAGAAGGGCGGACGATGTAGCTCGTCGGCCCACTCGGGATGCTCCGCGATCTGCGCGGCATTCGGCCCCCACTCTTCAAGATGGGTGAGCTGGAAGCCATGCTCAAGCAGGCCGCTCACATAGCTGGCAATCGTGCGGTGCTGCTTGACCACCCCCGTCGTAAGCCAGTCCGTCACGCGCGGGCCTTCACGCAGATAATTATTGAGCGGCCATATCGTCGCGCCGCTCGGATCTGTCTGCCAGGCTGGATTGCTGGGCGCGGTGAAGATCGGGTGCTCGACCGAAAAGACGAAATATCCCCCTGGAGTGAGCAGGCGTTGAACGGTCGCGCAGACCGCAGCAAAGGACTCGACGTAGTGGAGCGCCAGCGAGCTATAGACCAGATCGAAGGTGGAATCGGCAAGCTGAAGCTGCTCGATGTCCCCCTGGAGGTAGGTCACCGCCGGGTCGTGCGTCTCGGCGCGCGCGCGATCGAGCATGTTCTGCGAGAGATCGACCCCCAGCACCCGCTCGGCGCCCATCTCGCGTGCCCAGCGCGCAAAGGCGCCAAAGCCACAGCCCAGATCGAGCACACGCAGGCCGGCAATCGGGGGCAGCATATCTCGCAGGGTAGGCCACTCCGGTGCGCCCGCCAGTCCTTCACGCGAGCGGCGAAACTGGCTGTACCCCGCAAAGAAGTCGGGCTGATCATAGATATTCTGCGGCACAGGGATGCACTCCATTGGGTTCGGTGGGACAAGGATTAGCTGTCGACACGCGCAGCGCCGGAACATTCTGCGCGCCCAGCGTAATGACATTGGCGATCGGTACAGGGGATGTGTCCATGAAATCGCTCCTCTCATCCCGTGCTGCATGGGGTGAGCGCTATGCAGCCAGCATAGGCGCGTAGCGCAGCTCAACGATGCCGCTGCGAAAGATGCGCGTGCCGAGCAGCCGGAGCTCACGGCGACCCGCGTGCGGCTTGAAGAGTGGCGTGCCTTCCCCCAGCACGACGGGGTTGACCGCGATGCGGTACTCGTCAATCAGGCCGTGCTGCGTGAGCGTGGCGGCGAAGTCGGCACTGCCAAACACGAGGATGTCCTTGCCGGACTGGGCTTTGAGTTCCGCGATGGCCTCTGGAACATGCTCGCGTACCAGCCGCGTACCCTGCCAGGTGGCCTCGGTTAGCGTGGTCGAAATGACGACTTTGTCGATCGCATTGAGCAGGCCAGCGACCTCACCCTCTTGCGACGGCCAGAAGGAGGCAAAGCCCTCGTAGGTTTTGCGTCCAAACAGCAGCGTGTCGGCCCCACGCAAGATTTCAACCGAATACTCTTCCCACTCCTCGTCTGCGTGATGCCAGTCGATCTTCTCCAGACCCTCACCGGAGCCGTCAAAGAAGCCATCGAGGGTCACCATCACCAGCAGAATCACCTTGCGCATTGCTCATCTCCTTGCAGACGGGCATGCACCGATACTGACCGTTCCGACGTATTGATGCCTGCCCTGCGACTCCGTCTTTTCGCAGCTTGTGATCGCGCCAGGGCTAGCATATACTCGGACGCACCGAAATGCAAGCACCTTCCTGATGCGTGGCGCAAACCTGGGTGCCACAAGAGGAGGTCGTATGAACGCCACGACTGCCCGCCAGCCACGACGTGTCACCCTCGCATCGATACTGCTCCTTGGCATCGCCGTGCTCTTCGCGCTGCTATTCTACGCTGTCCTGCGCTATCCCGCCAGCCTGAGCCAGGGTGGGCAACTCAGCTTGCTGCTCATCGCCGGTGCATTGCTGGTCTATGGCGCCGCTGCCCTGTGGCTGCGACACGCATCTTCAGCTTCGCTTCAGTTGGCCCCCGTCTGTAACGGTCGGACAGGAACCAGACGAGTAGGACATCTGCGCGCACCTATTCTAGCTAGCTGCATGTGACCACGCTGATGCGCAGGCATATGCGTCAGGCGGACAAACAGGAGACCACCATGTTCAAATCGAAACAGCGCCGGATTGCGATCTCCCAGTGGGAGCACCAGAAGCTCGCGGGGACGCTGGCGCTGCTCTGGGGCAACGCCACCTTTGAGCGACCGCCCATACCGTTCGAGTCGTTCCTCACGGGGATCGGCCTGCACGACCGCGCCTATGGCCCGCTGGACAATCTGCCGATTGGCGAACTGCCCGAGGAGGAGTGGCTGGCGCTTACCCGCACAGGCTTCGAGATGACCTGGGCAGATACCCTCGCGGACCTGATTACCAAAATGCATCTCAAGCGCCTGACCAGCTATGGGAGCGCGCCTGCTCGTCAGGCACAGACCGCCGAGATGGCGCAGCTGATTTGCGAGCAGCTTCGGCGTGATGGCCTGGATGCGCCTATCTTCGAGCGGATCGACCGCATCACAGAGCTGTGCGACCGCATCGCGTTCGACTTCTGCTTTGAGGCGCCTGCAGAAGGCGAGGTGCACATCTTTCCCAGGAATGATCGCCACGAGGAGGTCGCGGTGAGCTATCGCATTGAAGGCGGTACGATCCAGGTCGACCCCTGGCCGTTTGGCGTGGCCAGCTACACCGGCTACCTGGTCGGCTATCAGCTCGACGGCTACCCAACCGTGCTGGAGCCGGCGATGCTGCCGTACTTGTTAGTGGCGCTTGTAGATTGAATTGGTGTCAGCCTTGGTTCTGACAGTGCGCTGAATGGCTACTCCACACGGGAACTGTGCATGTAGCCTAGCGGATTGATCGGGAGCGCCAGGCCGACGATTCGGCAGTCCAGGTCGGGACGATGGAGTGGTTGTGCTCGCAGGGTTGGCATTGATGGGTCTCCGTTTTCTACTAGTCGTGGCACGGGTATGGTGCTCGCACCAGCAGTGATCTCGTCGCGCGAGCACACGCGGCGCGAGTGCTTCGGAGCAGGCATACTGGCACGCGTGCTCCTTACAGACACACAGCCGATCGTTGCTACCAGCATGCGTTCGCGGCACCATTTTCCCGCAGACGGGGAGGCGGGGACCAGAGCTCAACGCTCGTCTGTCCCCCTTCCGCCCTCCTCGCTGCGCCCTCTGCCCTCAGGCTATTGTCCCGAGACCGTGTCCACGCGCGCAAACAGTTCGACGAGGCGCGCTCGGACATTGTCCGGCAGCGGCGGGCGGAGGATGGAGGCGACATTCGCTTCCAGATGCTCGACGCTCCCGGTGCCGCTGAGCACCACGTGGATGCCGGGCTCCGCGCGGCAGAAGCGGTAGGCCGCGTCGGGGAGGCTCTCTGCCGCTGAGCGGACAAAGCCGAAGGGATTGTCTGCATCCACCGCATCGCGGTCGATGAGGCCGTGCCCCAGGAGTTCGCCGATCGTCTCGCGCAGCTTATCGGGCCGGCTCAACGCATCTCGCACCGCAAACATGCAGAGCACGCCGGTCCCACGCCGCCTGGTCTCGGCCAGCACGCGTTCGCGGGCCGATTGGTTGAGCATGTTGAAGCCGACCATCATCACGTCCCAGCAGTCGTCACGGACGGCACGCGAGAGCATCTGGTGGCCGGGATCGGCGGCAAACGCCTCGGTGATGCCCAGGAAGCGGATCTTGCCCGCCTCGCGCAGCTTGTACATCGCCGGAACAAGCTCTGTGACCGCGTGATTGTACTGATCGGCCCGCACGCCGTGCAGGTGGTAGATGTCAACATAGTCGGTGCGGAGGCGTGTCAGGCTGGTGTCGAGGCCGCTGCTCAGCTCCGCCGC
>Ga0137368_10005739_pt1 | contig 13069 bp, 16 predicted proteins | sample SagtaG_13_FD_104917 | JGI IMG/M metagenome (GOLD analysis project Ga0137368, IMG submission 104917) | Vadose zone soil microbial communities from Sagehorn Ranch, Mendocino, California, USA - Sage1_L_100_16 metaG | ecosystem: Environmental > Terrestrial > Soil > Vadose zone | place: USA...
CCGGTCTTCCTCTACGTCGGTCGCTACACGGCGGTCAAGCGCCTGCCGCTCCTGATCAGCGCCCACGCGCGTGCGGTCGCGCGGCTCGGCACGCCTGCGCCACTCGTACTCGTCGGCGGCCATCCGGGCGAGTGGGAGGGCGAGCATCCGCTGGCCACCGCGCGCAGGATCGGGAACCGCCAGGTCTTCCTCGCCGGCTGGCGCCCGCACGAGGAGCTGCCGCAGGCGCTGAACGCGGCCGACGCGCTCGTCCTGCCCTCCGTCGCCGAGGCGTTCGGGCTCGTCCTCGTTGAGGCGATGGCTTGCGGGCTACCGGTGATCGCCTGCCGGGCGCACGGCCCGGCGGCGATCGTCGCCGACGGAGGGACGGGCTGGCTCATTCGGCCCGACGACGAGGAAGCGCTCGTCGACGCACTCGTCAGCGCCGCTCGCGGCGAGGAGGAACGCCGGGCGCGCGGCCGGCGCGCTCAGGTAGAGAGCCGCCGCTACGGCTGGGCGGAGATCGCTCGTCGCTTCGCGTCCCTCTACGAGGAGCTGCTCGCCTCCGCTTCCAGGCAGCAGGATGCGCGGGGGCAGCGCGCTTGACCGGGGCGGCTCACGCCGTTCAGGTCGACGAGTCGCTCACCGATCTCGCAGCGCTTGCCGAGGATCTCGAACGCGACGGGCAGGCTGTCCTAGCGCTTCTGGCGATGCCGCTCGTCGTGCAGCCGTTTGACGGCGTGGTAGAGCGCCCGCGGCCGGTCGCTGCCGCCGCTCGGGGCGTGCAGCGCGTAGAAGACGGCCTCGGCCCCGTCTCCGCCCAGGCTGATCGGGTCGGCGGTGTCCTCGATCAGCCGAAGCTCGATCGCGTCGGCGACGGCCCGAGCTCCTACGGTTCCTTCGGCGCCAGGCTCGTGCGCCGCCTTCACCCTCAGGTTCTCCGCCATGAGCGTCGCCGCGCGCTCCTCGAGCGCATACCGCTGGCTGGCGACCTCGAAGACGACGTCCACTTGGCTGAGCCTATCTCCGCCATGGTGGGGGTGCTGTGATCCTCCCGGACGTCGGTCTTCTCGCCTGGGCTTGCGCGGGTCGCGCTCCATGCCGACCTCGTGATGCTCGCTCGGCTCTCGCAGGCGCCTCGTCGAGCGAGAGCGTTTCCGCGGGCCGCGTGGCGAGCCCGGCCTGCGGCTTCGTCTGCTCCGAGACTGGTTGCTCCTCGGTGCGACGCATCGCCTCGTACACCGCGTCCCACTGCTTCGAAATCTCCGCCTTGGCGCGCGACGTCGTCAGAGCCGCCGAGTCCAGGCGAGCGTTCACCTGCTCAACCTCGTCTAGACGCTTCTCGATAGCCTCGAAGCGAGTCCGATACCCGCTGACCTCACGAGCGATGATGTCGAATTCAGTCAAGCTGGACCTCGGAACGAGGGGCGCTTGCGCCTCGCAAAAGTCAAGCGCGGTGGAACTCGAGAGCAAGCAGCTGCAAGAGTGAGCACGAGCGCAGCCTGCTGGCTAGCCTGAAGGCAAAGACAAATGCCCGGAGCACAGAATCGGGGAGCAGCGATGAGCCCGTTGATTCCGATGGTGGTCGAGCAGACCGTGCACGGCGAGCGCGCCCTCGACATCTACTCGCGCCTCCTCAACGAGCGGATCATCTTCCTCGGCACACCGATCGACGACGAGATCGCCGACCTGACCATCGCCGAACTGCTCCATCTCGAGTCCGACGACCCCGACAAGGACATCTCGCTCTACATCAACTGCCCCGGCGGCTCCGTCTACGCCGGCCTCGCCATCTACGACACGATGCAGTTCGTCAAGCCTGCGATCGCGACCATCTCTATCGGGATCGCGATGTCGCTGGGCGCGCTCCTGCTTGCTGCCGGCGCGAGCGGCAAACGGATGGCGCTCCCGAACGCGAAGGTCCTCATCCACCAGCTCTCGGGCGGCTTCGAGGGGCAGGCAAGCGACATCGAGATCCACGCCCGCGAGGCGATCGCGCTCAAGCGGCGGATGGAGGAGATCATCGCCCAGCACACCGGGCAGCCGCTCGAGAAGGTCTCCAAGGACATGGAGCGCGACTACTTCATGACCGCAGAGGAAGCGATGGAGTACGGCCTCATCGACAAGGTGCTCGCGCGCCGCTTCGAGTCCGATGCACGACTGGCCGTGTAGCTGTCTGCGATCGAGGACCGCACGGCCAGGCTTGGTTGAGCCGGCCCGTCAACTAACCGGCCCCGGGTACGGGTAGGAGCCGCGGAGAAGGCGGAGATTGCACGTTTGCTGCCCTTCTGCTGCCCGGCCGCCGTGGCACCCGTCGCGACCAAAACGAAGAAACTCGCTTGAGCAGGAGTTTCAATAGACGGGAGCGACGGGACTCGAACCCGCGACCTCCGGCGTGACAGGCTTGTTCCACGGATACGACGATTGGCGACGAGTGACGTACTATCGCTCTATTGATGCGGCTCTCGGGCCTTCATCGCCTGGTTCACGCAGATTTCAACAGTCTTGGTTTCGAGCGTTTGCTGCCCTTCTGCTGCCCGAGAACCGCAACATGCGCCGTCGGCGAGCAGGCGACATTGAGGTCGCAGCTTCATGGCGTTTCCTTCGGAGGAGCTGACGGGACAGTACTCAAACTCCCTTGCGGCGCTCCTCCGGCAACTCCTCACGACGTGAACGCGTAAGCGGCCGGTGATTGGGTGCCGGATTCACCCTAGTGATGGTCATCTCGGTGGTCAGATCGGTGGGTCATCTCGCTGGTCAAACCAACAATTGACTACCTTCCGCCTCGCTTTAGGCAGGTCAGAGCGCGCGCGGGACGATCACATAACCTCCGAAGTCGTCGCCCGGTCGTGGGAGTGGGCTAGAACCCGTACGTGTTCCTGGAGGGGCGAGAAGGCCCAGGCTCGGGCGCTGGGGCCGTCACCCCAGCAGAGGCCTCAAGTCGCGCGAAGTGGTCCTCGGCTTCCAGCTTCCCATGCTCGTTGTAGGGGAACTTCTGCACCGGAGGTCCTGGCGCGTTGCGGTCCCAGATGCCGTAGTAGGGCGTCTGGACCGTGTACCCGAGTAGGTATCGTTGTCCTTGGCGCAGCCAGTTGACCTCGCCGCTAATCGGCTGCTTCTCGCGAAGGTCTTCGAGTTGCCGGAGCCGGAGTTCTTCCTTCACGGTGGGCTTGCCGCGACGGCGAACAGCCACTCCGCCAACCAGCAGCGCCCCGCCGACGATCCACAGAACGACGGCAACACTGGATACGCCGATCGTCGCCGGCAAGGCGAGCGCGTTGAGGAGCACGATGATGCCCACCGTCACCATGCCCGTGCCCAGCGGCCTCATTGACCCTCACCTCCCGCCACGATGTTGCTGTCTGAACATCGGCACCATCGACTGGAGGCTGTAGCGGACCACCGGGCTGGCGGTTCCTGCCCCCATTCAGCCCTTGAGACAGCCCCGCGCCTCCATAATGGCCAGATCGATCTTCGCGTTTCAGGATCGACACGAGAACAAGGATGCCTACGACCTGGTGTTCACCCTGCTGAACAACGAGGGCGGACCTCGCGCCGCAGGGCGCGGCGCCGCAGCGAGCGCCGTCGCGCGGCATCCTCAGGTAGCGAGGCCCTGATGTTTCTCCGGGAGCGGTTTCGCGACGTTGGCAAAGGATGGCCCGAATGCGTCTGCGTCGTTCCTCGCCTCGGCCGAGGATAACGCCGAGAAGACGCGGCTCCGTCAGGAGGCGGTTGCGACGGTCTGCGGCGTCTTCCCGGTCCCCATGTCGTCGCCGTTACCGTCCGGCAGTTCCTGGGCGGCTTCCGCGAGGCGAGGTAGAGCGCGTGTACCTGAACACGATGACGGTCAAAGGATTTCGAGCCGGCGCTACGCGTGACTTGACAGGCAGCAGGATCTGGCTTGGTGTTCGAACCTGAGGTGAGTAAGTGCACAGATGAAAGGAGGACATGGGTGACGGCAAAACAAGCAGCCAATGGTGCGGGTATGGCCCACGCGATCGCAGACCAGCTACGAGCGTACGGAGTGCGCGGCGTCCTCGTTCAGATGGCCGAGCACCGCCAGATCATCGAGCTTCGCTGCGAGATGCCGCAGTGCTACTGCCACAAGGGGCGGGGGTACTTCGAGCCGAGAACAACCCCTCTCCGCGATTGGGCACCGTCGCCCGACCATTACCCGATCCTCAAGTCAGCCGGCGGGCAACTCCGCCCCGAGAACGTCAGGCTCTCCCACGTGCTCTGCAACCGACGCGACTACGGCTGGCGGATGAAGATCAAGGCGATGCTCGCGAAGGGGATGGCGCTCGAGGAGATCGCCGAGTCGCTGAACCGCAAGGGAGTACCGACGCCGCATGGTGGACCCCGATGGTCGGCGGCCACCGTGCGGAAAGCGTTCGTCTCATAGCGCGAGGGTCTTCTCCACGGAGCAGGCAAACGGTCCTACTCTCCAGCCTCCCCGAGCCCGAGGCGATTCGCTACCGCCAGGCCGTCCTCACCGATTGCCTTGAGCACTCGGCAATCGTCAGGCAGCTCTACGACCTGGCGGTCGAGGCGCTCGAGAGCAAGAAGAAGGCGCACGTGTTTTTGTTTCGGGACTCGCCCGACGCGCTGCTGCAGAAATCGGCGCGCATACTCGAGCTTCTCGCCGATGTGCTGAGGCGGCTACGAGGGCTCGTCGACGAGCACGCTGCGGCGTTCGGCTCCGACGGCTTCACGCGTCTCTTCGCCAGGCTCCAAGAGGAACTCGATGACGCCTACCTCCAGACGGTTGAGCACCACTTGCGAGAGCTGAGGTTTCGCCGCGGTGCTTTGAAGACAGGAACGCTCCGCAAACCATGTGATGCTCGCCGCTTAGCGCCCAGGCCGTCTGATATGAGGAAGGCAGCGGCGAAGGAGGCACCTGTCCTTTCGCAGGCGCTCCCGCGCCGTGGCGGCCGCCCACTTTGGTGCTGCCCGCAGAACGAGTTTCGGTCGCGCTAGGAACTCAAATGCCCGCGAGAATCGCCCCCACACCCTGAGTACGGGCCGGCCCACCCACGGGAGCCACTACCGGAGAGCGGGCCGAGGGGGCGGCCTCGGAGGTGGCCTCCAGTGCGGAGATCGGTGGGACGTCAACACACTGTCCGCGCCGCTCGGTAGTCCGTCGGCTGCGTCGCAAGGAGGCGGAGCGGCTGGTCGCGCACGAACACCATCTCTGGTCAGATGGCGTCACGGCAGCCTGATCGACCTCATCGGCCGCACGTGGCATGTTCCGCACTGCGCCGCGTCCGGATAGCCTTGCCCGACACGGCTCCCCGCCGAAGGCCCTTCGGCTCCCGAGATGCCCTCCGCCGCCTCTTCGCGCCGATCCGCGACGACGACCAGTCGTTCCCCTGGCGGCCGGTGGCCGTCCTCCTCGTCGCCATCGTTCTCCTCGTCGCGACGGTCATCACGCTGTCGTTCCTCGTCGCTTGGCTCGTCACGGGACAGGCCTACTAGATGTCACGCCTACAGACGTTGTGAACGGCTGAGAGGTCACCCGGGCCTCCTTTGAGGCTGTGGGTCTGCGACGACTCACGCCCTAAGGAGGGACCCGGATGGTGTTTCACCGTAACGCCAAGCTCGGACTGGCTGGCCGTCTTGCGCTGGTTCAGGCGATCGAAGGGGGGATGAGCATGAGGGCTGCCGCGGCGGCTTTCAGCGTTTCGCCGGCGACGGCGCACCGTTGGTGGCATCGCTGGGTGCGGGGCGGGCGAGCAGGCGCGCTCGAGCCTTGCTTGTCTGCTTGATCGCTCCAGCCGACCTCGCCGCAGCCCGCGCGAGCTCGCCCCGGAGCTGCAGGAGCGGATCTGCGCCTGCCGCCGGGAGACGGGCTGGGGCCTCGCGGCGCCCGCGCCCGTCGCAACTCGCGGACCAACTCCTCGACGCCTGCGCGAACAGCGTCTCGAACTCGAGTCGGGTCAGCTCGCGCCCTCGTCAACGCGCAAAATGACCAAGCCCCTCATGCTCCCGTCGCCGGGGCACAGCCGGCTCTGGTTGTCGCAGAGGAGCCGGAAAGCGTCACGGCGCTCGTCGTCAGATCGCGTCTGACGTCCCATTGGCTGCAGCGGAGGTAGTACGCCCGGTCGCTAGCGGCGACATCGGAACTTGCGTTTCGTGCCAGCCGAGACGAGCATCGTTCCCGAACGCCGAAAGGAGGGGCAATGCCGACGTATGTCCTGCTTGTGAACTGGACTGACCAGGGTGTCAGGACGGCCAGAGACACCGTCGACCGTTACGAGGCGAGCAGGCAGAAGCTCGAGCAGATGGGAGTCACGATCAGGGAGACCTATTGGACGATCGGCCCCTACGACATCGTGAGCATCGGGGAGGCGCCCGACGACGAGACGATGACCGCAGCGGCGCTCGCAATCGCCGGCGAGGGGAACGTCCGCACCACCACGCTTCGCGCCTTCAATCCGGACGAGGCGCGCGCGATCATCGCGAAGGTGCCCTAGCTGTTCGTCCCATAGAGGTTGTGCACTCGCTGAAGCGGCGTCGGCCGGCGGAGCGTGTCGCGGTTCCGCCAGGGGTGCGACAGCGACGCACTTCGACACCCGTCGAACCACGCCCGGCCCTCCCCGATCAGCGGAAGGGCGAGCTTGTGCAAGGGGAGCGAGATCGCCGCTTGCGCCGACAGAGCCGCGGCTGGGCACCTGCGGCAGCACGTCGCCGTTCAGGCACGCGAGGACCGCTTCCACAAGCCCGACGCGCGCGCCGGACGTCCCGTTCGCGAGCGCGTTCGCGCGGAGGAGCAACGACGCGAACCCGTCGATCTTGAGCATGGCGCCCTCGAGCAGCGCAGCGTGGTCCTCCCGCTGCTCGAACCTACGAACAGGTTCGCGAGTGAGGGATCGTCGCTAGGATCGCTTTTACCCGCATGCGCGGTCAGCCGGCATCCAGCCGTGACAGGCATCGAGGCCGAACCGGCCCCTCCCGGGGCGGTGCCGTAGGCTCGGGTGGGGATGCCCTCCGCCTTGTTCGGAAGACTCGTGGTCAGCTGGGAGTCGCCTGGTCTGCCGAGGCCGACCCCCTCTCCTGGCAGGTCGTCTGCTGGGACAGCCGCGATGCCGCCGTCGCCCGGCTCAAGCTCAGCGGAACGCACCGGCGCGCGACCTTCGCCGGTCTTGCTCGTTTGCAGCAGCCGTTCACAATCGCCGTCTCCGGCCTGGGACGAGATGGCTCCGTGCTTTGGCAGGGTGGGCTTGCCGATCTGTATCTGCGGGCAGATCGCCTTGCAGGGCGAGAGGGAGCCTCCGGCCGAATGGGAACGCGCAGGCACCCAGGTACGGCTAGCCAAGGAAGGAGGGAGCCGGTGTCACCGAAGCGGCCGAAGAAGGATGCGGCGCTAGGCAAGACGGGCAAGACGGGCAAGACGAGGAAGCCGAAGCCGAAGAAAAAGACCGCGCGCGGGAAGTAGCCGCGGCTGGGGTCGACCGAGCGCGGCGTCGAGCCGGCCGCCTTCCACGCCGAAGCGATGCGATTGACGCAGCTTCGCCTGCGCGCAGTCGGCTTCCTCGCCGAATAGGGGCCGGCCGGCGACCTGGGCGCGAGCCGGGTTAGAGGGTGTCCATCAGGCGCTGCGCCTCCGGCAGCGACGCGAGCGTCTTGAGCGTGTCGTTCTCGATCTGACGGATCCGCTCGCGGGTGACGCCGAAGGTGCGCCCCACCTCCTTGAGCGTTCGCGGCTGGCCATCGTGTAGGCCGAAGCGAAGTTCGATCACCTGGCGCTCGCGTTCGGATAGCGCCGCGAGCGCGTGCTCGATGTCCTCGCATCGGAGCGAGACCGAGGCCACGTCGAAGGGCGACTCGGCCAGCTCATCTTCGACAAGGTCACCTAGCCTGGCGTCGCCCTCTTCGCCGATCGGCTTCTCGAGCGAGATCGGAAACTGCGCCATCCGCAGGATCTCCCGCACCTCCCCGGTCGTCAGCTCGAGCTCGGCGGCGATCTCGTCGGGACGCGGCTCGCGGCCGAGGCGCTGCACGAGCTGCCGTTGAATGTGTATGACCTTGTTCAGCCGCTCGACCATGTGCACCGGGATGCGGATCGTGCGCCCTTTGTCGGCGAGCGCGCGCGTCACCGCCTGCCGGATCCACCAGGTCGCGTAGGTCGAGAACTTAAAGCCCTTGCGATAGTCGAACTTCTCGACCGCACGGATCAACCCGAGCGAGCCTTCCTGGATCAGGTCGAGGAACGAGAGGCCGCGGCCGCGGTGCCGCTTCGCGATCGAGACGACGAGCCGGAGATTAGCCTCGATCATCTGCGTCTTCGCGGCCAGGTCCCCGCGCTCGACCCGCTTCGCGAGGTAGACCTCCCGGTCGGCCGTCAGCAGCGGGGCTTTCCCGATCTCGCGCAGGTAGAGGCGCAGCGAGTCGAGCGACGGCTCGACGGTCAGGTCGAACTTCGGCGGCGCCTCGTCCTCGACGAGCGCGGGCTGCTCGTGCGGCGGATGCTTGTACTGCTCCCCCTCGACTAGCTCGATCGACCGTCCGACCAGGGAGGTGTAGAAGTCCTCGGTCTGCTCCCTCGTCAGGCCGACGTCCTCGAGCGTGGCTGCGATCTCGTCGTAGGTCAGAAACCCCTTCTCAAGACCATCCGCGACGAGCCGCTGCAGCTCCTCAGCGTCGGGAGGAACCGTTCCCGACCAAAGCTCAGCGCCGAGAGACCGTGCCTCTTGTGCGCGTTCGATCTCCCGCTCCGCAACAGCGAGCCCGGGGTCCGGGGACTGCATCACCGAAACCAGACTACTTCCCTACCGGTTTTCTCGATTGACACCTGTGGGGTGTCAAAACTCGGGTCGGCGTCGCAGCAAACGCGATTTGCAGGCGGAACGCGATTTTTGGCACCCCACAGGGCTCGGCGAGGGGAACCGGGCAGAAGTAGAGTCAGCGAGCAGCGATGAGCCCGTTGATTCCGATGGTGGTCGAGCAGACCGTCCGCGGCGAGCGCGCCCTCGACATCTACTCGCGCCTCCTCAGCGAGCGGATCATCTTCCTCGGCTCACCGATCGACGACGAGATCGCCAACCTGACGATCGCCGAACTGCTCCATCTCGAGTCCGAGGACCCCGCCCTCAAGCGAGAGGACGCTCGCCCAGGCGACGTTCGCGGCCTGCCTTCCCCTCTACGATTTGGAGCGTGTCCGGGGCATCGTACGATGCGGGAACGCTGGCTTGGTCAGGCGGGACCGACAGCTATCTCGATGAGGTCAAGGTCGTGAGCGTCGGCCCGTTCCGTTTTGGCCGATTCGGTGGTACGAGGGCGTCCGGCGCGAGCCAGAATGACGATGCTGCGTTCGCGATTGCAGGACCGAACGACACCTGGGAATGCGCAGCTGTGCTTGACGCACACGGTTCCGATGACAGCGCGCGTGTCATGGTCGAAGCACTCAGGTCGGCGTCGGACGAGCTCGCGATGACTCTTACCCGGCCGGTAGCGGACGCTCTTCTCGGATTTCAGTCGCTCATCTTGCGTCTGTTGACAACGCGCGAGACCGTCGCCGCGCTTGCATCATGCGACTTCGAGACGGCTGTTCTCGCCGCGCGCGGAGGGATCGGTTCGTCAGCTGGGTTTCGGTCGGCGATAACCCGCTGCTCTTGTTCCACCCGCAGCTTGCACAGCTCGGCCAGCACCAGCTAAACCAGCGACAGTTCTTTGAGTGGGTCGGGAATGCGGACAGCCTACGCCTGCCCGTCGCCTGCTACAGCAGCGGTGTCCGCGAGCTACGAGAGGGAAGAAACGTACTCGCACTCGTCACGGACGGATTCCTCGAATACATCAGTCCTCCGACCGAGCCGCGCGCCTTCTACAACGACTCGCAATCCTCCTCCACCCTGGAAGCGATCCAGCGAGCGCTCCTGCGAGTCCAAGGGCGACAGGGACGTGATAGCGCCACGGTCATCGCCTGGGACGTGACGTCCCCTCTGCCAGGGCTGATGCCGACGACCTCATCGGCCTAGGCTTCCGGGTGACATTCCCGCCATAGCATCAATGGCCCAGGGCTCGTTCCTCGATCCCCCACGCCGCCCAGCCTGCTGGCGGCGTTGCAACCGCTCAAGCGTCGTCCGTCGAACGTCGAACAGTTCGACGGGCCTTAACCGACTACTTCCGGAATAGAAGTGCGCTAGGCAGAACGCCTGCGAGAAAGGCTGCGTGGGCCGACCGAGTCGCCGGGCGCTGCGAGATGCACTCAATCCGGCCTTTCGACCGGGAGTTCCGCGCGCTGCCAGGCGACGAAGCCGCCGGCGACCTCGGCCGCGCCGGCGCGAAGCGTCAGCTTCGATCGCACCGCATGCTGGCAGAGGTAAAGCGCCCCCTCGCCCTCGGGCTTCAGCACATGGCGCGCGAGCGAGACGGGAATCGCGCCGGGCGGCGCGCCGTAACGTCGGCGCTCGACCCCCGTCCGTATGTCGAGCAGGCGCACCTCGCCGCGTTGCAGCAGCGCCCAGGCCTCGCGCGGGTCGACTGAGCGCCCCATTTCGCGACTTCCGCCCCCCTGTTTGTCATTACGAACCGCGTCACCCACGTCGCTCACCTCTTTTCGCTGCACCTACCACCGTAGGCCGATTGCGCATCCTCGTCGCTGCGGAACGGCGCTGCGCCGGCGTGCGCTGGTGCCGAGTGTCGCGGAATGCGGGAAGTGCGACGGAGCGACCGGCGCGGTACACAAACCCCGACTTGGTCGGGTCGACCTTAACGCCCCTCTTGACGCCACCAAGGTGGGTCCCGATCCCGCCTGCTCAACGGGATGCAGCTCCGGGTCACCGACAGAGAAAGAGCGTCCCGCCTCTACGCCCTTCTTGGCAACGCGCTCACGGGCGTCGACAGGCCGGTGTTCACACTCGATCCTGAGTTCGACCTGGTCGTGAACACGGCAGGCGTCATCGCAACGAACCAGAACGCCTTCGAGCTTCTCTTTCGCGAGACCGACGCCGTCCTCGCCGCGATCCCCGAGTGGGTCGCGGGGATCGCGGAGCACCTCCCGCTCGCCCGGCAACGGCGCCGAGGTCCTGGCTCAGAGCGGTCTCCGACCACGGCTGCGCGCCCTCCACGAGCGCGGCCACCTCGAGAACGTCGACATCGAGGGCGTGCGGGCACACATTCAGGAGCTGGGCCTGCCGGAGGACGAGCTCATCTCAGGCGACGAGCTTGTCGTCGACGAAGCCGATCCTCGGACGCTTCTCTATCTCCTCAACGAGGACTTCTTCGTCGGCGGGCTCACGACCACCGGCTTTCGTAGCGAGCGGAAGGCGCCACGCGCATAGGTGGCTCGCCGGGCGCGATGCTGCGCGGAGGCTCCCATCTCGGTCAGCCCGGTAGTACGTTCTCGTAGCGTGTCAGCAGAGGGCGAACTTGCGTTTGGCGATCTGGTGGCTGAAACTCGCGCCCGAGCAGCCGCGGACGCGAATTACCTCGGATCAGAAGACCAGCGGGGGCTACTTGAGGGATATCTCAAGTCGATCGTCCCCGACGTGCGAGTTGCATGGCAGCAGGCGGGTCAAGGCTCTTACTTCGATCGACGCAACCGCGTCGTCGCTCTCGAGCTTCCTCGGGCGGGAGCAGTGGCACCCGACGAGACGGCAGAGACGGCGGCCGTTCTCGCCCTCCACGAAAGCCTCCACGCCGCATACAGCGGCGATGTAGGAAGCAAGTTCAGGATGCGAGTTGGCGTTCTTCGCCGAGAGTCGCGTGAGTTCGTCGAGTACTTGTTCAACCACATCGAGGATGCGCGTGTGGGTCACCGCTGCGCCGCCGACGACCCATCCACCGCGACCTTTCTCGAGAAGTTTGAGCGGGAGGCGCTTCGTCAGCAGCTCGTGGTCGCCAACAGCAGGCGGAACAGGTTTCTCAACGCCCTCCTCGAGAGGCTCCTCCTCGGGGTGGCGCCCGCGGGAGTCGAAACGGAGGTTGCGACTGCTCTCGCCGAAGCCGAACCTCACATCGCCGGCGCCTTGGCCGGTTCTGCCCGTGAGAGCGGACTAGCTGCGCTTGAGATCGCGCGGATCTGCTCCGCCGAAGGGCTCGACGAACCGCCCCCCGCGCCGCCCGCCGTATAGCAACCGACCGTTTGCTGTATGTGTGTGTGCGTGGGGAGCGGCGACAGGGTCATCGGCTACGCCCGGGTGAGCACCGAGGAGCAGGGCGTGAGTGGTTGGGGCACGCGACCGCAGCGATGTAGCCGCCAGATCGGGCTGTTGGGTCGTCTGGGCTTTCGAGCCCAGCAGGTGTGCGGGTTGAGCGGGCCTTGGGGCTAGCTGTAGTTCCCAGACACGTTGTTGACGGTCCGCTGAGGCGGTGACGTCAAAGAGCCCTCCTAGGGTGCGGCTTGTCAGAGACGCAACCCAAAGGAGGGCTCGATGTTTCTTCATGCTAATGCCGCGCTCAGCCGACGCCAGCGCGAGCGCCTGGTCTCCGAGCAGGCTGAAGCCGAGGCCCGCGAACGAGCCGGCGTCCGCGACAACGAGCACCGTGCAGCTCGGCGCGCGCCCGAGGACCCAGAGCTGCGCGCGATCGCCGCGCGGGAAGGCGCCGTTCCCGGCAATGTGGGGCCGGTCGAGATCCTGCGCGGCGCGCTGCACGCCACGAAGGCGGGCGGCCAGCCCGACTGGCCGACCCGCGTCTCCGCCGCGCGGGCGCTCGCGGCGCTGCGGCCCGAGGAGGTCGAGCCCAAGACGGAACCTGAGCAGCCCTCGGCGCCGTCGATCGTCGTCTACGAGCTCCCGCCGGGCGCCGACCCCGTCCTGCACCGTGCCGCGGACGGCGGAGCCGCAGCCCCGCTGAGCGACGCCGAAGCGCCGTCCGAGCAGCCCCCAGCGTCCGATCCTCACTGGTTCTACTACGAGCCCCCCGACGAGGAGATGGTTTCCATTGGCATGTGGTCTCCCGGCGACCTCGAGCGGTCACGAGACCCGAAAGCCGGCGCGACGATCAGGTTCTCCAGGACGACCCGCCTCCGGGAGCTCAGCGGCAAGAGCGGTGTGAGCAGAAGCGCGGGACTCAAACCCGCGCCTTACCCCGTAGACATGCGGCAGCGGAAGTGACGGGACACGACGCTCCGACCTCCGGCGTGACAGGC
>Ga0137368_10005740_pt1 | contig 13069 bp, 12 predicted proteins | sample SagtaG_13_FD_104917 | JGI IMG/M metagenome (GOLD analysis project Ga0137368, IMG submission 104917) | Vadose zone soil microbial communities from Sagehorn Ranch, Mendocino, California, USA - Sage1_L_100_16 metaG | ecosystem: Environmental > Terrestrial > Soil > Vadose zone | place: USA...
CGACGACGCGACGCTCTGGCTGAAGGATCTCGGCGAGAAGGTCTTCTACGGGGGCTAGTCGGTCGGTGCGCCGTTGCCCCGGCCGCGGATGAGCGCGTCGATCCGCGCGATGAGAGCGCGCATGTCCGCCGACAGCTGACGCTGCCCATCAGCGACCGCACGCAGGATCGTATGGGTCTCGATCGCTTGCTCTCGTAGCGTGCCGTCGAGTTGCGCAAACCGCGCTTCGCTGAGCCGATTGTTCTCGCGGAGCGTCCGCAGCACTTCGCCGGGCCAGTCCTGCGGGAACGCGCGGAGACCCGTCGTGAGCAAGACCTTGACTGCTCCCAGATCCTGATGCAGCGTCCGTAGCGTCACTCCGGAACGTCTGGCTGGACTCATCGACTACCTATCGTGCTTCACACGCCGGCCCCGCGTCAATGTCCTCGAATTGCAACGCCTGTCAAAATCGGTGCAGCGCCGGAATCCTGGTCCAACATTGCATTCAGCGGCGGCGAGCCGACCGCTGGAATGGAAAGTTCGACGGCCGCTGCCAGGCGGATCGTCGTGTGGCCCGTCCCGCTCTTCCGAAGGAACGCCTATCCAAGGTCCGTCCCGACCCGATTCTGGCCACTGGTTCATTCGATCACTTGGTCGGCCTGCACCAGCAGCGACGAGGGGACCGTGACCCCGAGGGCCCGCGCGGTCTTGAGGTTAACCGCGGTGTAGAAGTGCGTTGGCCGCTCGATGGGCAAGTCGCCTGGCCGCGCTCCCTTCAGGATGCGTTCGATGTACGACGTCGCTTGCTTGAAGAGATGCCCGACGTTGGGCCCGTAGCTCATCAGGCCGCCCTGTTTCACGAAGGTTGGGAAGATGCCAATGGAAGGCAGACGGCTCTGGAATGCGAGGTCTGCGATCTGCTTCGTGTTCGCGCTCATGAACGGTCCCTCCATGATCAGGACGGCGTCGGCCCGTTCCCGCCTCGCCGCCGCGAACGCCCCGGCGAACTCCTTAGGTCCCCGCACGGAAAGGACCTGGAAACGAACGCCGAACGACCGCGCGATCGTCTCTGTGGCTTTCAACAGCGTCGGGTCCAGGCTAGCGTCCCAAAGGGTCGCGACCCGCGATAGGCGGGGAAGGAGCTCTCTCAGCATCTGTAGACGTTTGCCGTTCATTTGATCGGCGTCCAGGAATATGCCGGTAATGTTGCCGCCCGGCCGGCCGAGGCTTATAGCGAGTCCGCTTCCGATAGGATCACTCTCGAGATCCAGGGCGACGACTGGGATGGTGCGGCTCGCCGGCCGTACTCCGCGGACCGCAGCCGAGCTCACGGCGAAGATCAGCGCTACGTTGAGTCGCACCAACTCGGCCGCGAACTGACGGAAGCGCTCGGCGCTCGCTTCCTCAGTGTGCCGACACTCGATGACAAGATTCTGGCCGATCACGTACCCACGTTCCTGCAGACCCTCCAGAAACAGGGGAAGGGTTGTCTCGTCCGGCCACTCTCCAGACGTCAGGTACCCGATCTTGGGAGTCGTAGCCTGCGCCTCCGCGGCGAGTGGCGCAGTGAAGACACTGAGGGCGAGCGTGGCGATGAGTGAAAGCCTCCCCGGACTCATCGTGCCTTTTCGAAGCCTCCGCACGGTAGCACCCAGCCGTCTAACACGGCGCTGAGCGGCGGGTTTTGCCCGTCCGCTCAAGCGGCGTGTTAACTCGCATCGGCTAGCCTCGCCGGTGCTCGCTTCGCGGACGCTTCAAGGTCCAGGACACGCCGGCCGGAGTGCGGTGGATCTGCAGCGCTCTAGCCGCCGAGGGCGGTCACTCGCTTCACGGTCCGTGTCGCAGTGAACTTGACCTTCGTGACCGGCTGATCCGGGTGCGCCGGATTGGGAACAAGCCGTCGCCGCCGAGAGTCCACGAACAGGTCGAGCTTCTCGAGCACCGTCTGCCCTATCAGGACCTCGTCACCGAGTATCAGGGCTTCCTCGAGAGTGTCTCTCCCGTCGATCTCGACGACGAGAGGCTCTGTCACGCTGACGGCCTCCGTGCGTCCATCGGCGTACTCGGCCATCCGCTGGCCTCGAACCCCGAGACCGAGGCTGGTGGCGACTTGCGGCGGGACGACCATGCGAACTGCGCCGGTGTCGACAAGCGCCTCCGCCTCGTAGGTCCTCACCTGTTCTGAGGTCAGCATGCCCCGTCGGACCAGGGCCTCGTCCACCGCGTTCGTCAGCTTGACCGCGACCCGGACCTCGCCCATGCCTGATCGTGACCGTTCCAATGATCAAGCACCTCCTCCCGCCTTTCAATTGTCGACATTATGATACGTACTTCAACAGAGCCTTCAGAGCGCCGCGCGGTATCGCTCCGGATCCTGGTCGAACATCTCCTTGCAGTGTCGACAGCAGAAGAACACGTTTCGCCCCGCGAACTCCGAGCGATACTTCGCGGTCACGCTGTCGACGGTCATACCGCAGATCGGGTCCCTGGACTCGACCCGGACAGCTGCCGTCGAGGGTGACTCTGCCCCAGCTCCGCCGAGCTTCTCGCTCCGGCGATGCTGGATGATCTCGGCGAGGATGCTCACGGCGATCTCCTCGGGAGTGACAGCGCCGATGTCGAGCCCGGCCGGGGCCTTGAGCCGGCCGAGCCGATCCGGCGGGGCGCCACGGGTCTTCAGGTGCTCGAGAATCACCGCGGCTTGCCGGCGACTCGCGACCAGGCTCACGTAACCCGCGTCGGTTCTGATGACCCGATCGAGCACCTCCTCGTCGGAGTCCCCGTGCGTGGCCACGACCACGAACGCTCGTCGAGTGAAGCCGAGTTGGGCGAGCCCCGCCTGCAGCGGGTCCTCGCCGAGCGTCACGATCGAAAAGTCCGCGGCGCGACCGAGGGTCGCAAGGGTCTCGACGACGGGCCCGTGACCCACGAGCACGAGCTGGGGTTTCGGGAGATAGGGCTCCACGTAGATCTCCAGCGTGCCACCGCTGTGGCACGTCATCCCGTATTCGAGCATCCCCTCGGTTCGGCCCGGCGCGCGCGCGCCTTCTCCATAGAGGCCGATGAGCCGGGGCCGGCCGTCGCGGAGGGCGTGCAGGGCCTCCCGCACGACGACAGGCTCGGCGCAGGCACCGCCGACCCACCCCTGCACGCTGCCGGCCTCGCGGACCAGCACTTTGGCCCCGGGCTTGGCTGAGGTCGGCGCCTCGCAGCGGACGACCGTGGCCAGCGCGAATGCCTCTCCGCGGCGCTGGAGCTCGGCAGCCAGCGCTAGCAGCTCGTCAGCCACGTCGCCGCGCGCCCTTCACTCGGTCACGCCCTTCTCGCGCAGGAGCTTCCACACCTTCGCGGGCGTGATGGGAATGTCGATGTGGCGCACGCCCAGGTGCCACAGCGCATCGACCACCGCGTTGGCGATCGCGGCCGGAGCGCCCACCGTCGCAGACTCACCAACACCCTTGGCGCCCAGCGGGTGATGGGGCGACGGCGTGACCGTATGCCCCGTCTCCCACTTCGGCGTCTCGACCGCGGTGGGCAGCAGGTAGTCGATGAAGCTTCCGCCTTGGATGTTGCCGATCTCGTCGTACGAGATCTCTTCGAAGAGCGCAGGAGCGAGTCCCATCGTGAGGCCGCCGTGGACCTGGCCCTGCACGATCATCGGGTTGATGATGTTGCCGCAGTCGTCGATGGCGACGAACCGCCGGACCTTCACTTCGCCCGTGCCCTTGTCGACGTCCACCACGCAGATGTAACTCCCGAACGGGTAGGTGAGGTTCGGCGGATCGTAGTAGCTGACGGCCTCCAGCCCGGCTTCCATGCCCTGCGGATGATTCGTGTAGGCGGCGAAGGCGATGTCCTGGATCGTCTTGGACTTTCCCGGCGCGCCCTTGACCGAGAACTTTCCCGGCTCCCACACGAGGTCGTCCTCGGCGGCCTCCAGGAGATACGCGGCGATCTTCCGGGCCTTGTCGCGCACCTTGCGCGCGGCGATCGCCGCGGCGGCGCCGGCGACCGGCGTCGAGCGGCTGGCATAGGTCCCGAGGCCGTAGGGCGCGGTGTCGGTGTCACCCTCCTCGACCTGGATGTCCTTGGCCGGGATTCCGAGCTCCTCCGCCAGGATCTGGGCGTAGGTCGTCTCGTGGCCCTGGCCCTGCGACTTCGTACCGAACCGGGCGATCGCCTTGCCGGTCGGATGGATCCGGATCTCGCAGCTGTCGAACATCTTGATTCCGAGGATATCGAAGTGCTTGGAGGGGCCGGCCCCCACGATCTCGGTGAAGCTCGAGATGCCGATCCCCATCAGCTCGCCCCGCTTGCGCTTCTCGGCCTGCTCGCGGCGGAGGTCGGCATAGCCGATCGTGTCCATCGCCTTGTGCAGGGCCCCGGCGTAGTTACCGCTGTCGTACTCCCAGCCGAGCGCCGACTTGTAGGGGAACTGCTCGGGATTGATGAAGTTCTTCAGCCGGAACTCGGCGGGATCGATGTTGAGCTGATGGGCCATGAGATCGGTCATGCGCTCGATCGTGTGCACGGCCTCGGTCACGCGGAACGAGCAGCGGTAGGCGATCCCGCCCGGGGGCTTGTTGGTGTAGACCCCGTCCACCTCGACGTGGGCGGCTTTGAGGTCGTAGGAGCCGGTGCAGACGTGGAAGAGCCCGGCCGGAAACTTCGACGGGTTGGCGGCGGCGTCGGCGTAGCCGTGATCGGCGAGCGTCTTGATCCGGAGCGCGGTGAGCGTGCCGTCCTTCTTCGCCGCCAGCTCGGCGGTGATGTGATAGTCGCGCGCGAACGAGTCCGCCTGGAGGTTCTCCATCCGGTCCTCGATCCACTTCACCGGCTTGCCGGTCAGCACGGACGCGGCGACGGCGATGACGTAGCCGGGATAGACCGGGACCTTGCCGCCGAACCCGCCGCCGATGTCGGGCGAGATGATGCGGATCTTGTGCTCGGCCAGCCCGACGTGCCCGGCCACCAGCGCGAACACCGTGCGGATCGCGTGCGGCGCCTGCGTGGTCATCCAGACCGTGAGCTTGTCCATCACCTTGTCGAAGTGGGCGATGCACCCGCACGTCTCGATCGACGCCACGTGGATGCGCGGGATGTAGATGTCCTGCTTGACCGTCACGTCGGCCTCGGCGATGGCGCGCTCGGTGGCGGCGCGATCGCCCCACTCCCAGTGCCAGATGTGGTTGTCCTTCTTGTCCTTCTTGTCGGTGCGGAGCACCGGAGCGCCGGGCTCGAGCGCCTTCTTGGGATCGACGACCACCGGCAGCGGCTCGTAGTCGACCTCGACCACTGCGGCGCCGTCGGCCGCGGCATAGCGACTCGTCGCCAGCACCGCCGCGACCTCTTGCGCCTGGTACATCACCTTCTCCACCGGCAGCACCATCTGCGTGTCGGACATGAGGGTTGGCATCCAGTGGAGGTTGTACTTCGCGAGGTCCTGGCCGGTGATGACGGCGAGCACACCCGGGACGGCCATCGCCTTCGCGGTGTCGATCTTGATGATCTTCGCGTGGGCGTGGGGGCTCCGCACTATGTCCAGATACAGCATTCCCGGGAGCTGGACGTCGTCGACGTAGGTGCCCCGGCCGCGGATGAAGCGCGGATCTTCCTTCCGCTTGATCGAGTGCCCCATCCCTCCGACCTCGGGCGAGGTCCTGAGCGCCATCACGAGCCTCCTTCTAAGAGCTCGCCTCGGACGGCGGGGCCCCAGCCCTGCGACGTCCTGCGGCTCGCACTACCCACGGAGCTTCGCCGCCGCGTACTGGACGGACTTGACGATGTTCACGTACCCGGTGCACCGGCAGAGGTTGCCGGAGATGGCCCGGCGGATGTCGTCCTCAGTCGGCGAGGGATATTTCTTGAGGAAGGCATAGCTGGTCATAAGCATCCCGGGCGTGCAGTAGCCGCACTGAAGCCCGTGCTCCGCCATGAATCCTTCCTGCAGGGGGTGGAGCTTGTCGTTCTGCTCCAGCCCCTCCACCGTCATGAGCGCCTTGCCCTGAGCCTGGACGGCGAACATCGTGCACGACTTCACGGGACGCCCGTCCATGAGAATCGTGCAGGCGCCGCAGTGGGTCGTATCACACCCGATGTGGGTGCCGGTCAACCGCAGTACTTCCCGGATCATGTGCACCAGCAGCAGGCGCGGCTCGACGTCGGCCTCGTGCTTCTCGCCGTTGATCGAGAGCTTCACAAGCATGGCTCTATCTCCCTGCGCGCTCGAGCGCCTTGCGGAGCGCGCGGGCCGTCAGCACTCGCACGAGGTCCTTCTTGTATTCCACGGACCCGCGCAGGTCGGCCGCGGGCTCGGACGCCTCGGCGGCGAGCTCGGCGGCGCGCTTGATCGTCGCCTCGTCCGGCGCCTTTCCCTTCAGCGCGGCCTCCGCCTTCGTGGCCTTGATGGGCGTCAGGCCGACGTTCGTGAGCCCGATGCCCACCTGGTCGCATGCGCCGCTGGCGCCGAGCGTCAGCTGCGCCGCGACCGCCGCGGTGGCGAAATCTCCGACCTTGCGCTCGAGCTTCAGGTAGGCACCGCCGCTGCGGGCGGCCGGTGTCGGGATCCGGATCTCCACGAGAATCTCGTCGGGCTTGAGGCTGGTCACGAACGGTCCGGTGAAGAACGACGCGATCGGAAGTCGGCGCTCACCCTTCGTGCCCACGGCGACGACTTCGGCGCCGAGCGCGAGCATCGTCGCCGGGTGGTCGTTGGCCGGATCGCCATGGGCGAGGTTGCCGCCCACGGTGGCCAGGTTCCGCACCAGCGGATCGGCGATGACCTTCGCGGTGTCGTGGAGCAGCGGATACCGGGTCTGGATGAGCTCGGACTCCTCCAGCTCCGACTCCCGCGTGAGCCCTCCGATTCGAAGAAACCCGTCCGCCTCGCGGATGTAGGTCAGCCCCGCGATCCCGTTGATGTCGACGACGTGCGCGGGGCTCGCGAGCCGGAGCTTCATCAGCGGGATGAGGCTCTGGCCCCCGGACAGGACCTTGGCATCCTCGCCGAGCCTCGCCAGCAGCGCGGTCGCCTCGCCGATCGTGCTCGGCGCGTGGTACTCGAACGCGGCAGGAATCATCGCGGTGTTCCCCGATCAGCTTTGCGTCAGCGGCCTATTCCCTTGTGCAGCTCGGCCGGCGGCACGATCCGGCCGTGGAGCGGCAGGATCTGGTCCACGACCAGGTTGAGCCGCTTGATGTTGTCCGCCAGGCTCACCCAGGTCGAATTCAGCGTCGTAGCCGGCGGCGCATTCGGAGCCAGCGGCGTGTACACGTCCGCCTCGCTCAGGAGCTTTTCCTTCGGGAGGTGCACCATGACGAGCCCGCCATGGTGGACGTTGTCGGTGATGTGGTGGATGTCCACCGTCCGGGTCCCGTCGGTCAGCGTGCGGCGAGCCCCGACGCCCTCCACCGTTCCCTTCTTCCCCGACTTCGCCAGACGATCGGGGTTCACGGTGGCCGGAGCGGCCAGCGTCTTCTCGAGGAAGGCCTTGTTCGCGTCGTGTGCGATGACGGTCACGCCTTCGGCCGCGAAGGCCCGCAGGCCGCCGGCGTGATCGAAGTGGTGATGGGAGGCGATCACGTACTTGATCGGCTTGCTCGAGAGCTTCTTGATCTCCCCGAGCACAGCGGCGGCGCGATCGTCGTTGATCGGGCTTTCCACGACGATCAGGTGATCCTTCATCTCGATCACGACGCTGTGATGGCTGCCGCCGGTCGGGTACCAGACCCCGTCGGCAACCATCTGGCTCGTCACCCGAACGTACGGAGCGGGCGTCTGGAGAATCGGCTCGGGGATCGTGATGTTCACGGCGGCGTTGGGTTGGACATCGGTCACCGTTAGATCGAGCGCGGGGTGGCCGCCGATCACCTGCCGGATCTTCGTCGGAAACTTCACGCCGCCGAAGTCCTTGTAGTCCGAATAGCGGATCTCGACCGGCATGTCGCCGAGCACGGCGTTCGGGACGACGGCGTCGATCTTCTCGACCAGATTCTGGCTGTCGACGGTCACTCGGATCCGGAAGCGTCCGGGAACGACGAACGAGATCGTTTTGCCCTGGACGGTGGTGTTGTTGGCCATCGCCATCTTGACGACGCCGTGGGGCGTGGTCCAGAGCTGGAGCTGCCGATCCAGCAGCGTGACCGGTACCGGGTTGGTCGCCTCGCCGACCACGTTCCACGCGAAGTCGCCGCGCGCCGCGAAGTTCTGGCGTTGTTCGCCGCCGACGAATCCGCCCGCACCGCCGCCGCGCTGTGGGTTCTCGCCGTGAGTACGCACGAGCTGGTCCCGGATGGACGCGGTCTCGTAGCTCACGGCTCGCGTGTAGCTCTTGACGACGAACCGGGGCCACGCCAGGTCCGCCGTGTAGTTCTGTCCGACCTGGAAGTTCACGCCATTGCCGGAGTACTGGATCGACTTGACGCTGGCCGCGCCCATCGCCTTGGCGACGCCCTCGAGGGCCGCGCGACCATCCTGCGCGTACCCGGCGAGCGGGGAGAGGAGCACGAGGACGGCCATGACAAGGAGTGGTCTGCGCATACCTGACCTCCCTGGGCGGTCGGATCGGTGGTCGGGATGCTAGCAGCGCCGGTGGCTGGCGTCAAACGCCTGAAGCGGGTAGAGTCCGAGCCGTAGCGCATTCCTCGTGACGATGAAAGGAGCAGACCTTGAGCACACAGCCCGCAGTATCCACCGCTCGTGACGTGGTCCGACAAGTCGCGCCCAAGCTCATCGACCTGAGCGAGAAGGTGCTCTTCGGTGACGTCTGGGTGCGCCCCGGACTCTCCAAGCGCGACCGCAGTCTGATCACGGTCGCGGCGCTGACCGCCATGTACCGAACCGACCAGCTCCCCGGACATCTCGAGCGCGCGCTGGCCAACGGCGTCACGCGCGAGGAGATCGGCGAGCTGATCACCCATCTGGCCTTCTACGCGGGCTGGCCCTCGGCGATGACCGCCGGCCAGATCGCACGGCGGGTCTTCGACGCGAGGAAGCCATGAAGATCGGCTTCATCGGACTCGGCACCATGGGACGTCACATGGCGTCCAACTTGATGAAGGCGGGTCACCAGCTCGTGGTCAACGACGTGCGACGCGAGGCGGCGGCGCCCCACCTGCAGGGCGGGGCATCCTGGGCCGACACGCCGCGCGCCGTTGCCGGGGCGACCGAGGTCGTGTTCACGTCGCTCCCGGGCCCCGCGGAAGTGGAAGCGGTAGCGCTCGGCGAGCAGGGTCTCGTCGCGGGGCTCGCGGACGGCAAGGTCTACTTCGACCTCTCGACGAATTCTCCAGGGCTCGTACGGCGGATTCACGAGGTGTTCAAGCGCCGCGGAATCCACATGCTTGACGCGCCCGTCAGCGGCGGCCCTCGGGGCGCCGAGTCGCGACGCCTCGCGCTTTGGGTCGGCGGCGACGAGGACGTCTTCAAGCGCTACCGGCCGGTGCTCGACGCGATCGGCGATCAGCCCTACTATGTCGGCCCCATCGGCGCGGGCTCAGTGGCGAAGCTCGTCCACAATTGCGCCGGCTACATCGTCCAGACGGCGCTGGCCGAGGTCTTCACGATGGGAGTCAAGGCGGGCGTCGAGCCCATCGCACTGTGGAAAGCGGTGCGCCAGGGCGCGGGCGGCCGGCGCCGGACGTTCGACGGCCTGGCCGATCAGTTCCTGCCGGCCAAGTTCGAGCCGCCGTCGTTCGCGCTACGGCTGGCCCACAAGGACGTCACGCTGGCGACCGCTCTCGGCCGGGAGCTCAAGGTGCCGATGCGCCTCGCCAACATCACGCTGGAGGAGATGACCGAGGCGCTCAATCGCGGCTGGGCCGAGCGTGACTCGCGGGTCGCGATGCTCCTGCAGGAAGAGCGGGCCGGCGTCGAGATTCGCGTGCCGGAGCAGGCGATCCGAGAGGCGCTGGCGATCGACAAGAGCCCGCCACGCTGACACCGCCGGGAGATCGAGGAGCGCCACGGGGGCTTGGGGGGCCCGTCGAGGCCCCCGAGAGCGCGAAGAGATTTCGAGGGGCGCCCCGGCTGCGCCGGGGCGTCTCCGAGCGTTGGGGGGCTTGGGGGGCCCGTCGAGGCCCCCCATGTATCTCAGAGCGCGTCGGGCGCGGCGGCGATCCGATCGAGCTCGGCCCGGCTGTAGGCGCCGAGGCTGCGGAAGTTCAGCTCGGTGTAGTTCTTGATCCAGCGCATCGCGATCTTGACCGCCTTGCGATAGCGCTCGTGCGTCTCGGCGCCCTGGCGTCGCGCGAGGATGTCGGCGAGCTCCTCGCTGAGGAGTCGCTTGACCAGTACCTCGTCGTGCGGGGCGCCGGTGCCGGTGTCGCGCGCGCGATGGATGATGCGCTGGGCGATCTGCGCGACCGACATGCGGCCGGTCGCGAGATCCTCCATGAGCGCTGGATGAATCCCGGGCTTGCCCTCGAGGCTGTCGATGCTCTTGGCTCCGCGCCCGCCCAGCCAGCCCTCGACGTACTCGATCAGCATGCGCGCGTTTCGCCGTGTACCCTCGACGGTGACGTGGCCCTCGGGTACCTTGATCACGACGGGGTAGTTGTCCGGGTGCGCCATCTGCTCCGTCGGCTTCCAGCCGGAGCCGATCAGCTTCTTGAACGGCTCGCTGGCGGTCTTCATGTGGAAGATGTGCGCGACCCAGCCTCGGATGAAGCCCTGCTCGGCCTCCCACTGCTTGTCCGCTCGGATCGCCTCGGCGGCGGCGCGATTGACCTCGGGGTCGGGGTTCGGGAGCGCGGTGGCCATGCCGCCGACCGGGACGGCGCCGCGCTTCAGGCAGATCGCGACGAGTCGCCGGAAGATGTTCGCCAGGAACGGCGTCGTCTTGATGTCCACGCCGAATCGGTCCGGCCATACCTGGTCGGGATCGGTCATGACGAACTCGAAGATCGAGGCCTTGAGGTCCCAGCGGGCGGCGTTGAGCCCCGCCGCGTAGGGGCCGAGCTCGTACAGCATTTCCTCCATCTCGTACACGCACGGCAGCGACTCGACGAGCACGATGGCCCGGATCGTCGCGCGCGCGAGAAACGGGAGCTGCCGCTGGCTCAGCTCGAACAGGTCCCGGTACCAGCGCGCCTCGGCGGCGGCCTCGAGCTTCGGGAGATAGAAGTAGATGCCCTGGTCGCGGTCGGCCTGGGCGCGGCCGGCGTAGAACAGGGTAAGCGCGGTGCCGAGGAGCGCCGCGTTGACTGGGGCGCCGTCCACGGTGACGTCGGCTTCGTCGAGATGCAGCCCGCGCTCCCGGTGCATGAAGAACGGTAGCTCGCCGTCGGCGATCGAATAGCTCCGGTTGCGCTCTCGGTCGACGAACGACAGCTCGCGGTTCACGGCGGCCAGGCGGTTGTTGGCCGAGCGTACCGTGTCGATCAAGCGATGACCGCCCGAGTCCTCGTCGTCGTCCAGGTCGCCGACAGCGCGCTCGCCCTCGGGCCCGGGGTTGAGCGCGTTGATGAACATGGACGTGATCGAGCACGGGCCGGAGATCTCGATGCCCGGCTTTTTCAGCTCGTCGGGCATCGACGGAACCTGCCACGATCCGGAGTTGGCCGGGCTCGCCGCGGGGTGGGTCGGCAGGGTGTGCTGCCGTAGCGCGCGCTCCAGCACGGCGAGCCGTCGGTGACGAAGCTCGTGGGCCCGCGCGTCCAGATGGTCGTGGAGTCGCGTCAGATACTCGCAGAAGGCGGGCGTCAAGAGCGCCGCCGCCCCTTCGACCGGGGCGAATTTCACTCGCGTCGGCATCAGCAATGAAACTTTTCGCATGGCAACGGCGCGGCTGTCAATGGCAGAATGCCCAACGGTTTCGGGGAATGAACAGGCGATTTCGTGGCATGGGGAAGGGACGCAAGACCCGTCGCGCCCTCGAGCGCGGCGGCGCGGGCCAGGCGCAACGCCTCAACGAGACGCTGGCGCGTTGGCCGGACGTCCGGATCACGCCCATGTTCGGGCGATGGGGCTATTTCGTGGGCGAGACGCTCTTCGCGTGCTTTCCCCTGCGCGAGAAGGAGCGCGATCTCTGGATCCGGCTCACAGGAGAGGACCAGGCCCGCGCGCTCGGCGACGCCCGGGTTCGCCCGCACCGGCGCTTCTCGAGGAAGGGATGGGTCGAGCTGGACGTGGAAGGCGTCGAGGACCTGGAGCGAGCGCTGCGCTGGCTCCGGCGCGCCCACGCGGCGGCCGCTCGCGGCGCGGCCACCGAAACAGAGGCTGACCGCTAAGGCGCCTCCGCCGCGGCGTGTGCGGTCGCCTCGTCGCGGGCCTTCGCCTCGATGCGGTCGATCCTGACCAGCGGGACGAGAAACCAGGTAATCGCCGTCATCGCCGCCCCGATGTAGACGAGCGGTTCGTACCCGACCACGTCGTACAGGCGTGCTCCGACGTTCTCCGAGAGCTGGACGCCCAGGTTGAACACGGACATGAGAAGAGCGAAGAACGTCGCCTCGACGTGACGCGGGCACGCCTTCGCGGCGAGATCGAGGAAGGCGAGTTGCATGATCATGCTGATGCTGCCGAACGAGACGGTGATGATCACGGCAGAGGTCGTGCCGCGGTACAGGAGATAGGCGAGCGTGCCGGCGACGCCGAAGCCGATCGAGAGGTTCATGATGCGCTTGAGCGGCACCCGCCGGGAGAGCGGTGCGTACACGACGGCCCCGACGACCGCAGAGAGTGAGCCGATCGCCGCGAGATGGCCGATGAACTGCTGGCTGAACTTCAGGGTGTCCGTCTGATAGTACAGGAACGCGGGGCCGAAAGACGGGCTGAACCAGAAGAAGAAGATGAAGCCTGCGACGAGCCAGATTTCCCGCGCGCCCAGCGTCGCGCGGATCGCCAACCACGTCTCGCCGAACGCCGCCTGGTCCGCGCGGGTGGGCGTCTCGCGGACGAAGAACACCCCCATGATCAAGGAGATGAGCGGAAAGCACGCCGCCAGGAAAAAGGCCACGCGCAGGCTGCGCATCTCCGCCAGATACCCGCCGAGCACGCCGACCAGCACCGAAGCGACCGTGATGCACGCCCACTGGACGGACTGAAACGCACCGGTGAGGCCGCGCGGCCGACCGTTCTCGACCATCATCG
>Ga0137368_10005754_pt1 | contig 13053 bp, 19 predicted proteins | sample SagtaG_13_FD_104917 | JGI IMG/M metagenome (GOLD analysis project Ga0137368, IMG submission 104917) | Vadose zone soil microbial communities from Sagehorn Ranch, Mendocino, California, USA - Sage1_L_100_16 metaG | ecosystem: Environmental > Terrestrial > Soil > Vadose zone | place: USA...
ATTGCGCGGGCGCGTTCGGGGTCGAGGAGAGCGTGGAGGAGAACGGCGTGCCCATGCTCGACGAGTACGACCATCACCCCAGCCTGCGCACCCTCGTCGCAGAGGGATTCGAGGTGCTCACGTTCTAAGGTTCGGGCTACGGGTCCGCCCGCCGCGGCTTCTCCGGGCGGTTGCGGTCTTCCTGGAGGAGCTCCCCTCTTCCGTTCCGGTGAACAGTCCTCGGTTGGCCTCACCCGCCGTGATCGTGGGGCTGACGGATCGCCTGACCGAGGGCCTCGATCACGCAGCCGTAGCAGAGGGCGGTGGCGCAATCGGGGCGCTCGCAGAACTCGCAACGATCGATCTGGTCGTCGCACGTCGAGCATCGGATCATGACCGTCTCGCCGTTCATGGCTCCTCATTCTCTCGCCTGTCGGCGCCTTCCGCGTCGAGACGCTCCGCGGCCCGGACCGCATCGTCTCGCCTCAGCAGACCGACCAGCCTCCCGTCCGATGTGGTGATCGGGGCGTTGGCCAGATCGTGGTGGGTCAGGAAGCGAGCCATCTCTTCGATGGGGACGAACGGACGGAACGTGCTCGGCCCGGGACGCATGGCCGCCTCGATCGGCAGCGAGGCATCGGCCTCCAGCTCCTTCTTCCGGAGCAGCCCGAGGACCACCCGCTCATCGTTGACCACCACACACGCGTCGAATCCGGCCGCCTCCGCCCGTTCACGGACCTCCCCCAGCCGCTCGTCGAGCGAGCAGGTGGGAACGTCGCGCCGGGCGACGTCCCCGGCCCGGGGGCGCTCCGCGTTGGTGCCCTCCGTCGGCAGGCCCGCGGCCATCCAGTCGAGCTTCCCGGCGACGTAGTCGTACACCCGGGTGAACCCGAAGCTCTCGAGCCGCCACGCGGCCCGTGGGCTCATGTCTCAGGCCGAGTCCCAGCAGTACACGATCACCGGGCGTCTGGGGTCCAACCCGTCCCGAGCCTCGGCCTCGATCCGGCGCAGCGGGAAGTTGAGCGCCCCCGGGAGGTGGTCCTCCGCGTATTCGTTGGCCGGCAGGACCTCCACCAGTTGCGCGCCCTCGTCCACGAGCCTCCGAACCTCCTCGCGGTCGATCTCCTGAGGCATGCGTTCCTCCATTCGTCGACGGCGGCCGATCCGCGACCGTTCTTTCCCTCCCGACGAACGAACAAGTGTCCGACGGCTCCCCGGATGTGTCGGCGATCCGACACAGTTCGTCGTCAGGACACCGGGGTGGGCTCGGGTGAGGAAATCAACGTCGGCGTCGCGGCGTTCCTGGGTATTGATGGTCTACAGGCCGAGAGGTGAATCGACCATGCGAGTGACGCTCCGGTACTTCGATGGCTGTCCGAATTGGGAGATCGCGCTGGGTCGGGTGCGCGAGGCGATGGCCGCACCCGGTGGGGACGTCCCGGAGGTCGAGCTCGAACTCGTCCCCACCGGGGAGGACGCGGAGCGTCTCGGGTTCCGAGGATCACCCACCGTGCTGGTCGACGGCGTCGACCCGTTCGCCGACGAGACCGCTCCCGTCGGTCTGGCCTGCCGCGTGTATCGGACGGAACGGGGAATGGAGGGCGCGCCCTCCGTCGAGCAGCTCCGGGCCGTTCTCACCGCCGGACCAGTGTGAGGTCGTGGGATGGACGTTCCGGACTTCGAGCTGAAGGACCAGGCGGATGCTCCGTGGCGGCTCTCCGAGCACCTGGACGCGGCGGTCGTCCTGGTGTTCCTCCGGGGCGACTGGTGACCGTACTGCAACGGCCAGCTGGTCAGCCTGGCGCGTGAGCACGCCAACATCCTCGACGCGGGGGCGAGGATCGTCGGCATCAGCGTGGACGCTCCCGGCCAGAACGCCGCGATGGTCGAGAAGCTCGATCTCCCATTTCCTCTCCTGTCGGACCCGGACGGCGAGGGGGCCATCAAGCCGTACGGGGTCTGGAGCGAGAAGAGACGGATCGCCAGGCCGGCGGTCGTGGTGATCACCCCGGACGGGCTCGAGGCTGCTCGAATGGAGTCGAGCGACTTCGCGGACCGGCCGCCGGAAGAGGAGATCGTCGACGCCGTGCGCCGGCTCGGACTCCCCCCGACCGCGCAGCCGCCGCCGGTGCGGGGGCGCTCGGAGCCCGGTCCGAGAGCGATGTCGCTCGCCGCCCTCGGTCCGTACTACCGAGGGGCGAAGTTCGCGGCAGAAGCGTTGGCCCTGCGCGTCCCCGAGGTGCGAGAGCAGGCGGATCGCCTCATCGAAGAGGTCGAGCGCTACGGGGAGGCCACGCGGGAGCTGCGGCGCCGAGCCGATGGTGGCGCGGCGTAGCGGTCACTACGGCCTTCGACAACCACCCGAGCCGAACGTCGGCGGCGCGAGTCGTCTTTCGGGATGTGTCGCCCAGAGGACAGTTCCGCCGAATGCCTCGATGCCTCGCGGTTGCACGAGGCAGGAGCACGGGTTTCGACCATTGGAGAGGTGATGGCGCAGTCCGGGTCACGACAGAACGCGCGCCCCCGGGCCACCCGGTTCGTCGCTTCCGCCCGCGAGGAGGAGACGGCGTTCCTGAGCGACTCGGAGGTAGTGGCATGAGGGACGTCGCGACCCGGAGCCTCGACGCGACGCAGCCGGACCCGACCGTGGCCGACCCCGATCTCCTCCGCCGGCGGTTCGAGGCGGAGGCGCTCCCGTACTTCGATCGCCTGTACGCGGGGGCACTTCGCCTTACCCGGAACCCGTCGGACGCCGAAGATCTCGTGCAGGAGACCCTCCTGCGGGCCTTCCGGGCGTTCCACCAGTTCCGGAGCGGCACGAACATCAGGGCATGGTTGTTCCGGATCCTCACGAACACCTTCATCAACGAGTACCGCAAGCAGCGGCGGCAGCCCCAGACGGTCCCGATGGAGCAGCACGTGGAGGACTGGTACCTCTACTCGAGGCTGGCCGACGAGGGGCTGGAGCCTTCGGCCGAGGCTTCCGTGCTCGAGTCGCTGCCCGACGAGGACGTCCAGCGGGCCCTGTCGTCGCTGCCCGAACCCTTCCGGATCGCCGTGCTGCTGGCCGACGTGGAGGGCTTCAGCTACCGGGAGATCGCCGAGATCACGGGCGTCCCCACGGGGACCGTGATGTCACGGCTGCACCGGGGAAGGAAGACGCTCGAGAAGGAGCTGTGGGACGTCATGCGGAGGCGAGGCCTTGTCCGAGACCACGTGTGAGGACGTGCTGGAGGAGCTCGAGCGGTACCTGGACGGCGAGACCGATCCGCGGGCGGCCGCCGAGGTCGCCGCGCACCTGTCCGAGTGCCGCTCGTGCCTCCAGCGGGCCGAGTTCCAGCGTCGGCTCCAACGGATCGTGGGCCTGAAGTGTCGAACACAGACCCCCGCCCACCTGTGGCGCCGGATCATGCAGGAGCTCGATGCGGACGCGCGGGGACGGTGGACGACGTGAAGCACCCGTCTGCGCCGCCGACGGGATGGGCGCCGGGCCGATCTGGTCCGGCACTGGACTGACGCTGGCCGAGGCCCGGCGGATCACGCCGGAGCCGGGCATGGTCGAGCACCTCCACCGGGTCCACGATCGGATCTGCGCCGAGCTGCGGGCGAGCCTCCCGACCGGGCTGTACGAGGAGCTCTCGGCTCTGACCCCCGACGTCGCGGACGGCTCGCTCCAGGAGCTGGTGCTGGCCCACGCCGAGATCATCGGATGGCTCCAGGGCCTGTTCCAGGCGATCCAACTGACCATGACGCAGGCCCGGAACGTGCTCCCTCAGACACACCGGCCCGCCGACGGCCCCGACCGTCCGGACCCTCGTTACCTCTGACCAGGCGGCAGAATCCCTCGCACGCAGGACGCGGTTGGGCCGACCAGGCGGCGAGCCCGCAGCGTGTACGCGCTGACGTGCCTCAGGAAGGCTGGCGCTCGAGCACGAGCGCCGATGCGACGCAGATTCCGACGCACCCGTACTGGGCCCCCGATTGGCCAGCCCTGCGAGGGTCAGTACGCACCGGGTCCCGGAGTTGCCGAAGGGGTGGCCGAGGGCCACGGCCCCGCCGTTCGGGTTGAGCTTCTTGTCGGGGACCGGGAACTCCCGCAGCACGGCGAGGACCTGGGCCGCGAAGGCCTCGTGGATCTCGAAGATGTCGACGTTCTCCGGCTTCGATCGGCGTCCGGGCGCCGCGCAGTATGACGGCATCTCGGTCGGACATGTGGCACTTCCTGAAGTGATCGCGGGTGGGGATGAGCGATGCGACGTTGCGCGGGCGCGCACGAACCCGGGCCGGCGCGTACGGGGGGGAGGCCAGTGTGGCCTCCCCCCTCGCTCGGGAGTCGATCGCTCAGGTGGGCTGGCGCTCGGACACGACCGGTGGCGGCACGTGAACGAGCTCCACGATCCGAACGGACTGGAACCTGATCACCGTGACGATCGTGGCCAGACCGAAGGTAATCCCGAGCAGGTACAGGGCGATGCCGATCCGGCGGGCGCCCTCCAGCCAGAACCCCCACTGGGCGACGTGGCCCAGGGCGTAGGTGCTGCCCCCGGCGATGGACGCCCCGATGGCCACGTGCAACGCCACGGCGCCGAGCAGGGTCATCATGCCCATCGCCATGAGGCCGAGGAACACCTTGGCGGTCAAGGGCATCTTCAGGGTCTGAACCGGTCTCCCGGCGGCCTCCTGGACATGCCCTCCGCCGACCCGGAACGCGCCGAGGATCCGGGCGATCGCGAAGGAGATCGCCGCGAACGCCGAGGCGAACCCGACGAAATTTGCGGCGATGGAGAACTGCCCCAGCTCCGCGATGGCCTTCGGCGACCCGCCGGTGGCGATGGCGTGGGCGCGGATGGCGCTCAGGACCACCCCAGCGGGGAAGGCCATCAAGGCCATGGCCAGCATGGGGAGCCACAGCGCCCTCCCCAGGCGCTGGGGCAGGTTGTAACCGAGGGCACCGTCGGAGACCTCGACGTCGAAGTCGGCGCGGATGCGTGTCGATGCCATGTTCATCCTCTCCTCTCAGCGTCCGGTCCGGACGATCTCGGTGATCCTCGAGAACTGGAACCCGAGGACATTGCCGATGGTGACGAGGGCCAGGACGATCCCCGACAGGATGAGCCCCAGGCCGGCCTCGCGAACGGGACCCAGCCACGTGGCGTACGCCGCCGCGGTGGCGGTGGAGAACGACGTCGTCGCCACGTACACGACGAACTGGAAGACCTCCACCATCAGGCCGAGCATCATCAGGCCCAGGAAGGCCTTCGCCGTGGCTGGCATCCGCAGGGTCTTCACAACGACCCCCGCGGATTCCTGGACCTCTCCCCCGCCCGCGCGGAGCGAGGACAGGATCGAGCCCAGGACGAACGAGACGCCCGCGAGCAGGAACCCCTCGCCCAGGAACTGGATCCCCTTCACCCACGCCGACAGGTGGCCGGCCAGTGCGGGGTCCGAGACCACCTTGGTGGCCTGGACGACCGCGAGGACCAGCCCCCCCATGACCGCCATGAAGCCCATGGCCAGGCTCGGTCCCCACATGACTCGGGCCAGGCGGTGGACGAGCATGGGCTTGGGTGCCGTCGAGGAGAGGGTGGCGGCACCCCAGGGCGTGTCCTCCGCGCCCGCCTGGATCGGGACCGGCCCGCCGCCGACACCCGCGAGCGAGGGCAGCGCCGCCTTCACGCTCTCCACCCTGAGCCACAGCTGCCGCAGGATCCCCAGCAACACGATGGCGACGGAGAGCTTCAACACCCCGAAGGCGGCGGTGTTCAGGCCGAACGACCATGCGTCGATCCTCGCCACCTGGGCGGCCCTCCCGGCCTGATCCGACCACGCGCCGGCAACGATGTTCGCGACGAGGGCCGCCGTCGCCACGGTGACTCCGAACAGCGCCGCACCGAGCCCGGCGGCGCGGAACCTCGACGTCGCCCGAGGGTCCCCTCCTGGGGCCGGGCGCAGCAGCAGCGCATCTGCGCTTGCCATGACCTTCTCCTTTCGGTCTGGTACGACAGCGACAACGGGGGGACCTGCGGATTCGAATCTCGAAGGTCATCCCGGCGACAGAGTTGCGAGGCGGGCGGTGGAGCCGTCGGTCGAATCCGTGTCGCGCTGATGACACTCATGGACCGGACGGTCGGGCGGCGCCGTTCTCGGGACCGGGGCGGGCTCACAGACTTTCCGCACCGGGCATCCCAGACTCGGTCGGGAGCCCGCCCCCTCATGCTCGAGAGCTTGCGGAGGCGGGCAGCAACGGGGCGTACCATGTCGGCCCGTGACACCTTGATGGCTCGGCCATGACCGAGGACGCCGTGAGGGAAGCGGCCTGGATCGCTCGGTGCGTCGGGCGGATCGAAACCTCTCCGCTCACCGAAGCCGACCTCTCGGCGCTGGCGTCCTACCTCGCGATGCGAGACATCGAGCGGGGCGGCGTCCTGTTCGGTGCCGGCAAGGTTCCCGAGGGCGTCTGGATCATCCGGGAGGGCACGGTCGAGCTCTCCGTCGGGGCGGGGCGACGTCGCCAGGTCGTGCAGCTCCTGAGAGCCGGCGACGTCGACGGCGACGTCCAGCTGCTGCTGGGGATGCCGTTCCCCTACACGGCCCGAGCCGCGTCAGAGGCCCGGGCCCTCTTCCTCGACGCTGCCTCGTTCGAGCGCCTGCTGGCACGGCATTCCATGGTGGCGCGCCGATGGCTGTCCAGCGTGGCGACGAGGGTCGTCCGGAGCCAGGCGCGGATCCTCGGCCTGCTCGGCAAGAGCCTCACGGCTCAGGTCGCCCGTCTGCTCACCGACGAGGCGGAGGATGGGCGGATCCGGCTCCCGCAGCGGACGCTGGCGGCCATGCTGGGGGTCCATCGGCCATCGCTGAACAAGGTGTTGAAGGATCTCGAACGGAGCCGTCTGCTGAGCGTGGGGTACAGCGAGATCGAGATCCTGGACCGCGAGGGCCTGTCGCGCATCGCCGCCTGAGCGGCAGGAGATCGCGAGGTCCCGGTCTCGAGGGGTCCTTCGGGACTGGTAGACCGCGACGACGCGCCATATGGTCATTGTCGAGTCTGGGGTTGTCCGGTCGGCGTGGGAGGTGAGCCGACCGATCGGCGGTTGACGACGCGGCTCGCCCGGCCTGACGTTCACGGCCGGGCGCCGAGCGCTCTGGTTTCCACGAGGAGGCGGCCATGCGGACTCGTTCATTGTGGGGAATTCTTGTCGCCGGGGTGATGACGGCATCCCTTGCGGGCATCGCCCTCGGCCCTTCGGCGCTGGCCGACAAGCCCATCAAGCAGACGTACTTCGTCTGTCCGAGCGTCAGCACGAACAACCCGAGCGGGATGTGGGTCATCGGGTTTCACGGGGGCTACTACGTGAACATCCCCACCCAGGGCAACGGGAGCAAGGTCTATCTCACGGTGCCCGTGCAGGTGTCCACCCTGGCCCAGATCCCGGGCGGGTGGGCCCTGTACAAGGACCTGCCGAGCTATCCGAACTTCGTGGGCATGGCGATGCTCCTTCAGGAAGGGATCGAGCAGTGGCTGGGCAATCCATCCGGATGGTCCGAGGGTGACAGAGCGATGGTGGTCGACAACGGCGACGGCTCCTACACGGTCGTCGACATGACCCAGGGGCTGACGATCGTCATCCACGAGCCCATCCCGCTCGAGAGCGCCGTGGTCTGGTGATCACCAGGTGATCCCGCTCGATCGTGGGGATCCTGGGATCGGTCGTTCGTGAAGGACGGACAGGGACGGAGAGGGGACGGTGGTCGAGACGGACAACCCAACCACCGTCCTGCTGATGGAGTTCAAGGTCCCACGTCGGATGGAGCCAACATGAGCCTTCAGACCCCGCCGCCGCAGATCGTCGTCATCTTCGGAGCCTCGGGCGACCTCACTCGCCGGAAGATCCTCCCTGCCCTGTACAACCTGGCGCGGGAGGGACTGCTCCCGGAGCGATACTCGATCGTCGGGTATGCCAGGAGCGGATGGGACGCGGAGGGTTTCCGGGCGCGTGCCCGCGCGGCGGTCGAGGAGTTCTCCCGGACACCGGTCGACGAGGAGATCTGGGAGCCGTTCGCCGGCTCGCTGTCCTACCTGGCCGGCCCGTTCGACGACCCCTCCTGCTTCGAGCCACTTCGTCGGCACCTCGCCCGGGTGGACGCCGAGGCCGGCACGGAGGGAGGGCGCCTCTACTACCTGGCCACTCCTCCCTCCGGGTTCCCCGTCGTCATCAGGCGGCTCGGCGAGGTGGGGGCCGGAAAGGGGGCGCGGGTCGTGATCGAGAAGCCGTTCGGGCGCGACCTGCCCAGCTCCCGTGAGCTCAACGAAGTGGTGCACGAGGTCTTCGACGAGCAGCGGGTCTTCCGGATCGACCATTACCTTGGAAAGGAAACGGTCCAGAACCTCCTCGTCCTGCGCTTCGCCAACTCGCTGTTCGAGCGGGTATGGAACAGGGACGCCGTCGACCACGTGCAGATCACCGTGGCCGAGTCCGTCGGGCTGGAGGGGCGAGCGGCCTACTTCGAGGAGGCCGGTGCCCTCAGGGACATTATCCAGAACCACGTCCTGCAGGTGCTGACGTTCCTGACCATGGAACCTCCCCGGTCACTCGAGCCGGAGGCCATCCGCGACGAGAAGGTCAAGCTCCTTCGTGCGGTCCGGCCGTTCGGTCCCGACGAGGTCGTCCGGGGGCAGTACGCGCGGAGCATGCGGGACGGCACGCCGGTCCCGGGATACCTCGAGGAGCCCGGCGTGGCGCCCCACTCCCAGGTGGAGACCTTCGCGGCCCTCCGGGCGTGGATCGACAACTGGCGGTGGTAGGGCGTTCCCTTCTATCTGCGGACCGGCAAGCAACAGCCCCGGCGGACCTCCGAGGTAGCGGTGGTCTTCCGGGAGGCCCCGGCCTACCTGTTCAGCGAGGCCGGCATCTCCCGGTGTGAGCCCAATCACCTGGTCATCCGGATCCAGCCGGACGAGGGGATCTCGCTCGCCTTCCATGCGAAGCAGCCGGGACCGGGCATCGCACTGCAGGAGGTGGTCATGGACTTCGGGTACGGCGAGTCCTTCGCGAGCCAGCCGGCCGAAGCCTACGAGCGGCTCCTGCGCGACGCCATGGCCGGGGACCACACCCTGTTCACCCGCGAAGACGGGGTGGATCGCGCGTGGGAGATCGTCACTTCCGCCCTCGAACAGCCCGGGCCCGTCCACCCGTACCCGGCGGGGTCGTGGGGGCCCGCAGCAGCCGACGACCTGATCGCGCCACGCGCGTGGCACACGAGATGATGAGCGAGCGAGTGCGAGGCAGTCAGCTCTTCCGCGATGCACCGGAGCGGATTCGAGTGCGGTCCTGATGCCGGACTCCCTCGTCGTGCTCGACGGGAGCACGTTCTTCGTCTCCAGCACGTCGGGCGACGTGGCCGGAACGGAGGCGGAGGGCTTCTTCTGCCCGGACGTGCGCCCATCTGTCGAGGTGGAGTGTGCTGGTCGACGGCGCCCCCATGCGGGTGCTGACCAGCCGCAATCTGCAGTACTACTCGGCGGCCATCTTCGGGACGCTCGCCTCCGCCCGCGTCGGAGAGAACCCCTCGGTGTCGATCCAGCGGGAGCGGATCGTGGCCGACGGGGTGCACGAGGACATCGTCGTGCAGAACAACAGCGAGGTGGAGCGCACGCTGCGCGTGGAGCTCCTGTACGGATCGGACTTCGCCGACATCTTCGAGATCAAGGACCAGGGCCCATGGAGCTCCGGGCGGCTCCATGCTCGCGGCCTGGCAGCGCGCGTTCTGGAGGATCGACATTGTCGTGTCGCCGACCGTTCGGGAGCGAGTCCCGATCTCTCCCCGGTTGAGTGGGGAGATACGCCGAGCGAAGGAGGATGGATCGATGAGCGAGGACATCGTCACCGTGGGCGATCGGGACTTCGAGCACGAGGTCATGCAGTCGGACCTCCCAGTCCTGGTCGACTTCTGGGCCGAGTGGTGCGGCCCCTGTCACATGGTCGCGCCCGTGGTCGAGCAGATCGCCGCGCAGGAGAAGGGAAAGCTTCGCGTGGCCAAGCTGGACATCGACGTCAACCCGCACACGGCGAACCGATTCGGGGTCATGAGCATCCCCACCCTGATCCTGTTCATCGGGGGGGAAGAGCGGGGCCGAGTGGTCGGGGCGCGCGGCAAGGAGCACGTCGTCGAGACGCTGCTGGGAGACCTGGCAGCCTGATCGCCACCATTCGCTCGTGGGCCCGATGAATCCTCGGGCGGCAGGTTCCAGCGTGCGCGGAGGGCGGTGACGGTGAGTGTTGCGGGGAGCGATCCTCCCAGGATCGCCGCGGAGGGGATCCCGGCCGTCACCGCCGATCAGATGCGCGAGGTGGACCGCGCCATGGTCGAGGACCTCCACATCGACCTCCTCCAGATGATGGAGAACGCCGGCCGCAACCTGGCCGACCTCGCGCTGCGCGTGTTCGCTCCCGCGAGCGTGGCGGTCCTTGCCGGCGGAGGAGGCAACGGTGGTGGTGGCCTCGTCACGGCCCGGCACCTCCACAATCGTGGGATCGCCGTCACGGCCAGCCCGGCCGGGGACGAGAGTGAACTCGCTCCGGTCACCCTCCACCAGCTCGACATCGTCCGCCGGATGGGTGTGCCGAGCACCTTCGAGCCCTCGGAAGCGGACCTGGTCGTCGACGCGCTGATCGGCTACAGCCTCCGCTCGGATCCGACGGGCCGGGCCGCGGAGCTCATCGACTGGGCCAATGGGCAGAGGGCCCCGGTGCTGTCACTCGACACACCGAGCGGCCTGGACGTCACCACGGGTCGAGTCGGCAGCCCCTGCATCACGGCGACGGCGACGATGACGCTCGCGTTGCCGAAGGCCGGGCTCCTCGTGGCCCCCCGGCAGGTCGGGCGGCTGTATCTGGCCGATATCTCGGTTCCCCGGCTCGTGTACGAACGGATGGGCCTCCGGGTGGGCGAGCCGTTCGCGGATGCCGCCGTGGTGGAATTGGGCTCGTGACCACGGGCACACCGCGGATCGGTGACTACGCCCTGCTCGCGGACAGCCAGGGGTCGGCCCTCGTGAGCCGGGCGGGTTCGATCGATTGGGCCTGCCTCCCGCGGTTCGACGGACCGTCGGTGTTCGCGCGGATCCTCGGGCCCGACGTCGGACACTGGCGGATCGCTCCTGTCGGAGGCGCGGAGGTCGAGCGCGCCTACCTGGAGGGGACGATGGTCCTCCGGACCGTGTTCAGGACACAGTCCGGAACCGTCGCTGTCACCGATGCCATGCCGTTCGGGCGGAGCGGGCGCGAGCACCGGCTCGGACGCGATTCCCCCCACGCCATCATCCGGGTGGTCGAGGGCCGCGGTGGCGAGGTCGAGCTGGAGCTCGAATTCGCGCCTCGGCCCGAGTACGGGCTCACCACCCCAATGCTCGTGCCCCATCCGGGTGGCCTCCGAACCCGCGGCGGCCCCCGGGCCTACGTGCTCGCCTCGGGAGTCCCGCTGCAGACCGAGGAGGGAGTCGCCCGCGCCCGGTTCGTCGTTCGGTCCGGGGACAGGGTGGCCTTCGCCCTGCGCGCATCCAGCCCCTGGGAAGAGGTGGAGGCCGCGTGGCCGGCTGAGGAGATCCTTCGAAGGCTCGAGGAGACGATCGAGGCCTGGCGATCGTGGTCGGCGATGCACGAGGGCTACGTGGGCCCGTACCGGGAGATGGTCCGCCACAGCGGCCGGGTCCTCCAGGCGCTGACCTACTCGCCCACGGGGGCAGTGGTCGCAGCCCCCACCACATCGTTGCCCGAAGCCGTGGGCGGGCCGCGGAACTGGGACTACCGGTTCTGCTGGGTCCGCGATGCGAGCCTGACCCTGGAGGCCCTGTGGGTGGCGGCCTGTCCCGACGAGGCCGATGCGTTCTTCGACTTCTTCCTGACCGCCGCCGGGGGGTACGTCGAGGGTGGAAGGGCACTCCAGGTCCTGTATGGCGTGGGCGGAGAACGACTCGTCCCGGAGCACGAGTTGGAGCACCTGCCGGGCCATCGAGGGAGCCGGCCGGTTCGCGTCGGGAACGGAGCGGCGAGCCAGACGCAACTGGACATCTACGGCGAACTCCTCTCCGCCGCTGACCTCCTGGCCGACCGGATCGGAGAGTTCGACGAGGTCACCACCGACTTCCTGTGCGACCTCGCCGACGCGGCCGCCCAACGGTGGATGGAGCCCGACCAGGGGATCTGGGAGGTCCGGGGCGGTCCCAGGCACTTCCTGTACTCCAAGCTCATGTGCTGGGCGGCGCTGGATCGGGCCGTGCGGCTGGCCCCCCGTCTGGGCCGGGAAACCGAAGTCGACCGGTGGAGCGCCACCCGGGACCGGATCCGGGGGGCGATCCTCGACAAAGGGTGGAGCGATCGGGCCGGCGCCTTCACACAGTCGTTCGGCAGCCATGACCTGGACGCCTCGACGCTGATGATGCCGATCGTGGGGTTCCTCGCGGCTACCGATCGGCGAATGCGGGCCACGATCGAGGCCATCGCCGAGCGGCTCACCGACGAGAACGGGTTCGTGTATCGCTACCGTTCGCCAGACGGCCTCCCCGGCGGGGAAGGCGTGTTCGGGATCTGCACGTATTGGCTGGTGCAGTGCTGGGCCATGCTCGGCGAGGTCGATCGGGCGCGGGCGCTGTTCGAGGCGATCACCCGACACGCCAACGACGTGGGACTGCTCTCCGAGGAGATCGACCCCGCTACTGGAGAGCTCCTGGGGAACTTTCCTCAGGCGTTCACGCACATCGGGCTGATCAACGCGGCATGGGCCATCGCCCAGGCCGAGGAGCGCCCGAGTTCAGGGTGACGACGCCGCGAACGTCGCCGCTGTGGCCGGCCCGAAGACCAGATGAGCGCTGAGGTCCTTCCACAAGGTCGATCGGTCGTACTCCCGCATGGGCTTGTAGACGCCCGCTGGAGCGAGAGCGACGTAGCTCGTGGCCCAGACGCCTGCGCCGAAGGGGAGGCCAGCGACCAGGGTCCTCAAGGGCAGGGATCCTGCGAGCACGCCGTACAGGGCTCCCCACGCCAGGCCCGTTCCCCAGTGCACGATGTTCGTGACGAG
>Ga0137368_10005761_pt1 | contig 13045 bp, 9 predicted proteins | sample SagtaG_13_FD_104917 | JGI IMG/M metagenome (GOLD analysis project Ga0137368, IMG submission 104917) | Vadose zone soil microbial communities from Sagehorn Ranch, Mendocino, California, USA - Sage1_L_100_16 metaG | ecosystem: Environmental > Terrestrial > Soil > Vadose zone | place: USA...
ATACAATTAAAAAATTGAATATATTTAAATATAAATATTTATAAAATGATTTATTAACTAATGCAATATTAATTAAATCATTATAATTATTTTTATATCTGCGTCTAATCATTCCAATATCTTCAGCTCTTGTGACACTTGTATGATTAAAAATATATTCATCTTTTCCAAATGAAGTAATGACCAATTTAGGTATTTCTAATATGAAATTTTCATTGTCATGATAACGAAAAGATTTATCATCATATAATGATATATTAATTAAATATTGATATTGTTTTAAGATATATGGTAATATTTCTTGTTTAAAAAACATTTTTATTTTTTTAATGATAAAATAATTTTATTATGTATTAAATATTTTTTTATTTATTATTATACATATTATAATTTATTTATTAATAATTATTCAAATATTCAATAAAATAATCATTTTGAAATTTAAAAAATCAATCCTCAACAATCATGAACAAAATTATCTGTTGTACATCTTCCATATTTATTGATAGAGTTTAAATTAAAAATAGTTTCTCCACAAATATGATTATTATTTACACAATCATAATTACATATATTACAATTTTCATGTAAATAATGATCATTAAAATTTTCATGGAATTTATTTGTTCTTTACCAATTTTTTATATTCATCTAATAAATTATTATATTATTGTTTTTCATAAAATTTTTTATAATCTTGATCAATAATCAATCGAATATAATGATTTATAATCATTATATTCTAATTTATCATCTTCATTGATATATTTTTCATTTTGTTGTTGATTGTATATTATAAGTTTTATAAATGATTTCAATAAATTGAATTACTATATTTATTATAATTTAATTTGTATTTATAATTGTTTTAAAAAATGAATTAATTTTTGGTTGTTTTAAATTATTTATATTATTATTATTATATTTTTTCAAAACTACTAAACTTTTTTCTTTTATACTTGGATTAGATAAGTATTTTTTAATATCACTAGATTTATTTTCACAAACTCTATCTATAATTTTTTCAATATATTTTTCTGATTCTTTTTTTCTATTTTTATACCCAATTTCAAATAACTCATCAACAATAAAACTAGAACAAATACTTACAATACTTTTAAAATAATATCTCATATCAATTTTCATTTCTTTATTATTTTGATACGTTTCTACAAACTCCATTAAATCTCCTTTACATTTACCTTTAATACCTTTTGTTACAACATAATCAAATCTTTCCCCAATTTCTGGAATTTGTATACCATTGATTTTCATTCGTTTTATAAAATTTTGTACAGATAAATTTTGTACCATAGGTTTCCATGTTGCTGTTATTGTAAAATTATCAATATCAATATTATCAGCTTCAATAATATTCTGTTTAATTATATTTTCAATTAATTGTATATTAGTATTTTCATTTTCTATACTTAATAAATTATTTACTATTTGATTTCCTATATTTTTAAAAAATCCTGATTGACCCTTTTTTACAATATCAACACCCTTAACATATGGTTTACTATTTATCCAATATTGTTTTTCAACCTCTGTATTTTCAAATTTTAAATTTTTTGTATGTAATTTTCCAATATATTTTTTCTTATCTAGAAACTGTGAAGGAAATAATACTCCATCAAAACCCATTTTTAAATAATTAGAACCACTATATTGTACCAAATATTCATTTATTTCATTTTTAATATTTTCAGTTACTTGTATAGACTTATTCACCATTTCTGTCCAATATTGTTGTTTAGTTATTTCATTATTATTATATAATAAATCAATCAATTCGTATTCTTTATCATCATTTGTAAAAAATGATGAATCTGTATCACCATAAACCATATCACATTTTTTTTCTTTTATGAATTTAGAGATTGATTTTATTATTTTTTGTCCAATGGAAGTTACACCACCTGCTAATTGTACAAGAAATAATGGAGAAATTCTATTTCCTGTTTCACCGTAAAAACTATTCATATATACCTTTATAGCATTTTGTTTTAAATTTAATTTGTTATATTCAAATGAATCTTTTTCTAACTCACTTAATTGTTTTTTTAACTTTAATCGTTGGGCAAATAATTCTTCTAATAAAATAACATATATACCCTTTTTATGTTGTTGATTATTATGCCTTACTGTCCATGCTTCAATTTTCTCATTGTTAAATTCAAATTCTATTTTATGTAAATCTTTACGATTTTTGTATTTTGATATATCATGTTTAAATATTATCTTCTCTGGTGATATATTATAAGTCATTATTATTGATGGATATAATGAATTCAAATCTAAACATGATACTGGTCGCTTATTATTTAACCCAGTTTGTGGATCAAATACATAAGCACCGGGATATTTAACATCATTTTTTTCATTATTGGAAATCATACTATATAATATATTTTTTTTAATTGAATAATAACCTAAAAGATTTTTTACTCTTATACCATTCCCATAAGCATAAGAATCATATAAAGATATATAAGACAATCTAGCCATTTCTATATAACTATCAATAATACTTTGTTTTACCATTAACCTTTGACAACTCCAAGCATCATTAATACAATATTTTGCAATTAGTTTTATATTTTCTTTATGAATTTGTTTTGATTCATATTCATTCATTCCATCAATTATTACATTATTTTTTGAATCTTGATAATATTTCCATATTTTATTAGGTGGTAAATCAATCTTTTCTTCAAGCCCCATCTTTTCCAAAAAATATTTTAATGAACTTCTTTCTGTTCTATCGAATATTTTTCTTAATGCTATACGTACATCAATACAAATAATACCTGGGATTTTAAATATTGTTGATTCAATACTTTCATTTGCTGTAATTTTTATTTCTGTTTTTCTTTCATAAAATTGTATCTGATTTTCCAATTGGAAATTACGTAACAGTAATATTTCTGCAAATTTTTTATAGATATTTAGTTTTTTTGCCTTTTCTATAATGAATGGCCAGTCATAAACAGAATCATGAAATCCAACAATGAAATTTGGTTTTAATTTTGAAATTATAGATGCAAACAATAAAATTAGTTTTGTTTGATTCCCACAAACATACAATTTCCAATCTTCTTCACTTTCACATTCTTGTGTACATATACAAATTTTTTTTATTGGTATATTTTCATTTTTATAATGTAATGTCATCCCAATCATAAAAATTTCATCTTCATCATATTCTGGTTTAGGCAAATGTCCAAGTCCTCTAGTTGATGAAGTTTCAATATCAAATGTTAATATTGTTATTAAATCTGTATCAAACTGTTTCTTTGATAACCTTATATTGTTAATATCTATATCATAAATATCCATTTCTGTATCTTTACATTTATATTGATGTCGATAATTTCCACTAATTTCATTCCAACTAGTTAAATTTAAAAAATTCTCACGTGTAACTTTACGATAATGAAATGTTAAATCATCTGAAAAGGTTTTGAAATTATTTTTTCTTACTAAATCTATTATTTGTTTACGTTTTTGATTATTTTCAAAATATAAACGTAAAAATTTTAAATTTTTCTCATTATAACCTATCAATGGTAAACTTTCTACTATTTCAAATTTTTCATATTTATAAATTTTATAAATATTAGACAAACTATTAACATTATCCAACAATATATCAAAATATGGTTTATAATTATGTATATTGACTAAAACATTGTGTCCTTTATCTGATATACCATATAACTTTAACAAATATTTACCATCAAAATAAGAATCTTCAACATCAATTGGAAAAAAATACACTAAATGATAACATTCTATTAAATTTTTAAATTTTTTAGAAGTTCCTATAATTGATTTAATATCATTATAATCATTTATAAAGGAAAAAATAATTAAAATAATTTCATCTGGTAATGATGAAAATAATGACATTTTAATTATTTGATTAAATTTTAACTTTTAATCATTTATTTATATCATTTTAATTATTCTTATTATATTTATATATTTATTTATTAATAAATTTCACTAGATTTTTTAATACATTCCCATAATGTATCAGAATTACAAATCGCAATTTTACATTTACTATACTTTTTAATTTCATTTTTAGTATTTTTACTTTGTTTATTTCTTGTACAAATGATTCCAATTGTTTTTTCTTGAAAATTAGAAAGTTTCCCCTTTAAATTTTGAACCAATGTGTAAGGAATAATACCTTTTTTATAATTTACATATAATATTAGAAATCTTTTACCATTATATGTAAAAAAATATTTCCCATCATTGTTGATATATTCAATTTGATTGGTATGTAATACTTTATCAATACGTCGTTTATTTCTGTTATATATAAATAAAAAATCATTAGTATTAAAAATACTAGTAAGTACAATCAAATCATCGTACGGAAATATTTAATCCTCTTTTTCCAATCATGTATATCTGATCGGTAGCATGTAGAATTATATTTGAATCATTTTAATTCACCCGAAAAAATTAATCATCAAATATAATTTCCTCGTTTATAACAAATGCGGTTATAAAATACATGCTAGAGCAACTCATTGTTCAGTAACCCTATAAACAGAGGCTTGGGATTTTGCATGAAATATAGGACTGGGATTTGCGTGTATTAATTACACGATACCATGCAAAAAGTATCAAATTTAATTATACTTACACAAACCAAATATACTAAATATTTATACTATTTTATTTATGATTTCAAAATATTTATAAATGATTATTTATATTTTCTTAAAAAAATTTACCAATTACATTTATTTTATACTTTTCTTTTTTTAGAAAAATTATTATTTTTTTCAATAAATTTTCTTTTAATATTTTTTGGTGAATAAATATAATATTCACTAATATAGTTATCATAAAATTTTTTAAATTTACGTATTTTATATTCACACCCATCATCAATATCTCTTTCTGTCATTTCATAATTTTCTATTAATGACTTTCTAAATTTTGATTTTGATGATGATATAAAATTATAAATTATCAAAAATTGTCCATCAAGCCAATTTCTTGACAAAAAATCATAAATAATAGTTATTCCCTTGTATACTTTTAACATTTCATTTTCATTTTTTCTAATTTCATTAACTTTAGAACCATTTTTTTCTATTCTTCTCCTCATTCTTTCCAATATATAAAGATCATCATCCATCATTACTCTTTTGATAATAAAACTATAAATTAAATCTTTCCAAATATTATAGTGATAACTTTTTCCATTGATAATTTGAATATTAAAATGCAATTTTAATATTTTTCTCATTTTTTCAATTATATTGATATTAAAAAATTTTGATACTAATAAACAATTATCAATATATGTTTTCTGATTATAATCAATATAATTTTTATTATACATATCAAATATTAAAAATTCAAAAATTTCAAGATATAACTCTTTTGGAAATGCGAATTTTTTAAATATTGATATTTGTGCAATCCTATCCAAATCATTTAATTGTATATCATTTCCAGATATATTTAATACAGATATAAATATTTCTCCTTTGTAATCAAGATCTATCATCTCTTTTTTTACAACTAAATCATTTCTGGATGTACCATTTCTGGATTTTATAGAGAGATAATAATTTTGATTTAAATTTTCTAAAATTATCCCTGTTGGAATTTGTTTAATTTCAAAATTTTTAACAATGTGATTATCTCGTACATAAAGATCTGTGTATACTGCTTGTTTAGTTCGATATAATGATAATGTTTTATATTTATCATTGATAAAATTAAACTTTAATTCAGTAAAATTGTGATTATTAATCATTTTTTATTATCAATATTATTTACCAAAATAAATACATATTATTTATATATTTTTATTCCTTATTTTAAATGATGTTAAAATATTAATATTTTCATTAACAATTATATATTTTCAATATCAATTTATGCTAAATCCAATAATTTTTCTATTTTTCTCTTTTTTTATAGGATTTTGTATTATAACTATCTACTATCACCACTATCATCATTATCAATAATTAGGTGGTGCCCAACTATTTTTATTATAATACCACCAATGCTTATTTTCTAAATAAAAATACCAATAATTATTTTCAAAACTTTTAGATGATAACAAACGATATCTAAATCTAATAATATATTCATTATCATCATCTTTGTATATTAATCCTTTACAATCATGTATACAATTATTTGTATCATTTTCATATCCACATTTTTTATATTGTGTTGGATTATGCCGCTTATCAAATTGATATGGATATGTTGCACCACATATATAATTGTTTTTTTTACAATTATAATTACAATATCCATTACAATTTTCATGTAAATGATGATCATTAAGTTTAATATGAAAATTGTAATCTCTTTTTCCTATCAATTCACACTTATTACTATCAATATAATTTTTAATTTGATTATCAATTTGATTTTTGATTTGATTATTTTTTTTAGATTGAGATTGATTATGATAATATTCTAATAAATCATCATCATTGTAATAATCATCAGAATAAAATGATTTGTCATCATCATCTATATAACCATAAAATGATTCATCATCTGAAGAATTCTCATTGGTAATATAACCTGTATGTTTTTTTCCAATATTTAAAGCATCATAAATATCATCAATATCAATGTTTTGTTTATTAATAATATTAATTATTAATTTAATTGTGTCTTTATTTTCAAACATTTTATTTATCTATTTCAACTTTTTTCTTGTTGGTTTTACTTTTTAAGGAATACAAGAGACTTTTATACTTTTTTAGAAATATGAAATTGTATAATCTTTTATTTTTTTATATTATTATCTTTACCACAATTCCAAAAACTTTTAAAATTTATACTCCTAGATGTATAAACTGGATTGGGATTGTTTATATTAATTTTTACTTTAAATATTTTCCTTTTTAACTTTTCTTAGATATTATTAAATTTATTTATTAATTCATTGATAAAATTAAACTTTAATTTGATAAAATTGTGATTATTAATCATTTTTTATTATTAATATTATTTATATATTTTTATTCCTTATTTTAACTGATGTTTAAAATATTAATAATTTTCATTAACAATTACATATTTTCAATATCAATTTGTGCTAAATCCAATAATTTTTCTATTTTTCTCTTTTTTTTATAAGATTTTGTATTATAACTATCTTTACTGTTATCACTACTAGTACCAGAATCATCACTATCACTATCATTATCATTATATTTTCATTTTTCAGAAGTTGTACTAACATCATCTCCTAAAATATTTTCCCTATATAATTTATATTCTATATTTACTACTATAACATTATCTAAAAACCAATTTTTCAAATTTATTAAATCTTCTCGTTCATCATATTTCATAGAACTATCCACTCTCATCGCATTTAATGGATTTTGATCTTTATTGGATAATATTATACATGGTTTTGGTCCAAAAAGTGTACGTTTATGACGATATTTATCTGTCATTTCAATTTCTTTTTGACATCCTATTATTCCTTTCCAACCATCTATTCTAGTTGTCATATTTTCATTCTTTCCATAGTTCCATTTAAAATCATCCAATATAACATACTCTGCATCCTCATCCCATTTATCTAAATTATGTGTTGTATTCCAATAAACATGTTTTCCTAAAGATCGTGCCCATTCTGTTTTTCCAAGACGTGAATTACCAAGTAGCAATAAAGATTTTGGACGATCTGGTTTCCTTTTTAAATTTTCATCAATCCATTGTTGCATCTTTCTATTTATAATAAAATCATCTGAATTATATTTTGATATATATTCATATTTATAAGTTAATAATTTATAATCTGAAGATATTAATTTGAGATTTTGTGGTGAACTAAACCAACATAAAGGTTGTAAATTGGGATTTTTTATCACATCATCATATGATATATTATTTTCTTGAATGTGTTTCATTTTTTTTAAATCATTTAATTTAATTTCATTGATTTCTTCATTATCTTCTTTATCATATGCATCAAGATAACGATAATCACCAAATTCCCAAGGTCCAACATCATAAATAATTCCTGGTAAAATAGCTAAATTACGAATACAATTTATATTACATAATTCACATATATTATTTATATCAATATAATCACATCTACAATTTTTATGTTCTTTACATCTATAATATTTTTTTAGAGCATAATCTTTATTATATCCTGAATCTTTTACTAAATAGTTTGGTAATGACATTGATTGATCTTCAAATATCTCCTTTATTTTTTTTATAGTATTTCGATTTTTTGTTTGAAAATATAATTGAGCATGTAAACGTCCAGTTTCACTCATTTCAAATTTACCACAAAAATATGATAAATCTTTATATAAATTTTTAAATTCTTCATCAGAACGAGGAAATGTTCGTTTACATACCAAATTATTTTCAATACAATTTAAACAATTTACTTCATTACATCTATTAAGTTTACAACATTGATCACATTTAGATGAATTACACCTCCAATGATTTTTATCACATAATTTACATAATGGAATCATTTTTGTCTTCTTATATTCTTCTTCTCGTTTTAATTTTTCTTTTTTTGAATTTTCACGTTTACATTTAAATTGTTTTTTACAATAATCACAATGAAAAATAGTAACACAAGAATGTCTAAACTTGCGATTCATTTTTTTTTTAATAAAAAATATTTATATACTTTATTGATATATTTATAACATTTTATAACTAATAAATGTAAAATTCCAATAAAATTTATTTATTTTTTCATTAATACTAATAAAAATTATTAATAACAATAAATTTAATTATTTTTAAATTCAATTTCACCAGATAACTTTTTTTTGTTATTTTCATATGTGTAAATATATTGCTTTTTTTTAAATAAATCTTCTTTTAAAAAATTAATGATTTTATCTTTTTCATATTCCCCATTATTGATGATAATATATAATTGATAAACATTTAAATCCCAAATATTAAAATTATCACTTTTATTATCTAATTCATTTTTTATATTTTCTAATTCTTTTGAGTTATAAGCTAAAATATCTTCATCATTTAAAATATTAATAATTTTTAAAACTAATTCTTTTTCAATCATTTTAAAATTATACATACAATGTAAATTATTAAATGTTAAACAACGAAGATCAAATTGATAATCATCAATGATTATTTTATCTCTTGATTCTTTTACAAATTTATTATTTAAAATTATTTCATTTTTTTCTTCACAGATAATAGAAACTTGATTTTTTAAAAGATTAAACAATTCATTAGTATTATAATTTTCATATTTTTTAAGATCTCCAATTCCAATAATTTTTAAAATGTTATAAATTTCTGAATTATCCATTTTTTTTGTTTGAAAACAATCATAAAAAAATCATTCTATTTATACTTTTTACATGAATTATAAAGAATTTTCATTATCAATTACAAAATATCTAGTGGATCAAAATGATAAAAATAAAGAAATTAATTCAGATATTTTTTTTGGTGAATTATTTTCAAGATCATTAATTTTTGATAAAGATGGTCTTCTTACAATAACAACATTTAATATCTTACGATTATCTTGGATTTTATTTTTAAAAGTCTTTTATTTATTAAAATTAAAAAAAATGGAAAGTGAAAATGAATTTAATGATAAAAGAAAAATATATATTGGTGTTTTGATATTATCCCAAAAAATCTTAATAGATCATCATCCACATCGTAATATATTATGGGTTAATATAACAGGATTAAAATTAAAAGAAATAAATGATATTGAGAGAAAAATTTTATCAATTCTTGATTATAATTTATTCATACATGAAAAAACTTTTAAAGAAAACATTATTATTTTAATTAAACTATTAGAAAATATTCAACAACAACAACAAAAAAACTCTAATTGAAATTTTAACCAATAAATCATTTTATCAAAAAATTCAAAAACGATTAAAGAAAATCATATTAAAATATAATTAAAAAATATAACAGAGGTCAAAAAATCAAAAAAATCGGAAAATTTTGGAATGTGTGACAAACATACATTTTTAAAAAAATTTTTTATTATTTGTTTACCCCTTAAAAATGAATGATTTAAAAAAACGTCATTACCCCTTAATGTATGACAAACAAAAAAAAATTTTTTTTCATAATAATAATACAACGGGAAAAATTTTTTTTTAAATATAATTAAAATTTTAAATGTATTTTTAATAAGATAATTTTTACTTACAATAAAAACATTTATTTATCAAACAACAAATTTTTACTAAAAAAAATTAATTTGTCAACGTGAGAACATAATATTAAATAAAACTAAAAAAAAAACGTCATTACCCCTTAATGTATGACAAACAAAAAATTTTTTTTCATAATGATAATACAACGGGAAAAAATTTTTTTAATGAATGTATTTTCTTGTTTTTTATCTGTAATAAAAAAAAATACAAATCTATTAATATAATTTAATTTTAAATGTATCAGACAATAAAACTAACCAATAAAATTAATATTGGACCTTTTTAAATTTTTGACCAATAAAATCATTTTTACAAAATTCTGGCCTGTCACGTTTTTATTAATTATTTTTTCAAATTAACCAATAAAATCATTTTTGCAAAATTCTGGCCTGTCCCTATTATTTTTGCAAAATTCTGGCCCATTCCTTGTAATTTTTTTCTTCATAATTGATTTTTTGTTTTTTACCCCTGTTTTTTATAAAGAGGTTCAAAATCAATTATGATTTTCAAAAAAAGAACTTGCAAAATTCTGGCCGTTATTAAAGAAAAGTTTTTAATTGATAGACATAAAATATTACTTTTCTTTTGGTAACATTATACCAAAAGAAAAGTAACAATTCTTTAGTCTGATACCCATTTGTTGCCCAATTTTAGTGGCGATATCTCTATCGAGATATCGATAAATGAATGATTTTTTTATTATGTTTTTTTGATTGTTGGTCTAGTTCAAGTAAAAAAAAATATATTTACCTTTGGTGATTTTCAAGATCCAATTTAAAAAAAGCAATATATTTACACATATAAAGATATTTAAAAAAAACTTATTAATTATCCAAAAAGAATAATTAAAGCGAATTTCTGAACCGTTCAACTAAAAATAGGAACAACATTCAGGGAATTATTTAATTGACCCAGTCAATGTTTATTGATGTTGACCATCCGTCTATCTCATTTTTTAAGGCAAAGAGAATAACCGACTCATTTTAGATCAAAGATCAGGGAATTTTATACCCAGCAATTTATATATAACGTTGCTGTCCGTTCACGAATCTAAGCATCGGTTCAGGGATTTCCAACCCAGCAATTTATAGTGTTGCCGTCCACTTAATTGTTTCTTAAATAAAAAAATAAAAAATAAATAAAATTTTTGTTGTTCTTCCTTTCGATTCTTCTTTCTTGTCACTAATTAAATCATATGACCCAGGTATTCCTAGACAGCCATATAATTTAACGTGAAAGCTTTGCATGACCTCTTTCTGCGATATTATTAAATAATATCATCACCATACCGCGATTTAATGACCCAACATCGTAGATGCTTCTCACGAAGATTAGACCATCTACATTTGTGATGTTGGGGGACGGTTCTGTGAAACAACTCTATATCTAGTAAATAAATTCTTAATTTATTTACCGGCTAATTATCTAATAAATAAATTAATATTTATTAGATAATTCCACATTAAATATAACATGGCAGCTCTAATATAAAGCATGAGGCATATAGCCCTGCCGTCATAGGTCACAAATGCAAATATGTTTTCATCCACTTTAAATTAAAAAAATCAAATTGATTATAAATATAAATAAAAAATAAAGTAAAAATAAAATTATAAAATTAATAAAAAAGAAAATATTAAGTAGGCCATTCGCATAATATATGGATTTTTGTTGAGTTAATAGTATGATCCCAGATACACATGAACCTAGACAGATCAGTGACTATTTGATCAGATGATGTAAATCCTACAGGTCCATCATCATCACTCAAATACCATACTTTTAATTTAGATAATGTAGGTCCATTATCTTAATTAAAATTTATCTATCCTTGCTTAATATCTTCTACCTTTATTATTTTTTTTCTAAAAATGTAATGTTTTACCTAAATTCCAATATAAATGTTAATAAATTATTCAAATAAAAAAAAAAATAAAAATAATATCAAAAATAAAGTGAACCAGATCAACAATCAATTTTATTATTTATTATGGGAAGGAAAATTATTTTATTATATAACCTTTTTTCATTATTTATGAATTTATTAGGCAATCTCAAAAGAAATGGTGTGATTTTTCTTTTTCTGATTCTAATTTCTTTAATGTCCTTTCTTGGAATGTGAAATGTGGTTTTACAAACATTTTAAAGTTACTTTAAGATAACTGTTGTTCAAACTTTTTTTTTGTACTCTCACATTTTGTCATTGTGGAATCTAATCTCTCATGTTTAAGGTATTTATTTTTTTTATTTATAATAATGTTTATTATTTATTATTTATTTATTATTTACACATTTACACCAATAATAATATGAATCATTAATAATTATTAAGATTCTTTACATTTTGTCTTTAATTCAAATTCATTGATAGTAATTAACATTCTCAGAAAATAATCTAGTAAAATTATCAGAATGTATGACAAACATTTATCTGAAAAAATTGAATTAAAAAACATTAAATTATTATTATTATCTCAGAATGTATGACAAACATATCTAAAAAAATTATACATTTAAAAAAAATTTTTTTTATTTATTATTTATTTTTATGTGATGGTGTATGACGAACATTTATCTAGTAAAAAAAAAAATTAAATGATGATGTATGACAAACATACATTAAAAAAATTTTATTTATTTTTATGGGATGATGTATGACGAACATTTATCTAGTAAAAAAAAAAAATAAAAAATAAAGAAAGAAAAAAAAAAAAAAAAAAAAAATAAATAATATAAAAAAAAAAGAGTAAAAAAAAAAAAAAAAAAAAAAAAAAAAAAAAAAAATAAGCGAAAAATAAAAAAAAAAAAAAAAAAAACAAAAT
>Ga0137368_10005764_pt1 | contig 13043 bp, 18 predicted proteins | sample SagtaG_13_FD_104917 | JGI IMG/M metagenome (GOLD analysis project Ga0137368, IMG submission 104917) | Vadose zone soil microbial communities from Sagehorn Ranch, Mendocino, California, USA - Sage1_L_100_16 metaG | ecosystem: Environmental > Terrestrial > Soil > Vadose zone | place: USA...
CCTCCTCGTCCGGGATCTCGACCTCGAACTCCTCCTCCATCGCCATCACGAGCTCGACGATGTCGAGGGAGTCCGCGCCGAGGTCGTCGATGAACGAGGACGTGATCTTGATCTCCTCCTCGCTGACGCCCAGCTGGTCCGCAATGATGTTCCTCACCTTCTGCTCGATGGTAGCCGACATGCTGTTCCTCCTCCGTGGTTGGGTGGTTCGAAGCCGTGCCGCGAAGCGCCGCGGCTACATGTACATCCCGCCGTTGACCCGCAGGACCTCGCCGGTCACGTACGATGCCTGATCGCTCGCGAGAAAAGCCACCGCGTTCGCGACGTCCTCCGCCGCGCCAAGACGTGCGAGCGGAATCATTTCCATCATCTTCGCCTTGCCGGCCTCGGGGAGCCCGGCCGTCATGTCGGTCTCGACGTACCCCGGCGCCACCGCGTTCACGCGGATGTTGCGGGAGGCGAGCTCCCGCGCGACAGACTTCGTGAGCCCGATCTGCCCCGCCTTCGCCGCCGCGTACGCAGCCTGGCCGGCGTTCCCCATCTCGCCGATGACCGACGTGACGTTCACGATCGCGCCGCCGCGCGCCTTCATCATCGGCCGCGACACGGCGCGGATGAGGTTGAAGTTGCCGGTGAGGTTCACCTGGATCGTCCGGTTCCAGTCGTCGTCCTTCATCCGCATGACGAGCTGATCGAGCGCGATCCCTGCGTTGTTCACGAGCACGTGCAGGCCGCCGAAGTCGGCGAGGACGCTCTCGACGGCGGCGGCGCAGGCGGCCGGGTCCGACACGTCGAACTGGTAGAGCTTCGCCTTGGGCGCGCCGGCCTGCTGCACGAGCGCGAGCGCCTCGTTCGCGGCGGCCGCGTTGCCAGCGTAGTTCAGGGCGACGCTCGCGCCGCCCCTCGCGAAGGCGATCGCGATCGCGCGGCCGATGCCGCGCGAGGCGCCGGTGACGAGGACGGTCTTGCCCTTGAAGTCGAAGGCCATGGCGATCTCCTATCCTCCGAGCGCGGCGAGGGTCTTCTCGAGAGAGGAGCGGTCTTCCACGTTCCACACCTCGACGGATTTGTCGATCCGCTTCGCGAGGCCCGAGAGCACCTTCCCGGGGCCCACCTCTACCATCCGCGTGACGCCCTGGCGGACGAGCGCCTCGACGCACTCGATCCAGCGGACCGGCGAGGTCACCTGCTCGACGAGGAGCGGGACGACGCGCGCGACGTCGGTGTTCGGCTTCGCCTCGACGTTCGTGACGACCGGGCGAGCGAGCGGCTTCCAGGCGAGCGCACGGAGCACCGGCTCGAGCCGGCCGCGCACCGGCGCCATGAGCGCACAGTGGAAGGGGGCGGAGACGGGGAGCGGCAGCACGCGCTTCGCGCCGGCCTCCTTGAGCTTCACCCCGGCCTTCTCCACCGCGCCCGCGGAGCCGGCGATGACGGTCTGCGACGGGTCGTTGTAGTTCGCAGGGGACACGACCTCGCCCGTCTCGGCCGCGACCGCCGCGCAGATCTCCCGGACCTTGTCCGGCGCGAGCCCGAGGACGGCGCTCATCGCGCCCTTCCCCTGCGGCACCGCCTCCTGCATGAACGCGCCTCGCGCCCGCACCGCCTTCGCCGCGTCCGCCGCGGCGCAGGCGCCCGCCGCGACGAGCGCGGAGTACTCGCCGAGCGAGTGTCCCGCGACGAGGTCCGGGACGATCCCTCGCTGGGCGAGGACCGCCGCCGCAGCCGCCGAGACGGTCAGGATCGAGGGCTGCGTGTTCGCGGTGAGCTTCAGGGCCTCCTCCGGCCCCTCGAAGCACATCCGCGACAGCTTCTCGCCGAGCGCCGCGTCGACCTGCTCGAACACGGCGCGCGCCTCGGGGAACCCGTCGAAGAGTTCCTTACCCATCCCGACCGCCTGCGAGCCCTGGCCTGGGAAGATGAACGCGAGCTTGCCCATCGTCGTCGTCTCCGTCACCAGCGCAGGACGCTCGCGCCCCATGCCATCCCGCCGCCGATCGCCATCATGAGGATCACGTCCCCGGGCGAGAACCAGCCGGCGCGGTTCGCCTCGTCGAGCGTCATCGGGACGCTCGCAGCGGATGTGTTGCCGTACTTCTCCAGGTTCATCCAGCACTTCGACGCCGGGATCTCGAGCCGCTGCAGCGTCGCGTCGAGGATCCGCTTGTTCGCCTGGTGGGCGATGACGTACTTCACGTCACCCGGCGCGAGCTTCTCCGCGGCGAGCACCTCGCGGCAGCTCTCCTCGAGGGCGCGGACCGCGACCTTGAAGACCTCGGCCCCCTTCATCTTCACGAAATGGGTCCACTCGCGGACGACCTTCTCGGAGATCGGGTCCTTCGAGCCGCCGCCCGGCTGGAGCAGGATCGGAACGTACGAGCCGTCGGCGTGGAGGCGCGTCGTGAGAAGCCCGCGCCGCGGATCGTCGGTCGGCTTCAGCACCATCGCCCCGGCGCCGTCGCCGAAGAGGATGCAGGTGTTCCGGTCGGTCCAGTCGGTGAGGCGCGTGAGCGCGTCCGCGCCGACGACGAGCGCGTTCTTCACCGCACCGGACGCGATGAACCGGTCCGCCACGGCGAGCGCGTAGATCGATCCGGCGCACGCGGCGGAGACGTCGAACGCGAATGCCTTCTTGTTCCCGAGCTTCCCCTGCAGCACCGCCGCGGTGGACGGGAACGGGTAGTCGGCCGTCACCGTCCCGATGATGATCGCCTCGACGTCCTTCGGATCGAGCTTCGCGTCCTCTAGCGCCCGCTGCGCGGCCCGGAGCGCGAGGTCGGAGGTCGCCTCGCCATCGGCGATCATCCGGCGCTCCCGGATCCCGGTGCGGTCCACGATCCACTGGTCGTTCGTCTCGACGAGCTTCTCGAGGTCCGCGTTCGTGAGGATCTTCTCGGGGGCGAACGAGCCCGTGCCGACGATGAGGGAACGCATCGGGGTTCTCCGGGGGTCAGGCGCCGTGCGTGGAGCCGCTGGCGCGGGTGGGGTCGGCGTCGACTGCAGCGCCGGGGGTGGTCTGGGCGAGGAGCGACTCGGAAGGCGCGACCGCCTCGGCGATCTCGTCGGTGAAATGCGTGCGGGCCGCATCGCCCGCGCGGCGGATCGCGTTCTCGATGGCGAGCGCGTCGGAGCGGCCGTGGCTGATGACGCCGACGCCGTTCACGCCGACGAGCGGCGCGCCTCCGACCTCGCGCCAGTCCATCCGCTTCTTCATCCCCTCGAGCGCGGGCCTCGCGAGCAGGCCCCCGATCTTCGCGCGCGTCGAGGAGTGGAGCGCGCGCCTCAGGTACTCGCCGACGACCCGAGCCGTGCCCTCCATCGTCTTCAGGGCGACGTTGCCGGTGAAGCCGTCGGTCGCGATGACGTCGAACTCGCCGGTGAGGAGGTCGCGCCCCTCGCAGTAGCCGACGAAGTCGATGGTCGAGCGCCGCAGGGCGGCCGCGGCCGTGCGGGTGAGCTCCGTTCCCTTCGACTCCTCCTCGCCGTTCGCGAGGATCGCGACCCGAGGGCGCGCGATGCCGAAGACGCGCCGCGCGTAGGTCTCGCCCATGAGCGCGAACTGCACGAGGTGGATCGGCTTCGCGTCCACGACCGCGCCCATGTCGAGCATGATCGGGGAGCCCTTGAGCGCGGGGACCGGGGTGATGATCGCGGGCCGCTCGACGCCGGCGGGACGGCCGAGCACGACGATCGCGCCCGCCATCACGGCGCCGGAGTTGCCGGCGGACACCATCGCGGACGCCTGCTTCGAGGCGACGAGCTCGAAGCAGACCCGGATCGAGTTGTCCTTCTTCCGGCGCATCGCCTGGCCGGGGTGGTCGTGCATCTCGACCACCTCGGTGGCGTTCCGGACCTCGAGCGGGAGCGCACGCCCGGCCTTGAGGCGCCGGAGCTCGTCCTGCACGCGCTCCTCGGGACCGACCAGGATGACGGGCCGACCCTGCCGCGCTGCGTTAATGGCACCTTGCACGATCGCGCCGGGGGCGTGATCTCCCCCCATCGCGTCGACGGCGACGGGCGCGATCTGATCGACCATCGGGGCTTACTTCGCCTCGGTGATCTGCTCGCCCTTGTACGTGCCGCAGGACGGGCACGCGCGGTGTGCGAGCACCGGCTCCTTGCACTTCGGGCACTTCGTCACGTTGGCCGGCTTCAGCTTGAAGTTGGCCGCGCGACGACGGTCGCGCCGCATGCTGCTCGTCCGCTTCTTGGGAAGACCCACGTCGTGCTCCTTTTGTAGCGTTCGGTGCGGCTACAGCTTCACGTTCTTCAGCCCCGCCCAGCGCGGGTCCGGGACGTGGCGATCGCAGCCGCACTCCCGTTCGTTCAGGTTCGCTCCGCACGCCGCGCAGAGCCCCTTGCAGCCTTCGTTGCACACGGGGTAGCCGGGGAGCGCGAGCAGGATCTGCTCGCGGACGATCGGGTCGAGGTCGATGACCTTCCCCGCGAACGTCTCCTCCTCCGCCTGCGCCGGGGCGAAGCTCCCCCCCACCGGCCCCTTGTCCCCGTCGCCCTCCGAATCGTCGTCGTACTCGTCTTCCGGCACGAGCGTCACCTCGAACTCCACCGGAACGTCCACCGAAACCGGCACGAGGCAGCGGCCGCACGCGGCCGAGAGCTCCGCCTTCGTCTTCGCCGCGATCCGCACGCGTCGCTCGAGCTTCTCGAACCGGGCCTCGACGTGCGCGGCGCCGCGCGCACGGTAGCCTGCTCGGTCGCCCGCCGTCATCTCGTCCAGCTGCTCGCGGGTCACGTCCCAGCTCCGGTGAAGTCCGGCCTCCTTGATTTCATCAATATTGACGCGCATTTAAGATGGTTCCGGAGGCGCGAAAAGGGCCTCATTATAGGGGTCGATCGGGGGAAGTCAAGGTGCGCCTAGCCAAGGGGGCAGGCCCTGCAACCCCGCGAGGTACAAGGACTCCTCGTTTAACTGGGGGGCACAGGAGCGTCGACCCGACGTTCGCGCTCCGGGTCAGGGCCTCACGAGCCCACGGGCGACCGCGAGGAGCGCCGCCTCGGCCTTCGTCGAGACGTCCATCTTCTCGTAGATCCGCTTCACGTACGTCTGGACCGTGCCCTCGGCAATCCCGAGCGCCTGCGCGACGTCGGCGTAGGTGTGACCGTGCACGAGGAGCTGCAGGACCTCGAGCTCCCGCTTCGAGAGCGCCGGACCGTCCTTCGCGCGCTGGTCGGGCGGATCGCCGCGGAGCTCCTGCAGCAGGACCTTCGCGGCGCGTGGGCTGATCGGCGCGGCCTCGCCCGAGAGGACCTCCTCGATGGACCGCGCGAGCTCGCTCGCGTGGAAGGGCTTCAGGATGTAGCCGGAGGCGCCCGCGCGCATCGCGCCGAGCACGCGAGCGGGGATGTCGACCGCGGTGAGCGCGATGCACGCGGTCTTCGGCAGGTCGCGGCGGATGGTGGCGATGACGTCCTCGCCGCTCATCTTCGGCAGGCCGAGATCGACGAGCGCGACGTCCGGCCGCTCGCGGCGCGCGAGCGCGACCCCGTCCTCGCCCGTGGCCGCCGTGCCGCACACCTCGAAGCCGTGGGTCGTGAGGACCTGCGCGATCAGCTTTGCGACCGCCTCATCGTCCTCGACCGCGATCGCCCGGATGGCCATCCACCCCACCTCGGAGTACGTGAAAAACCTGCGTGGTCGTCCATGAGTAGCAGCCCTGCCCACCAAGGGTCAAGGCAAGCGTCCCACGAAGGAGTGACTCGAGATCGCCGCGCCTACTACACCGACCGCTCAGGCGGCGTGTGGCACGGACGCTCAAAAACGCCGACGGCCGCCCGTGTTCAGCGGGGCCGCCATCGAGGGCGCGGCACGCGCGGGCTCAGGCCTTCGCGTCGCTGCCGCTCCGCTCCTCGTCCTCGCCCTCGAACCCGATGTGCGGGGCGATGGCGTCGTGCTCGCCGACGCCCTGCAGGTCGAGCACGATCGCGAGGAGGTACAGCGCGAGGGACAGCGTACCGAAGAGCTGCCCGAGGCTCATCGCGAGCACGAGCAGGATCGGCTTCGGGAAGATGATGCCCATCACCATGAGGCCGAGCGACACGAGCGTCGTGATGATGGAGATGAGGACGAGCCGGCGGATGGTCAGGCGCGAGATCACGGGTGGCCCCCATTCTTAGCGGCGCCGGGCTGCGACGCGTCGGCGACCGGCGGCTTTCCGGCGCCGCCGTGGGCGAACGCTCGCGGGTGGATCTTCTCACCGGAGTGGCAGTCAACGCACTTCGCATCGCCTTTGCGGATGTCGTCGAGCATCCCGGCGTGGTCCTGGTTCGCGAGCCAGCGCGGCGCGGTCGTCGAGTGGCACCGCGTGCACATGCCGTTCTGGAATCCCTTGTACATGTGGATCGGCTTGCCGCCCTCGCCGTACGGACCGGTGTTGGCGTACTCGGTCAGGTAGTAGAAGAGGTGCTTGAGGCCATTGACCTTCGTCGTCATCGTCCCGAACAGCTGGTAATCGGCGTGGCAGTTGTAGCAGCTCTCCTCGCCGAAGCTGTGGTTGCGGCTGTGGATGGCGGCGAGGCTGTTCGAGCTCGGATCGGCGGCGTCCTCCGTGTAGGGCAGCATCACGTGGCACGAGCCGCAGAACTGGCGCTTCAGCGTGAACTCGAACCCGGCGATGTTGCCGGTGAGCGCCACGCCGATCGGCATCACCCCGAGCCCGAAGAGCAGCATCACCTTCGTGAGCCGGCCGAGCGGCGGGCGGCGCACGAGGTACCACAGCAGGATGATGATGGAGATGACGGCGGCTGCGAGGGCCGTCAGCTTGAGGAGCTGCTCGATCGAGTGGATTTCGTACACGGCGCGCCTAGCTACCATGTGGGGCGGAGGTCGTTCAAGCACTTACTGCGGCAGGGCGCCGCAGGAGAGCGGAGCGAGGAACGGAGCGGGCGTAGGGTCCCGAACCTCCTTGCCTTATCCGGTGGGCTGCACTAGATACGGCGGCTCGCCTTGCGCGGTTAGCTCAGCTGGATAGAGCGTCGGCCTCCGGAGCCGAAGGCCACAGGTTCGAATCCTGTACCGCGCGCCATTTCCCGACGGCCCTCCAGGTTCAGCGCCTGGGGGGCCTCGTCGTTTCCCGGTGCTCGGCGGAATACCTCGTCGCTTCCTCGGCGCCGCGCGCCGACCCTCGCTCCGTGAGCCTGCGCACGCACCGTGGCGCGGGGACCACGGCGTGCCGCCGATTCACGGCGCCGAACCCCGCGCGCGCACGGGGCTTTCGGACCGGCAGTGAAACGGCGCCCAACGCTGAATAGCGCCCCGTCGAGCCCGTCTCCCGGGCATGACGACGACGAGCGCGAACAGGATCCCGAAGGCCCTCCTCCTCGACGACGACTCGACCGTCCTGCGGCTCCTCGGCACCGCCCTCGAGACGAACGGCTTCGAGGTGCGCGCCGCGATGGACGGCGACGCGGGGCTCGCGCTCCTCCTCGACGAGCTGCTCGACCTCGACGTCCTCGTCATGGACGTGGACCTCCCCCGCCGCGACGCGCGCGCCCTCCTCCACCTCGTGCGCTGGGCCGGCGGCGAGCGGGACCTCGCGGTCGTCGTCCTCGCGGGCGGAGTGGACCGTGGCGTCCGCCGCGAGCTCCTCGCCCTCGGCGCCGACGCGGTCGTGGACCGCCGCACGGGCCACGGCGTCGCGCTCGCGGCCATCGCGGCCGTCGCGCGCCGGCGCTCCTCCCCCGCGCACCGCCTCGTCGCCGCCGTGCGTCCGGCGCTCGAGGGCGCCCTCCTCCTCGCGCGCGCCGCCCTCTCGTCCGCCCCGCGGCTCGGCCCCTCCGCCATCTAAGGTTGGGCGCCCCCGTCATCCGATTGCCTATGGGCGGGCGGCGGGGTACGGATGGTCGAGAACTCGCAACCACAACCTGATCGACGACCGGAGCGAACGATGCCCGTGAGCAAGAAGCGGAAGAAGGAAGGGAAGCCCGTTCAGCGCAAGGAGCCCGCGGTGGAGGGCGCCGAGCACGCAGCTCACCCTGAAGAGAAGCCGGCGCACCCCGCGGGGCGGAGCGGGAAGCCGACGAACCCGTTCGTCCAGGGGCAGCAGGGGCGGCGCGGCGCACTGCGCGGGCGGTGACGGCGCGCGGCGGTCCGCCGCTGCAGCCCGCACCGCGGCCGAAGCGCGGCTGGCGCGTATACCTGCTCCGCTGCGGAGACGACTCGCTCTACGCGGGCGCGACGAACGACCTTGCGCGCCGGCTCGCGGCCCACGCGGCCGGCACCGGGGCGCGCTACACCCGCTCGCGGCTGCCGGTGACGCTCGCCTGGTCGGCGCGGGCGCGGGACCGGAGCGCCGCCCTCCGCCGCGAGGCCGCGCTGAAGCGGCTCTCGCGCGCGGAGAAGCTCGCGCTCGTGGCAGCGGGACCCTCGCGCGCGCCCGCTGCGGGACGGGCGCTGGCGGCCCGCGGGGCGCGCCGCCCTCGGCCCTAGCCGATCTTCTGGAATTTCGCCGCAGGCGCCCCGCAGATCGGGCACTTGTCCGGCGGCACGCCAAACTCCACGTCGCCGCAGAACGGGCAGAGGTAGATCTCGAGCTGCGTGAGGTCCTTGCCCGCCTTGAGCGCATCGAGCGCCTGCTGGAACAGCCCGGCGTGGATCTTCTCCGCGCGGTTCGCCCAGTCGAGGAGCGCCTTCGCCTTGTGGCCCTCCGCCTTCGCCTGCTCGACCATCGGCGGGTACATCTCGGTGAACTCGTAGGTCTCGCCCTCGACCGCGGCCTGGAGGTTCTGGAGCGTCGTCCCGACGCCGCCCATGTTCCCGAGGTGACCGAGCGCGTGGATCGTCTCCGCCTCGGCGGCCGCGCGGAACAGCTTCGCGATCTGCCCGAGGCCTTCCTTCTCCGCCTGGCGGGCGAAGGCGAGGTACTTGCGGTTCGCCTGGCTCTCGCCCGCGAACGCGGTGGCGAGGTTCTGCTGGGTCGTCGGCATGCGCCCTCCCGGAGCACTGCGTGCTGGATGGAGCGCTTTCCGTACCACGAAGCGGAGCGCCTCCCGCCACGGCGACGAGGGGTTTTCTTGCCTCGAGACTCGCAACATCGCCGAGGAGCGGAGGCGCCTGGGAGAGGGCGCACCGTCCACGGAGGCGCCACCGTGGATCAAACGCGGCTCGGCATCGAGGAGTGCGTCGGCCGAGACGGCTCCGCGAAAGGGAAGCGCGGATGACGAGATCGGCACACGGCAGCGCCAGCTGTCGCCGCGAGACGCCCCGTTTCCCCGCACGACGACCGTACTTCATGCTTGACGAGGTTAACCGTCAGATGATCTCCGCGATGGCGGAGCGCGCGGGAACGCCGCTCTAGGCGCGCCGGAGCTTGCCTCCCGTGCGCCGAAGGCGGCCGAGGGCATCTTGGGGGCCCCATCCGCTTTCTCGCTCCCTGACGCGCGTCCGTGCGTCTGAGGAGGCCCGAAAACGCATGCGATGCTCGCGTCATGTCCTCCGCACGCGATCTCTCCGCCCGGCTCGCCGAACTCCTCCGTCGCGAGCGCGCCGCGCTCGCCGAGTTCCTGGTGCAAGCTCGAACCTGGGTGACGTTTTGGAAGGCGGTCTCCGCCGCGCTGCGGCCTGACGAAGCCGCGCCGCACCGGGACGTGGTGACGGCGCTCCGTGTCTCGGCCGTCGCGCCCGCGCTCGACCTTCAGGTGCGAGCGGAGGCCGTGTCGGGCGTCGTCACCGATGTGCCCGGTTCGGACCCTCTGGTTCATCCGGATGAACCGCCACGTGCCAACTCGAACACGGAGGCGGCGCCGCGGCGCGGACCATGGATCGAGGCCGAGCCGCGCGCGGGAGCGGAGGACCACGTCGTGCCGCGCGGGCAAGGCGGCCCGTCGACGACCGAGAACACGAGATGCCTTTGCAAGGTCCACAACCAGCTCGCCGCGCGACAGGTCTATCGAGTGGATGGATAGGTTCACTCCGAGAGGAGCCGCGCCCCAGCGAGGCGGAGGCCGCTGCGGCACCGGCATGAGCGGGGCGTCGGCCGAACGCGCTCGCCTCGGTGGCATGCAGACCGATCTCGTCGGCACGGGTCCGGTCCGCGGCGCGCTCTCGGTTCGTCGCGGCCGTCGATGTCCCCACCCGACTCGAAATCGCCCCGCGATTCAGGGGCCTCTCTCGACCGCCGCCCGTCAGACGGCGCCGGGCGAGACGCCCGGCTCGGGCGAGCCGTCGTGCTCCGGGGGGTACGCGCCGGGCGGCGCCTCGATGGGCAGGACCCGATCGAAGAAGTAGAGAATGACGAACGGCATCAGGAAGAGCGTGATCGCCATCACGATGCCCTCGCGACCGAACAGGTGCGGCTCGTACGCGGAGCGCAGCCCGCGGAAGGACTTCGAGAGGAGCTGGCCGCCGATGACGACGTTCCAGCGCATCGAGAAGACCTGGATGAGGAGGAGCAGCGACGCCATGAAGGTGAGCGTGTTCCGGACTCGCTCGTGCAGGTAGCGGTTCATCACCGTCACGATGAACAGCAGGATGAACGGGATGAGGCTCCCGACGATCATCTGGATGGAGATGAACGAGAACTGGAGCCGCGTCGTCAGGAGCGGCGAGATGATATGCCAGGCCTCCGAGTTCTCGTACGCGAGCATGATGATCTCGAGGAGCTCGAGCGTCACGGTGATGATGAGGAAGAACCAGAGCCAGCGCGCCATCGAGGTGATGGTGTCGGCCTGGACGGCGCGCCGGCCGAGCTTCGCGGTCACCTGGTACACCAGGATGAGGAGCGCGATGCCGGACACCGCCGCGGAGAGCAGGAAGATGACCGGCATGAGGGGCGTCGACCACCACGGGTTCGCCTTGATGCCGCCGAAGATGAACCCGACGTAGCCGTGGAGCATGCAGGCCGACGGCAGCCCGATCGCGGAGAGCAGCTTCACGGCGCGGTGGTCGATCGCGACCGCTGCGGGCGAGGTGTCGTAGGTCCCGAGCGCGAGCGCCGCGTAGAACGTTCGCTTGAAGCCGCGGCTGCGGCGCGCGGTCTCGATGATCTCCTGGCGGTAGACGAACCAGACCTCGAGCATCACGATGACGAGGTAGAACGAATACAGGATCCCGAACCCCGCCATCGCCGAGGTGAAGTTCGGCGTGATCATGACGAACAGGCCTCGCTCGGGGTGGCCGAGGTGCAGCTGCAGCGGGAGCCCCGCCACGAGCAGGAAGCAGAACGACGCCGCGAGCGAGAGCCGCGCGATGGGCCGGAACTCGTTCTTGCCGAACAGGTGGTAGAGCGCCGTGACGATGAACGACCCGGCGACGAAGCCCGTGATGTACGGGTACATGACGATCATCAACGACCAATGGACGTGGATGTCGTTCGGGAACGCGTACCCCGAGATCTCAGGCATCACCGCACCTCCTTGTCGATCCCGAGGTAGTAGGCCTGCGGCTCCGTGAGCAGGTTCGCCTGCAGGACCTGGACGCGCCCGTGCGCGATCGCGAGCCGCACCGGGTCGTCGTCGCGCTTCATGTCGCCGAACTGGCGCGTGGCGGTCGGGCACACCTCGACGCACGCCGGCTTCAGGCCCTTCGTGATGCGGTGGTAGCACCAGGTGCACTTCTCGGCCGTGTGGGTCTCGGGCGAGAGGAACCGGCTGCCGTACGGGCACGCCTGGACGCAGTAGCCACACCCGATGCAGCTCTTCCCGTCGACGAGGACTACGCCGTCCTTCGTCCGGTAGGACGCGCCGACGGGGCAGACCTGCACGCAGGGCGTCTCCTTGCAGTGGTTGCAGAGCTTCGGGACGAAGAACGACTTCGTCGGCTCGAACGCCGTCTGCACCGGGGCGAAGCCGTCGAGCCCGCCATTCGGCGAGTCCACGTGCGACGCGTCAGGGGCGACGAGGTAGCGCTCGACCCAGGTCCGGAAGTAGCCGTCCGGAACGCCGTTCTCCGCCTTGCACGCGCGGACACACGAGCCGCAGCCGATGCACTTCTCCGTGTCGATGAGGTAGGCCCACTGGTGGGCCTCCCAGTCGTACCGGTCGTCGCCCTTCGCACCGCCGGCCTCCGCGCTGGTGGCGAGCGCGCCGCCGCCCGCGAGCAGCGCGAAGACGCCGCCCGAAGCGCCCAGCGCGGTCGCGAGGAAGTCGCGGCGCCCCGGCGATGACGCCGCGGGCGGTGGGGGCTCGCTCGAGGGGGTTCCCTTCCGCGTCTCGTCCATGAGGCCTCCGGCTGGTCTAAAGCTTCGGCGAGTGGGGATCGTGGCAGTCGAGGCAGCCCTTCGCGCCGAGCCCGCCGTCCACGTGCTTCTCGAGGACGATCTGCGGGAACCCGGCGGGGCGGCCGTCGATCTTCCTGTGGCAGTAAGCGCAGAGCCGGACGGAGCGATCGATCGGCATTTTCGCGACGACGTCGCCGTCCTTCACGTGCTTGCCGAGCGGCGCGTGGCAGACCTCGCAGCTCACCTTCGCGTGGCGGCCCTTGCCGACCGCGACGTACCGGTCGTCATGGCAGTCCGCGCACGACTTCGCGCCGGCGTGCAGCGGCGGCCGCGCGGCGGCCTGCTCCGCCACGTTGTCGAACCGGTAGTTGCCGTATGTCCCGAAGGAGCGAGGGATGAGGAACGAGCGCCCGATCACGACCGCGATGACGAGGAGGAGGAGGACGAGGACGACGCGGAAGACGTGGCGGGCATGCTCCATCGGGACCTCCTAGCGAGAGTCGTCGAGCTTCTCGGGCGCGAAGAGCGCGGCGAGTCGGCTCGTCCGCTTCGCGGCCGGCTCGGGGTCGAGCGGCAGCTGCTCCGGCGCGAAGATCCAGTGCAGGATCCCCCGCGACTCGCGCGGCGCCTCGGGCGGATCCATCGCGAGCGTCTCCGGCGCGAACACCGCGCGCAGGAGCCGGCCCGCGGCGCGGCGCGACCCGGGTGCGGAGGTGGAGGGCGGCTCCCCGATTGCCTCGTGCGCGAAGGTCAGCCGGAGGATCTCGACGGCGGCACGCGCAATCCGGTTCACGGGATCAAGGAATCACAGTCTCCCTGCGTCGATCAACCACGCCCCGCACGCCGTGCGTCTTGCGCAGGACGCGCGCG
>Ga0137368_10005773_pt1 | contig 13039 bp, 14 predicted proteins | sample SagtaG_13_FD_104917 | JGI IMG/M metagenome (GOLD analysis project Ga0137368, IMG submission 104917) | Vadose zone soil microbial communities from Sagehorn Ranch, Mendocino, California, USA - Sage1_L_100_16 metaG | ecosystem: Environmental > Terrestrial > Soil > Vadose zone | place: USA...
CAACCGGACCGACGCCTTCGCCACGAGGGTCACTCCGTAGGCCGGCGGCGGCTGCGGCAGGGTCCGCACGGCCCTGCCGCAGCCGCCGAGGCTTGGGGCCGGTGGCGTGTGCGGCGCCGTTCGAGTTGAGTCTTGCCAGTGGTTCGACCACCGTGTGGGTCAGTGCCCCCGGCCGGAATCGAACCTGCGACACCCGCTTTAGGAAAGCGCCGTTCCATGACCTGCGTCACACCTCGCTCACACACGCCGCTGCCGCGGGGAACCCTACGCGGTTGCGCGAGCGAGCCTACGCTCCGGCGCGTCCCTCACCAAGAGCGCCTACCGCACGCTCGAGCTCCGTGTGGACGGCGTCGGCCACATAGACGGTCCACGGATGCGGCGGCGTTCCGCCGGTGTAGGCAATAACACGTTTTCCGAGGCTGTGCGCGTACCAGGCTTCCATCGCCGTCCCCTCGTCGGGGGAAGTGAAGGCGGCCAGCACGGCGTCGCAGGACTCGATCTCGGCGAGATCGCCTTCGACGATCTCCGCCTCGTGACTCTGCGTTCGTCCTCGGAAGTCCCGCCGCATCGGGTCAACCGGCTCCCAACCGATGCGGCGAACGAGCACCGCCGCGCGCCGGCGATATTCCTCGGCATACGGCGGCCCGGCCAGATACACCCGCCGCACAGGTCGCCCGCCGCTCCCGCCAGCATCCGTCATGTGCCTAGAGTACGAGCCATGGGCTCGAGCTCGCGCTCAGGCGACTTCGTCGCGCTCGGCCATCCCGGCTCGGAGCACTACGCCGGCCTCGAGACGTTCGCCAATCCCGGCGTCTCGCAGGTCGAGATGACCAGCGACGAGCTCGCCGCCGTCTGCCCTATCACCGGGCAGCCCGACCTCTACGTCGCGACGATCGACTACCGGCCCCAGGCGGTCTGCCTCGAGTCGAAATCACTGAAGCTGTACCTGGTTGGCTTCCGCAACGAACCGCGGTTCTGCGAGGCGCTCGCCGTCAGGATCCGAGACGACGTCGCCGAGGCGCTCGACCTTCCGCCCGACAAAGTGAAGGTGACGCTGAGGCAGAAAGCACGCGGTGGGATCTCGATCACCGCGACCTCGTAAAGAGCTGAGCTGAGCTGAGCAAGGCCCCGTTGAGGCGCAGGGCGCGCGTCCAGCACCCGCATTTGCGGTCGCTCGATAGGACGAAAGGGGCGAGCCGCTCGCCCGGCCCTGTGCGCTCGCCTGCTAACGCAGCTGGCCGCGGATCGCGCCGCCCGGGAACGCGCTCGTGTGGTAGTTGACGTAGTAGGCGCTCGGGTTCTGGCAGAGGCCTGCGCCGGTCGTACCCGCGTTCGGCGTCGCCACGCCGCTCTGCTTGATGTGGCGTGCGCTGGTCGGGGGAGAGGGCGACACGAACAGCGGCACGACGATCGGGCCGGCGACGCCGACAGGTGCCTGATGGATATGGCCGGCAACGAACGTCTCGCCGTTCTTGTTGAGGATGTGGGTCTTGAACTCGATCGTGCCGTCGGTGCGAACCTTGATCAGCGTGTGGCCCTTGGCTGTGGAGGTCGAGCCGGTGGTCTCGTTCTTGGCCGCCAGATTCGCGTGCAGGACGCACAGCACTCCGTTGCCGCTCTTCGCCGGTGCCGCGCTCGCGGTGGGCGCGACGACCGCGCAAACGGCAACGAGACACACAATCAGACGTCGCATCTCGCCTCACTCCCCTTCGCGGTAGGTTGCGTCTCGCCCCGAAAACCTTCCCGGAGCAGCCGTTTTTCTAACGGGGCGTCGACGGCCGGGGAAGAAAGCCTCCGGTGCATATCCTTCAGGCGCATGAGCAGTCATTCGCTGGCACTCGCCGAGCAAGGGCTCGCAGCCTGGCGCAACGGCGATTTCGAGACGCTTGAACGACTCCTCGATCCGGCAGTTGAGTGGCACTGGTTTGAGCCAGGCGAATGGGATTGCCATAGCCGCGAAGACGTCCTAAGTACGCTGCGCGAACGTCATGCGCGCGGCTTCGCCGCGGGAGAACTCGACTTCCGTGACGTCGGTGGCGACACCGTGATCGTCGTTTCCCACCCCAGCGAGATTGGCGGCCCGGAATGGCCCGCCGAGACAGCAACCGTCATGCGTTTCCGCGACGGAAAGGTCGTCTCGATGCAGGACTACCGCACCGAACTCGAGGCGTTTGCCGCTGTCGCGGCAAACTAGCTCACGATCGCTTCTTAACAAGATCGACCCCCTCCTCAGAGGAGGGTCACTTATCGATGCCGCCGGTCACGTCAGTTCGCTCCACTTGACGAGGTATTTGGCAACACGCCGCTCGCCGCGCGACGCTCCAGCGCGGCGAGGGGAAGCGGGGCAGGCCAGCTACCTACGGGCAGGGAGGGTAGGCGCAGGTAGTCGTGGTAGTCGTCGTAGTCGTGGTAGTCGTGGTAGTCGGAGCCTTGACGACTGCTGTTCCTTTGGCGGAGACGGCGTACCACTTGGCGCCGAAGGCGAGGCTGCCCTCGCCCCTTGTCTGACCCGCCTGCTTGTCGAGCGAGTAGGCGTAGAGCGGGTGCCTGTTATAGGTCACCTGCAGGCTGCCGTTGCTGCGCCTCGTCGTGCCGAGCAGCGACGATTTCACGCCGGGACCGGCGGTCGGCTTGCCTCGGCTGAGCAGGGGTGGCCAGAACCTCGCGCAGCTCCCGGTACAGGCGCTCGTGCCGTTCCGGTCCTTGCGGAACAGGTAGAGGGTGTGGCCCCTCGAATTCACCAGGATCCGGCCCAGCTTCGTCTTCTGGAGGGAGACGGTCGCGCTTGTTCCGCTCGCACCACCCGCGAGCGAGCCTGCGGCGAGGAACCCGTTCACTCCCAACACCGCCGTCAGCGTCAGCACGACGACCATGCGCGTCATCGCGCCGAGCCTGACCCCGTCGCCTCGGCGGCCCGTTCGATGCCTCATCTCTTGCATCGCTTCATCTCCTTTCTCGCCCGTTCTACTCGACGCAGGCGCAAGCGGATTCGACGCACTCGACGCACGATCTAGCGGTACGCACGGATCGCGGCCTGCAAGCCTTTTGCGAGGCGCAGCGACGGTGTCGCAGATCGTGCCGCAGGCGCAGGAAGGATCGTCCTCGCAGTCGGAACGGGGTCCACAGGTGTCCTACCGATCCCGTCGCATACCTTCGCGGCCGGACTGGAGGAGCGGCGTGGAGCCCGTGGGGTGCACAGAAGGCGCCGTTGTGCGTTCGCCGGGATCAGCGTCAGGCGAGAATCGGCCAGAGCTTCGAGTCTTTCGTGGGCTGCCGGTGCGACCAGGGTCGAGCCGGGGCGGGCCAGGTTAACGATGATTCGGCGCGCCGAAGCTCGATTCGAGGGACCCGGCCGCCGAGAACGAGAGTTGAGGCGACCACCGCTCGCTCGGATGAGCCGGGGCTGCTGCGATCGAGGGACTACTATCGCGCAGTTGGCCGGGTTGCGAGCCGAGCTGGAGACGTTGCTCGAGGCCGTCCGCCGGGGTGAAGTGGAGCCGGCTGTCGCGCTCGAGCACTTCGCCGCGCTGCCCTATCGCGACCTTGGTTTCGCACGGGTCGACTTGCACCGGGAGATCCGGCAGGACGCTCCCGAGGTCGTGCTGGCCGAGGGGAAGACGCCCGATCAGGTGGCGCGAATTGTGGCTTCGATGCTCGAGAGTGGAGCGGGTAGCGTCCTCGTCTCGCGCGCGGATGAGACGATGCGGGACGCCGTTCGCGCGGTGGCACCGGACATGCAGGAGCACTCGCTTGCCCGGGCGGTTTGGGTAGCGCGCTCGGTACCCGAGCCGCGCGGGCAAGTGACGATGGTCTCGGCTGGCACCTCGGACGGGCCAGTGCTGCACGAGGCGCGGATCCGGGCTGAGCTTCTTGGCACCACCGTCTTCGTTCATGAGGACGTCGGCGTGGCGGGCATTCACCGCCTTGAGCCGGCGTTCGACGATCTCGAGCAGGCCGACTGCGTGGTCGTCTGTGCAGGCATGGACGCCGCACTCGCAAGCGTGGTCGGGGGCCTGGTCGGCTGCCCGATTATCGGCGTGCCGACAAGCGTCGGCTATGGCTCGGCTCAGGGCGGCCAGACGGCGCTGAACGCGATGCTCTGTTCCTGCGCGGCCGGTCTCGCGGTTGTGGGGATCGACGATGGCGTCGGCGCCGGCACGATCGCTGCCCGGATCGCGAGACAATCGACGTGACAGGGATCGCGTACCTCGACTGCATCGGCGGACTTGCGGGTGACATGCTGCTTGCGGCGCTGATCGACGCGGGCGCGTCCCGCGACCGCCTCGACGAGGTGATCGCGATGCTCGAGCTGCCGCGCGTAGACGTTGAGATCACGCGTGTGGAGCGGCACGGAATCGGAGCGCTCCAGGTCGATGTGCACGCACACGACGACGAGCACGATCGCCCGTATGCCCAGATCCGGGAGCTGATCAGCCGCGCACCGCTTCCGGGACGGGTAAGCGAGCGATCGCTCGAGACGTTCCGACGGCTCGCCGAGGTCGAAGGGGCGATCCACGGCGTGCTCCCGGAGGACGTGCATTTTCACGAGGTGGGCGCAATCGACGCGCTCGTCGATGTCTGCGGTGCGATGACGCTGCTCGATGACCTGGGGATCGAGCGCGTCGGCTGTTCGCCGCTGCCCTACTCACGCGGGCTCGTCGATGCCTCGCACGGCACGCTACCCGTGCCAGCGCCCGCGACGCTCGGCCTGCTCGCGGGAGCTCCGTTCGTTGGAGTGGAGACGGAGGCGGAGCTCGTCACCCCGACCGGCGCGGCGATCGCCGCCACGATCGTCGATTCGTGGGGCGTGCTGCCGCCGCTCGTCCTCGAGGGCGTCGGCTACGGCGCCGGCAGGCGCGAGCTGGCGGACCGGCCGAATCTCCTCCGCCTCGTTCTCGGCGGCAAAGGCGCCAGCGGGCAGAGCGAGGTCGCGCTCCTCGAGGCCAACATCGATGACCTGAACCCGGAGCTCGTGCCAGACGCGGTCGAGCGATGCGTCGTTGCGGGCGCTCTCGACGTCTGGACGGTGCCAGCGCAGATGAAGAAGGGCAGGCCCGGCATCGTCCTCTCCGCCCTCATCAGACCGGGCGACGAGGCGGCCGTGGCGCGTGCCATGCTCGAGGAGACGAGTACGCTCGGCGTCCGCGTGTCGCGGCTGCATCGCTACGAGCTCGAGCGTGAGGAGCGGATCGTCGAGGTCGACGGCGGCTCGGTGCGCGTCAAGATCGGCTGGTTCGACGGCCGCGTCGTGAACGTCGCCCCCGAGCACGACGACTGCGCGGCCCTCGCCCGCGCGAGCGGTCGCTCGGTAAAGTCGGTCTGGGCAGCGGCGTTCGCCGCCGCCCAGGAGCGATGACTCGTATAGACGAGCTCGAGGCCCGGATCGCCGAGCTGGGAAGCGCGATTGTCGCCTTCTCCGGCGGGGTCGACTCTTCGCTTGTCGCTTGCCTCACCGCCCGCGCCCTGGGCGAGCGCGCGCTAGCCGTGACGGCGGTATCACCAGCCCTCGCGACGGGTGAGCTGGACGGGGCCAGCGAGGTTGCTCGCGCGGTCGGCATCGCTCATGAGGTGATCACGACAGACGAACTGACGCGGGAGGGGTACGTCGCGAACGGGCGCGATCGCTGCTACCACTGCAAGACAGAGCTCTACGAGCACTTGAGCGCGCTCGCCATCCGCCGCGGCTTCGCCGCGCTCCTCTCGGGCGCCAACGCGGACGATCTCGGTGACTGGCGTCCCGGCCTTACCGCCGCGGCTGAACACGGTGTTCATCACCCCTTGCTCGAGGCAGGTGTAGGCAAGGAGGAGGTGCGCGAGCTCGCACGGACGCTGCGGATACCAAGCGCCGAAAAGCCCGCCTCCCCCTGCCTTGCCTCCCGTCTCCCCTACGGCACCCCCGTCGATCGGGAGACGCTCGCCCTCATCGACCGCGCCGAACTCGCGGTCAGGCGACTGGGGTATGGGGTGCTTCGCGTTCGCCATTACGGCACGCTCGGGCGAGTCCAGATCGGCGCCGCTGAGCTACCGAGCGCGCTTACCACTGCCGGACGAGCTCAGGTGGTCGCAGCGGTGCGCGCAGCAGGATATGAGCGGGTGGAGATCGACCAAGAGCCGTTCCGCTCGGGCTCGCTCAACACCGTCTTTGTCGGCTCGATGCGGGCAGCGGCACGCCCAGCGCGAGGATCAGCCCCTCAGTGACGCTTCCTGGAGGGAGGTATTCCTGGCGCGCCCCACGTGAGGCGGGCTGTTTTGCGGCCGGCTCGATGGGCGGTAGACGAGGTGGTCACAAACGAACGGGCCGTCCCAACCGGGCCTCCCAACCATCCCTTCGGCCCGCACGGCCAGCTCGAGCAGCAGTCGCGGCTGGCTCGAGTCGCCGATGTCGGGGAACGCCGACGGCCAAGTTCACGTGGCCTATCTCACGGTTCCGTGGCGACGCACGCCACCCCCGCGATGAACCTGCGACGGGTGCCGTCGAACGCCGTCGAAGCCCCCTCCGGGTCCGGCGACGCGGCTCTCCATGAGGGCGTTTTTGACCTGAAGGCTCTTTCTAAAGAAGGGCGGCTTGTCAAGTCGTCGTCTGGTTGATGGCACCTCCTCTGGTGCTCCCGGACGGTTGGATGCTCATCTCTTTCTCGGCGTTAGGGGTGCACACCGTGTCGGTGGGAGCTGTCCCGGCTTCTCAATTCCATAAGGGTGTGGGTCCCAGAAACTCGGTTCGCGTCAACTTGATCGAAGTCGGTCTCTGAGCGCCGGCTGCGGATTCGTTTCAGGCTGAGCGGATCGAATCGAGCCGCCGCCAGTTACGGTTGCGAAGGTGTTTCCGGCGCGCGCCCCGCCGGCATACCCGACACGCCGCTTCTGGAATCACAGCGGGTATCGCTATGCGGCGAGTTCGTACTCGTGGAGCAGCCCGCCGAGTAGGTCGCGCCGGTGGACACGCCATTCGTGGTCATGCCCGGAGACGGGATCCGCTTCGACAAGGGGCGGTTGCTGCTCGAGCGAGCGGTGGGGCCGGTGTGTGTTGTGTGCGCCGGGATGAACCGGCATGGAGAAGGAGAGGAGGGAGCTCCACATCGAAGGAGTAGCGATCCACGGTGGCCCCGAGTCATGCGCTGGCGTTCGTGAGGGCGTCGGTGAAGCGTTGGCAGGGGTACGCGTAGGCTGGGCTATGGAGCCGCGAAATCAATGTTTCGGGGTGCCGACGCCGTACAACTGGGTGGAAGGCAACATCGTCGGCCGCGTTTTCGCGAGTGGTCGGCGGGCCCTGCGCGGTCTGAGAACCTGTGCATGCGCGGAATCTCCATGCGCGAGAACCGGGAGGCCCGATGGCCGCCCGCCTGTGTGGTTGATGGTTGGGCGGGCCGTGTGGGGAAGGCCAGTGGCCGTAAGCCCACGATGAACGGCCGTCGGGAGTCAGACAGCCGCGTAGTACCTGCGAAGCTGGCGAACAAGGCCGGGAGACCGGTGGCGGAGCCGGTGGAGGGAAGGCGGCTGGACAAGGGGAACACGGACCAGCAAAACGCGCTCCGGACTCAGGGCCGGGAAGCTCGCGCGTCAAGTGCGCTGGAGCGTGTGCGCCAAATCGCGATGAAGGACAAGGAGGCGCGGTTCACGGCGCTCCTGCATCACGTCAGCGTCGATCGCCTGCGCGTGGCCTACCGGGCGTTGAGCCCGACGGCGGCGGCCGGGGTTGACGAGGTGACGTGGGAGTCCTACGGGCAGGAGCTGGAGGCCAACCTCCAGGGCCTGCACGAGAGGGTCGAGCGGGGCGCCTACCGAGCGAAGCCGTCACGCAGGGTGTACATCCCGAAGGCGGACGGGCGGCTGCGGCCGCTCGGGATCGCCGCGCTGGAGGACAAGATCGTCCAGCGGGCGACCGTCGAGGTGCTGAACGCCATCTACGAGGCGGACTTCCTCGGCTTCTCGTACGGGTTTCGGCCGGGGCGTGGCCCGCACGATGCGTTGGATGCGCTCGTGGTCGGAATCGAACGCAAGAAGGTGAACTGGGTGCTCGACGCGGACATCCGCGACTTCTTCACCAGCCTTGATCATCGCTGGCTGGTGAAGTTTCTCGAGCACCGGATCGCGGATAAGCGGGTCCTGCGCCTGATCCAGAAATGGCTGCGCGCAGGGGTGGTCGAGGACGGGGTGTGGTCGGCAAGCGAGGACGGGTCGCCGCAAGGGGCGACGGTTTCGCCGTTGCTCGCGAACGTCTACCTGCACTACGTCTTCGATCTGTGGGCCCAGCAGTGGCGCCGGCGGTATGCCCGCGGTGACGTGCTCATCGTCAGGTATGCCGACGACATCCTGCTGGGGTTTCAGCATCGCTCGGACGCCGAGCGGTTCCAGCGGGACTTGGCGCAGCGTCTGGCCAAGTTTCGGTTGGGGCTCAATGCCGAGAAGACGCGCCTGATCCGCTGTGGGCGGTTCGCCGCCCAGCAGTGCAAGGAGCGGGGCCTCGGTCGGCCGGAGACGTTCGAGTTCTTGGGCTTCACGCATTACTGCGCGACGACCAAGGACGGGCGCTTCCTGCTGCTGCGGAAGACGATCTCGAAACGAATGGCGGCGAAGCTGCGCGAGGTCAGAGCCTTGCTCATGCGACGACGCCATTGGCCCATCGAAGCACAGGGACGCTGGCTCGCGAGCGTTGCGCGGGGACACCTCGCCTACTACGCCGTGCCAGGCAACATCCACCAAGTAGTGGCCTTCCGCGACCAGCTCGTGAGGCACTGGTACGGGGCGCTCCGGCGCCGCGGCCAGCGACACCGCCTCAACTGGCAGCGGATGCGCCGCCACGCGGAGCGATGGCTCCCTCCCGCCCGCATCACGCATCCCTGGCCCGATCAGCGATTCGACGCTCGCACCCAAGTCAGGAGCCCAGTGCGTTAGCAGCGCACGCTGGGATCTGCGCGGGGGGCCGCCCGCAAGGGCGGTCCCTACCGCGATAATGACGGACGTAGACGCGGAGGACGTATTCGAGGTGGCGGCGGCCGAGGATGAGGATTCGATCGAGGCAGTCGGCACGGAGCGTTCGTACCCAGCGTTCGGCGTGGGCGTTCGCGTTTGGCGCCTGGATCGGCGTGCGGATCACCGTGATGTCCTCGCTGCGGAACAGGTTGTCGAAGGTGTGGCAGAACTTCGCGTCGCGGTCGTGGATGAGGAACCGGAACGGCCGCTCGTGGCCGAGCTGGATGACGAGGTTGCGGGCCTGCTGCGTGATCCAGCGCCCGTCCGGGTTGGCGGTGCAGGCGACGTATTCGATCCGGCGGGTCGCGAGCGAGATGAAGAACAGGACGTAGAGCCGCTGGAGGAAGGCGGTCTCGATGGTGAGGAAGTCACAGGCGAGCATGCTCGCCGCCTGCTGGCGGAGGAACGTCCGCCACGACGCGTCTGCTCGTTCCGGCGCCGGCTGGAAACCTGCTTCGAGCAGCACCTTGCGCACCGACGTGGCCGAGACGCTGACGCCGGCGGTCTTGAGCTCGCCGACGATTCGCTTGTATCCCCAATGCGCGTTCTCTCGCGCGAGACGCCGGATCAGCTCACGGAGCGAGCGCTCGAGCGGCGGCCGCCCCGCCTTGCGATGTGCATACGTCCAACGGCGGGCGACAAGCTGGCGGTGCCAGCGCAGCAGTGTGTCCGGTTTGACGGCGAGGTTTGCCCACGCGGTTCGCGGCACCGCGCGGCTGAGCGCCGCCAACAGCGCCCGATCAGCACGCGTCAGCTTCGGCCGGCCAGCCTGCCGGCGCAGCACCGCCAGCTCATGACGCAAGAGCAGGATCTCGAACTCGTTCGAGCGACGCGGCCGCGCCAGCAGCGACACCAGCGCGAACAGATTCCGCACGACGAGATACACGAACCTCCAGAGCAAGCAGCCCTCCCTCGGCCGACGGCAAGACTCTGGAACCTAACGAGCCGGGACGCGCGCCGAGAGCCACGGACGAATTTGCGAACCCTACGGGGCCTCCTCTCGATAGCTCCCAGTCGACAAGCTGGAGCCTGTCACCGGGGAGGCCCTCCTTCATCGCATTCGAGTCATCCCGCCGCCGCCTCGCACTCTCAGCCGCGCATCGGACGACGGCGACTAGGCCACGAGGCTACACAGCTTGGTTAAGCCGAAAACCGGGGTGCCGAAGGGGGTGCCTTGGCCGTTAGGTCGCGCTGGAGTGGGTTGAAGAGGTCGAACATGTCCGGGTCGTACATCGGTAGGTAGCCGAGCGTCGGCGTCCAGGGCGAAATCTCGTGGCGCCAAGGTCAAACCTCCCGGGTTACTCGGTGAAGCCAAGGCTGCGCAACAGCTCCATTACGAGCGGATTGTTCCGGTCAACGACGGCGAGCGGCGTTTTTCCCGCATTGTTGACGGCATTCCGGTCTGCTCCCGCATTGATAAGGACCTGGATGCATCGCGGACCATTCTCCAGGTCCAGGACGTTGTCTATGTATCGCACGAGGCCGAACATCGCGGTTTCACCGTTAGAGTCGGTGGCACTCACATCAGCGCCGTGCTCGACAAGCTTGGCAAGGACCGTGGGCCGGACATCGAACGAGTCCAGGCCCGTGACCGCCCACATGAGGACTGTTCGCCCGGCCGCGTCCCGGTCATTGATCCGTGCCCCAGCCTCGACTAACGGCGCAATGGATCCCGAGGTGTCCACCCCACGATGGAATTGCGTGTCCACCATCCACATCAACGGTGTCTTCTTCTCGCGGTCCGCGAGGTTCGGGTCCGCGCCGCGCGCCAGCAGTAGCTTGATCGATTCCCCACCCCGGCCGCTGGCAGCCAGAATCAAGGCCGTCTCGCCGAGCACGGCCTGAAGATTTACCCTTGCTCCGGCATCCAGCAGCGCCCGCATGATCGGAATCGCACTGTGCATTGATGCCGTCATCAGGGCGGTCCGCCCAAAGCCGGAGTCGCGAGCATCGACGTTCGCACCCTTCTCGAGCGCAGCCGTCACCGCCTCCAGATTGCTGGTCTTGGCCGCCTCCAGCAGCTCGTCGTCGAGATCAACCACGCATGTCCTCCTGATGAGAGATGAAGACATTACCGCAGGCTTACCCGGCCAGACCCTGAATGGCGTGTCGCAGGTAGGGCGCTACGCAAGTCGCATCTGTTACCCACGTGTGGACCGCCCCCGCTTCGGTGGACACGCGGTGACTAGGCTGCTTTCTCTTCGTTCATCGTCTCGTATTCGACGGGTGACAGATAGCCGAGCGTTGAGTGAAGCCTGATCGGGTTGTAGAAGGCCTCGATGTAGTCGAAGACGGCGGTCCTTGCTTCTTGGCGGGTCGGGAGGGAGCGACGTCGAAGCAGGTCTTTCTCGAGCGAGGCGAAGAACGATTCGGCGACGGCGTTATCGTAGGCGTCGCCTTTGGAGCCCATCGAGAGCTGGACGTCGGCGTCGTGGCAGCGCTCGCCGAAGATCAGCGAGACGTACTGTGAGCCCTGATCGGAGTGGTGCACGAGTCCGGCTCGAGGTCGCCGTCGGGCGACGGCCATCTCGAGCGCGTCGACGACGAGCTCGGCGTCGAGGTCGGCTCGCATCGACCAACCGACGACGCGACGGCTGTAGCAGTCAACGACCGCGGCCAGGTAGAGCCAGCCTTGCCAGCTGCGGACGTACTTGATGTCGGCGACCCAGAGCTGGTTCGGTCCGCTGGGGTTGAAGTCGCGCTCGACCAGGTCGTCGGCGACGCGGACGCCCGGCACCCGGATCGTCGTGCGCCGGTAGCGCTTCGGCACCAGCCCCGAGAGGCGGAGCGTGCGCATCAGCCGCTCGACCCGCTTGCGGCCGACGCGGACGCCGCGGTGACGAAGCGCGGCGTGGACGCGGCGGGCGCCGTAGGTCTGGCGGCTCTGATCGTGGATCTCGCGGATCCGCTCGCCGAGCCAGGCATCGGCGAGGTCACGGTCGGAGGGCGCCCTCCGCTCCCAGGCGTGAAAGCCGGAGCGGCTGACGGCGAGCACACGGCAGAGCGTCTTCACGGAGTGCTCGGCCTTCCTCGTGGCGATGAACCGGAAGACGCTCACCGGCTCTCGCCCTCCTTCGCGAAGAAGGCCGCGGCTTTTTTCAAGATCTCCCGCTCCTCACGCAACACTCGCACGTCGCGGCGCAGCCGCCGCAGCTCCTCACGCTCCTCCGTCGTCAGGCCCGGCTGCTCGCCGGCATCGACCGCCGCCTGCTTAACCCACAGCCGCAACGACTCCGACGAGACACCGAGGTCGCCGGCGATCTCTCTCAGCGCCCGGCCGCTGCGCCGATACAACGCGACCGCCTCACGCCGAAACTCCGGCGGATACGGCTTCTGGAAGTTCGATCCCCTTGGCATGGTGGCGCATCCTTCCCGCCCGGCCGGACAATGCCGACCAAGCGCTCAGGTGTCCACGAAAGCGGGGGCATTCCACGTGATCCGCTACGGATAGGGCTGTCAGGCCGTCGTCAGATCCGGGCAGAGGTTCAGCCAACCCAACCTGTGCCAGGGCTCGAGCCAGTGTTAGTCGAGCGGATCACCAAGTGCGGGACTAACGCTCGAACATCGCCGCACCGTTCCCTATCGCAACTGCGATCCAGGGATGACCTGTACCGCGCGCGTGGGGTTCATTAATTCGATCCTGCTGCAAATCCGGAGAATCGGAAAGCGCGACCGAGTCCTCGAACGCCACGGGTTCAAAAGCCGGTTCAGCTCGCACCGAGGCGTCTGGGGCCGGCGCACCACAACCGCGAGCGCGGAGGTTCATTTACTCGATCCCGCTGCAAATCCGCCGACTCGGGCGGCCTGACACAGTTTTCGAACCCCACGCGGGCACCGAGTTCTTGGCACCCCAGACGGAGTCCAGCCGTTCGCGGGAGAGAAGGAGCGAACCGGAACCGCCCGGGCGCTTGGTCCGGATTCGCAGGTTTCAGTCGGATCCCCTACCCGCCGGTACGGGCCGTAGGAGAGAGTGATTACTTTTCCCAGGTGACTCGCACGCCGCACTCGATGTCGTCGCCGTCCCCTTTGCAGTAGGTCTCTATCCTGAGGTCGGGGGTGGGGCGGTCGC
>Ga0137368_10005787_pt1 | contig 13016 bp, 8 predicted proteins | sample SagtaG_13_FD_104917 | JGI IMG/M metagenome (GOLD analysis project Ga0137368, IMG submission 104917) | Vadose zone soil microbial communities from Sagehorn Ranch, Mendocino, California, USA - Sage1_L_100_16 metaG | ecosystem: Environmental > Terrestrial > Soil > Vadose zone | place: USA...
CAGCGCCGCGAAGTGGTGGAAGAACGATCGCTCGTCGGCGAACGCGGTCTCGCGCAGCGTGAGGAACCGCTCGAGATACCACTGCTCGATGTCGGACTCGACCGCGTCGACATAGATGGAGAAGTCGAAGAAGTCCGACACGAACAGCTGCGGCGGGCGACCGGCACGGCCGTCCCCGGTTTGCAGGACGGTCAGTCCCTCGAGGATCACGATGTCGGGCTGGCGGACGACCTGCTCCTCACCCGGCACGATGTCGTACGTGAGGTGCGAGTAGACCGGCGCGCTCACCTCGGCGCGGCCCGATTTCACGTCGACGAGGAAGCGCACGAGCCGGCGGAGGTCGTAGCTCTCCGGGAACCCCTTGCGGTCCATGATGGCGCGCTCTTCGAGCACGCGGTTCGGGAACAGGAAGCCGTCGGTCGTCACGAGGTCGACCTGCGGATGATCGGGCCATCGCGCGAGCAACGCCTGCAGGATGCGGGCCGTCGTGCTCTTGCCGACGGCGACGCTTCCGGCGATCGCGATGACGTAGGGGACCTTCGCCGCGGGACTGCCGAGGAACGTGTCGCTGACGCGGTGCAGGTTCTGGCTCGCGGCGACGTACAGGTTCAGCAGCCGCGAGAGCGGGAGATAGATGTCGGCGACCTCGTCGAGTGAGATGCGCTCGTTGATGCCTCGCAGATGGGCGAGGTCCCCTTCGGTGAGCGTGAGTGGCGTGGCTGCGCGCAGCCGAGCCCATTCGTCGCGGGTGAACCGGACGTACGGCGAGAGCTGCTCAGGTGTCACGCGGGTACGTCCATGCCGGGCAACCCGGCCAACTGCGGCACCCGCGCCCGCAGGTCGTCGCGGTCGCGGGCGGTGAGCGTGACATGGCCGACCTTGCGACCGGGTCGCGGCGCCTTGCCGTAGTCGTGGAAGTGCGCACCCGAGATCGCAAGGACCGTTCCGGCGTCGGGCAGCGCGCCGATGCAGTTGACCATTGCGCTGACGCCGACAGCAGCGGTCGACCCGAGCGGCCACCCGAGGATCGCTCGTAGATGGTTCTCGAACTGGCTCGTCACGGCGCCTTCGATGGTCCAGTGACCGGAGTTGTGGACACGCGGCGCCAGCTCGTTGACGAGGAGCTCGCCGCCGACGTCGAACAGCTCGACGGCGAGGACGCCGGCGTACGCGAGCTCGTCGAGGAGCTTGCCTGCGATCTGCTCCCCGGCGTCCTGGAGTCTTGCGGGCACGTCGGGCGCGGGCCCGAGGCTCCAGCGGAGGATGCCGTCGGCGTGATGGTTCTCGACGAGGGGCCAGCACGACGTGGCGCCGTCGCGACCGCGCACGGCGAGGATCGAGAGCTCCCGGCCGAAAGGCACGTGCGCCTCGAGGATCAGCGGCTCGACACCCAGCTCCGCCAGCGCGCGTTCGATGTCACGTTGCTCCCGCAGCGCAACCTGGCCCTTGCCGTCGTAACCGCCGCGGCGCGTCTTGAGGACGGCAGGGAGGCCGAGCTCCTGCACGGCACGCTCGAGGCCGGCGCGGTCGTCGACCGCCGCGAACTCGGGCGTCGCGATCCCGAGCCGGCGGCACAGCTCCTTCTCGCGCAAGCGGTCCTGCGCGACATCGAGCGCGACCGGAGGCGGAAGCACCGGCCGGGATGTCTCCACGAAGCGTGCGCCCGCGGCCGGGACGCCCTCCCACTCGTAGGTGACGACGGCTGCGTCCTCGGTCACCCGGCCCAGCGCCGCTTCGTCGCCCAGCTCGCCGACCACCAGCGACCCGAGCGCGCCCGCAGCCGCGTCGATGCCGGGGTCGAGGAACCGGAACCGGAGGCCGAGCGGGACCCCCGCGAGCGCCAGCATGCGGCCGAGCTGCCCACCGCCGAGCACGGCGACGAGCGGGGAAATGCGGCCACCGCTGGCGTCGGGCACGCCGCATGCTCCCACGCCGGAATTGGGTAGAGCCCCCGGACGAGTCAGCTATTCTGAGCTTTCCGCGACAGCGCCGTCGCTCCCTGCTGGATCTTCAACGACTCACCGTCCCGGGAGCGAGGAGACCTCGGTTGCCCGACTTCGACCTCGCGTCGCGCCGACACGCCGAACGCGATGCCTGCGGCATCGGCTTCGTCGCGCACGCGTCCGGGAACGCCAGCCGTGAGGTCGTCGATCGAGCCCTCACCGGGCTCGCGTGCGTGCGTCACCGCCAGGCGATCGCGGCCGACGGCATCTCCGGCGACGGCGCCGGGATCCTGGTTCCGCTCCCGCATCGCTACTTCGCCCGGGTCGGCGGCCAGGACCTCGGGCGCAACCTCGACGCCGCCCGGGTCGGCGTCGTCTCGGCGTTCCTCGCGCTGTCTGACGACGACGCCGTGCGCATCGCGCAGGCGGCCGTCGACGATGCGTGCGCCGCCGAGGGCATCGAAGTCGCCGGGTGGCGTCCGGTCCCCATCGACGAGTCGCACCTCGGCGCGGCGGCTCGCGTCGACCAGCCGTCCTTCTGGCACGCGATCCTGCTGCGGCCCGAGGGCGTCGACGGCGTCGAGGCCGAACGGCGCGCGTACCGGGCGCGGCGGCGGGCAGAGGCGACGTGCCGCGAGGCGCGCGTCCGCCACTACTTCGCCAGCTTCTCGTTCGTCACCGTCACGTACAAGGCGCTCGTCCTCAGCGACCGGCTCGCCGCGTTCTACCCCGACCTCGCGGACGACGAGTTCGTCGCGCCGCTCACGATCTTCCACAGCCGCTTCTCGACCAACACGACTCCGGCATGGGAACGAGCGCAGCCCTTCCGCCACCTGTGCCACAACGGCGAGATCAACACCGTGCGCGGCAACGAGCTGCGCATGATCGCCCGCGGGCAGCTCGGGACCGAAGAGGTGGGGCTCGGCCCCGAGGAGCTGTTCCGGCCGGTGCTCGATCCCGACGACTCCGACTCCGGCAAGCTCGACTCCGCCGTCGAGCTGCTCCTGCGCGGCGGACGCGACATCCGCCATGCCGTGGCCATGCTCGTCCCCGAAGCGTGGGAGGGCCAGCGTGACCTCCCGCGCGGTGTCCGCGGCTTCTTCCGCTACCACGCCTGCCTGACCGACCCCTGGGACGGGCCGGCCGGGCTCATCTTCAGCGACGGCCGCCGTGTCGGCGCCGCGCTCGACCGCAACGGGCTGCGACCGCTGCGCTGGCAGGTGTGCGACGACGGACTCGTCGTGTGCGCGTCCGAGGTGGGCGCGGTTCCCGTGACGGGTCACGGCGCGGTGCGGCGCGGCCGGCTCGGGCCCGGCGACATGATCTGCGTCGACCCCGACCGCGCCTCGGGGAACGGCGCCGAGCCGATCGCTGCCGTGCAGGACGACACCGCGGTCAAGACGTGGCTGGCCCGCCTGCAGCCGTACTCCCAGTGGGCGCGTGACGGGCTGCTCCCGGCGGACATCGGATCGCCGGTCGAGGTGCCGCCGGCGGAGGAGGACCTCGTGCGCCAGCAGGTGGCGTTCGGTCTCACCCGCGAGGAGGTGGCCATGGTGCTCAAGCCGATGGCCACCGACGCCAAGGAGCCGACGTTCTCGATGGGGGACGACGTGCCGTTCGCCGCCGTCGCCACCCGTTCTCGCCCCATGTTCAACTACCTCAAGCAGCGGTTCGCGCAGGTCACCAACCCGCCCATCGACCATCTGCGCGAGCGGCTCGTCATGTCGCTGCGCACTTGTCTTGGGCCGCGCCGGCCGTTGCTCACCGAGCCGTCGAGCGCCGCGCGCCTGCTCGAGCTGCCCTCGTTCTTCCTCTATCCCGGGGCCGTGGAGGCGCTCGTCGACCGCGACCGGACGGCGTTCAAGGCGGTCCGCCTGAGCGCCACGTTCCCGGTCGCCGACGGGCCCGGCGGCCTCGAGCCTGCCATCCGGCAGCTGGCCGACACCGCCGCCGAAGCGGTCGCCGCCGGTGCCGAGATCCTGGTGGTCTCCGACCGCGGTGTAAATGCCGAGCGGGCGCCGATCCCGTCCCTCCTCGCGCTCGGCGCGGTGCATCACCGGCTCGTCGCCGAGCACACCCGCCAGCAGGCGTCAATCGTCGCCGCGTCGGGTGACGCACGCGACGTCCACGGCGTCGCGTGCCTGCTGGGCTTCGGCGCGGATGCGGTGTGCCCTCGCCTCGCGCTCGAGACCGTGGCGAGCATGGCCGACGACGACCAGCTCGGGGAGCTCCACTCGTCCGAGGCGCAGGCGAAGCTCCAGGCCGCGCTCGAGGACGGTGTCCTTAAGATCTTCTCGAAGATGGGGATTTCGACGGTCGACGGCTACCGCGCCGCGCAGATCTTCGAGGCCATCGGGCTCGGGCCGGAGGTCATCGAGACGTGCCTGCGGTTCACGGTGTCGGAGGTCGGCGGCGTGGGCTTCGACACGCTCGGCGCAGACGTGCTCGCGCGCCACGAAGCCGCGTTCGGCGCCGAGAAGGCCGCCCTCGACGAGCCGGGCTTCTTCCGCCACCGCAAGCGCGGCGGCGAGTACCACGGCAACAACCCTGACGTCGTGGACGCGCTCCACGACTCGCTCGGTCTGACACCTGAGGGCGACGGCGAGAACGGCGGCCGGAACCCGAAGAAGAAGCGCGACGACGAGGGGAAGCTCGCGGGTGTCGAGCCGGCGCCGAGCGAGGACCAGGGCAAAGTCATCGTGCTGCAGGGGCCGGATGCCGAGCCGATGCCGGAGCCCGACCCGACCGACCTGCGTGCTGCGCACCTGCTGCAGGGGGCGATCAAGGACGGCCGGGGCGACCTGTACGAGAAGTTCCGCGAGCTCGTCGAGTCGCGCCCGACCACGGAGCTGCGCGACCTGCTCGAGCTCGCGGCCGGCGGAGAGCCGATCCCGCTCGAGGAGGTCGAGCCGGCGGAGGCCATCACCCGCCGGTTCTCGACTGGCGCCATGTCGCACGGGGCGCTCTCTGCGGAGGCGCACGAGACGCTCGCGATCGCGATGAACATGATCGGCGGGCGGAGCAACTGTGGCGAGGGCGGAGAGGACCCCGCCCGCTTCCGCACTCGGGGGACGGACCGCGACCGCAACTCGCGCGTCAAGCAGATCGCCTCGGGCCGGTTCGGTGTCACGCCGGAGTACTGCGCGTTCGCCGACGAGTTCAACATCAAGATCGCGCAGGGATCGAAGCCGGGCGAGGGTGGTCAGCTCCCCGGCCACAAGGTCAGTCGCGAGATCGCGCGCCTCCGTCACACCCAGCCTGGCGTCGGGCTCATCTCGCCGCCGCCGCACCACGACATCTACTCGATCGAAGACCTCGCCCAGCTCATCTACGACCTCAAGCAGGTCAACCCGTTGGCAGAGGTGTCGGTGAAGCTCGTCGCCGAGGACGGCGTCGGCACGATCTCCGCCGGCGTCGTCAAGGCGCTCGCCGACGTCGTACAGATCTCCGGCAACAACGGCGGGACGGGCGCGTCGCCGCTGTCGTCCATCAAGAACGCCGGCATGCCGTGGGAGCTCGGCCTCGCCGACACGCAACAGGCGCTCATGCAGAACGAGCTGCGCGACCGGGTGCGGATCCGTGTCGACGGCGGGTTCAAGACTGGTCGAGACGTCGTCATGGCCGCGTTGCTCGGCGCCGACGAGTACTCGTTCGGCACCGCCGCGATGCTCGCCGAGGGCTGCATCATGGTGCGCGCCTGTCACCGCGACACGTGCCCCACCGGCATCGCGACGCAGCGACCGAACCTGCGAGCCAAGTTCACCGGCACGCCTGAAGGCGTCGCCACCTACATGATCTTCATCGCCGAGGAGGTGCGTCGCACGCTGGCGAAGCTCGGCCTGCGCACCCTCGACGACGCAATCGGGCGCGTCGACCTGCTGCAGCAGCGGAAGACGGGCGACGCGCGCGCGGACTCCCTCGACCTGTCGCCCCTCGTCGCGGGTTCGTCGGGCGGCGGGCCCCGGCACTTCGTGGCCACGATGCCGATCCAGCGTCCGCGCTCGGCGCTCGACGAGCGGCTGCTCGTCGACGCGTTCCCGACGCTGTGGAACGGCGGGGACATCGAGCTCGAGTACGAGATCACCAACGCGGACCGGACCGTCGGCGCGTCACTCGGCGGCGCGATCGGTCTCGAGTGGGGCGAGGGACTGCCGCCGGGATCCGTGACCGCGCGGTTCACGGGCTCGGCCGGGCAGAGCTTCGGCGCGTTCCTCGCCGACGGCGTCGTGCTCGAGCTCGAGGGCGAAGCGAACGACTACCTCGGCAAGGGCATGGGCGGCGGGCGCGTCACGGTGCGACCCCCCGACGGGGACGCCGGCGACGCGGTCCTCGCCGGGAACACGGTGCTGTACGGCGCGACCGGAGGGCTGGTGTTCATCGCCGGCCGCGTCGGCGAGCGCTTCATGGTGCGCAACAGCGGCGCGACCGCCGTCGTCGAGGGCACCGGTGACCACGCGTGCGAGTACATGACCGGTGGCACGTGCGTGATTCTCGGGCCGTTCGGCTACAACCTCGGCGCCGGCATGACCGGCGGCCAGGCGTTCGTGTTCGATCCCGACGGCATGCTGTCGGCTCGACTCAATCCGCAGCTCGTCGAAGCGTCGAAGCTCGACGATCCACAGTCGACGGAGCTGCGCTTCCTCGTCGAGCGGCACCGCGAGCTGACCGGATCCGAACGCGCGGGCGAGATGTTGGACGACTGGGACGCGACGCTGCGCAGCTTCTGGCGTGTCGCACCAGTCGGTGAGGTCGCTCGCATCGAACGCGCCAACCAGAACGTCATCGGAGCGGCGCGGTAGACGCCCGCGTGGCCCAAAAGACTGAGCCTCGGGTTGAGGTTGAGGTCACCGCGGCTGTCCACGACGCGAAGAACGCGGGGAGATTTAGGACACTCTGCGCGGACGCACCGGTTTGCACACGCGCGACCTTGACGCCACGGCCGGAGTCGAGTTGGCTTCCAGCAGCCCCAGATGCGGGTGGCGAAGGGCAGGGTAATGGGCAGGGCATTCTCAGCCAGCAACGCGACTTCGCGCGCGGGCGCGCGGATGCGACGGCAGTTGCGGCGAGCCACGATCGGCGTCGCTGTGACCGCGGGCGCGCTCGCGACGGGGATCGCGTTGGCGCCAACGAGCGGGGCGGTGTCGAACGCGTGCGTGAGCGTCCAGGGCGCCACCGTGAACTTCGGGGCCGGAAGCGTGTGCGCGACGACCAACGACCCGACCGGCTTCGCCGCTGCCGCAGCCGCTGACAACTCCGTCGCGACGGGGAGCGGTGTTGCAGGTGGCGTGGGACTTGCGGGCGCGAACCTCAATTCGGTCGCGACCGGTGTCGGGAACACCCTTGGTCTCGGTGTGGCGGCTGCGGACAACGCCTCGGGCGCCACTGGCGTCGGCACCGTGATCGGTGTCGGTGTGGCGGATGCGAGCAACGGCTCGGTCGCGACAGGTGTCGGCGACACGTTTGGTGTCGGTGTGGCGCAGGCGGACCATGGCTCGGTCGCGACGGGTGTCGGTGACACGGTCGGTCTCGGTGTGGCCGCGGCAGACAACGGTTCGAGTGCCACTGGCGTCGGCAGCGTGATCGGTGTCGGTGCGGCGGCGGCGAACGACGGGTCGAACGCCACCGGTGTCGGGTGCACAGTTGGTGTCGGCATCGCGGCAGCGAACGACGGGTCATCCGCCAGCGGTACCGGTTCAACCGTCGGTCTTGGTGCGGCGGCGGCGAACGACGGATCGGTCGCCACCGGTGTCGGAAGCACAGTCGGTCTTGGTGCGGCGGCGGCGAACGACGGGTCGGCTGCCACGGGGATTGGTTCCACCGTCGGTGTCGGTGTGGCGAACGCGAACGACGGGTCGGCTGCCACGGGGATCGGTTCCACCGGCGGTGTCGGTGTGGCGAATGCGAACGACGGATCGGCCGCGACCGGTGTCGGTTCGACGGGCGGTGTCGGTGTCGCAGCGGCGGACAATGGGTCGGCCGCGAGCGGTGTCGGTTCCACGGGCGGTATCGGTGTGGGGGCGGCGCAGAACGGGTCGGCCGCCAACGGCTCCGCCGCGAACAGCGGGGCTTCGCTCTCGGCAGCGTTCGGGAACAGCTCGGCGACCTCCGGCGCCGACAACAGCTGGGCGATCGCGGGCGCCGCATTCAACAGCGCGGCGAACTCCACCACCGCCATCCCCACTTGTTCGGGCGCGGGGCTTTCGGGTGCTCTCAGGAGCGACGGCCACTTCTGCGTCGACGTCCTGGGCAACGTGGTCGCGGGGTGAGCCGGAGCGCCGGTACGGGCTAGCCCGACAACACGAGCTGCGGCCGCGCGTCGTACTCGAACAGGCTCGCCACAGGGCGGCGGAGGAGTCCGTTGCGCTCGTCCTCGTAGTCCCGGGTCGCGTCGTTGTACGCCTTGATCGCCGCCGGCGGTGGGACGGTGCCCTGGAACGCGGCCACGGCCTGGTTGAGGGTGTCGACGCCCTTCAGGCGGTCGGAGCTCAGCACGACCGCTTGCAGCCGCGTGGCGAGGCCCTCGAGCTGGTCGGCGGTCTGCGCCTCGGCCTCGGCGTCGGCGTCGTCGTCACGGGCGCGGTGCAGCCGGTCCCAGCGGGCGAGGTTCAACCCGAGCGCACGGGCGACGTCCCGGTTGCCCGCCCCCGCAGCGGCGAACTCGGCGTTCACTGCCGCAAGCTTCTCGTAGCGAGCTGCGAGGGGCGCTCGGAGCGGCGTCCACCTGTGGTCGACCTCACCGCGGGCGTCGTCCAGCGTGGGGCGCGTCGTGACGACGAGCACCACCGCACCCGCGACGAGGAGGATCAGGACAATGACGGCGAGACGCCGGACCCGACGAGCCATCAGCGGGAAACCTACCGGCGGGCTCCCCGCGGATCGCTCATCCCCTGCGCCGAGGGTCCGACGCCTCGGCGACAGTCCATCGGAACCGGGTCTACCCCACATGAGTAGCCGGTACTCAATTTCGGACGCCTTTCCGGTGACCGCGGCCGGGTCGATAGCGTCGGCCACGTGATCACCGGCATCGCGCACACGGCCGTATGCGTCCCCGACGTCGAGACCACTGTGGAGTGGTACCAGACCGTCCTCGGCCTGACCGTCCTCTCACCGCCGTACCTCGTGGAGGGAGAGGCGATCGAGCGTGACATGGGCGAGCTGGTGCCGAGCCCGGTCGCGGTCAAGGCCGCCATCCTGGGACTGCCTGGCGGCGGCGACCGGGTGCTCGAGGTGATCGAGTACCCGCGGGCGCCCGGCCGGCCGCGGCCGGCCGACGCGACCGTCGTGGACCACGGCTTCACCCACGTCGGCCTGGTGTGCGACGACCTCGAGTCAACCCGGGCCGAGCTCGAAGCACAGGGCGTGCGCTTCCTGACCCGGGGGATTGCAGCCGTCATGGGCCTCCGCACCGCGTGGTTTGCCGACCCGTACGGCGTGGTGTTCATCCTCTTGGAGAAACGCGACCCCGCGAAGCCGTACTACCGGCAGTACTGAACACCGCTAGCCGGTCGCCGTCATACCCCGTCGCTACGATCTGGCCATGACCCGCTCCCGGGTCGTGGTCGTGGCGATCCTCGCCGCCGCCTCGATCGGGGGGTGGCGGCTCGGCGAGGCCCGCCGCGCGGCCACGGCGGAATGGACCGTCGTCGACGTGATCGACGGCGACACGATCCGGGTCGCCCGCGGCGACGAGACCGACACCGTGCGGCTCCTCGGGATCGACACCCCGGAGACGCACGACCCGCGCAAGCCCGTCGAGTGCTTCGGACCCGAGGCCGCTTCGTACACGGATGCGCAGCTGCGCGGAAGGTCGGTGCAGCTCGAGGCCGACATCGAGCCACGAGATCGCTACGACCGACGTCTCGCGTACGTCATCGTGGACGGTGAACGATTCAACGACGAGCTGCTCCGCCGCGGCTACGCCCGCCTGCTCGTCATCGAACCCAACAGCGCCCACGCCCGGACGATGCTGCAGGAAGAGCTCGACGCCAAGCGCGCCGGTCGGGGGCTCTGGGGAGAGTGCTGAGTCCCGGGCTCGCTAGACCGTGTCGGCGGTGAGCCGGGTCCGCAGCTTGTCGATGGCCCGGCCCAGGACGTCGCGGGTCTCGGCGTGCGACCAGCCGAGGTCGTGGGCGAGATCCTTCATCGACGTGGCCGGTCCGTACAGCCCGAACCGGCGCGTGATCAGCTCGTACTCGGTGGGGTTCAGGCACTCGAAGGCGTGGGGGTCGGCCCGGAGCTCGAGCGCGTCGAGGTCGACGTCGTCGTCGGTGGGTGGGTCGTCGGCGCCTTGGGGGAGGTCGGGGTAGGGCCAACCGTCGTCGGAGGGAAAGACCGGGAAGTTCGACCAGGCGGTCATTGCGTCACCCCCGTTCCAGGGTTGTCTCCGCATGGTGGCCGAGGGCGACGGACGCGTCAACGGGCGCTCAGCCGTCGTGGCGGCCGACCATCTCGAGCAAGGCCGCGCCGTGGCGTTCGACCTTGACCGGACCGATGCCTGGAATCGTCAGCAGGTCGCCCCGAGAGCGCAGCCGGTCCCGGGCGACGGCGTGGAGCGTCGAGTCGTGGAAGATGACGTACGCGGGGACACCCGATGCCCGGGCCAGGTTGCGGCGCCACTCGAGGAGGGCGTCGAACAGCTCCGAGCTCGCCGCGTCGGCGACGCGGTCGGACTCACCGGACCGGCGGCGCGCCCCTGCCACCTGGGCCCGCGCGGCGGCGAGCCCGGTCCCGGCGTCGTCGCCGCCGTCGGCGTCTGCCGCCCGCGCCGAGGCAACGGCCCTCTCGATGCGCGCCAGCCACGGGCTCGCGCTGCGGTGGTACGTGCGCACCCCGACGGTGCGCTTCTGCGCCCAGCTCAGGTGCAGGCTCTGCTCCGCGCGTGTGAGCGCGACGTACAGAAGGCGCCGCTCTTCGGCGATCTCGGACGGTGTCTCGGCGTGCACGATCGGCACGAGCCCCTTCTCGAGCCCGACGGCGAACACCGTGTCGAACTCGAGGCCCTTTGCACGGTGGAAGCTGAGCAGCTCGACGGCGTCGGCGTCGGCGCCGGCGACGCGGACGTCGTCGCCGCTGCGCAGCGCGGCGTGGAGGAACTCGAGGAAGCCGTCGATGGATCCCTCCCCGCCGTCGGCGGCCAGGTAGTCGCGGCCCAGGCGTGCAATCGCCTCGACGTGCTCGCGCCGTTCCTCGAGCGCGCCGGCGCCGTCATCGGCGAGCGCTTCGAGGTGGCCGGCGAACGGGACGCCGGGCCGCTCACTCGTCCGCTCGCGCAGGGTGTCGAGCGCGACCTTCACCTCGGGCCGGTCGAGGAACTGCGCGCCGCCGCGCACGCGGAACGGGACTCCCTCGCGGCGTAACGCCTCCTCGAACAACGCGGACTGGGCGTTCGTCCGATACAACACTGCCACCGACGACCAACGGCGCCCGGGTGCGTGGGCGCGCCGCAGCGTGCGCGCCACACCTTCGGCCTCGTCGTCGTCGGTGGGGTAGGCGCGGATCACGGGGAGCGGTCCGTCGGGTCGTGAGCTGCGGACCCTCGCCGGTGGCCCGTCGGTCGCCTGCAGCGCGGCGGCGGTCGACACGACCTGCGGGGAGGAGCGGTAGTTGGTGCCGAGCCGCACGACGGCGGCGTCGCGGAAGTGATCGCCGAACCGGGTGAGGTATCCGGCATCGGCGCCCGCGAACCCGTAGATGGCCTGGTCGCCGTCACCGACGACACAAAGATCGGGACGGTCGCCGAGCCACGCGCGCACGAGGCGGAACTGGGCCGGGTTCGCGTCCTGGAACTCGTCGACGAACACGTGCCGGAAGCGCCAACGCTGCGCGGCCTGGAACTCGGGGTCGGTCTCGAGCGCGTGGGTGCACCACCGGATCAGGTCGTCGAAATCGACGACGCCGCGCCGCCGCCGCTCGCGCTCGTACCGCTCGAAGAGCATGGCGACCTCGGCCGGCGAGCGTGGAGGCGTGCGACGCGCCGCCTCGGCCGCCGCCTGGTAGCCGTCGGGGGCGATGAGACGGGCCTTGGCCCACTCGATCTCGGCGGCGATCTCGGCGGCGAGGAGGCCGCGCTCGGCGCCGCGGCCCGGCAGCATCGGCACGAGCAAGCGCGCCTTGCGTTCGAGGAGCTTCGGCATTGCGCGGTCGCGGTCCTCGCAGAGTCGCCGCAGCTGCGCCAGGGCGATCGAATGGAACGTGCCCGCGGCGACGAGGCGGCGCACGCCCAGCTGGGTGAGGCGGTCGCCGAGCTCGCCCGCAGCCTTGCGCGTGAACGTGACCGCGAGGGTGTGCGCGGGGTCGATGTGCGCATGCCGCGACTGCCACGCGATGCGGCGGGTCAGGACGCGCGTCTTGCCCGCGCCCGCGCCGGCGAGGATGGCCAGCGGAACGCTGGGTGTGGTGACGGCCTCACGCTGCGCGTCGTCCAGCCCCTCGAGCAACGGGTCTTCAGGCACGCGTGTGACCATACCGATCCAGTACGACAGGAATGCGGGACGCGAGACGGACAGAAGCGGGGAAATGGGAAGGCCCCGAGTAGTCTTCGCTGCGTCGCAGCTCCGATCTCCTCGGGGCCGACCCTCGTTCGGATCGCCGCCTTGTCGGCGCCCCGGCGGGCGGGGTACCCACATCGACCGCGTTCCCGGCCGCTGGCGCCTGATCACACCGACGCTCAACCGCCGACCGGTTCCTCGGACCCGTAATCCGGCAGCTGCCTCTCTGACAACACCAGTGCCGTGCCCTCGTCAACCGGTGCAAGCGAACTTACGACCGAGCCCGCGGACCGTCAAGAGGCTTTCTGTCCGGTACGTTCGCACGCGTGCACATTTCGCGCGACCGGTTCGAAGAGCTCGTCGCGGACGCGCTGGACGCCATTCCACCCGACCTCGCCGCGCACATGGAGAACATCGCGGTCTTCGTCGAGGACTGGCCGACGCCCGAGCAGCTCGGCGGGCGCCCCGGCACGCTGCTCGGGCTGTACCAGGGCGTCCAGCTCACCGACCGCTCGCCGATCAACTACGCCGGCGTGATGCCCGACCGCATCACGATCTTCCGCGGTCCCCTGAGCGAACGGTCGCG
>Ga0137368_10005796_pt1 | contig 13007 bp, 8 predicted proteins | sample SagtaG_13_FD_104917 | JGI IMG/M metagenome (GOLD analysis project Ga0137368, IMG submission 104917) | Vadose zone soil microbial communities from Sagehorn Ranch, Mendocino, California, USA - Sage1_L_100_16 metaG | ecosystem: Environmental > Terrestrial > Soil > Vadose zone | place: USA...
CCAAGCGAGCGACAGGGAGGCACTCTTGAAGGTGAAGGTAACAGAGCGGTCGGCGCTGGTCCTGGTTGCGGCCTCGACGCAGCAGCTGACGTCTCATGCGGGGCTGGTACTCGTGCGCGAGCTGGCTGGGCGGCTCGGCGTTGCTGGGCTGCTCGATCGTGTCACGGTGAAGAAGCGCAGTCGTGGTTACTCGCCGGCGCAGGCGATCCTCGGCTTGTGCGAGACGCTGATCGCCGGTGGCGAGTGCTTGGACGATGTCGCGGTGCTGCGCGGCGACTCCGCGCAGGAGCTTCTGCGCGGTCACGGTCTGCCGGAGCCGACGACGCTCGGCCGCTTTCTGCGCCGTTTCAGCCTCGGTCACATCGGCCAGCTCAACCGGGTACTCGATGAGGTGTTCGCTCGTGTGCATCCGCTGCTCGATCGGGAGGCGGTGACGCTCGATCTCGACGCGAGCTACATCGAGCATCACGGTCCGGTCGGCTCGCGGCAAGGGACGCGCGGCACTTACACCGGCAAGGTGGCCTGGCATCCGCTGCTCTGCTTTGTCGGCGAGACAGGTGAATGGCTGCACGCGAAGCTGCGTCACGGGCATGCCGCTGCCTCGACCGGCGCGACACGGTTTCTCGGCGAGTGTCTGCGTCGGCTCCCGCCGGGTGTGCGGCTCTTCCTGCGTGCCGATGAGGGTTTCTACGGCAAAGACTTCCTCGCCGAGTGCGAGCGGCGGCGAATCACCTACACGATCGGCGCGCAGCTCAATCGTGCGCTCAGAGAGCGGATCGCTGCCGTCGCCGACGACGACTGGCAGCGCGCGAGCTACCGGCAGGGGAGCGAGGTGACGAGCTTCCTCTGGCGGCCGCGCACCTGGAAGCAGGCGCGGCGGTTCGTCGTCCGCCGCGACCCAGTCGAGCAGGGCGAGCAACTCGCGCTCGAGGAGGGCGAGTGGCACTACTGGGCGCTCGTGACCAACGATGAGCAGCGCTCCGCCGACGAACTCGAGACTTGGCACCGCGCCAAGGCCAGCGTCGAGAACCGGATCAAGGAGGCCAAACTCGGCTTCGCGCTCGACAACCTCCCCTCCCGGCTCTTCCACGCCAACTGGGCCTACCTGCTCTGCACCCTGCTCGCCTACAACCTGCTCTGCTGGCTGAAACTGCTCGCCCTGCCCGCGAGCGAGCGAAACAGCTACGCGAAGCGGCTGCGCTTCCGCTTCATCGCGGTCGCCGCCACCGTCGGGCGCAGCGGCCGGCGGCTCAAGCTGCGCCTCTCTGCGAGCTACCCGCTGCTCAACGACTTCGTCCAAGCGCTGCAACGCGTCCGCGCTCTCGCACGAGCGCCCGCCTGAGCGTCTCGCTCACCCGCAAACCGAGACCGATCGACGCTCGCCGGCGCAGCCACCGCTCAAATCCCAAGACGAGCGATCACACTCGCCCACCGGCAGCACCGACACCCACCAACATCCGCGACGATCCACCGTCAACTCGAAAAACGACCTGCCGACCACCTCCTCAGCCGCTTACCGCAGGATCCGGGTAGTTAGGGCACTTCGAGCGCTGCAAGGTAAGACGCCGTGAAGATGCCTCGCATCCCGCCACCGTCGAGGGCAAGGATCCGGAAAGGGCGCGTATCAAGGTTCTCGCCCATCGCGCTGTCTTACCACCGGATGCCCCGAAGGTCAACGAACTTGGAGTCTCAAAAGCCGGATGCACCTCACGCGGGCCAAGGCGGTAGTGGCTATCTGAACGTGGGAAGGAACGCTGGTCAACTACCTCCTCCAATTGATCAAGGGATAGATCTGCGCGAGGCGGCCAGGCGGCCACGTCCTCCCGGATCGAGAACTACCTCGGCTTCCCGATGGGTTGAGCAAAGTCGGTCCGGCCTGGAAATCGGGGGTTTTCGCAGATTCGATCGGATTTAGGCACCACACAGCGCTGCGCCGACCGCGCTTGCTGGCGACGATCACCTTGGCGCGCTCCCGGCGGCGTTCAACGAAGTCACAATCGAAGGCGAGCCGTTCGGGAGACTCGTGCTTCGCGGTCCTGGAGCCACGGCCTCGAGACGGCGACGGCGGTCATCGGCGATCTGCTCGCGCTCGCCCGCGCCGGCGCAGCAAGCCACATCGCGCGCCTCGAGTGCGCGCACTCCGACACGGAGGTGGCGACATGACCACTATTCGCATCCCGCCGGTGATGGCGCACCGAGACGGCGCGTAGCAGGGACGTCCAGGTCGTCGGCGAGACCGGTCGCGACGCAATCGACGCGCTCCTCGTCGCATTCCCCGACCTGGCTTCCGCGTACCGAAGGAAAGCCGGCTCCAGCCCTTCCTCAACGTCTACCTGGATGGTATCGACGTCGAAGCGCTCAACGGGCTCGAGACCTCCGTCACGCTCGACTCGACGTTGCTGCTGCTCCCGGCGATGGTCGCGGCGGCTCAGCGGATCAGAACTACCCCAGGCTCGCGCACAGACTGGCGCACGAGCACAGAAACACCTGCAAATCGGCATGTTTGTGAAGTCTCGAAAACCGTTTCGGGCCTCTGGGTCCGACGAAGGTTCAAATCCTTCCCCCTCCGCTCAACGAAGCGGGTCTCGATTCGGGGCCCGCTTTCGTCTCACGGTCGGGTTTGCCGGCTCAATAGCGCACAATTGGCGCATGGCTGACGGCTTGCGCGTTGTCTTGCAAGCCGACAACGAGCGCTGTGGCGCAAGTGCATCCGGCCTCACTTCCTCCTGCTCTCTCGCACCGGCTGGGCGTACGGCGCCATCTACCACTCGAGCCAAGATGCGGCCCCTGCTGCGGCGAGCGAGCGCCACCCGAAGCCTGGGCGTTGTTAGGCCGCCCGGCCACACCGGGGTCCCCTCCGTGATAGTTTCGCCGGACAGCCCGTGTCTCTCCTCGGTCGCGTAGCTCTCTTGAGTCTCGCGACGTTGGCGCTGTTGTCATCGTCCGCGGGGACTGCGCGCGCCCAGTCATCGGTATGCCAGCCGGACGGCGTGCAGGCAAGCGGCTCGATCTATCGCATCTGCACGCCGGCCTCGGGGTACAACGGCATGCTCGTCGTCTGGGCCCACGGGTTCCAGGACGCGGGGACGCCTGTCTCCATTCCCGAAGACCAGCTCTGTACGCCCAACTTCTGCCTGCCCGAGCTCGTGAACGGGCTGGGTTTTGCGTTCGCGACGAACAGCTACAGCAAGACGGGCCTGGCGGTTCTCCAGGGCGAGGCCGACATCCTCGATCTCGTGAAGATCTTCGCTGCGCAGCACGGCCAGCCGCGAAAGGTGTATCTCGTCGGCGCGTCGGAGGGTGGGATCATCACCGCGCTCAGCCTGGAACAGCATCCGGACGTGTTCTCGGCGGGGCTGGCGGCCTGTGGGCCGATCGGCGACTTTCAGTACCAGCTCAACTACTTCGGCGACGCTCGCGTCACGTTTCAGTACTTCTTCCCGAACGCGATTCCCGGTGATCCGCTCAACCCGTCGCCCGAGCTGGTGGCGAACTGGTCGGCCTACTACGAATCAACCGTCAAGCCGGTCGTGTTCGACCCTGCCAACCGGCATCTCCTCGATCAATGGGTCAAGGTCGCGCACTTGCCGTTCGACGCCGACAACTACCTGGCCACGGTCGCGGTCTCCGTCCGCGACGTCCTTCGTTACAGCGTCGTCAACCTCAAGGATGCTGCGGCGACGCTCGGCGGCTTCCCGGTCGACAACGCTCTCCGCTGGTACTCCGGGTCCGACAACGACTTCCTGCTCAACCTCTTCGTCAGGCGCTTCTCTGCCGATCCGGCCGCCGTCGCCGCGATGAAGTCCTACAACACGACGGGTGTCCTCACTCGCCCGTTGATCACCCTTCACACGCTCATGGATCAGCAGGTGCCGTACTTCCACGAGCAGCTCTACAACCTGAAGACGCTGTTCGCCGGGTCGCTGTTCACACGACACCTCGCCATCCCGATCGATCGCTACGGGCATTGCAACTTCACGAAGGAAGAAGCGCTCCTCAGCTTCGGCGTCATGCTGCTCTATGACGGCGCCCTCGACCAAGTGAGCGGCACCGCGTCGGTCTTCACCGCTCCGCAGCTCGCCGCGTTCGAGAGCCGCGCGGCCGCGCCCCTACTCCCATAACGGCGCGAAGTCCGGCGTGCGACGCGCGCCGCGCCCGTCGGAGCGTCCCTCCGTCACGCCATTAAAGGGGAACCCAGCGCAGACCGATACGGGTTGCAGGCCCGGCCCGCAGAGGACACGCCGGGGACCCAACGCTGGAGGGTTTGATGAGGAGTCATCGGGGTTTCTCCCCGCCGTCGACGCTGCACGCCTCGACGCCCGCAGGAGCCGTATGGCGCGCAGCACGACTCGGGCAGCTCGTGGTTGCACTCGCCGTCGCGGCCGTCGCGGCCGGCGCTCTGGCGATCGGCGCCGCCGCATCGCCTCAATCAGTCCCCGACTTCGGCCCGAACGTCAAGATCTTCGACCCGAGCATGTCGACAACCGACATCAAGGCGACTGTCGACGCGATCGCCGGTCAGCAAATCTCGAACGAGTTCGGTACGCAGCGCTACGCCCTGCTTTTCATGCCCGGAACCTACGGGTCCACTGCCGATCCGCTCAACGTCCAGGTCGGCTACTACACGGAGGTGAGCGGTCTCGGCAGCTCGCCGGGCGACGTCAGCGTGAACGGCACGATCGACTCGTACAACCGCTGCTACCTGCTCGGCTGCAACGCGCTCGTGAATTTCTGGCGGTCCCTCTCGAACCTCACGATCAACGTCGCCGGCAAGACGGACTGCCGGTCGGGTGAGTTCTGGGCAACCTCGCAGGCGTCGCCGCTGCGACGCGTCGACGTCAACGGCTACGTGACGCTGCAGGACTACTGCAGCGGTCTCTGGTCGAACGCCAGCGGCGGGTTCATCGCCGACTCCCGGTTCTCGAACAGCACAGTCTTCAACGGCCTGCAGCAGCAGTACCTGGTTCGGAACAGCAGCCTCGGCGGCTGGACGAACGCCGTCTGGAACCAGGTCTTCGCGGGCGTCAAGAACGCGCCCCCGCAGGCGTTCCCGAGCCCGCCGTACACGACTCTCGACACGAACCCCGCGGCGCGCGAGAAGCCATTCCTCTACGTCGATTCGACCGGCCACTTCAACGTCTACGTCCCCACCGCGCAGTTCAACTCGTCCGGGACGTCCTGGCAGAACGGTCAGACGCCCGGGCGCTCGATCCCGATCGAGAATTTCTTCATCGCCCGGCCGACGGACACTGTGCAAACGATCAACGACGCCCTCGCGCAAGGGAAGAACCTGATCTTCACGCCGGGCATCTACAACATCGACAAGACGATCACGATCACCCGCGCGGACACGGTCGTCCTCGGTCTCGGCATGGCAACGCTCGACGTGCAGAACGGCGTCGCCGCGATGACCGTCGCCGACGTTCCAGGCGTCGAGATCTCGGGGCTCATCGTCGACGCCGGCCCGGTCAACTCGGCCGCCCTGCTCCGAGTCGGCACAGCCCTCAACCCCACCGGATCGAGCGATCCGACCGACCCCACCGCGCTGCACGACGTGTTCTTTCGCGTCGGCGGCGCGCACGTGGGCAAGGCAAGCGCGAGCCTCGTCGTGAACAGCAACAACGTGATCCTCGACGACATCTGGGCCTGGCGCGCCGACCACGGGAACGGCGTCGGTTGGACGACCAACACGGGCGACAACGGGCTCGTCGTGAACGGCGACGACGTGACCGCAACCGGCCTCTTCGTCGAGCACTACCAGCGGTACAACGTGCGCTGGAACGGCAACAACGGAAAGACGATCATGTTCCAGAACGAGCTGCCGTACGACCCGCCGAGCCAGACAGCCTGGCAGCACAACGGCGTCCTGGGCTACGCGGCCTACAAGGTCGGCGACTCGGTGAAGACGCACGAGGCATGGGGCCTCGGCAGTTACTGCTTCTTCCTCTTCAACTCTGGACTCCACGCGAGCCGCGCCTTCGAGGTGCCCGTGACGTCAGGCGTCAAGCTGCACGATGTCCTCGACGTATCGATCATGAACCTCGGCACGATCGACCACGTCGTGAACGACGTCGGCGCCGCGACGAACGCGTACACGACCCCCGTCAGCGTCGCCTCCTACCCGTAAGAGCAGCTGGGCCGCACGCGGCAAGTCGACCGCGGCGATGCACGAGGGCATTCGTCTACGGTGCTGCCTGCATGCGGGTCACGATCATTACCGTCGGAACGCGGGGCGACGTGCAGCCCTATGTCGCGCTCGGCCTCGGCCTGCAGAACGCCGGCCACGAGGTTCGGCTGGGAACTCACCCTCGTTTCGAGTCCTTTGTTCGTGATCGTGCCCTGGAATTCGCCCCTCTCGCGGAAGGCAGCCTCAGTCGCGGATCCGAGACGCTAGAAGGACGGAAGTGGGCCGAGAAGAGCAGCAAGGCGCTCCCCGCGTGGGTCGGCTTCCTGCGCGACGCAAAGTCGGTGGCGCGTAGGCGCCTTGCCGACTGCCGCGACGCCTGTGAGGGTGCCGAGGCCATCATCGTCTCCGTCTTTGGGACGCTCCTCGGCTACCACCTGGCCGAGAAGATGCGCGTCCCGCTCGTCCGCGCGTACTGCACGCCGTTCGGATACGGCCTCGCCCACGCGTCGCCCGCGACCAGCCGCGTCAAGCGAGTCACGATTCCCCTAGGCGCCGCGCGCGAGCGCCTCTTTCGCGAGGCGCTCTGGCAGGGCGCGCGGCTCTGGACGAATGCGGCTCGGCGAGACGTTCTCGGTTTGCCGAAGCTCCCACGGCGCGAGTTCTACGGCCGCCTCGACCGGCAGCGTATGCCGTTGTTGTACGGCTGGAGCCCGGCGGTGTTCACGCTGCCGCACCTGGACGACTGGGTGCACGTCACCGGCTACTGGTTCCTCGATGCCACGGCGGACTGGGCCCCTCCGGCGTCTCTGGTCGAGTTCATGGGAGCAGGGCCGCCGCCCGTGTTCGTCAGCTTCGGCACCCTCACCGATCGCAATCCGGAGGCGACCACCGCGGTCGTGCTCGAAGCATTGGCCCGCGCCGATCGGCGCGGGATCGTCCTTCGGGCGTCGGTTCCGCCGCACGTCAACCTGCCGCGGGACGTCTTCGCGATCGACCCGATCCCCCACGACTGGCTGTTCCCACGCGTGGCTGCAGCAGTTCATCACGGTGGCGCCGGAACGACCGGAGCGGCGCTCCGCGCAGGCCTCCCCTCCGTGCTGGTTCCCAGGTTCGGCGATCAGCCCTTCTGGGGACGGCGCGTCGCCGACCTTGGGGTAGGGCCGCCTCCCATTCCTCGCAGGCGGCTGTCGGCCGGGGGGTTGGCGGAGGCGATCCGCATCGCCACGACCGATCACGGCGTGCGTGAACGCGCCACGGCTCTCGGCGAGCGGATCAGGTCGGAGGACGGTGTCGCCCGTGCGGTCGAGGCGTTCGAGCGCCACCTGGTCGCAGTCGCACCGCGTCGGTCCCCGGTGAGGCGCTCGAGCTGAGACGAGCGCAGGCGGCCGAGACGAAGCGCGGGTGGCTGACAGGACCCTTCCGCCTAATTGCTCGCTGTCTTCCGCCAGTACAAGGCATGGTCGTCGACGGGCTTGAGGTCGGGGGACTCCCCCGTCACATCGAAATAGTCGTGCACCGCGCGGCGGCACTCCGAGAACGCGCCGTAGTCGTCGACGATCACGTAGCCGCCGGACGACAGCTTCGGGTACAGCCAGCGAAGCGCATCGTACGTCGAGTCGTAGAGGTCGCCGTCTAGCCGCATCAGCGCGAGCCGCGAGATCGGGGCGGTCGGGAGCGTTTCGTTGAACCAGCCGCGCAGGAAGCGGACCTGGCCGTCGAGCAGGCCGTAGCGCTCAAAGGTGCTCCGAACCTCCTCGTACGACGTGCCGACGCGCAGGCGCGCCGCCATCACCACGACCGCAAGCGGGTGACGGCGGATCATCGTGCGCCATACCTGGGCCTGCTCGTCCGAGTTGAACGAGCGCTCCATCCCGGGTTGCCCGGGCTTGGGCATGCCCTCGAACGAGTCCGCGACCCATACGGCCCGGTCGGTGACGCCGTGCGCCTTCAGCACTCCGCGCATGAAGATCGTCGAGCCGCCGCGCCACACGCCTGTCTCGATCACGTCGCCCGGGACGCCGGCCTCCAGCACCTGCTCGAGCAACGCCTGCAGGTTGTCGAGCCGGCGCATCCCGATCATCGTGTGCGCCTGCTCCGGGAAGTCGCGACCGGTCAGGCGCTTGTCGCGGTCGTACGCACTGAGCTTGCGCAGGCTGCGCGGCATCAGATTCTGTGCGTGGTGCGACAGGCCGCGGAACAGCTCGCGCCGCCCGGCGGCGTAGAGCACGCCGGCGGCAGCGCGTTCGAGCAGGCCGTCGCGGCCGCCTGCCGCGTCCTCCTCGAGCTCCTGCGGGAACGATCGGTCCTCGTAGATCAGGTTCAGCAGCGCGCGCTTGAGCAGATCGAGGTAGAGCTCGGTGGCGTCGCTCGGCGCGCGCCTCCCGCTTGCGCGCCCGCGCTCGTCGGGATCAGTCTCGGCGGGAGCCGCTGCTGAGTGAGCCGAGCTCATGCGAGTAGTCAACCAGGTCAGCGATTTTCGGCGCGCTCAGAACGACCCTACGGTGGGCTAGAGTGCCGCGTGCCCGTTGTAACGCTGCCCAACGGCATGGTGGTCGAGACGCCCAACGACAAGGAGGCGTCGTTCGTCTACAACGAGATCTTCGAGAGCGGCACATACCTCAAGCACGGGCTCGAGATCGGCGACGGCGATTGCGTGTTCGACGTGGGCGCCAACGTGGGGCTCTTCTCCGCGTCTCTCGCCCAACGCCACCGCGACCTGCGGCTGGTGCTCTTCGAGCCGGTTCCCGAAACCTTCGCCATGCTGGAGCGCAACGCCGAGCGCCTTCTGGGCGACGCGAGAGTGACGCTCGTGCGGGCCGGCGTGTCGTCGGCGCCGGGAACGGCGACGTTCGAGTCGGACCCGAGCTGGACGATCGACGCCGGCGCGGCCTCGTTCCTGCGCGAGATCGAGGCGAGCTCGCGTTCGTCACGCCGCGAAGCCGGGCTGCTGGCGTGGAACAGGGCCGCCGTAGACGACGCCTCGCGCGCAGGCGTCATTCGAGCTTCGACGGCCGCGCGCCTGCACGCGGCCCTCAGCAACCGGGTGCTGCGCCCGTTCGCGCTCGCAGTGATCTGGGCGATCTTCGCCGTATCGGCGCTGAACCGCCGCCGGCGCCGCCGGCGGATCGATTGCGAGCTCACCACCATCTCGGCCGCAATGCGCGAGCATGACATCGACCGGATCGACTTCATGAAGGTCGACGTCGAGGGCGCCGAATGGGCGGCCCTGGAGGGCATCGAGGAGTCCGACTGGCCGCGCATCCGTCAACTGGCCCTCGAAGTGCACGACGTCGACGGTCGCGTGGGTCGAGTGCGGGCGCTCCTCGAGGACAAGGGCTACAAGGTGGTCGTCGCGCAGGATGAGTGGCGCCTGCTCGAACTGCAGGGGATCCGGATGGTCTACGCCCACCGCTGATACCACCGCGGATAGATTCGCGCGCAGGGGCGATGTGCGAAAACAAGACCATCCTTCTGACGGGCGGCACCTCCGGCATCGGTCTCGCGACCGCCCGGGCACTCGTTAGGCACGGCGCGACCGTCATCGTGACCGGCCGCAACCGCGACCGCTGCGCCGCGGCTGCGTCAGACGTGTCCGCAGCGGATTGGATCGCGGCCGACTTCGCCGATCTCTCGCAAGTCGCCGCCCTCGCCGACGAGTTCAAACGCCGTTACGGTCGCCTCGACGTGCTCGTCAACAACGCAGGGGCGGTGTTCCAGCAGCGGCGACTCACCCCCCAGGGGCTGGAGACGACTTTCGTTGTCAATCATCTAGCGCCGTTCCTGCTGACGACTCGCCTCCTCGAGATACTCGTTTCATCCGCACCGGCGCGGATCGTGAACGTGACGTCGGTCGCGCACACCATGGAACACCTGGACTTCGACGACCTGCAGCTGACACACGGATTCCGGCCGTTTCGCGCCTACGGGCGCACCAAGCTTGCCAACGTCATGCTGACGAACGAGCTCGCTCGGCGATTGGCGGGAACGGGCGTCACCGCGAATGCCGTTCATCCGGGTCTCGCACGAACCCGTATCGGCGCCAAAGGTGGAGCGCTGGTTCGTCTCGGCTGGGCGCTGATCCAGCTGCGCTACCGCAGCGCGGTGGTCGAGCCGGAGCAGGCGGCTAATGCGGTCGTACGCCTGGCGTGCTCTCCCGAAGTGGAGTGCGTGACGGGCGCGTACTTCGACGGCGAAGCGGTGGCCGAGCCCTCGGTCGAGTCGCGTGACCCCGACTTGTGCGCCCGTCTGTGGTCGGTCAGCGAGGAGCTCGTACGTGGTGTCACTCCGGTGGCCAGAGCCACCGGCTGACCCGCTCGATCGCCAGCATCTCCCATCGCCGCGGGACGAACGCAGCGGCCACAGACGCGGCGCCGAAGAGAACCCGCCCGCCGCGCAGTCGCAGCACGGCGCGCGGGCGATTCGCCTCGACGGCAGCGAACGCCGCGTCGACGACCGCGTCCGGCGTCAGGTACCGTTGCCGCATCTGCCGTTTGATGCCGGTCGCTTCGCCGGTATCTCCCGCGCGCTCGTGGAACGCCGTCGCGACGGGACCGCTGCAGACGGTCACGGTGCGTACGCCCGCCGTCCGCGCCTCGACCCACAGCGCCTCTCCGAAGGAGAGGACGAACGCCTTGCTGGCTGCGTAGACCGCGAAGTACGGGAGCGGCTGCAACGCCGCCGTCGACGCGATGTTCACGACGACTCCGTCGCCGCGCCGGATCATCCGCGGCAGGTAGGCGCCGGTGATCGCCACAAGCGCAAGCACGTTCAGCTGGATCATCGCCAACTGCCGGTCCAGCGACTGTTCTGCGAATGCGCCGCCGACGCCGAACCCCGCGCTGTTGACGAGAACGCGCGGCTCGAACGCGAGGCGGTCAGCCGCCTCCACGAGGGACTTGGGGCCTTCCGGCGCGCTCAGGTCCATTGGAACGACCTCCGTCCGCACGCTGTGTTTCGCGGAGAGCTCGGACGCGATCCGCTCGAGCGCTTCGCGCTCGTCCGCCAGCGCCGTGAGCAGAACGTCGGCACCGCCGGCCGCGAGCGCCCGGGCGAACGCCTCCCCGATTCCGGAAGAAGCCCCGGTGACGAGCGCCGAGCTACCGCGATAGCGCGAGCCGATCACGCCATCAGTCCGTGCCGTGCAACCACGCGCATCGTGTAACCGAACCGAAGCGCGCACTAACCTCGCATCGACACCAGACCCATCGACCCCGCAGTCGTCTCGTCGCATCCGTCAGCGCTTGAGGATCTGCACCGTGAGCTTTCCCGAGCCGCCGATCGACGCCGCTACGCGGCAACCGTCGGCACCGCGCATCATCGGAAGCACGTAGAGGCCGGCCCGCTTGTAGGCGCGACTCCTCGAGGACACGCTGAATCCCCTGGCACAGCCAATCACCGCGTTCCCGGTGTTCACGTTCCCGATGAACTTGACCGCGATTCCCCTCGGCTTCGGAGTCGCGATCGTGGCATTGATCGCCGTGAAGGCGAAGGGCCCTCTGATCGAACGCGACTTGACGACCTTCCACCCGGTGCCCCCATCTGCCGCGACCGTCGTGGAGTACGTCCCCACGGCCAACAGGACGGCGAGGGCGAGGCGCGACCTCCGCACCCCTAGCTCCTTTCGGCGAGAGTCAGTGTCGTCCACAACGATAGAACCGACGACGCCCGAAGCCAAGAGGGGGACGCCGCCCCGTTCGAGAGGCGGCGTCCCCCGCACCTTCGCGACCTGCTTACCTAGCTCGTCAGCGGGGTGACGAACTCGTTGCGGAACGTGTCGGCCGTCGGCGGCGCCGGCGCCGCGGTCCCGACGGGGCCGAATCCCGGCGGCACGTTGGTGCTCACCAGCGTCACCTTGATCGAGACGTCGAAGCAGTGGCCGTTCGCGTCCGTACACCCGTCTCCCGCCAGCGTTTGGGTCCCGAGCGACAGGTAGTCCGGCCGGAAGGACACCAGAAACGCCAATCCGCGAGGATCCGGAAAGTCGGGACCGATGACGCTGTTGTCCCTGTCGAGCGCGACGTAGGCGGCCGCCAGCGGCGTCCCCTCTTCCAGCGTCACTCGGATCGTCTTGTTCGGGAACAGGTCGACGGGCCCGTCGTCGCTGTTGACGCCGTCCTGGCGCCAGAATGTGCACGCGACGCTGTCCACCGAGACGTGCTGGCCGTAGAGGTCGAGGGTGCAGTTCGATCCGGGGCTGAAGACTGCGAGGAGCTGCTCCCACTCCGCGTCGTCACCTTGGAACAGGCTGCTGTCGCCGTCCTCCAACACGTGCACCTTCGTCACGGTCACGTCGAGCGTCGTCTGCTGCGGCACGACCGTGACGCTCTTGGTGACAGTGTTGTTTCCTTCGCCGAACGGCTCGACCACCTGGTTGAACACGTCGACCGTCGCGCTGGTCGTGAACGTGCCCAGGTTGAAATAGGTGGCCTGCAGCGAGACGGTACGCGACTCGCCCGGGTTGAGCCCGTTCACCGACGCGAGCGGCGGGAACAGCTCGTTCGGCGTGGGCTTCCACTGGACGAAGAACGAGCCGGTGGCGATCGGGCCTGCGTTGCGGACCGTGATCGACGCGGTCGTCGGAACTCCGCGTACCGGGTTGGCCGGCACGTTGAAGGAGTCGATCACGAGGTCGATCGGCGCCGGGTCGACGGTCACGTTGAGGATCCTCATGTTGTTGGTCTCGTTGCTCTCGTTGACGGCATTGAAGGCGTCGACGTTGGCGAGCGTGCGGAAGTTGCCCGCGAGCGGGAACGTGTAGAGGAGCCGGATCTGGCGCGACGCGCCCGGGCCGAGCGGACCGGTCTCCTGGGAGACGGTGTGCGGCCCCTGCGGGATGATGCCGAACGTGTCCGGGTTCCACTCGGTCACGAAGCTCCCGGAC
>Ga0137368_10005797_pt1 | contig 13005 bp, 15 predicted proteins | sample SagtaG_13_FD_104917 | JGI IMG/M metagenome (GOLD analysis project Ga0137368, IMG submission 104917) | Vadose zone soil microbial communities from Sagehorn Ranch, Mendocino, California, USA - Sage1_L_100_16 metaG | ecosystem: Environmental > Terrestrial > Soil > Vadose zone | place: USA...
ACGGCACCTGGCCGCTGGACTGGAGCCCGCCGGGGCGGGTGTGGTTCGACGTCGACGACGGCCAGGGCGAGCCCTCGCGATGGGTGACCCTCCGGGCGATGCGTGTGCTCAGATGGTGGGAGCCTCGAGAGCGCGGTCGAATCACGGTGCAGTAGGCTCTGCGACACATCGAGCAAGGGGGGATTCTGTGGGCCATCCGAACGAGGAGCTTGTTCGCCGAGGCTATGAGGCGTTCGCCACCGGCGACATGGCCACCTTGAATGAGCTGTTCGCCGACGACATCGTCTGGCACGCCCCTGGACGCAGCGAGCTCGCGGGCACCTTTCGGGGCAAGGACGAGGTCTTCGCCAACCTCCAGAAGAACATGGAATTGACGGGCGGGACCTTCCGGCTCGACATCCACGCGATCATGGCCGACGACGAGCACGCCGTGGGGCTCCTTCGGGCGCGCGCCGAGCGGGAGGGCAAGACCCTGGACGACAACACCGTCCAGGTCTTCCATATCAAGGACGGCAAGGTGACCGAGTCGTGGCTGCATCCCAGCGACGCCTACGCGTCCGACGAGTTCTGGGCCTGAGCCAAGCGTCATCTGTCCCGCTCCTGACGGTGAGCTTGACTTGCCGTCGGCGCGACCGGAAGAATCCGTCGCCAGGAGGTGCTGCCATGCCGAAGTACCTGTTCGCCGCAACGCTCACCCAGAGCGGAGTGCAAGGCGTCATGAAGGAGGGGGGAACCAGCCGTCGAAAGGCGCTTGAGAAGACCGTCAAGAGCGTTGGCGGAACGCTCGAGGCCTTCTACTTCGCCTTCGGGACGAACGACGTCTACCTGATCGTCGACGTGCCCGACGCGGCATCGGCAGCTGCCTTGAGCATGACCACAACGGCTTCCGGAGCGGTGCGGGTGAGCACCACGGTGCTCATCACCCCCGAAGAGATGGATCAGGTGCGGACCAAGGCTGTGGATTACCGCCCGCCCGGCGCCTAGTTCTTGCGCTTCGCGGTCTTCGGCTTGCGCTTCGACGACCGGTCGGTGGCCTTGTCCTTCGGGTCGGGCAGCGTGGGATAGTCGGTCGGGTAGAGACCGGCGGCGAACCCGTACACGGTGTCGCCGGTGCGCGGCATCTGCGCGAACTCCCCCGCCATGACCAGAACCCGATCCCAGAACTCGGCCGCGTCCTTCCGAGGGATCCGCGCGTGGCGCAGGATCGAACGAAGCCGGTCTGCCTCGTGGGCGGGGCCGGACTCGGTGGCGGCCACGGACAGGGCGTTGGCGTGGACGGTCGTCGGATCCTCGCCCCGCTTGCTCACCACCCCGACGTAGAACACGCGCGCCGTTCGGCCGTAGTAACGCTCTTCGATCGCGCGCACGCGTCGGGTGCGCACCACGCGCAGCATCCCGGCGTCGAGCAGGACGTTCACGTGGTGCGCGACCGTGCTTTTCGGCCGCCCCACCGCGGCGGCCAGCTCGGCGACGGTGGCCGCTCGTTCGAGCAGCAGGTCCAGGATCGTGTCCCGCAGCGGGTCCGCGATCGCCCGGAGCTGCGCCGGCGCCGTGATGACCATCTTCTCGGCGAGCTCGTAGTCGGGGATCTTGGATTTGCTCGGCATCAGTGGATTGATCTAAGATGGTAGATCATTCGACAGGAATGGATCATACCAAGGAAGGAGGCAAGGATGGCTGAGGTGCTGCTCTTTCACCACGCCCAGGGTCAGACGCCGGGGTTCCACGCGTTCGCCGACGAGCTGCGGCGGGCCGGCCACACGGTTCACACACCCGACCTGTTCGACGGCAAGACCTTCGGTTCGATCGACGAGGGCCTGGCGTACGTCAAGGAGCTCGGCGGCTTCGAGCAGGTCATCGAGCGCGGAGAGCGCGCCGCTAACGAGCTGCCCAACGAGCTGGTCTACGGCGGCTTCTCCCTAGGAGTGGTGACGGCGCAGAAGCTGGCGCAGACCCGCCCTGGCGCCCGAGGGGCGCTGCTGTTCTACTCGTGCCTGCCCGTCTCGGAGTTCGGGACGTCGTGGCCGAAGGGGGTGCCCGTGCAGATCCACGGTATGGACAAGGACCCGTACTTCGCCGGCGAGGGCGACATCGACGCCGCCCGTGAGCTCGTCGCGTCGACGGACCAGGCCGAGCTGTTCGTCTACCCCGGCGACCAGCACTACTTCGCCGACTCCAGCCTGCCGTCCTACGACCCGGAGGCGGCGGCGTTGCTCACAAAGCGCGTGCTCGACTTCCTGGGAAGCCTCTGACGATCAGACCTGGATGTACTTGATCGTCGTGTAGACGCTCCCGCCAACCTTGTCACTTCTCCCCGTGACAAACACGTTGCCCGACCCGTCGAGGGCTAGGGCAGTCGCAGTGTCAAAGGTGTTCCCGGGACCGTTGTAGCGGGCGATCCACTGCCTGACCCCAGAGGCGCTGTATTTCAGCGTGGCGAAATCGGTCACCGTTCCCGAGCCTTCACTCTCTCCCGTCACATAGACATCACCTGATGCGTCAAGGGCGATGGCGTTCGCAACGTCCGTGGAGTTCCCGGGACCGTTGTAGCGGGCGACCCATGCCTGAACTCCCCTGTCGTCGTACTTGACGGTGCCATAGTCGGAACCCTTGCCGACAGCCCCGCTCTCTCCCGTCACATAGACATTGCCCGATGCGTCAACGGCGAGAGCATATGCGAGGTCATCGATCCCTCCGTTGTACCTGGCGACCCAGCGCAGGCGTCCTCTCGCGTTGTACTTGATCGTCGCGAAGTCGTAGTAGGTGCCCGATCCGTAGCTGTATCCGGTCACATAGACATTGCCCGATGCGTCGACGGCCAGGGCGGTGGCGTAGTCGTAGAGGGCGCTATAGCGGGCGGCCCACCGCTGAACCCCCGAAGGACTGTATTTGACGGTGACGTAATCCGACAGGTTGGGCGATCCTTCGCCACTGTCTCCCGTCACGTAGACGTTGCCCGACCCGTCCACTCCGAGCCCCCACGCACGATCCTTCGTGTTCCCGGGACCGTTGTAGCGGGCCACCCATTCTTGCGTTCCCGAAGGGCTGTACTTGACGGTGGCGTAGTCATAGAACGTGCCCGAACCGAGGCTGTATCCCGTCACATAGACATTGCCCGATGCGTCGACGGCGAGGGCGTTCGGCCAGTCCTCGCTATTGGCCGGACCGTCGTAGTGGGCGACCCATTCTTGCGTCCCCGAGGAACTGTATTTGATGGTGACGTAATCGAAGTCGTTCGAGCCGTAACTGTGTCCCGTCACATAGACGTTCCCCGAGGCGTCAAGGGCGAGCTCGGTCGCCGCGTCCCAGTTGTCTTCCGGACCGTTGTACCGTTGCACCCACAGCGTGTGGCCTGAGTTGCTGTACTTGACCGTCGCGTAATCGGCGAGCCCGTTTGGGCCGTAGCTCGATCCCGTGACATAGACATTTCCCGAGGCGTCCACGGCAACCGCATAGGCGAAGGCGAATTCAGGATCATTGCCTGAGCTGTAGTTTCTAACCCAATCTTGCTCTACATCTGCCTGGGCGTGCGCAGGCCCCAGAGCAAGGACTGCGAGAAGAACCGCGCCGGCGAATGTCGCTCCAATGGTCCTCATCCTCACCATGAACGGCTCCATCCTGCTCGCCTGCGGTAAACGCTGGGGAGAATACGATGGAACCCTTACAGCCGGTCTTACGCAAGGCTTACAAGACGATGAATATCAGGGCTTATCGCTGCCATCAAGCGGGCGCAGCCCGAGGTCGTCGTGCACCAGCTGACGGCGATCGGGAAGGTCGACCTGCGAAATCTCGACCGCTCGTTCGAGCTGACCAACCGGCTGCGCACGAGGGGACGGACGCGCTGCTGGCTGGCGCGGTGGCCGCGGGCGCGCGCCGGTTCGTGGCGCAGAGCTTCGCCGGCTGGCCCTACGCCCGCGTGGGCGGGTGGGTGAAGACCGAGGAGGACCCCTGGACGACGACCCGCCGCGGCACACGGAACGAACCCTGGCGGCCATCAAGCACCTCGAGTCGGCGGTAACGGGAGCGCGCGACCTAGAGGGCGTGGTGCTCCGGTACGGCGGGTTCTACGGGCCGGGGGACCTCGATCTCGCCGGATGGGCAGCAGGTACAGGAGATCCGCCGGCGGCGCTTCCCGGTCGTGGGCAACGGGCAGGGCCGGACCTCGTTCATCCACGTCGACGACGCGGCCGAAGCGACCGCCCTGGCCATCGAAGCCCGCACGCCTTCGCCAATCTCCAACATCGCGGACGACGAGCCGGCGCCGGTCGCGGAGTGGCTCCCCTACCTGGCCTCGTTGCTTGGGGCGAAGCCGCCATACCACGTGCCGGCGTGGCTGGCGCGCCTGGTGGCCGGGAAGGCCGCGGTGGTGTGGTCGACGCAAGGCCGCGGCGCCTCGAGCGCGAAGGCGAAGCGCGAGCTCGGCTGGCAACCACGATTCGCGTCGTGGCGCGACGGCTTCGCAAGGACTGTCGGCGTCTCCCGATAGAGTTCGCCAAGGGGAGACGGCCATTGGATAACTCATATGGTAGCCTCCGTGGCATGGCCAGGAGGCAGGTGATCGTCCAACTCGATGACAAGCTGGTCAGGAGCCTCGATCGCGAGGCGAAGAAGCACGGCGTGAGCCGGAGCGAGCTAATTCGCAAGGCTGCCACGGCGTTCCTCGATGCCCTGGACGAGGCAGCGGCCGAAACGGAAATGATCGAGGCCTACCGCCGGATCCCCGATGACGCGGATCCGGCATGGGATCAAGCCGTGATGCGGATCGCAGCCGAGAACTGGCCCGAATGAGGCGCGGGGAGATCTACTGGGCCTCCCTGCCCCCTCCCGCCGGACGCCGTCCTGTCCTCGTGGTCACCCGTGATCACGCGATCCCAGTCCTAACGAAGGTCACGATCGCACCCGTGACGCGGACCGTCCGAGGGATCAGGTCGGAGGTGCCGTTGGGAAAGGATGAAGGCCTCGCCTCCGACTGCGTGGCCAACTGCGACAACCTCGAAACGGTTCTGAAAGCGGCCTTGGATGCCGCTCCGGTCGGGCGTCTTCGCGCACCCAGCGTTCGTCGGCTCGACCACGCACTCCGATTCGCCCTCGGCATCCGGCATTGAAACGCCAGCGTGCCGGTGAGTTGACGATCGATCATTGAAGGAGCGATCGGGTCCACTGCCCGAACGGCGGCGTCGACTACGCGACCATCCCTACGTCGGGGTCCTACGCAACCGCCACTTGCGCCGGCTCTACCTCGGCATCTTCGTCTCCTCGATCGGGGATGGAGTGGCGGCGGTCACCGTTCCCTGGCTGGCTCTCGAGGTGGCCGGGACGGTCAACCGCGCGTTCGCCGTCGCGGCGGCGGCGACCCTGGCGTTCCTTCCCGGCATCCCGCTCAGCCTGGTGGCGGGACTTCGCCGGTGGCGGATCCCGCCCCGCACCATGCTCGTGGTCGACTCGGTCTTCCGCGGTGCCCTCTTCACGCTCATGGGCGTGCTGGCGGTCACCGGTCACCTGGCGCTCGGGCCCTACCTGATCATCCTGGCCGTCTCCTCCCTCACCCGCACCCTGGTCGCCGGGGCCCGGCGCACCGCCATCGACCAGCTGATCCGGCCCGAGCAGCGCCTGGCGGCGAACTCGCTGCTTGGCACGTGCTTCCAGCTCGGCCAGGACGTTCTGGGGCCGGCCGCCGGCGGCCTGCTGATCGCCGGGCCGGGACCGGGAGTGGCGCTGCTGGTCGACGCCGCCTCGTTCGCCGTCCTGGGCGCCCTGGCCATCGCCCTCCCCGCCGCGGCGCGGGCCGAACGCGCAGAGGCGCAGGGCCCGAGGCTCTCCGTCCTCCGCTCGGTCCCGCGCTTCGTCCTGTGGCTGATCGGGGTGACATTCGTCTTCAACTTCCTGTACGGCCCCATCGACGTCGGCCTGCCGATCTTCGTCCGGCACTCGCTCGGCGAGGGCTCGACGCTCTACGGGCAGATGTTCACGGTGTTCGGGGTGGGCTCGCTGATCGGCAACCTGGCCGTGGGCGGGCTGCGCCGCGAGTCGATGGTGCAGTGGATCCTGGTCCTCTCGATCATCGGGTGGGGAGGGGCCGCCCTGCTCCTCGCCGTGGCGCACACGCCCGCCATGGCCCTCCTCGCCTTCGGGCTGGGCGGCCTACTGTACGGGCCCAGCACCGCCGCGGTGGTCAGCGCGATTCAGGGGGCCACACCGGTGGCCGAACAGATCCCGGTCATGTCGATCTGGGCCGCCGTCGCCATCGGGGCGCTGCCGCTGGGGACGGCGGTCGGCGGCCCGCTCGTCGCCGGGCTGGGAACACGGGGGACGTTCGCGCTGTCCGCCGGCCTGACGCTGGCACTGGGGATGGCCACTCTGGTCGGAGTCCTGACACCTCGGCGCAAGGCGACGAGCAGTGGGAGGTGACGAGAGGTCTGGCTACGGTTCGGGCACAAGATCCAGGGCTCGCCCCTCGCTGGTCCGCAGGATCGAGAAATGGCGACGGTCGAGGGTGGCCACCTTCCGCTCCCCGATCGCCTCGCAAACCGCGAAGACGGCAGCATCGACGAGCCCGAGGGGGAGGTCCGCGTATCTGGCTTCGAGCTGAGCCGCAGCCACCAGGAGCGCGGGTTCCAGAGGATAGACCGTGTAGGCGCCAGCAGCGACGTCCTCGCAGAACGTGAGCCAGGCGTCCGCCGAGCCGGCCTTTCGCACCCAGTAGTCGAGCTCGACGAACACTGGGGCCGGGATGATCAACTGCTCTTCGGTCGCTCTCACGAGGTCTTCGCACGCATCGTGGGCAGGTTCATCAGCGTCGAGCGCAGCGAACAGGACCCCGGTGTCTAGGACGAGCGCCACACGGCTTCCTCATTGGTCACTGGCTCATCGCTCTCAGCGATGCGCGCTCCGATCGTCCCTCCGCCGTGGAACAGCGATGTTCGAGGCGGGGTTGACGGGCGGCCCTGCCCCTCCTTCCAGTCGCTCAGCCCAAAGGTGTTGGGACTGACTCGCCGAAAACGTTCCGGGTGTCGGGGAAGTCGGGCGGCCAGCTGATAGAGGATCTGGTCGGGGCGCGCGTTCTTCGACCGAGGGTGCCGCCACCCTCGAGCCTTGATCCGGGCTCCCAGTTCGCGGACGTGCAGCGGAACGCCCGCCTCCTTCAAGATGCGCTCCGCAGCGTCATCGAGCGAAAGGCCGCGGAGATCGGTTGCCGGCGACTCATCCGCGGTGCTCCCTCCAAGCAACCGGCGAGCCCGCTCCTCGAGGATCAGGTATTCGCCAAGCAGCTCGGCGGCCCGGCGGATCCTTTCCGCATCTCGAGGCCCCTGGATCGGTCCGCGGATCGCCTTCTCGAGTTCATCCCTCACTTGCATCTTATATCTCCTCAGTTCATCTAAGAAGCAGAATATAGGACCCGGGGAATGTCCCCGTCAACCGTCCAAATTCGAGCCTGGGATGAGCTTCCTGTGCCCCTGCTGTACGTCCGAGCAATTACGCTGGCCGTGGTGCTGTCATCTCGGCGAAGGAACGAACGTGCCTCGCGTTGACCCCCAGGGGTCTCCGAAGGTCTCCAAGCTCTCGTGGGGCCGGATGGAGGTCGAGGGCGTGGGCGAGGCCAAGGACTTCAAGCTCTGGCCGGGCGGCGGGCGGGCCTGGGACTGGAACGAGACCGGCACGCGGCACGATCCGGGGATCCAGCCGGCGGATGTCGAGGAACTCCTGGAGCACGGAAGCCGGGTGGTCGTGCTCAGCCGCGGCCAGGAGCTGCAACTGCAGACCAGCCAGGACACCCTAAACGTCCTGAAGGGGCGAGGGATTCAAGTCCATGTGGAGGAGACCACGGCAGCGGTCAAGCTCTACAACGACCTCGCCGAGCAGGGCGTGGCGGTTGGGGGCCTGTTCCACTCCACCTGCTGACGCCGGGGCATGAAACCTTCGCGGGGGGGACTTCGGGTGGCCGTGGCCGCCATCACCTTCCTTCTTTCGGGTTGCAGCTCCTCCGTCGGTGGGCAACCCACGTCGACGCCGACCTCGACCGCATCTTCGCCCTCCGCACCTCAACCCAGTCCAAGCACGTCGGTCTCCTGCGCCGAGCAGGTGTTCGCCTCGATGAACGAGGCGCAACGCGTGGGGCAGCTGTTCATCGTGGGGCTGCGGGACGACCGGCTCGGCTCGGCGGAGATCGCCGGCATCCGGGAGCATCACTTCGGCTCGGTCTCGTTCATCCAGACCACGACCGTGGGGGTGGCCGGGGTCAAACGGGTGGCCGACGCGGTGCAGGCGCTGGCCACGAAGGCCATCACCGCGAGAGTCCGGTTCTACGTGGCCGCGAACCAGGAGGGCGGGGTTATCCAGGCGCTGCGGGGGCAGGGGTTCTCGACCATGCCGACGGCGGTGGATCAGGGCACGCTCAGCCCGTCCACGCTGCGGGCCGACGCCCAGAACTGGGGGAAGCAGCTCTTCGCGGCCGGCGTGAACCTGAACTTCGCCCCCGTGATGGACGTGGTGCCGGCCGGCACGGAGTCCAAGAACCAGCCGATCGGCGTCCTCAAGCGCGGGTACGGCAACGATCCGGCCGCCGTGGGCACGCACGGCGTGGCCTTCTTCCGCGGTATGGCGAGGGCGCGGGTGACCACCACAGCGAAGCACTTCCCCGGCCTGGGACGCGTGCTCGGCAACACGGACTTCACCGCGAACGTCGTCGACTCGGTGACTACGCCGGGCGATCCCGACCTGGCGTCGTTCCGGCAGGCCATCGACGCCGGCGTGCCGATGGTCATGGTCGCCCTCGCCCTGTACAAGAAGATCGACCCAGCTCACCTGGCCGTGTTCTCGCCGACCGTGATGAACCTCCTCCAGGACACGTACGGCTTCGATGGCGTCATCGTTTCCGACGACATCGGCGCGGCGGTGGCCATCTCGGACATCCCGGCGGGGACGCGGGCTATCGACTTCCTCCAGGCGGGTGGCGACATGATCATCTCCAAGTACGTCCAGCCCGCCGACCAGATGGCCGACGCCGTCCTGGCTAGGACTAGGACCCACGCAGCCTTCCGGTCGCGGGTCGACGACGCGGCGATGCGCGCCCTGCGAGCCAAGGAGGCCTCCAGGCTTTTGCCCTGCGCCTGATCGACTTCTTGCCGGGCACCAGTCGAAGGCCGGTGCGGTGCTCCATACTGCCAGCATCGCAGGCCTAACGCTTGCGTTAGGCGTGGCAAACCTGGCCCTGGTCTCCACGCCGACTCACGTCGAGCGTTTGACTGGCTCCTGGCTACCCCATCCGAGGGCAGAACGGGCATCAAGAGAATTTGGGCGCAGCTGGTGATCCTACAAGAAAAACCCGGTTTTTCTTGTACCCTTTGGGCGTGGACCCAAAATCCTTTGAACCGACCGCTGCGGGAAGAGTCCGGCGCGTCCCGGGCCCGGCCCCCTACTGGGCCTTCTTCCCCGCGCCTCTTCCCCGGAACCTGCCCCTTTCCCAGGACCTAGCTCTCAAACTCTCTGCCGCAGATCAAGCTCTGGGCCGTCTGGTCGGCGTCGGCCAGATTCTGCCTAATCCGCACTTGGTCAGCTCTGCCTACAGTCGCCGAGAGGCGATCTCATCCCTCGCCATCGAGGGGACCGAGACAAGTCTCAGTGAAGTGCTATCCGCCGAGGCGGCAGACGGAGTCCGTAGCCCCGAGATCCGCGAAGTGCGCAACTACATCGAGGCCTTCGATTACGGGCTGGACCGTCTATCGTCACTGCCCATCTCCCTGCGGCTGATCCGCGAACTTCATGAGCGGCTCCTCAATGGAGTCGCCGGCCCGCATCGCACGCCTGGCGAGTTTCGAACGTCACAAAACTGGATCGGCCCTGAAGGAGCCTCGCTCAAAGACGCCGTTTTCATACCGCCTCCGACTGACGCCATGCACGAGGCGCTGGACGACTGGGAGCGATACCTGCACGAGAAGCCTCGGCTGCCCCACCTCGTCCGCTGCGCGCTCGTTCACTACCAGTTCGAGACGATCCACCCATTCCTCGACGGGAACGGACGGCTCGGCAGGCTCTTGATCTCCTTCTACCTGGTAGAGCGGGATATCCTGCCTATGCCCTTGCTGTACGTAAGCCCCTATCTGGAGGCCCGACGTTCGGAGTACTACGGCCACCTCCAACGAGTGAGGCAGAAGGGGGATTTCGAAGGCTGGATCGCATTCTTCCTGGAAGCCGTCACCTCACAAGCTCTCGATGCAGTTCGGCGCGCGGAATCCCTTCTGGCAGTGTTCTCGACCTTCCGTGTTCGACTCCGGAACGCCAGGATTCGCGGCGGGGCCGTGGAGTTGGTCGATCAGCTTCTGGCGAACCCTTACCTGACCACCTCGCGGGCCATTCACTTCCTCAACGTGTCTCAACAGGGAGCCGCCTACGCGATCCAGCGCCTGGTCCACGCAGGCATCGTTCAGCCGGAGGGACAGGTAGGCGCGGCACGTCTCTACGTGGCAAAAGAGGTCTTGGACGTTCTCGAGGCGCCTTCCGCTTAGGCACCCGTGTGGTCGAGGAGTAAGCCCGGCTCGCACCCTCTCTCGTGAGCCAAGAAGGGGCGAACGTCCCCTCGAAGCGGGACCTAGGGCCCGTCAAGCCGCCCGCCGGGACCGCCGATGCAAGCACGGAAGGGAGGCGTTCGGCATGGACAAGGCGTGGCGCTATTGGCTCATCGCAGCCGTATTCGCCATCGCGGCCTACTTCTTCATCCCAGAGGGCTCGCAGTCCATGTACTACGACATCATCGGAGTGTCCGCCGCCGGCGCCATGTTCATCGGCCTCTGGGTCAATCGTGCCGAGCCCCGATCGGCATGGGTCCTCCTGGCGTTCGGAGTCCTCATCTTCTCGGCCGGCGACATCGCCTACGGCGACTACAAGCCCGTTCCTTCGGTGGCCGACATGTTCTACCTCAGCGGCTACGCCGTCCTGGGCGCCGGTCTGGTCAGCCTGATCCGCGGACGAGTCCCCCAGCGCGATCGTTCGGTCTTGCTCGATGTCGGCGCCATCGCGGCCGCCGTGTTGATCGCGTCCTTCGTGCTCTTGGGGAGGGCCTACTCCAAAGACGTCGGAGCAGCGGGAAGGGCCGTGGCCGTCGCCTATCCGTTGATGGACCTGATCCTCTTCGGCATGGCGGCGCGGCTCGCCCGCACGGAGAAGACCTTGCGCGGGTGCTACGTGTTTCTCGGCGCGGCCTTCGTCCTCCTGCTCGCCGCCGACGTCGGCTTCACCCTCGAGAATTTCGGGATGACCTACTCCGCCGGCGGGGTCCCGGACGCGCTCTGGCTCCTCAGCTACGCGTGCCTCGGCGCGGCCCTGCTGCACCCATCGCTCGGCACCACACAGGTCTGGGTGCCGGTGAGCACGGCCGCCGCGGGCGCTCCTCGCTCGCCCTGGATTCCTGCGGGAGTCGGACCCACTGCCCAGCCGACGGTCGCGGTGGCGGTCAGCGCTCCTCCAACTGTCGTCCGCGTGTCATCCCGAGACCCCTTCGGATCGACGGCGGCCTTGGCCTTCCAGGTGCTCAAGTTCCGGCGAGTCCTCGCCTCCGCAGGTCTCATGGCCATGGCCGTCGCCGCCATCGCCCTGCTCCTCGGGGTCGCCTGGCACGCAACGGAACCGATCTTCCTGTCGGGGATGTACGGCATCACGGGCGCGGTGATGCTGATCTCCAGCGCGGTGCACTCATCCCTACGGTGAGCTCCGAAGCGGGAGAGAGCCCCGCCCGGGTCGCCCGGCCATCGCGCTAGCCCCCGGAGCGGGGGCGGGGTCCCCCCAGCAGGCGTGAGGGAGGCACCCTTCCCCAGCCCGGTCCGCAGGAGCAGAATCGAGGGCGCTGTGGCTCCCGTGAAGGCTTCGACCCTTCGCCGGATCGCGTGGTCCATCGGGATCGCGTCGATGGCGCTGTATGTCGGCGCGCTGGTCATCCTTTTCCTCGACCGGCACGCGGTCCTTCCGTCGGACGCCACTCGGTGGAACTTCGGCAACGTCCTGGACGTGGTGTCCAGCGCGGCCACCGCCGCCCTCGGGATGGTCCTGGCGACGCGGCGCCCGCGGAACCTGCTGGGATGGCTGTTCTTGGCGGCCGGGTTGGGGCTCGGGCTGGGGAACTTCGGCAGCGCCTACGGCCTGCACGCCCTGAAGGCTGATCCAGGCTCCCTGCCGGCCGGCCGGGCCCTGGCGTGGGTGTCGAACTGGATCTGGACCATCCCCGTCACCCTCCTGATCTTCCTGCTGCTCCTGTTCCCCACGGGATCATTCTCCTCGAGGCGATGGCGTCCGGTCGCGTGGGCCACCGGGGTCTTCATGGCGGTGATGGGTCTGGGAGCGATGATCTGGGCCGCGATCAACTGGTCGAACCCGTTCGGCCCGAATCAACAGAACACCGGGCTGGCGGCGGTCGCGCAGATCCCGTTCCTGGCGGGTCTCGTGGTCATCCCGGTGGCGTTGATCGCCTCGTTCACCTCCCTTGCTCTGAGGTTCAAGCGGGCCCGAGGTGAGGAGCGTCTCCAGCTGAAGTGGTTCGTGACGGCTGCCGCGGTGGTCGCCGTCACCTTCACCATCAACATGCTGGTGGATTCCTCATTCGCCCAACTGGCCAGCTCGCTCGCCCTCCTGCTCCTGTGGGTCGCCATCGTCATCGCCCTGATGAAGTACCGCCTGTACGAGATCGACTTCGTCATCAGCAAGGCCGTGGTGTTCGGCACGCTCGCCGCGTTCATCTCACTCGTGTATGTCGCTCTGGTCGTCGGGGTGGGGACGGCGGTGGGGAACCGGCAAAGCCCGCTGCTGACCGCGGTCGCGGCAGCCGTGGTGGCGCTGGCGTTCCAGCCCATGCGGATCCGTGCCCAGCGGCTGGCCAACCGGGTCATCTACGGCAAACGTGCCACTCCCTACGAGGTGCTCTCCGAGTTCGCCGAACGGATCGCGGGCACCTATTCCTCGGACGACGTCCTGCCGAGGATGGCTCGCATGGTCGCCGGGGGGACGGGGGCGGACCGGACC
>Ga0137368_10005802_pt1 | contig 12996 bp, 12 predicted proteins | sample SagtaG_13_FD_104917 | JGI IMG/M metagenome (GOLD analysis project Ga0137368, IMG submission 104917) | Vadose zone soil microbial communities from Sagehorn Ranch, Mendocino, California, USA - Sage1_L_100_16 metaG | ecosystem: Environmental > Terrestrial > Soil > Vadose zone | place: USA...
CGGCGTCGCCAGGATGAGGGGACACGGAGTCGCCACCACCAGCACGGCCAATACGCTGGCCGTGCTTCCGGTGGCGAGGAAGGCCACGGCGCACATCGCCAGTGTTACCGTCGTAAACCAGACCGCGAAGCGGTCCGCGAGGCGTTGAATCGGCGGCTTCTCACGGCGCGCTCGCTCGACGAGCTGCACGATTTGCTGGTACTGGCTCTGCCCGCTGGGACGCAGAGCGCGTGCGCGCAGCGCACCTTCGAGGTTGAGGCTGCCGCTCATCAGGGCGCTTCCGGCAACCGCGCGGATCGGCAGCGGCTCCCCCGTCAGCGCCGCCTGATCCACGGTCGAGGTTCCCTCCGTGACTTCGCCGTCCACCGGCACCAGGTCGCCCGGCCTGATGACCAGCAGATCGCCGACCTGCACCACCTCGACCGGTACATCCTCGATCGCTTCGCCGCGCAGGCGATGCGCGATGCGCGGCGCGCGGGCGAGCAGCGCTTCCAACGAGTCCGACGCGCGGCCCATCGCGTACGCTTCCAGGGCCTCGCCGCCTGACTGCATGAGAACGATGACGGCACCTGCGAAATACTGGCCGAGCACGAACGCGGTGATGATCGCCAGCATGGCGACGATGTCCGCGGCGAAGCGCCCCCGGAGCATCCCACGCAGCGTCTGCACCACAAGGGGAATCCCGCCGATCAGAAGGGTCGCGAGCAACACACGGTCCGACCGCGCGATCAGACCGGCGGCTAGCCCCATCGCCGCGATCAAGGCCACCGGCCGGTGCGCCAGGCCGCGCAACAGGCTCAGAACGGACTGAACCTCATCCCGCCGCGGTCGCCGCATGCATCACGACCGGCTCAACCTGTTCAGGCTTCGGCACCGGCACCACCAGCACGGCGCAGGGCAGATTGTTGAGCAGATCTTCAGTCACGCTGCCGATGAGCAACCGATCGACCCAGCCCTTCCCGTGCGAGCCCACCACGATGACGTCCGCGCGCCATGCCGCCGCCTCGTCCACGATCGTCTCGAACGGGACGCCCTCGCGAATGACCTTGCCCTGCTCAACGAGCGGAATGCGGGGCCAGATGTCGCGCTCGATAATCTCGCGCGACCAATCCCGGGGCAGCTCGGCGATTGCCGGCGGCGGATCAACCACATGCAGCGCGTGCAGGGGGCTCCCCAGAAGCCGCGCGAACGCGACTGCCTGATGGATGGTTGGAACGGCCGCGTACGAGTGATCGACCGCAACCATCACCCGGGGGCGCCCTCGCAGCTCGCCAGCCGTGACGAGCAGCGGGACCCTGAGGCGGCGGACCACCTGCTGCACCGTGCTTCCGCCCAGCCACCGGCCGAGCTTCGAATGATGCTTCCCGCCGAGCACGAGCATCGTAGCGCCGGTCTCGGCCACCACCGCTTCGAGGACGTCACCCGTGGAACCGGGGCTCACCACCATCGCGTCTACGACCGAACGCGGGACGCAATCCTGGAGCGACACACCCAATTCGGCGCGGGCGCCGGCTAGCGCGGCCAGCTGCAGCGCTTCCGTGACCACCGCGGTCCCCGCCAGCGCGAGCGACGTGTTCACATCATCGATCGCGTGCACCAACCGGAACGGCACATCGGCCGCCCGGGCCAGCATCCATGCGACGGAGGCCGCCGAGGCACTCTCGGGCGACCCGTCCACACCTACGACAATCGGTTGAGCTGTCATGGGATCCTCCTCGGTTCAAGGTCGGGGAGCCCATATGAAGGATCCTTGAGGATCAGGCGAAGGAACGTCACCTTTGTCCCCCATGGTCGACAAGGCGACGACGGCCCTGGCGAAGGCGAGCTATGATCGCTGTTGCCAGGCGCCCGATTTCCTGCAAACGTTTTACCGGAATTTCCTCGCTGCGTGTCCGGAGGCGGTGCCGCGCTTTGCGCGCACCAACTTCGAGCAGCAGAACAGACTGCTCAGTCATGCGATCGGACTGTTGCTCATCTTCCCGAACCAGCCGAACAAGGAGCCCACGCTGCTGTCGCGGCTCGCCGAGCGCCACAGCCGGCGCGACCTGAACGTCGATCCGGCCCTCTACCGTCCCTTCATCGACACCCTCATCGACACAGTCAAGCAATTCGACCGCGAGTGCACGCCGGCGGTCGAAGCGGCGTGGCGGGCGACGGTCGCGCCCGGCGTGGAATACATGAGGTCAAAACACTAGTCGCGAGCCCGCACGAGTACTCGCGCGTCCACCGCACAGACTCCGCCCGGAAACGCTAGCAACGGATTCACGTCCAGCTCCTGGATTTCGGGATGATCCATGGCGAGCTGGGACAACCGCAGGAGCACGTCGGCCAACGCCCCGAAGTCCACCGGTGCGGCGCCGCGCACCCCCTCGAGGAGCGGCAACCCCCGAATCGAGTGCACCATGTCGTGCGCATCAAGCGCGTGGATCGGTGCAATGCGGAAGACCACATCCCGCAGGGCCTCGACGTAGATCCCACCCAGGCCAAACATCAGGAGCGGACCGAAGGCGGCGTCGCGGCTGATTCCCACGATGGTCTCCCGCCCGCGCGAAATCATTTTCTGGACGAGCAGCCCCGCGACATGCGCTGCGGGCGCCGCGCGCGCGACCGCATCCAGCAATTCCGCCGCTGCGGTCGCTGCCTCTACCGGCGATGCGAGACCTAATCGTACGCCGCCGACGTCCGTCTTATGAGCCAGATCGGGTGACACGACTTTGACTGCCACCGGGCAGCCGAGCTCGGCCGCCGCCTGCGCGGCGTCCTCCGGTCTCGCCACGAGCCGGGTGGGCACCGTGGCGATGCCGTAAGCCGCGACGAGCTCGAGCGCCTCAAACTCGCCGAGTTTGCCGCCCGCGCGGGGACCTCTGTGCCATAGCGCGCGTGCCGCACGCTCGTGGTCCACCTGGACCACGGGCGGCGACAAGGGCGGTCGCGCCATCCACTCGCGTTGGCGGCGCAGCGCGGCTAAGCCTCGTGCCGCCGATTCCGGAAACACATACGCCGGGATGCCCGCCCTGTGCAGTTCCGCGCGCCCCTGCGGCAGACCGGCAGATCCCATCAGCACCGCCAGCACCGGCTTCGGTCCATGTTTGGCGGCTACCGCGACAATCGACTCCGCGACGTCCTCTTGCCGCACGCCCAGGGGCGGGACGAAGACCGCCAGCGCGGAATCGACGTCGCTGTCGCTCAACACCGCGTCGAGAGCCGTGCGATAATGGGCCGGCGTGGCGGACGCGATCATGTCGAGCGGGTTGCGGATCGACGCTTCCTCGGGAAACAAAGGTTGGACCTTCGCGACCGTGGAGGGCTGCAGCTCGACGAGCTCCAGGCCGCGCGTTTCCAGCGCATCGGCGGCGAGAATGCCCGGGCCCCCCGAGTTCGTCACCACCGCCACCCGGCGAGAGCGAGGCAACGCACGGACGGTAAATGCCATCGCCATGTCGAACAACTCCTCGATGGACTCCGCCCGCAGGACGCCCGCCTGGGTGAGCAGTGCGTCCACGGCGACATCGCTCGCCGCGAGCGCGCCCGTGTGCGACGATGCCGCACGGGCGCCGACCCGGGAGCGCCCCGACTTCACCGCGATGATCGGCTTGGTGCGCGTGATCCGCGACGCCAGCTCGAGAAACCGCTTGGGATTTCCGAAGCTCTCGACGTACATGAGAATCACGCCCACCGACGGGTCGTGCTCCCATTGCTCGAGCAAATCGTTGCCGCTCACGTCGGGCTTGTTGCCGACCGAGACGAACTGCGAAATGCCGATCCCGTACTCCGCCGCGTGATCGAGGACGCTGACGCCGAGCGCACCGGACTGCGAGACGAACGCGGCGTGGCCATGCGGCGGCATCGCGGGCGCGAACGTTGCGTTCATCGAGACCGCCGGATCGGTATTCAGCACGCCCATGCAGTTCGGGCCGACCATGCGCATGCCGTACTGCCGCACGATGTCGAGCAGGCGCCGCTCGCGGTCGACGCCCGGGCCGCCGACTTCCCGAAAGCCCGCCGAGATCACCACGAGTGCCGGAATCCCCGCTTGCCCGCATCCCTCGACGACGCCGAGCACACGATCCTTAGGCACCACGACGATCGCGAGATCGGGGCGCTCGGGCAGCGAACCGACGTCACGATAGGCGCGCACCGATTGGATGGACGTGGCGTTGGGATTCACGGGATATGCCGCCCCGGTAAACCCGTAGCGCAGCAGGTTGGCGAAGATCTGATGCCCGATCGTGTCGGACATGCGGGACGCGCCGATCACCGCGATCGCGCGCGGCTTGAGGATGCAGTCGAGAGCCGTGGTCATCGGCCTCGCAGCAGGCTCAGAACGGACGGAAGCCAGGCGATCCAAACCGCGCCATTCGCAGATGCGTCCACAGGGGATACGCGTACGCTACGATGACCAACAGGATAGCCACCGCCGCCCAGAGCAGATACCGATCGAAGATTGTGCGCCGAGCTGGCTCGAGCTCGAGCGGTTCCGCCCACACAATCGGCTCGGGCTCGCGGCGCCGGCCCGCCAACGCGGTGCCGACCATCACCATCATGAACACCGCGGCGCTCGCGAACAGGAACAACCCACCGACCGCGGAAATCCCCGTGAGTCCGCGCCAGGTCGCCGCAACCGTGCTGCCGGCGTAGCTCGCGTCATACACGCGGCGCGGCATTCCCATCAAACCGGTGATGTGGTTGGAGATTGAGAACAGTATCATCCCCACGAACCAGAGGTACGGTTGCACACGCGCGAGCAACGCCAGCTCGAGCTCGCGCCCCGAGAGGCGCGGCAGGAGCCAATAGGCCGCGCCCATGAAGGTCAGGGCGACGGCGCTGCCCACCGTCAGATGAAAATGCCCCTGGATCCACGCGGTGTTGTGCACCACCGCGTTCATGCCGAAGGACGCGTTGATGGCGCCCCCGATGCCGCCCGCGGCGAAGAGGATCATCGAGAGCGCGATGCTCGAGAACAACGGATCGCGCCATGGCAACTTGCCGAGCCAGTCGAGCAGCCCGGTCGCACCCCGCATCCGCCCCGCGACCTCCATCGACGCCGTCACGGTGAAGGCCGTGATGAAACTCGGGAAGAGAATCGCGAACGTCAGGAACGTATGGAGCAGCTTCCATCCCGCCGAGACGCCCGGGTCCATGAACTGATGATGGAACCCGACTGGAGTGGAGAAGAGAATGAACAGCGCGAACACGAGGCGGGCCAGCGGCGCGCTGAACAACTTGCCGCCCGCGACCCGCGGCAACACCGTGTACCAGATCACGTACGCCGGAAGCAGCCAGAAGTAGACGAGTGGATGCCCGAAGTACCAGAACAGCATCCGTGCCAGGACCGGGTCGATCGTCGGGGCCCAGCCGAGGGACCACGGGATCAGTTGGGTCAGATCTTCCGCCGCGACTCCGACGGTCGCGATGAGCCAGATGAGCACGGTCGCCATCATGCCGTGCATCGCGAGCGGTGTCGGTGCGTCGGGATTGGCGCGGCGCCACGCGCGGTACGACAGGAGCATCACCATGCTCCAGCACCACGATCCCACCACGAGGAACGCCAGCCCGACATAAAACAGCGGGTGCGCTTGGAGCGGCGGATAGAAGGTGTACAGCACCGTCGCCTTGCCAGCGAGGACGGTGCCCGCGGCCGCCACACAGCCGGCGAGCGCGAGCCAGTACCCCGCCCACGCGAGTCCGCGCGGGGCGGGTTCGCGGCCCAGCGTGCGTGACACCACGACGTACCCGAATGCCATGATGAAAAACGTCGTGAACACGAGCGCCATCAGCACGCCGTGCGCCGTGACCGAGAGGTAGTACATCTTGGCGGACCGCCACGGCAGATCGAGGCTCGCGCGCGACAACGCCTGCATGAACGCCATCGCCGACGCCACACCAAACGCGACGATCGCAACCCACAGATGCGCGAGGGACAACCGGTCGCTGCGGGTCATGGCTGGGCCTCCACGATGAGCTTCGCCGACATCAGATGGTGGGAGAGGCCGCAGTACTCATTGCACACCATGAGATACTCACCGGGGGTGTGGAATGTCGTCGTGAATTGGCTTATGTAGCCGGGCACAACCATGGTGTTGCCGTTGGTGCCGACGATCTCGAAGCCGTGGGTGACGTCCGCGCTCGTAACGCGGAACGTAACCGGGCGATTTGCCGGCACGTGGACCTCGGCCGGCTGGAACGCAAACATCATCGCGATCAAGACGACGGTGGCACTGTGCTCGTCCACGGTTGCTCCGCGCTTGGCGAAGCGTGCGTCGTTCCAGACTTTCGTCGGATCGATCGTTTCGATGTGGCTGGGCGGTTGCAGTGCGCTGCCCGCGACGCCGACCGTGATCGTCGCGAGAAAAGCAACGATCAAGAACCCCGACGCCCACATCCAGATCTTTTCGTAGAGCGGGACGTTCAAGGGGTCACCCCACCGCGCTGGAGATAGACGAAGAAGTAGACGGCAAACCACGCGGCGGCGAAGGTCACGCCGTACAGTCCGATCAGGAACAGGGTCCCTCGCGGGTGCGAGGTTTCGGGCCTAGACGGAGCGACAGGCATCGCAGCCTCGTCAGTTTACGGGTGGCGCAGGGATATCCACTTCGAAGCGGGTCCTTTGTCCGGGGACGCTCGACACCCGGGCCAGGCCGCCGTGCAAATGCGCGATCGACGCGACCAGCGCGAGACCAAGTCCGGTGCCGCCGTCTGACGTGCGGGTGCGGGCGGGATCGGAGCGATAGAACGGCTCGAACAGGTGAGGCAAATCGGCGGCCGCGATCCCGGGTCCCGAGTTTTCGACGGCCAGGCGGAGGCCTCCTCCCGCCGGAATCGGCTCGAGCTGCACGCGGATCGCACCGCCCTCGGGCGTAAACTGCAAGGCGTTTTCGAGCAGGTGATCCACCAGACGGACGATCAGCTCTGGGTCCACCAACACCGCCGCCTGACCCGGGCCCAACGACCGATTCACGGTCAGATCGCGCTCCTCGATCTTGTGGCGCAGCCGGTCGAGTCTTTCGGCCACCAGTTGCCCGATGTCCGTCGCGATACGCCGCGCCGACACCAGCCGAGCCTCCGCTCGACTCACGAGCAGCAAGTCTTCGCTGAGCTCGGTCAGCCGGTCGATCTCCTCGAGCCCGCTGCGCAGCACGTGCTCGTATTCCCGCTGGGAGCGAGGCGCGCGGAGCGCAACCTCGATTTCGCCGCGCAGCGCGGTCAATGGGGTGCGGAGCTCGTGGCTCACGTCTGCCGTCAGCCGCCGCTGCACGGCAAACCCGCGCTCCAGCCGCTCGAGCATTCGGTTTAGGACGGCGACGAGCCCTTCGTACTCCTCGGTATCCGCGTGCGCCACGATCCGCTGGTCGAGGGTTCCCGCTTCAATGCGCGTCGCTTGCGTCGTGATCTCCGCGACCGGCCGCACGGCCGATGACGTGAAGTGCCAGGCGCCCATCAACGTCGCCGAGGTGCCGACGAGCACGATGACGACCAGTGTAAAGAGCAGATCGATCTCGAGGGTCGCGGCCGGAACGGACTGTTGCAACGCTCGTGACGCCGCCCAGTAGAATGCGCCGGTTGCCAGCAGCAGCCCCACCGCCATCGTTGCCGCAAACCGCAGGGCCAGCGTGCGGCGCAGCGATGCGTTCACGCCTCTGCTCGTTCCGGCGTCTGCAGGCGGAATCCCACGCCGCGCACTGTCTCGATCAGCTCGTGGCCGACCGCCTGGCGCAGCTTGCGGCGCAAGTTGCCGACGTGCACGTCCACGACGTTGCTTTCGGGGTCGAAGTGCATGTCCCAGACTTTCTCCAGCAGCTCGGTACGACGCACGACCTCTTCGGGGTGCAGCAGGAAATGCTGCAGCAGGTGGAATTCTTTGGGCGTCAGGTCCAGGACCTTGCCGTCGATTCGCGCCTTGTGCTTCAGCCGGTCCAACTCCACCGGCCCGTAGCGCAACAACTCGGTGCGGCCCGCGCCGCCCCGGCGCACGAGCGCCCGCACCCGGGCGAGCAGCTCGTCGAACTTGAACGGCTTGGTGAGATAGTCGTCGGCGCCGGCGTCCAATCCACGCACCACGTCTTCAGTGGTGTCGCGCGCCGTCAACATCAGGATGGGCGTCGCCCGCCCCTCGCGCCGCAGCTCCGCGGCGACCTGCAGGCCGGTTTTCTTGGGGAGCATGACGTCCAGCACGAGCAGGTCGTAATCGTAGACGTGCGCCAGCATCGTGCCCTGATCGCCATCTGGAGCCACGTCGACGACGTAGCCTTCTTCACGCAGACCTTGCTCGATGAACCCGGCGACCTTCCGGTCGTCCTCCACCACGAGAATCTTCATGAAGGCACGCTAGCGGAGTCGCGTTGAACCATTCCTAAAGGGTTGGTGAAGGAATCTTCAGAATAAATGTGGCCCCGCCGCCAGCCGTCTCTTCCACTGTAAGCGTCCCACCGAGCGCTTCAGCCAACCGGCGGGAAACGGGGAGACCCAAACCCGTGCCGAGGCCGGAATGGGGATCGAAGCGCTCGAAGGGCTCGAAGATCCGGTCTCGCAGCGCGGCAGGAACGCCGGGGCCATGATCGATTACGGCAAACATCGCGTGAGCTGAGTCTTCGTCCACGGTGACCTCGACATTGGCGTCGTCGGGACTATGCCGGATGGCGTTGGACAGGAGGTTCAGCAGGATCTGCTCGAGGCGCATAGGATCGGTGCGGATCGTCGCGGGCTTGCCGTCGGCGCGCAGCACGAGCCGCAGGCGCTTCGTGGCCGCCGCGGGTTCGCTGGTCGTGATCGCGTGTTGCAGAGCCGCCCGAAGATCGACGTCGCGGACGACGGGTCGCACCTTCCCGGCATCGAGCCGCATCAGGTCCAGGAAATTGTTGAGCAGCACGATTGTGTGATCGGCCGCTTCGTAGACTTCGCGCGCGGCCTGCTCGGCGCTCTCGGGTGATTTCCGCCGCACCAGCCGCTCGGCCCAGCCGTAGACGCCCGTGAGTGCGTTGCGCAACTCGTGATTCATCATCGCGAAAAACAGATCGCGCTGCCGCTGCATCGCGCGAATCTGTCCGAGCAGTTGCGCCGACTCTCCGTAGAGTCGCGCGTTCTCGACGGCGACCGCGGCCTGGGACGCGAGCAGCACGGCGATCGCTTCGTCTTCGTCGCTGAATTCGGCGGCATCGATTTTTTCGGTGAGGTAGAGATTGCCGAACACGCCTCCCCGCCCCTTCACCGGCACGCCCAGGAATGAGCTCATGGGCGGGTGATGAGGAGGGAACCCGAACCGCTGCGGATGCCGACTCAGATCTGGGGTCCGGATCGGCTTCGCTTCGCGGATCACATGGCCGAGCAATCCCCGACCGCGGGGGAGATCGCCGATCTGGTGGTGGGTGTCGTCGTCGATTCCCGACGTCACGAACTGCACCAGAGACTCCCCGTTTTGGTCCAAGACGCCGAGCGCGGCGTACTTGGCACCGACGACCTCACGCGCCGCGTCCACAACCGCCTGCAAGACGTGGTCGAGGTCGTGGCGGGCGAAGATCGCGACACCGGCCGCGAGCAAGCGCTCGAATCGCTTCCGGATACGGGCCGCTTCGAGGGGTGGGCTCACACGTCAAAATGCTTCATGCGGTCCACAGTGACAATTCACGCCTGCGCCTTCATTCTTAGAGCCTAGCAGCGCGCGCCGCCGTCACGCGCAACGACGCATTCCTCCTCCACGAGGTGCCCATGTTGCGCTTTAAGACGTTGCCTTCCGTCCTTCTGCCTCTGGCGCTCAGCGCCTGCGGCGCGTCCCGATCCCCAGTCCCAGTGGTCGGAGCGTCGAGCGATCTGTCGGCGCTCGCCGGCGATTGGGTGGGCGACTACAGTAGCGTGGAATCCGGACGCAGCGGCAGCATCACCTTCACGCTACGAGCCGCGACTGACTCGGCCTTCGGCGATGTGGTGATGGTTCCAGCGGGTCTGGGACGGCCGCTCCTGCCGTGGCGCGGCGAGAACATGGCCGGCGGGGCCCAGATCCCGACATCCACGGTGCTCACGATCCGGTTCGTGCGCGTGGAGGCCGGACACGTCAGCGGAACGCTCGACCCCTATGCCGATCCGCAGACGGGGGCCCGCCTGCTCACCACGTTCAGCGGAGAGCTCAAGGGCAACACGATTGCGGGCACGTATTCGACCAGGCTGCCGTCCGGCGATACACAGACCGGGCGGTGGACGGTGCAGCGGCGCTAGCGCGTCTAGACTCGCGACGTTGCGACCGCGCCGACGATATCGGTCTGGGAGATGACGCCCACCAGCGCGCCGTCGAACTCGACGAACAGGCGCTGCACGTTGAGGTAGAGCATCTCCTGAGCGGCCTGCCGCACGTCGAGGTCCGGGTCGACCGTCGTCGGCCACGGCGCCATAATCTCAAGCACCCGCGTGCGCTCGAACAGCCGCTCCCGCGTCAGCGGTGACTCGCAGGCGCTCTCGGCTTTCAGGATCTCACGCGTGGAGACCACACCGACCGCGCGTCCCAGACGATCCAGAACCGGCAGGGCCGACACCTGCGCCTCGGCGAACGCAACCACCGCATCGGCGATCGTGGCGTCGGTACTGATCGTTCTGAGATTCGTTTGCATCAGCTCGGCGACTTTCATGGAGCCTCCTTTAGCGAGCCGAGAACATTCCCACCGCGCCCTTGGTCGCGTCCGCGAACGCGTGGCTGACGAAGGGATATGTCCCAGCCTCCACCAGCCGCGCTTCGAAGATGGCACCGCCGCCCACCGGCACGGTGACCGTTTGGACTCCTTCCAGCGGATGCGCGAGCGAACCGTCGAGGTACGCGCGATCGAAGATCGCGCCGACTACGTGGAACGCTGAAAAACGGTTGGGACCCGCGTTCACGACGTACAGTCGCAGCGGTTCGCCAACTCGCACCTGGATCGGATGATGCGCGTACTCTGCCTCGCGACCGTTGAACACCACATAATCTGGTGCCAGACCAAGCAGCTTCTCCCAGTCGATCACGCGCGTGGAGTCGGGGAGCCTCTTGGTATAGAACTCGCTCTGCACGAACACGAATTCCTTCGCTGCCGGCCTGCCTTGACGTGGATCGACGATAATCGCGCCGTACATGCCGTTCGCGATGTGAAGCGCCACCGGTGCGGTTCCGCAGTGATACATGAACGCGCCGGGCACGCGCGCGACGAAGCGATAGTGGAGCGAGTCGTGCGGCATGAGATTCACGTACGCCCGGGTCGGTGCAATTTCCGCCGCGTGAAAATCGAGGCTGTGCGGCATCGGCGCTTCGTTCACGAGCGTGAAGTCCACGGTATCCCCTTCGGTGACTCGCAGCACCGGGCCTGGGACCCGGCCATCGAACGTCCAGGCATCGTAGGTCACGCCGTCGGCGATGGTGATCTTCGCGTGCTTGATCGAGATGCGGAGACGGTGTACGCGGCTGGTCGAGCGCGGCGGAGCGGCCGGGTCGATCGCTGCGGGAGCCGCTGCCGTGCCGATCGGCGCTTCGCCGTGCGACACGTCGGCAGGCGCGTTGGTCGGCGGCGTTTCGACGCGCTGAGTTGGCTGTTTCTCGCGGCAGGCGAGGCCCACCGTGGCCGTCAACACACCTACAACCATGAGACTCCGACGCATCAGCAGCTCCGTTTGTTGGGTGAGCGGAGTTTAGCTGGCCACAACTCCCACCTTCATGAAGGCTGCGTGAAGGAGTCTTTAGACCGTCGAGCGTCGGGCGCCAGTCGCGCGGGAAACGACTGCGCGAGGTCGCGGCGAAAAACGCCCACTGGAGATAGCCGTACGTCAGCGCGAGACCGCCCAGCGCCACCGGGAGCATGCGGAGCGTGAACCTGCCGAAACTCGCCCCGCTCCAGATGCCGATGAGCATGTTTTGCGGATTGCCGGTGACGGTCAGCACGGACCCCACGTTGGCGCCCATCGCGAGACCGAGCAGATAGGGGGTCGGCCGCACGCTGAGCGGGGCCAGCGCCGCGAGCAGCACCGGGGTCAGCATCAGACAGATGGTGTCGTTCACGAAGAGGGCCGACAACAGGCCACCGCCAACCACGACGCCGAACAGGAGCCGCCGCGGCGTCCCGGCCCGCTCGAGGATCCACTGCGCCGCCCATTCGAAGAAATGCCCCACCTCGAGGTAGCCGACGATGAGCATCAAGCCGAGGAGGAAGACGAGCACATTAAGGTCGATCGCCGCATAGGCCTCCTCGAGCGACAGGACGCCAAAGACGACCATCGCGACGGCGCCGAGCAGACTGGCCGCCGGCCGGTTCAGGTGCACGAACGGCAGCCGCTGGACGGCGATGAGCAGGTAGGTTGCGGCAAAGATGACCAGACCCGTGATCACCACAGGACCTCACTCTCGGGCGCCAACTCGGTCGATCCTCCCCAGCAGCCGGAGCAAACCGTCGAGCGTCGTGAGCGGGTGCGGTGGGCACCCTGGGACCCACAAGTCCACCGGGAGGATGTCACCGACGCCGGCGCTGACCTCCGGACTACCCCTGAATGGGCCCCCGCTGATGGCGCAGGCCCCGACTGCAATGACCAGCTTCGGGGGCGGGACCGCTTCATACGTCAGCTCCAGCGCGCGTCGCATGTTCCGGTTTACCGCCCCGGTGACGACGATGCCGTCGGCGTGACGCGGCGAAGCCACGAACTGGACGCCGAATCGGGCCATGTCGAACACCACGTTGCCGAGGGCGACGAGCTCGGCTTCGCACCCGTTGCAGCTCCCCGCGACAACCGAGCGGAGTCGGAGGGAGCGCCGGAACAGGCGTCGCGCGCGCTCATCCAGCGCGCGGGCGAGCTCGACCTCGCCGGTGGCGGTGACGAGCGCGTCCCGCGTGGACGCGGCCATGCGATAATCGCGGCTGTACGCAGCCTCTTCCGGGCTGAAGAGACACGCCCCGAGATCCAGGGACCCCACGGGCCGGCCGCGGAACCGTTCCGGAAAATCGGCTCCCGCATCCGCCGGGGGGAACCGCATTGTGCGGATCCCCTGCCGCAGTC
>Ga0137368_10005803_pt1 | contig 12995 bp, 10 predicted proteins | sample SagtaG_13_FD_104917 | JGI IMG/M metagenome (GOLD analysis project Ga0137368, IMG submission 104917) | Vadose zone soil microbial communities from Sagehorn Ranch, Mendocino, California, USA - Sage1_L_100_16 metaG | ecosystem: Environmental > Terrestrial > Soil > Vadose zone | place: USA...
GCTGCCGGAGCCGACGACCGTCCACTGGCACGGCGTGCCGGTGCCGAACGCGATGGACGGTGTTCCGGGCCTCACGCAGTCTCCGATCGCGCCGGGCTCGTCGTTCACGTACGAGTTCGACGCGGAGCCCGCGGGGTCGTACCTCTACCACAGCCACCAAGGGCTCCAGATCGACCGCGGCCTCGTCGGCGCGCTCGTGATCGAGGAGCGTTCGCCGCACGTCTCATACGACCGCGACTACACGCTCGTCCTCGACGACCTGCTCCCCGGTGATCCACCCGAGATGACGTCGGCGCAGGGGGACCGCTCGTCGCGGGGCCGTATGGGCGGGAGCATGATGCGCGGCATGGGCAGTGGCGGGATGATGGGAGGGATGGGGCGCGGGACGATGGGAGGCGGCGGGATGGGCGCGATGATGGGCTCGCTCGGGATCCCCGACTACCTCGCGATGCTCGTGAACGGCCGTCCGCCGGCGGATCCGCCCGCGTTCGAGGTGAAGCGGGGCGAGCGCGTTCGCCTGAGGCTCCTCAACCCCTCCGGCGCGACGACGTACCGAGTCGCGATCGCCGGTCACCGGATGAGCGTGTCGCACGCGGACGGCCGCCCCGTGAAGCCAGTCGAGGTGGACGCGCTCGAGATCGGGATGGGCGAGCGCTACGACGTGATCGTAGAGGCCCGGAACCCGGGAGCATGGGTGATCGCGGCCGCGCCACTCCAGCGCTCTCCGGATCCGGCGCGCGCAATCCTCCGCTACGTCGACGCGCGCAGTGCGCCGCCTCCCGCCAGCCAGAAGCCGGAAGGACTTCGAGGCGGCCGGCTTCTCGCGCTCGAGGACCTCGACGCGGTGGCGCCTGATGATCCGCCGGGCCGCGCGGATCGAGACCTGGACCTCGTCCTCTCCGGCGGGATGATGTCCTCCGCGTGGACCATCGGCGGCCAGCTCTACCCCGACGCCGATCTCATCGAGATCCGCCGTGGCGAGCGGGTGCGGTTCCGGCTGCGGAACATGAGCATGGGGCTCCACCCGATGCACCTGCACGGCCACTTCTTCCGCGTGGGGCGCGCCTGGAAGGACACGGTGCTCGTGCCGCCGCACATGGGCCAGGTGTCGTTCCAGTTCCGCGCGGACAACCCGGGCCGGTGGTTCTTCCACTGCCATAACGCCTACCACATGGAGATGGGGATGGCGCGCGAGGTCCGGTACGTGGGTTGACGCTCCCGCGCCTCACGGTTCGAGAGGGGACGCGCGATGTGGGATTGGATGGGGCACGGCGGCTTCGGATGGGGGATCGGCATGCTGGTCATGGCGCTCTTCTGGCTGCTGTTCGCGGCGCTGCTGGTATGGGTGATCCGGGCGGTGTGGGATCGGTCGGCGGCGAGGGAGGGACCTGGAAGGAAGGCGGAGAGCCCACTCGAGATCCTGCAACGGCGGTACGCGCGCGGCGAGATCGATCGGGCCGAGTTCGAGGAGAAGCGGAAGGATCTGTCCTGACCCAGCCGCGCTCCCATCCGCACGGGCACCCGCCACTCCTGCACGACCATCCGCACCTCCCGGTCGCGCACCACCGGCACGGCCTCTGACTGTCAGTCCAACCGCTTCGTCTCGCAGGAGTCGGCGCCGGAGCATCCGCACGCGTGATCGTCAGCGGATCCAATCCGCTCGGCGCCGGCCGTCGCACCAGAACACCCGCATTCCTCGCCGCGCCACGCTCCGGCGCCCTCCTTGGCGATGAACCAGGTCATCGCGAGCGCCGCCATGGGATCCGCCCACCACCAGCCGAGCGCGGCGTTCAGGCCGACGCCGACGAGCGTGATGACGGAAAGCCATAAGCACGCGGTCGTCTGGAACGCGTCGGCCTCGAGCGCTCGGCTTCCGAGCCGCTCCGCAGCGCGCCGCTTCGCTCGCGCGAGCCACTGCATCGCGCCCATCGAGACCACCGTCAGGACGATGCCGACGACGCTCGGCCGCGGCGCCTCGCGATTCCAGAGCGCGACGCCGGCCTCGATCCCGATGTACGCCGCGAGCAGGAAGAGGCTCGTGCCGACGAGCTTGTGGGCCCGCGCGTCGAGACCCTCCACCTCCTCCGCGTCCATCCCGCGCCGCTCGGCGAGCAGGCGCCAAACGAGCACGGCTCCGGAGGCGCTCTCGACGAAGCTGTCGATGCCGAACCCGAGAAGCGCCACGCTTCCGGCGAGGACGGCGGCGCTGACCGCGACCGCCCCCTCGACCATGTTCCAGCCGATGGTCAGGTACTCGAGGCCGAGCGCCTGCCCCACCGAAGCCGCGCGCCTCCGTTCGAGCGCATCGTTCATGGCGCACCTCCGGCGGCGACGAGCCGCTCGGACCCGACGGCGCGCGCGAGTTCCGCCTCGGCCTCCGCGAGCTCTTCGAGCGCCTCCACGTGATCCCGCCGCGCCTCGACCGCGCTGCGCCGGATGAGCAGCAGCTCGGCGAGCCGGATCTTCCCCGCCTCGTACGCCCGGGTCGCCAGCGTGACGTTCGCCTCGGCTCCTGCGAGCACCTCCCCCTCGAACGCCTGCGCGGCCTCCCTTGCCGTGGCGACCCGCGCGACCGCCAGGTCGACGTCCTCGCGGACGCGCCGCTCGGCCGCCGCGAGCTCCGCCTGCGCGCGAGCCCGACGGGCCGAGGCGACGCCCCGCCCCGCGCGGTTGCGGTTGAAGAGCGGGAGATCGAACGTCAGCGTGCCGAGGACGATGTCGGCCCCCTCCTCGCGAGAGTACCTCGCGCCGATCGCGGGTACCGGGAGCGCCTCGCGCGCCGCGACGCGCTGCTCGGCCTCGGCCGCCGCGAGGTCGCGGCGGGCGGCGGCGAGGTCGGCTCGGGACTCCAGCGCGCGCCTGCCGAGCGCGTCCACGTCGAGCGGAGCTGCGCCGGCTGGTCGGGGCAGGTCTCCGGCGAGCTCGAGGGGAGCTCCCGCGTCGCTCCCGAGGAGGGTGCGCAGCTCGGCCCGCGCGGCAGCGGCCCGCCGGGTCACCACCGCGACCGCCCGCGCCGCGCGACCGCCTTCCGCGCGCGCCGCGTTCACCTCGAGCTGCGAGATCCCCCCGAGCTCGAGACGCCGCTCGACCCCGCGCACGGCGTCGCGCGCGACGGCGAGCTCCTCCCGGGCGAGCGCGACGAGCCGATCTGCCGCGAGGACCCGTGCGAAGGCGGACCGAACCTCGGCCGCGACCGCGATGCGCTGCGAGGCGAGCCGCTTCTCGGCTGCATCCCGCTCGGCCTGTGCCACGTCGATGCGGGCCCCGCGCTGGCCGAAGACCTCGACGCGTTGCGAGAGCGACACCTCGAGGTCGGTGCTGCGCGCCGCGCCGTTCCTCCGCGGCCCCGCACCTGCCGAGAGCTCCGGGTTCGACTGGAGCAGGAGCTCCGCGCCCGAGAGCCGCGCCCGCGCTGCACCCGCGTCCGCGGCGACGGCCGCAAGCTCCGGGTTCCGCTCGAGCGCGAGCTCGACGGCCCGCTCGCTCGTGAGCGGCTCTGCCCTCGCGGCGCTCGCGGCGCACAGCCCCGCGATTGCGAGGATGACCTTGGCCTTCATGCCCGCTCCTCTCGCACCGCAGCCGCGCGGGGCAGCTGGCCGTCGCTCCCCGAACCTTCGTCGCCCTCCACCTCGCCGTCGCCACGCTCCGCGTCGCGCCTCGTCCGCAATGCCGTGAAGAGCACGGGCATGACGAGCAGCGTCAGCGCTGTGGAGGAGAGCACGCCGCCGATCACGACCGTCGCAAGAGGCCGCTGCACCTCTGCGCCCGGCCCGGTGGCGAGCGCCATCGGCACGAACCCGAGCGACGCGACCGAGGCGGTCATGAGCACCGGGCGGAGCCGCGAGATCGCCGCCTCTCGCACCGCCTCCGCGAGCGCGACCCCCCGATCCAGGAGCTGCCGGACCCGCGAGACGAGCACGAGCCCGTTCAGCACCGCCACGCCGAAGAGCGCCACGAAGCCGACCGAAGCGGAGATGGAGAACGGCAGCCCGCGCAGCGTAAGCGCCAGGATGCCTCCGACCAGCGCGAACGGGATGCCACTGAAGATGCGGAGCGTGTCGACGAGCCTCCCGCTCGAGACGTGGATGAGGAGGAACACGAGGGCCAGGGCGAGCGGCACCACCACGAGGAGGCGCGTCCGCGCGCGCTCGAGGTTCGTGAACTGTCCTCCAAAGCGCACGAAGTAGCCCTCCGGCAGCTCCACCTTCTCATCGATGGCCTTGTGCGCCGCCGCCACGAACGAGCCGAGGTCACGCCCGTGCACGTTGGTCTGGACGACCACGCGCCGCTTGCCCCACTCCCGCTGGATGGTGGTCGGTCCGGAGTGCTCCTCGATCCGGGCGAGCCGCGAGAGCGGGATCCGCTCGCCACCGGGCCCAGCCACGCGAACGGCGCCGAGCGCGTCGGGATCCCGAAACTCCTCCGCGAGGCGGACGCCCAGCACGAAGCGCCGGTCTCCCTCGCGGATCTCGCCCACGTGACGGACCCCGACCGCCTCCACAGCGTCGAGCACGCTCCGGGCCGGGATCCCGTACCGGGCGATCGCGTCGCGGTCCACCCCGATCTGCAGCACCGGCTGACCGGTGACCTGCTCGACGGTGACGTCGGCGACGCCCGGGATGGCGCGGAGCACCGTCTCGATCTCGCGCGCTTTCGCGCGGAGGAGGTCGAGGTCGTCGCCGAAGAGCTTCACGCCGACGTCGCTGCGGATGCCAGCCACCATCTCGTTCAACCGCATCTCGATCGGCTGAGTGAAGGCGAGCCGCTCGCCGGGGAGGACCTCGAGCTCCCGCCGCATCGCCTCGACCAGCTCCCCTTGGGCTCGCGCCTTCTTCCAGCGCTCTCGCGGCCGGAGCGCGACGAACACGTCGGACAGCTCGACCCCCATCGGATCCGTCGCGACCTCGGGCGTCCCCGTGCGAGTCCAGACGCGCTCCACCTCGTCCGGGAACTTCTCCAGGATCACCTTCTCGATCCGGTCGCCCATCCGGACGGACTCGTCGAGCGAAACCTCCGCGAGCCGCGCGACGTTCACGACGATGGTGCCCTCGGAGAGGCGCGGCACGAACTCGCTGCCGAGCCGGAGCGCGCCGGCCGCGACGACGACGACGAGCACGCCCGCGCCTCCGAGGACCCAGCGCGAGTGCCCGAGGACCCACGCGAGGATCGGCTCGTACCGCCGCTCGAGCCAGCGCACGAACCGCGGCTTCGGGTGAGCGCCCTTTCGCAGCGCGAGGGACGCGAGCACTGGCGCGAGCGTCATCGAGAGCAGCACGGAGCCGAGCAGCGCGAACACGACGGTGAGCGCCATGGGACGGAACAGCTTCCCCTCCACGCCCTCGAGCGTGAGGATGGGCAGGTACACGAGCGCGATGATGAGCTCGCCGAACAGGGTGGGCTTCCGCACCTCGACCGCGGCGTCCCGCACGACCTCACGGACCGTGCGCCGCCCGCGCTCCAGCCCGAGCCGGCGCTCCGCGTTCTCGACCAGGATCACGGAGCTGTCGACGACCAGGCCGAAGTCGATGGCGCCGAGCGACATGAGCGTCCCGGCGATGCCGAACCGGAGCATCCCGCTGAACGCGAAGACGAGCGACAGGGGGATCGCGCTCGCCACGATGAGCCCGGCGCGCAGGTTGCCGAGGAAGACGAAGAGCACCGCCACGACGAGGAGCGCGCCTTCGAGCAGGTTGTTTCGGACCGTCCGGAGCACGAGGTCCACGAGGTCCGTGCGCTCGTAGACGGGCTCGGCGGTGATGCCGGCGGGGAGACTCTTCTGGACCTCCACGAGCCGCGTCGCGAGCGCCTTCGTGACCTCATGGCTGTTCTCGTGAATCAGCATGAACCCGAGGCCGAGGACCGCCTCGCCCTCCCCGTCCGCGGTGACCGCGGCGCGCCGGATCTCGTGGCCGACCTCGACCCGGGCGAGGTCCCGGATCCGCACTGGCACGCCGTCGTGCGCAGCGACCACCACGCCCTCGATCGCCCGCGCGTCCGTGAGCGCGCCGACGCCGAGCACGAGGCGGCTCGTCCCGCCCCGGTCGAGCACCCCACCGCCGACGTTGGCGTTGTTCCTCTCGAGAGCCTCGTAGACGTCGCCCAGCGCGAGATCGAACTTCTGCAGGCGCCGCGGATCGACCACGACGTGCCACTGCTTCTCGTCGCCGCCCCAGGCGTTCACCTCCGCCACGCCGGGGACGCTCCGGAGCTGCGGGGCGACGATCCAGTCGTGGGCGGTGCGAAGCTCCTCGAGCGACTTGCCCTTCCCCTTCACGAGATAGTGGAAGACCTCGCCGAGACCGGTCGCGACGGGCCCGAGCGCGGGCCGCTCGATCCCCGCGGGCAGCTCGAGCCGGGAAAGCCGCTCCGAGACCTGCTGCCGCGCGAACCAGAGGTCGGTCCCGTCCTGGAACTGCAGGGTGATCTGCGAGAGGCCGAACTTGGAGATCGACCGCAGCTCCTCGACCTTCGGGAGGCCGGCGAGCACCTGCTCGACCGGGATGGTGATCTGTCGCTCGACCTCGAGGGGCGCGAGCGCGGGTGCGACGGTGTTCACCTGCACCTGCGCCGGAGTCGTGTCGGGGAACGCGTCTATGGGGAGGACGCGGAACGAGAGGACGCCGGCCACGACCACGGCGAGCCACGTCCCGACGACCGCCCACCGATGACGGAGGGACCAGTCGATGATTCGCGTGAGCACGGTCTCTCCTAGTCGTCGGCGCAGCCGGCGCCGATCGAGTCCTTGAGGATCTCGGTCTTGAGGACGAAGGCCCCTGTCGTCACGATCTCGGCGCCGGGTGCGAGACCGCCTACGATCTCCACCTCGCGACCCGTGCGCGCGCCGACCTTCACCGAGACCGGGTCATACTGACCGGGCGCGGTCCGGACGAACACCAGGTCGTGCTCCTGGGCGCGCTGGACGGCGTCGCGTGGGACGAGGAGCGCGCGGCGCGGCGGCGACACCTCGATCGTGCCGCGGACGAAAGAGCCCGCCCGGAGGGAGCGGTCCTTGTTCGGCAGATCGACGCGGACCCGCACGGTCCGCGTGCGCGGATCGACGGAGGCCCCGACGCGCGTCACGCGCGCTTCACGGACCTCGCCCGATCCGTCCACCCGCAGGGTCACCTTCTGACCAACTCGCACCGCCCCCGCGTGCTCCTCGGGGACCTCCAGCACCGCCCACAGGGTCCGCACGTCGGCGACCTCGACCAGGCTGTCCTCCGCCGACACGGACCGGCCCGTGACGGCAGTCCGGGCCACGACCGTGCCGTCGAACGGCGCGACCAGCGCGTACCGCCCGCCGCCCCCGGCATCGCCCGCCCCGGCGGCCCGGAGCTCGGCTCGCGCGGCGTCGCGCTCGCCCTCCGCGGTCGCGAGCTCGGTTCGCGCCTGCTCGACGTCGCGCCGCGAGCTGATGCCGCCGCTCACGAGCGACTCCTCGCGCTCGAGCGACGCCCGCGCCGCCTGGACGCGCGCCTGTGCCGCGGCGAGCCGCGACTGCGCGCCACCCACCGCGCCGGACGCGAGCACGACGAGCGTCTGCCCCCGCCGGACGTCCTCGCCGATGTCGACCTTCACCACGACGACGGTCGCCTCGCCTCGCGCCGATAGTCTCGCGAGCTTGTTCTGGTCGAACTCGAGCTGCCCGACCGCGTCGAGGGTCGCCGCGAACGGTCGCGCGGCGACGCGCATCGTCTCGATGCCTGCCTCACGCTCCGTCGCCGCGGAGGCGAGTCGGATCTTCGTCCCCGGCTCGGGGAACGTGGGCAGCGCATGCCCGGCCGCCTTCACCTTCTCCGGATGGCAATAGGGGCAGACCGACTCGGGGTAGCCGTGCTCGCGGCAGTAGTCGCCCGCCTGGATGAACTTCGCGATGAGCTGCGGCCGGCACTTCGTGCACATCGCCTCCGGCACCGCGTGCTCCTTGCACCAGGGCTCCCCTTGCGCCGCGGGCTTCGCTGCCGCGAACGTGAGCCCCGGGTTGCACTTCGTGCACTGGGACTCCGGGACGCCGTGTTCCTTGCACCAGTCGCCCATCTCCTTGAACGCAGGGATGAGGTCGGGGTTGCAGCGCGTGCAGAGCTCTGTGGGCACGCCGTGCTCGCAGAGCTTCGGCGCGTCGGCGCTCGCCGCCACCTTCTCCGCGGGATGCGCCTCGTGCTCGTGACGTTGATCTTGCGCGGCCGCCGGCTCGGCGGGCTTCGTGGGAGCGCCGCGCGAGCAACCCGCCGCCGCAATCGCCGAGGCGAGCGCGACGGCGAAGGGGCTCCGGCTCACTTCACGCCCTCCTTCGCGAGCTTCGGGTTGCACTTCGCGCACTGGCTCTCCGGCACGCCGTGCTCGTCGCACCAATCGCCCTTCGCCTTGAAGACGGGGATGAGCTTCGGGTTGCACCGCGTGCAGATCGCCCTCTTCACGCCGTGCTCGCACTTCTCGGCCTTGGCGACCGTACCTGCTGCCGCCGCCGGGTCTCCGGCGTGGCTCGGGGAGGCCAGGGTTGAGGTGATGGCCACGACGATCGCAACGATCAATGAACGCATCGACTCTCGCTCCTGCCGCGCGCATGGCGCTGGCGCACGGTGGCGCTCGCGCGCGACCGCGTCATTCGGTGGTGAGAAGGGCGGAACACCCGCGCGTGCGGGCACACTGCTCCCAGGATGGGAGCGCGTCAGGCTCTCGGCGGCTGGAAGACGCCGGTTACGACCAGCGGAAGCTCCGGAGAAGACTCGGCCACTGCGACCGCCCGAGCCGTCACCGGCCGCGGCCTGAGGGAGGGCGCGAGGACGGCTCCGAGCGACGCGAGAGCCTTGGCGCACGACCCGCTGTCGCAGTTCGGAGGACAGCGCTTGCCGTCAAAGCCGTCGCAGGACTCGGTGCAGCAGTCGTCGTCCATCGCGGCTGCGACGACGTGGGGGATGCCCGAGGTCAGCGCGGTGACCACGAAGACGACGATGAGCCGGAGCGAGCGCAGGGTCACTTCCGCCCCCCCGCGTCCCCGTCGAGCGCGGTGTCCAGTGCGTCCCGGACCCACGCGTCCGCCAGGCTGTAGTAGGCGAGCTTCCCGTCCATCCGGAACTTCACGAGGCCGAGCCGCCGAAGGAGCTGCAGCTGCTGCGACGTCGCCGGCATCGATCGTCCGGCCACCTTCGAGAGGTCGCAGACGCAGAGCTCTGCGCGGCAGAGCGCGTGGAGGATGCGGACGCGGGTTGGATCGGACAGGGCCGAGAACCGATCAGCGACGCGCACGATCGCATCGTCTCCTGGCGCCGCGGCCCGCACCGCCGCGACCCTGCGCTCGTCGACGCAGACGACCTCGCACTCGCCCTTCGTCCGCGAGCGAATGCGCCGGATGCGGTTGCGGACTGGGTTCGTTTCCACGGTTGCGAAAGTATGGAACGTCAGGGCTCGTGTCAAGGGATCCGACGTGCAGCGGGTGTGTCGCTCCGTGTCGGCACGGCGCGTTTCGACCGCGGGCTCCTTCCGCTCCGGCCACATTCTCGGTCTCGTCCCCATCGCGTGCATCGCGATGTGGCTCAGTTAGGGACACCCCCGAGCGGGAACGGGCCCGCGAGGATGGGGAACCGGAGAAGGTACCGAACAAGGCGTGGGCATGACCGGTTGGATGGAGCGGCGCCTGACCGCGCCGGGAGACGACGAGGAGACCCGGCACCGCAAGGTCCAGCTCGTGGTCGCCTTCATCCTGGTGATGCCGGCCGGGCTGCTCTGGGGCGGGACGTACTGGGCGTACGGTCAACGCGCCGCCGCCGCGATCCCGGTCCTGTACACGATCGCGACCCTGCTCGACCTCCTCGTCCTCCTCCGCTGGCGCAACTATGAGCGGTTCCGGTGGACCCAGCAGGCGCTGCAACTCGTGCTTCCCGTCGCGCTCCAGCTCGCGCTCGGGGGGATCGTCGGATCGAGCGTCGCCATCATCTGGTCGTTCCTCCCGGTGGTGGCGGCGCTTCTGTTCGGTGGCGTCCGGGAGTCCGTCGGGTGGTTCGCGGCGTTCGTGATCGCGGTGGCGGCGGCCACCTTGCTGCAGCCCCGGCTGGCCATCGACAACCCTCTGCCGGATGGGCTCGTCCTCGCCTTCTTCGTGCTCAACATCGTCGCCGTCTCCTCGACGACTTACGTCGTGCTGCGCTCCTTCGTGACGGACCGGCGCAGGCTCCGGCAGCTCGAGGTCGCCTACCTGAACCGGGAGCTGATGCTTCGCCAGTCCGAGAAGCTGGCGACCCTGGGCACGCTCGCCGCTGGAATCGCCCATGAGCTCAACAACCCCGCAGCCGCGACTCAGCGCGCCGCCGAGCAGCTCCGCGAGGTCTCGAGTCGCCTCGAGGAGGCCAGCCTGCGCCTGCGCACGCTCCATCTGACGCCCGCCGCGCAAGAGGCCCTCCGGTCGCTTCAGGAGCAGGCCCGGGAGCGCGCCCGGGCGCCGAGCGATCTGGACGCGCTGGGGCGCGCGGACCGCGAGCTCGAGGTGGAGAGGTGGCTCGAAGAGCAAGGCCTGCGGGATCCCTGGCTCCTCGCGCCCTCGCTGGCCGCCCAGGGGCTCGATCCCGCCGCGCTCTCTCGGCTCGCCGCCGTTCTGCGGGGCGAGGCGCTCTCCGCCGCGCTCGAGTGGGTGGCCAGGCTGTTCGCCGCTCACACCTTGTTGTACGAGATCGGCCAGGGCTCGGCGCGGATCTCCGAGCTGGTCGGCGCCTTGAGAAGCTATTCGTACCTCGGGCAGGCGCCGGCGCAGACCGTGGACCTGCGCGAGGGCCTCGACAACACGCTCGTGATCATGCGCGGCAAGCTGAAGGAGGGCATCAGCGTTCACCGCGATTACGGGCCGGACGTTCCGAAGGTGCCGGCCTACGGCAGCGAGCTGAACCAGGTCTGGACCAACCTGCTCGACAACGCCGCCGACGCGATGGACGGCAAGGGCGAGATCAACATCCGGACCCGGCGCGAGGACGGCTGGGCTGTCGTGGAGATCGAGGACAACGGGCCGGGCATCCCCGAGGAGATCGCGCCCAAGATCTTCGACCCGTTCTTCACGACCAAGCCGCCGGGAAAGGGGACCGGCCTGGGCCTCTCCACCAGCTTCTCAATCGTGACCCAGAGGCACAAGGGAGAGATCCGCGTGGCGTCGCGACCCGGCTCCACCCGCTTCACGGTGAAGCTGCCGATCGAGACGCCGTCCGCGCCGCAGTCCGGAGAAACCTGACCATGGCCAAGCCGGTGATCTTCTCCGTGGATGACGACCCCGAGGTGCTCGGGGCCATCGAGCGCGATCTGCGCCATCGTTACGGGAACGACTATCGCATCCTGAAGGCCAGGTCCGGCCGGGAGGCGCTCGAGGCCGTCCGGCAGCTGAAGCAGCGCGGGACTCCGGTCGCGCTCTTCCTCGTCGACGAGCGGATGCCCGGGATGTCGGGTACGGAGCTCCTGCGCGAGGTCATCAAGCTCTACCCGGATTCGCGGCGAGTCCTCCTCACGGCCTACTCCGACACGCAGGCCGCGATCTCCGGCATCAACGACGTGGGGCTGGATTACTACCTGCTGAAGCCCTGGACGCCTCCCGGGGAGCGGCTCTACCCGGTGCTGGACGACCTGCTGTCCGATTGGACCGCGCACGTTCGTCTTCCCTACGAGGGCATTCGGGTCGCCGGGGACCGGTCGTCGCCGCGGAGCTACGCGCTCAAGGACTTCCTGTCGAGCAACCAGATCCCCTATCAGTGGATCGACGTCGAGCGGGATCCGTCGATCCGGGAGCTGATCGGCTCCTTCGGCGACGGGAGCGCGCTGCCCGTCGTCCTCTTTCCCGACGGCAGCCACCTCGCCGCGCCCACCAACCGCGAGCTGGCCGAGAAGATCGGGTTGCAAACCCGGGCGCGCCTGCCCTTCTACGACCTCGCGATCATCGGCGCGGGTCCGGCGGGCCTGGCCGCGGCGCTCTACGGATCCTCGGAGGGGCTACGCACGATCCTCCTCGAGCAGAACGCTCCGGGTGGCCAGGCGGGCACGAGCTCGCTCATCGAGAACTACCTGGGATTCCCGGCGGGCGTATCCGGAGAGGACCTCGCGCGCCGCGCCGCGACCCAGGCGCGCCGGTTCGGCGCCGAGATGCTCATCGAGGAGGTGGCGAGCCTGCGGCGCGAGGATCCGTACCGGTTCCTCCGGCTCGCCGACGGCTCGGAGCTCTCCTGCAAGGCCGTCGTGCTGACCACCGGCGTGGCCTGGCGGAAGCTGGACGTTCCCGGCATCGAGTCCCTCCTCGGCGTCGGGGTGTACTACGGGGCCGCGAAGACGGAGGCGGCGACCTACCGCGGCCAGGACGTGTGCGTCGTCGGCGCGGGCAACTCGGCGGGACAGGGCGCCCTGTTCTTCTCGCGGACCGCGCGCCGCGTCACCTTGCTCGTGCGCAGCGAGTCGCTCGGGAAGTCCATGTCGCGGTACCTGATCGACCGGATCGCGGCGACGCCCAACATCGAGGTCCTGCTGCACGTCGACGTCAAGGCGGTTCGTGGCAACGGGCACCTCGCGCAGGTCGTGATCCGCGACGTCGACAGCGTGGCGGAGCGCGCGCTCGACGAGGCGGCGATGTTCATCTTCATCGGTGCCCGGCCCCGCACCGAGATGGTCTCGGGATGGGTTGATCTCGACGACAAGGGTTTCGTGTTGACGGGCCCCGACCTGGCCCGCGCGGACCAAGGGCGCGGCGGCTGGACACTCGATCGAAGTCCGTTCCTGTTCGAGACGAGCGTTCCCGGGGCCTTCGCCGCCGGAGACGTGCGCGCCGGCTCGAGCAAGCGCGTGGCCGCCGCCGTCGGCGAGGGATCCGGGTGCGTCCTCATGGTGCATCGGTATCTCGAGATGGTCTGACGGGATTCCCCATCCCGCGCGAGCCGCGTGGAGGGCCGGAGGCTCGAATGACATCATTTCCCCCGGTGCTCTACCGCGCGGCCCGCCACGAGCGCATGGTCTCGACCGCCGGCAACTCCCCGGCA
>Ga0137368_10005813_pt1 | contig 12985 bp, 8 predicted proteins | sample SagtaG_13_FD_104917 | JGI IMG/M metagenome (GOLD analysis project Ga0137368, IMG submission 104917) | Vadose zone soil microbial communities from Sagehorn Ranch, Mendocino, California, USA - Sage1_L_100_16 metaG | ecosystem: Environmental > Terrestrial > Soil > Vadose zone | place: USA...
AGGCAGTTACATTGTTCCCGCCCATCCTCGTCGGGTGATTCCCCGGCTGCCGGCGTGCCTGTCGCGGGGTGCGCTCGAAGTGCGCTTCTCGGTCGCTGCCGACGGACGTCCGACCCGGGTCGAGATCGACCCGCCACCGAAGGACGACGGGTGCCGGCGGGAGTTCGTGAACCTGATGATGGAGACGCAATTCTACCCGGCCACGAAGGACGGCCAGCCGGTGGCGAGCGTCTACTCCATCCGATACTCACGCGGTAACTAGGTCCGTTACTGGCCCGCCGGCGGAGGCGGGCTCCAAGGAGCCGAAACTCACTATGCTGATCCCCCTCGTGCTGGGGCTGAGTGTGTGCGCCCTGGCGGTCGCCGTCGGTCTGGCGCGCTGGGTGCTGCGGCAGGACAACGGCACCCCGGAGATGCGGAAGGTGTCGGATGCGATTCAGGAGGGTGCGGGTGCCTTCGTCCGGCGGCAGTACAGGACCATCTTCGGCATGAGCATCGTCCTCGCCGCGCTCATCTTCGTGCTGTACGCGTTCTTCCGGACGCCGCACCCCGGCGAGCCGTCCGCGGCCACGATGGCCTTCTGGACCACGCTGTCGTTCGCGTTCGGCGCGGTCTGCTCGGGGGTCGCGGGGCTGATCGGCATGTTCGTCGCGGTGCGCGCGAACATCCGCACCGCGAGCGCCGCGCGCTCCAGCCTGAACCGGGCGCTCCAGATCGCGCTGCGGGGCGGGGCGGTGAGCGGCCTGTTCGTGGTGGCCATGAGTCTGCTGGGCGTGGGGGGGCTGTACACGATCGTCCACGCATTCGACGTCGTGCCGCCGGAGCGGATCCCGCTCCTCATCGTCGGCTACGGCTTCGGCGCGTCGTTCGTGGCGCTGTTCGCGCAGTTGGGCGGCGGGATCTACACGAAGGCCGCGGACGTGGGCGCGGACCTCGTGGGCAAGGTGGAGGCCGGAATCCCCGAGGACGATCCGCGCAACCCGGCCGTGATCGCGGACCTGGTGGGCGACAACGTGGGCGACTGCGCCGGCCGCGGCGCCGACCTGTTCGAGTCCACGGCCGCCGAGAACATCGGCGCGATGATCCTCGGCGCGGGGCTCGCCGCGGCCAACCCGACGGCGTTCGGCGGCCTGGCCGCGCTCGCCGTGATCCTCTTCCCGCTCGTCGTCCGGGCCTTCGGGCTCGTGGCTTCGATCATCGGCATCCTGGTCGTCAAATCCCGCGAGGACGAGGACCCGATGCATGCCCTCAACCGCGGGTACATGATCGCCGCGGTGCTCGCCGCCGTCGGCTTCATCGGCGGGACGTACTGGCTGCTGAATCCCGCGAGCGCGCCCGACGCGTGGTGGCACTTCGCGCTGAGCGGCGTCATCGGCATCGCCACCTCCATCGCGTTCGTCTACATCACGCAGTACTACACCGAATACCGCTACCGCCCGGTGAAATCGATCGCCGCCGCGTCCGTCACCGGCCCGGCGACGAACATCATCGCGGGGTTCGCGGTGGCGCTCGAGTGCACGGCGCTCCCGACCTTCGCCATCGGGGCCGCGATCATCTCGTCGTACCGGCTCGGCGCGTCGAGCGGCCTCGAGCACGCGGGCCTGTTCGGCACCGCGGTCGCGACCATGGGCATGCTCGGCACCGCCGCCTACATCCTGGCCATGGACACCTTCGGGCCCATCACCGACAACGCGGGCGGCGTCATCGAGATGTCCCACCAGCCCGAGGACATCCGCCGGCGCACCGACCGGCTCGACGCGGTCGGGAACACGACCAAGGCGCTCACCAAGGGCTACGCGATCGGCTCCGCCGCGCTCGCCGCGTTCCTGCTGTTCTCCGCCTACCTGGACGAGGTGGCCGCCCTCGGCTCGCCCCTGGAGTCGATCAACCTGGCCAAGCCCGAGGTGTTCGTGGGCGGACTGCTCGGCGCCATGCTGGTCTTCTGGTTCTCGGCGCTCGCGATCGGCGCGGTGACGCGGGCCGCCGTGAGCGTGATCAAGGAAGTGCGCCGCCAGTTCCAGGCCGACCCGGGGATCCTCAAGGGTACGTCCAAGCCCGATTACGGCAGGGCGGTGGACATCGTGACCGTCGGGGCGTTGAAAGAGATGGTCGCGCCCGGGCTGCTGGCGGTCGGGATGCCGATCGCGGTCGGGCTCGTCTTCAAGGCGTTTGGCGTGGGCGCCGAGTCCGTGGCCGCGTTTCTGATGGTCGGGACGATCGGCGGGATTCTCGTCGCCACCATGCTGAACAACGGCGGCGGGGCGTGGGACAACGCCAAGAAGTTCATCGAGACCGGGGAATACGGCGGCAAGGGGAGCCCGGCCCACAAGGCCGGCGTCGTGGGCGATACGGTCGGAGACCCCTTCAAGGACACGGCGGGGCCGTCCCTGCACGTGCTGATCAAGCTGCTGAGCACGGTCACCCTGGTGCTGGCGCCGCTCTTTGTCTGAGCAGCTGTTCGCCCGCAAGCCGATCTCCCAGCTGCACGTCGAGGGCGAAAGCCCGTACGCGCTGAAACGGGCGTTGGGCGGCGGGGATCTGATCATGCTCGCCATCGGCGCCGTGATCGGGGCGGGCATCTTCGGCGCCATCGGAACCGCCGCCGCCGGCCAGTACGACGCGGCAGGCCACATGATCCGGAGCGGGGCGGGACCGGCGCTGGTGTTGTCGTTCCTGCTGCTCGGCGTCGCCTGCGCCCTGGCAGGCCTGTGCTATGCCGAGCTCGCGGCCATGATCCCCCAGGCGGGGAGCGCCTACGCCTACGCGTACGCGACCCTGGGCGAGCTGGTCGCGTGGATCATCGGCTGGGACCTGATCCTCGAGTACGCCGTGGGGAACGTGGCGGTGGCGATCTCGTGGGGCGACTATTTCACGTCGCTGTTGCGGAGCTTCGACGTCCAGCTCCCGGTGTGGCTCACCACGGGCTACCGCACCGCGCTGCTGTCACCCGACGCCAAGCTGCACGGCCTGCTGCAAACCGCCCCCCACGTCGCCGGCATCCCCGTTCTCCTCAATCTCCCGGCGTTCGCGATCGTCATGCTGATCACCTGGCTGCTCCTGCTCGGCGTCCGCGAGAGCGCCACGGCGAACAACATCATGGTGACGATCAAGCTGCTCGTGATCGGGCTGTTCATCGCGGCGGGGCTCACCCACATCGATCCGGCGAATTACCACCCGTTCGCCCCGCACGGCTTCCGGGGCATCCATCAGGGGGCCGCGATCGTCTTCTTCGCCTACATCGGGTTCGACGCGATCTCGACGGCCGCCGAGGAGACGAAGAATCCGCAGCGCAACCTGCCGATCGGCATTCTCGGCGGCCTCGCGATCTGCACCGTCATCTACGTGATCGTGGGCGCGGTGCTCACCGGGATGGTGCCCTCCAGCGAGCTCGGCGTGGCCGATCCGCTCGCGAAGGCGCTCACCAGCGCGGGGTTCACGACGGTCGGCTGGATCGTGGCGCTCGGCGCGATCATCTCGATGTCGGCGGTGCTGCTGGTGTTTCAGTACGGGCAGCCGCGCATCTTCTTCGCCATGGGGCGGGACGGGCTGCTCCCGGCGTGGGCGGCGAAGATCCATCCGAAGCATCGCGTGCCGCACGTCACCACCGTCATCACGGGCCTGTTCGTCGGGCTCTGGGCGCTGATCGGCGACGCGGGCGAGACGTACGACCTCACGAACATCGGGACGCTGTTCGCGTTTGCGCTGGTCGCGATCGGGGTGCTCGTGCTGCGGTACAAGGATCGCGACCGGCCGCGCCCGTTCCGCGTCCCGTTCGTCTGGCCGGTCTCGGTCACGGCTGCGGTCCTCTGCGTGTTCGTGATGGCCGGCCTGCCCCGCCAGGCATGGGAGCGCTTCGGCATCTGGCTCGCCATCGGGCTGTCGCTGTACGTGCTGTACGGGTACCGCCACAGCGGCCTGCACCGGCGCGCCGGGGCCGTGGCCGGGGCGTGAAGCTCCACACCAAGATCGTCGTCGGGCTGGCGCTCGGGGCCGTGTGCGGCACCGCGGCGAACGCCTTCGCCCCGGGCGCCGCGTGGGTGAAATGGATCGCCGACAACGTGGCGGGACCGGTCGGCCAGATCTTCCTCCGTATGCTCCTGATGACGGTGGTGCCGCTCGTGTTCGCATCGCTCACCTTGGGCGTCGCGGGGTTGGGAGACGTGCGCCGGGTGGGGAGGGTGGGGGCGCGGACCATCGCCTATTTCCTCGTCTCGACGGCCATCTCCGCCACGATCGGCATCATCCTCGTGAACCTGGTCCGTCCCGGGGCCGGCCTCGATCCCGCGATCCGGGAGCAGCTGATGGCGACCTACCGGTCCCAGGCCGCCGGGCTCCAGGCCGGGGGCACGGTCGGGTTCGGCGTCGAGACGTTCGTGAACATCGTGCCGCGCAACCCGATCCAGGCGGCGGCCTCGCTCGACATGCTGGGGATCATCTTCTTCGCGCTCGTGTTCGGTGCGGCGCTCACCCTGCTCCCGGCCGAGCGGGCGAAGCCGATGCTGAGCGTGCTCGACGCGCTGGGCGAGGCGGTCGTGAAGATCATCGACATCGCGATGCGAGTCGCTCCCTACGGCGTGTTCGGCCTCATCTTCGTCGTGACGTCGCGATTCGGCTACGGCCTGCTCAAGCAGCTCGGGATCTATGTGGCGGTCGTGCTCGCCGGCCTGCTGCTGCACGGGCTCGTGTCCATCTCGGTGCTGGTGCGGGTGCTGGGCGGGCTCTCGCCGCGCGTGTTCTTCAGCCGAATCCGCGCCAGCATCGTGACCGCCTTCTCGACGAGCTCGAGCAACGCGACCCTTCCCACGAACATCGCCGTCGCCGAGCAGGAGCTGAAGATCTCTCCCAAAATCGCGGGCTTCGTGCTGCCGATCGGCTCGACGATGTGCATGAACGGCACCGCCCTGTTCGAAGGCGTGACCGTGCTCTTCCTGGCGCAGGTCTATGGCCTGTCGCTGAGCCTGTCCACGCAGGTGATCGTGATCGTGTTGAGCGTGATCACCGCCGTCGGCGCGGCGGGAGTCCCCGGCGGCTCGCTGCCGCTCCTCATGGGCGTGCTCGGTATCGTCGGCATCGACCCCGGGGCGATCGCGATCATCATCGGCGTGGACCGGATTCTCGACATGTCGCGCACCACGATCAACGTCGTCGGGGACCTGAGCGCCGCCGTCTACGTGGCGCGGACTGAGAGCGAGTGGGATCCGAAGACGGTGAGCGGTAAGCGGTGAGCGGGAGGTTGGATACGCCGACCGCTCACCGCTCACGGTTATCGGTCACTGCTCACCGCTAGTTTCAGCGCCCCGACGGGCGTATCGATCGTGTTCGGCACCACGCGGGCGCGCCGCGTCTCCGCGACGAGCCGCTTCCGGAACGCGGCGGCGAGCGGCGAGTCCGGGTGGAGCAGGCCTCCAGCGGAGGCGACGGGGATCGGGCCCGAGTCCGGGAAGTGCCGCTCGAGCATCAGCACCAGGGCCACGAGCTCACCCGCCGCGTCCTCCACCGCGCGCTGCGCCACCGCTTCGCCTTCGCGTGCGGCGTTGAGCACGTGCCGCGCGAGGGCCGCCACCTGCGCCGGGGTCGCGGTGACGGTCCAGCGCACGAGGTCGTCGAACGTCTGCAGGCCGAGCGCGGCGAGGAGCCGGGCCAGGAGCGTGGAGCTTTCCGCCCGCCCGTCCTGGGCGCGCGCGGCCGCGTCAAGCGCCCGGCGTCCGAGCCAGTAGCCGCCGCCTTCGTCGCCCAGCTGCCAGCCGTAGCCGCCCGCGCGGTGGACATGCCCCACGGCGTCGCGGGCGTACGCGATCGAGCCCGTGCCCGCGCTGACGATGATCCCCGGGCCGGTTTCGAACGCCATCGCGAGCGCCACCTCCCCGTCCGACATGACCCGCACCCGCCGCGCGAGGCCCGCCTGCTCGAGGGCCGCTTCGAGCTCCGCGCCCTCTTGCGCGCGACCCACGCCGGCCGCCCCGACCACCGCCCGCTCCGCGGGAAGCTCGATGCCCGCCTGCGCCGCCGCCCGGCGCGCCGTCTCGACCAGCACCGCCGCCGATGCCGCGCCGCCGCCCGGCTTCATCGCGGCGGCGGGCCCCTCTGCACGACCGAGGACCACGAGGTCTCCCGTGCCGATGACGACTGTCGAGTGCGAGCCGCCGGCGTCGCCCCCGAGAAAGAGGGCGGACAGGCGGTCGGGCGGACCGGCGGACGGGGAAGGCATACCGCCTAGGCCTTGCGTCCGTCCGTCCGCCCGTCCGCCCGTCCGACAATCGACGAGAGCATCCCCACCGCCACCGTCACGGCCGTCCCCAGCGGCACGTACCACGGCCAGGCAAGGCCCGGCAACCACCGCAGTGGGAAGTGCGGCACGACCGCGCCGAGCACGATGGGCATCATGCAGAGCGCGCTCACGACGATGGCGATCATCACGTCGATCTGCCGCGCGCGCGGCCAGAGCCCCCCGAGCACGTAGGTTCCCAGCAGACTCCCGTAGGTTACGGACGCGATGCTGAGTGCCAGCTGCACGACGGGTGTATTCTGGTTTCGGAACGCCATCGCCCCCGCGACCAGCACCGCCGTCCACACCAGCGTGAACCAGCGGCCGATCCGCAGGAGATGCGCCGGGTCCTGCCGGCCGGTGAGCGGAGCGTAGAAGTCGAGTGTGGACGCGGAGGCCAGCGAATTGACGGCCGACGCGTGACTGCTCATCGCCGCGGCGAGAATCCCCGCGACAACCAGGCCGGCGAGCCCGCCGGGAAGTTGTGTGATGACGAACGTCGGATAGATCGCGTCGCTGCGCATCCCGGCGCGGTCGGCCCCCGCCAGCCACAGGCTCGTGCCCACGAGGAGGAAGAGCGCGAACTGCACGATGATGAACATCCCCGAGCCGATGAGGGCCCGCTGGGCGTCTCGCAGGCCCCGCGCCGCGAGCAAGCGCTGAACGATCAGGTGATCCGTCCCATGCGAGGCGCCGGTAAGCAGCGCGCCGCCGACGAGGCCGCCCCAGAACGTGTACAGCACGGTGAACGACGCCCGAAAGTCGAGCGTCGCCAGCTTCCCTTGGTCCCAGGCACGCGCGAAGGCGCCCGGGCCTCCGGCGAGCTGGGTGGCGACGATGAGCGTCGCGACGCCGCCGAGCAGATACACGCCCAGCTGGATCACGTCCACCCACACCACGGCGCGCAGGCCGCCGACCCACGTGTAGATCAGCGTCACGATGCCGATGGCGAGGATCCCGGCGGCCAGGTTCCAGCGGGTGATGATGGCGAGCGGGATGGCCGTTGCGAAGACGCGGACGCAGTCCGCCAGCGCGCGCGTGAGGAGGAAGACTCCGGACGCCGTGCGTCGGGCCGTCCGGCCGAAGCGCCGCTCGAGGCGCTGGTACGCCGTGTCCTGCGTCCCCTCGAAGTAGCCGGGCAGGAGCAGCGCCGCGACGCCGATCCGACCGACCAGGTAGCCGAACGCCACCTGCAGAAACGTGAGATCGCCCCGCGCCGCCAGACCGGGGACCGAGATGACCGTGACCGCCGACGTCTCCGTCGCGACGATCGAGAACATCAGCGCCCACCACGGCAGGCCGCGATGGCCGAGGAAGTAATCGCTCGCGTCGCGCTGGCGTCCGGCGAGGAGCAGCCCGGCGGCGATCACCGCCGCGAAGTACAGGAAAATGACGGCTACGTCGAGCGGGCGCAGAACCGGGGATCCGGGCGATGGGGACGGGAAGCAAAAAGCCCGCGCCGCGCGCGGGCTGGGAACGCCGACTCGAGGGTCGCCAACGGGCTCAGACGGTGAACGACGACCCGCAGCCGCAGCCGCCCGTCGCGTTCGGGTTCTCGAACGCGAAGCCGGACTCCTGGAAGTTGCTCTTGAAGTCCAAGGTCACGCCGTTCAGGTACTGCGCGCTGAAGCCGTCGACGAAGCAGCGCACACCGGCGCTCTCGATCACCAGGTCGTCTTCGGCCGGCTTCTCCTCGATGTTCAGGCTGTAGCGGAACCCCGAGCAGCCGCCCGGCAGCACCCCGATGCGCAGGCCGGCGGTCTCCGGCACCACCTGCTCCTCCGCCATGAATTTCCGCACCTCGGCGGCCGCCTTCTCGGTCAGCGTCAGCGTGATGGGGGTCTGTGTCGTGGCCATGATGTATCCTCCAATGAGAGAGCAAGTTAGCCACGCCGGGCGGAGCTGTCAACCACCCGCTTGCATCCCGGCACGTCGTTCCCACAATTGGGGGCCTCCACCACGGAATCGCACCCCTATGCGCCTCGACTTCCTCGACTGGTCGATCATCGTCCTGTACTTCGCCTTTAACGTGGCGATCGGTCTCTACTACAAGCGGCGCGCCGGTCGCGACACGGCCGAGTTCTTCCTGTCGGGGCGCAACGTGCCGTGGTGGCTCGCCGGCACGTCCATGGTCGCGACGACGTTCGCGGCCGACACGCCGCTTGCCGTGACGGGCATGGTCGCGCGGAACGGCGTGGCCGGGAACTGGTTGTGGTGGAACTTCGTGGCGAGCGGCATGCTCACCGTGTTCTTCTACGCCCGGCTGTGGCGCCGCTGCGGCGTGATGACGGACGTCGAGTTCGCGGAGATCCGCTACGCCGGACGGCCCGCGGCGTTCCTGCGGGGCTTCCGCGCCCTGTATCTCGGCATTCCGATCAACTGCATCATCCTCGGCTGGGTCAACCTCGCGATGGTGAAGATCCTCCAGCTCCTCTTCAACGTCGGCAAGGTCGAGGCGCTGATCATGGTGCTGGGAATGATCGCTCTCACGTCGATGATCTCGACGCTCTCGGGGCTGTGGGGCGTGCTGGTCACCGACCTGTTCCAGTTCGTGATCAAGATGGGGATGGTGATCGTGCTGGCGGTCGTCGCGGTGCAGGCGGTGGGCGGCATGGACGCCATGAAGATGAAGCTCGCCGCCATCGATCAACTGCGCGGGGCGACCAGCGGTGGCCGGGGATCGGTCCTGAGCTTTGTGCCGGACATCGGCTCGGCCTGGATGCCGATGATCACGTTCCTCGTCTACGTCTCGCTGCAATGGTGGTCTACCTGGTACCCCGGCGCGGAGCCGGGTGGGGGCGGGTACGTGGCGCAACGGATGTTCAGCGCCAAGGACGAGAAGCATTCCTTGCTCGCGACGCTGTGGTTCAACATCGCGCATTACGCCATCCGCCCGTGGCCGTGGATCCTGGTCGCGCTCGCCTCGCTCATCCTCTTTCCCGGCCTCGCCGACCCGGAAACCGGGTACATCCGCGTCATGATCGACTACCTGCCGTCGTCGCTGCGCGGCTTGATGGTGGCCGCGTTCGCCGCTGCCTACATGTCCACCATCGCCACGCAGCTCAATTGGGGCGCGAGCTACCTGGTGAACGACTTCTATCGCCGGTTCGTGAAGCGCGACGCCGACGAGCGGCACTACGTCGCCGCGTCCCAAGCCGCGACGGTCCTCCTGACCGTGATCTCCGCCGTGGTGACGCTGTTCATGGACTCAATCGGGGGAGCATGGAAGCTGTTGATCGTCACCGGCGCCGGCACGGGGACGGTGCTGCTGCTGCGGTGGTATTGGTGGCGGATCAATGCCTGGAGCGAGGTCTCGGCGATGGTCTCGGCGTTCGTGGTCTCGGTGTTGCTCCAGACCGTCGTAGGGCTCGACGGCGACCGGCCGATCGACTTCGCCTGGATCATGGTCGTCACCGTCGCGATCACCACCGTCGTGTGGCTCGCCGTCACGTTCCTCACTCGCCCGGAGCCCGAAGCGACGCTGGTGGCGTTCTACCGCCGCACGCGGCCGGCGCGGGGTGGGTGGGGGCCCATCGCCGCACGGGCGCCCGACGTGCACGCGTCGGCTGACGGGCTCTCCAATTTGATCGATTGGATCGCGGGGTGCGTGCTCATCTACGGCGTCCTGTTCGGGGTGGGCAAGCTGCTGCTCCAAGAGACCATTCCCGGGGTCGCGTTACTCGGCTTGGCGTTGCTCGCGGGCGGTGTCATCTACCGCGATCTGACACGGCGCGGCTGGGGCGTGGTCGTGGAGTGATGGCAGGGCGGGCGCGCTCAGAGCTCGGGATGCGTGAGGGCGTCCGCCACGAGGTCGGCGACGCGCGGCCGGACCCTGAGGATCGCCGTGTTGGTGCGCGTGGGATGCACGCGGTTCGTGAGCAGGATGACGAACAGGTCTTTCTCCGGGTCGATCCAGATCGAGGTGCCGGTGAACCCGGTGTGGCCGACGGCGCGCTCCGAGAGCCTGGTGCCCGCGCTCGACGTCGAATCGGGAGGCTGGGGCGGCGTGTCCCAGCCGAGCGCGCGCGACGAGCCCGGCACGACGTTCTGGCGGCGGGTGAACTCCTCGACGGTCTCCGAGCGGATCAGCTGCAGCGTGTCCCACGAGCCGCGGTTCAACAGCATCGCCGCGAAGCGTGCCAGGTCGGGCGCGTTGGAGAACAGCCCCGCGTGACCCGAGACTCCGCCCAGACGGCCTGCGTTCTCGTCGTGCACCTCGCCGCGCAGCATCCGGTGGCGGAACACGGTGTCGTTCTCGGTGGGCGCGATCCGGTCCTGCCAGCCGGCGGGGGGCAGGTAGCGCGTCGCGGGCATCCCGAGCGGCCCGAACACCCGTTGCGCGACGTACTGATCGAGCCGCTCGCCCGTGATCCGCTCGACCACTTCGGTGAGCACGATGGCCCCCAGGTCGGAGTACACGTACGCGCGCCCCGGGGTGGTCGTGAGCGGCGTCGTGTTCACGACCCAGAACGCCGTGGCGCGCGAGTCGGCTTCCCGGTACAGCGGGCGCCACGCGGGGAGCCCGGACGAGTGGGTGAGGAGGTGGCGGATCGTCACTCGGTCCTTCATGGCCCCGCGGAACTCGGGGAGATAGCGCTCGACCGGCGAATCGAGCGCGAGGGCGCCCTCGTCCACGAGCAGCATGCACGCGGTCGTGAGGCCCACGACCTTGGTGAGCGAGGCGAGGTCATAGAGCGTCCCCGGCTGCACCGGGCGGGCGTCGTCCGTGCCGTAATGCCCGACTGCGGCCAGGAGCGCCAGCCGCCCGTGGCGCCCGACCGCGAGCACCGCGCCCGGGAACGCGCCGCTGTCGGCCTGAGCCCCGAGGTACTGGACCGCGGCCGCGAGCCGCGTGCTGTCGAAGCCGAGCGCGCCGGGCGATGCGGCGGGGATGCCGGTACCGACGGGTGGCGGAGGGGCGCCCGCCCGGCACGCCGCGAGCAGCCCCACGAGCGCCGCGAGGGCGCGGGCCACGCCCTTCACGGTCGCGTCACCGGGATGGTGACGCCGAAGCCGATCTGGTAGTCCGGCGGGATGCGGATGGGCAGGCGTCCGCCGATCGGCGCTCTCCCGAGCAGGGCCAGCGCCACGGCGCGCTCGGAGGCGCGCACCCCGCTCCAGGCGATCAGGTAGGATTTCACCGTCGCCGTCTGATTCAAGAGGTATGGGCTGCCGAGCGAGACGAGCACCACGGGGCGGGCTGCGTCGGTCGCCGTGACGAGTTGCGCGAGCGAGTCGGGAAGCGCGATGTTCCCCCGCCATGAAAGGGGCCGCACGTTCGCGACGAACACCGTGGCCGGCGCGCGGGCGATCACCGCCCGCGCCGAGTCGTATGACAGCGGACCCGACATCGGCCACAGGCGGAAGTACTCCACGGTGTCGCCGCCCTGGCGCAGCAGCTCCATCATGAATTGGCCGACCGAGCCGTTGGCCTCGTCGGCGTAGGCGATGAGCGCGAAGCGGGACGGCCGGGCGCGCAACGCGTGCAGCCGCCCGCCGACGTCCCGCACCAGCGTGAGCGCGCGCGCGGCGATGTCGTTCGCCGCGTCCTGGAACCGCTTGCTCCCGACGACCCGCATGATCGAGTCGAGCGGCGCCGTGCGGCGCTCCAGCAGGCCGAGGTTCCGCTTGATCTCGAGCACCCGGCGCACCGACTGGTCGAGCCGCTCGCCGCTGACCCGCCCGCCTCGGACCGCGGCGGCCATCGCGTTCACCGCGGAATCGGGATCCGCGGGCATGAGCAGCAGGTCGGACCCGGCGAGGAACGCCCGCACCGTCGCTTCGCCGGCGCCGTACTTCGCCACGATCGCGCCCATCATCAGGGCGTCCGTCACCACCAGGCCGTGGAACCGCAGGGAGTCACGCAGCAGCCCCGTGAGCACCGCCGCGGACAGGGTCGCCGGCTCGTCGGAGCCCGTGAAGGCGGGGAACGCGATGTGCGCGCTCATGACCACGTCCGCTCCCGCCGCAATCCCGGCGCGGAACGGCTGCAGCTCCAGCGAATCGAGCCGCGAGTACGCCGCCGCGATCACCGGCAGGCCGATGTGCGAGTCCGTCTGCGTGTCGCCATGACCGGGGAAATGCTTCAGCGTGGCGAGCATCCCGTGGTCCCGGAGCCCGCGGACGTACTCCTGCACCAGCCGCGAAACGGCCCGCGGGTCCTCGCCGAACGAGCGGATGTTGATGATGGGGTTGAGCGGGTTGTTGTTGACGTCGGCGTCGGGGGCGAAATTGAGGTGGATGCCCACTGCCCGGCCCTCCGTCGCGGCCGCCTCGCCGATCGTGTACGCGTCGCGCGGGTTGCCGGTCGCGCCGACGGCCATGATGTGCGGGAACGCGATGCCGCCGACCACGCGCATCCCGGCGCCCCATTCGAGGTCGGCCGAGACGAGGAGCGGGAGGCGGGAGCGCTGCTGCAAGGCGTTGAGCTTGGCGGCGATGTCGAACGGAGAGCCGACGGAGATGATCAAGCCGCCGATCTCCAGCGTGTCCACCCAGCGCGCCGCCACGCCGAACAGCGAATCGTCCAGCGCGGTGTAGCTTCCGGCGAGCCAGGGCATCACGAGCTGGGCGACTTTCTGCCGGACCGTGAGGCTCGCCAGGATCGAGTCCACCTGTCCGCCCGTCCGCCCGACCGGCTGACCGCCCGGGGCGGGGGGGACGGGGGGGCGGACCGGCGGACGGGCGGTCGCGCAGCTCAGCAGGGCCACCAGTACCAGG
>Ga0137368_10005831_pt1 | contig 12967 bp, 14 predicted proteins | sample SagtaG_13_FD_104917 | JGI IMG/M metagenome (GOLD analysis project Ga0137368, IMG submission 104917) | Vadose zone soil microbial communities from Sagehorn Ranch, Mendocino, California, USA - Sage1_L_100_16 metaG | ecosystem: Environmental > Terrestrial > Soil > Vadose zone | place: USA...
CGTGACAAAGCGCCTGAAACCAGGTCGTCACGTCAATCAAAGAACGAAACTGCGACCGGCAAATCAACAAAATCGGTCGCGATAAGATGATGGCGTATTTGTCATCATTTTATGGAACGGTTGCCGTAAACAGTCACAGGCGCGCGGAGGCCGGGCGTGAATGGCGGCGTATTGGGCGCCAGACTGACCCTGCCCTCGCCTCTTTCATTGATATCGACAGTCCCGTCGGCGAATACGCCGTTGTCGACAGCGTCCCGCAGCAACAGACTGCTCGGCTTGTTGATCGATTCAGGGATCGGTTCGACCAGACCTTCAACAGGTAAACCGGGCAAGGCAAAATCATCCGAACTCAACTCCGTCTTCGCCACGCGCGTGAGCCGGCCTACGGGCGTCAGATTGAAATGGACAGTCAATGAGCGCAAAGCGCTTTGCCACTCGGGCGGCAGTGCCGGCGAAATCTCAAGCGCCGTCACTGGAATCGTCGCCTGCGGTGTGACGATTAGCTGCAATTCCTTTGCCACCTCCACCTCAAAAAGCCGGAATTCCGAACCGCGAGAGATCAGGATCAGGTCACCTTGCTGAATCTGCCTGTAGACAGCGTCGAGCAAGATGGGCGATAACTGGCCGCCGTTCTGCGAGCCATTTATGAAGCCCACACCGGACTGGCCCACACCGGATTGGCCCACACCGGATTGGCCCACACCGGATTGGCCCACACCGGATTGGCCCACACCGGATTGGGAGGATGTCCGGAAGGCTGCGCCAGCCAATTGCGCGGCTTTCCGCGTTGGATCAGTAGCCTGACCGAATTGGGCTGATGTCTGGAAGCTTGCGCCCCCCACGGTAGCCGTGTCCGGGACAGTCAGCGCGGCGCTCAGGGTCGGCGAAAGCGCACGCACATCCGCTAGTCGGACCTTAGGGTTAATCCGAGGCCCCGGCTCGACGGTGAGTTCAACGTAGCTCTGCCCGTCTCTGGCCTCGACTTTTTTTGCCACGACGACCTTGCCCGCCGCCGACCCAAAAGACCGTCGCTGGCCGAGCCGAAAACCTGTGGCCACGCTGGACGTCCCTTCAGCCTGGAACACGGGCCAGACAAAGACGACTATCTGATCGCGTGTCAGCCGAGCGGTACCGGCTTCGAGCAGCAGGCGGTCGCTGACGGTCTCTTCGCGCACAGGCCCGAGTGTCCACTGGTTCTTGAGACGATGGATCGTGTGTTCGACCTCCGTCTCGAAGACCTGCGGCGGTTCGCCTTCGAATGCGTCGGAGCGGAATCCGGTTCCCGGCGGAAGCTTGACGAGCCTGTTTCCATCGGCGATTGCCCCCAGGACTACTGAGGCCGCCAGCGCCGGGCGAGGCTGATAGCCGATCAGTTCGACCAGTTTTCGCAACGACGGCCGCAATACGGCGGTGCGCAGATAGGTTTCGTTTGCGATCCGTTCGTCATAGAACGCGAGAATATCGAGCGCATAAGCCCACATCTCGAGCAGCATGATCCCCAGGTCGTCCCCACCCCGCGCGCGCCACTCCAACAGCGCAGGATGCAAGGGGATGTCGCGCAACATCGCCAGCCGGTATTCCACGAAGCCGGCCAATTGCCGAGGCAACGCGGGAAGTCCGGCGGCAATTTCCGGCTTGCCGGGGCTCTTGAACTCATCGCACGGACAGCAACTCTTCATGTCTGCTTCTCCTCCCGCGTGATGATCCGCAGCGAACCTCTCTCCGGAAATCGCGGATCGTTCTGAAGGCGGATGATCTGATCGTGGCGCGCCTCGAAGGTCAGCTCGTCAAAGTCGCGCAAGCCAGTGACGCCACGTGGGCGGATGCGCATCTGTTCCACACCTCGCACACCGGGCACATCTTGAATTACCGCTTCGAGCGCCGCGCGTCGTAGAGGAGTCCCAAACGTGAAGTTGTCCGGGTGGAAAAACCCTTTGGTAGGGCGCACGCCTTTTCGTCCGAGCAGCGCCTCGATCACGCGCGCCTTCACCTGACCGGCATAGGCAAAAGGCTCGACGCAGATTTCAATCTCGAGATCGATGTTGACGAAGCGCGGATTGCGCACGAACACTTCGCGACCCGCCTGGCGAACGCTGTCCATGAGGTTGGCCAATTCCGTCCGCTGCTCCGGGCTGAGCTGGAACGAGCCCAGAGGATCAGCAGTGACGAACGCGCTGAGCCAACTGCCGGTCCAGCGGAAACTGGCGCCGGCGCGCTGCACGAAAAGCAGCCGCTCGGCAATTTCCGCATAGTCTTCGGGGCGGACGGCGCGAAACGTGACCGCGCGAAACGCCTCCGGCGCGAGTTGCTTGATCGCTTCGGCGTTTTCGGGATCGACTCCGCTTGCGATCGGCAGTGGGTTGGTGACAGCATCGAGCACGCCGGCCAGATCGGTCTCGGCGTCGTTCACCGGATTAGTCAAATTCACGATGGTGTCGGCGGGCAAGTTGGCTTTCGTACCCGGTCCGGTGCGGTACCGAACCTGGAATACTGTGTCCCCACCAGGAGTTCTACCGAAAGGAATTCTACCGAACTCGCCATCTCCGAAGCGGATAGTAATGCCCGAGCCGCTGGCGTAATCCACATGCGTGATCACTTCTCCGATACGCCGAAAACTGATGATCCGGCGCCAGGTCCCATGGTCGTGCGTGAAGTGGTCCTGGAAGCCGCGGGAGTCGAGCAGCGTCCTCTTCCACTCCCAGATTTGAGGGCGTTCGAACGGCTCGAGGTCCTTAGCGTCGACCTCCTGAAGCTCAATCTCTGGACGGGCGTTCCGCAAGTCTCCGAGCCAGCCCAGGCCGAGCGTTTCGGTCTGCTTGAGGCTGTAAAGGAATGTTACGCTCCGGCGAGCTTTCACATCGTCGAGCGGCCCCTGACGTTCGACGGCGCGGCCGACAGATGAGCCTCTTGCGGCGGGATATTCTCGTTGGCTCGAATGCTAAATAACTCGGTTATCGTTTCACCCGCAGTAGCGAAGACCAGATTGCCGCGCACTACCATGTCGCGCAGGCACATCTCGAAGGGCAGAGCCTGCTCGGCTTCCCACTTGATCCGGGTGATCGGGATCGGATGGTTGCCCGCGTCCAGACTGAGAGGATCGGTTGTCTGCTCAACCTCGATAACACGAATCAAGTGGCGGCGGGCCGGAATCGAGGGGTCTTGCGGATCGGTCTTCAGCAGCAGCCACTTGCCCTTCCAGAACTTTGTCGGGTCCTCGCCTGGAGGAATTTGTTGGATCGTCGGAAAAGCGCCTCGCAGAAACAACTCGGTCGAACCAACCGGCAAACACGGCTGGCTCTCGTCCGGCAAGTGAACGGGCATCTCGTTCCACGCCGCGTTGACCCAAAATTGCCTCGGCGCCCCTTCGTCGGCAGTCGTATCGGCCAATCCATTACCGAGTTCGAACGGGATAGGAGGGGCGCCCTGCCCTGGCGCCCAGACGCGGCTGCCGGCGCTGACAAACGCGCCGCCAGCCCCTCCGGCGTCGCTCTTCACCGTCAGGTCCAAGAACGCGCCTGCAGCCAGCCCCTCGTGAATTTGATAGTCCACCAACTGCGTGTGATGGCGCAGCGAACGGCGCTGAGTCGCGGTCTCCAGGTAGGCCTCGCGGGCATAGCGATCCTGAATATAGGAAAGCTCGTCACCCAATGCGGCCATGATTTCGGCCAGCATGACTCCGGCGTCCGCTTCGATCTTTTCGGTCCACTGCGGGTAACGGTGCGAGGCGAAGTCCAGCAGCGCGTTGCGAATGCTGACGAAGTCACGCGCAAGATAATCGACCGGGAAATCCACCAGTTCTTCAGGCGGGCATTCCGCATCACCCTGCCGGCAGTCAAGTACGCTGGGGCAGCCTTGTTTGAACGAGAACTCGACCCCATTGAAAAAGCGGTCGATCCTCCGCTTCGGTTCGTCAACAATCGTCAAACGGTAGATAGAGAAGTCGCCGGGCTCCGCCGTCTCGATCTCCAACACCGTCCGCTTCTTGCCATTCAGCGAAACCTGTTTGTACGTCGTTCGCACGACCTGCGCCTCGGCGAGTCGCTCGCCGCCGGAGACGCTCCGGATCGTCACGCTGTCTGTCGGAACATCGACCGGCAGATCCGCAGTGTTGATGATCGGCTCGTTCAATTTGTCGGGATTGATCAGGAAGAAGACGCGCAATACGGTCTGGTCCTCGGGGTCGACGACCTGAACGAAGTCGATGCCCGTGACGGCGGATTGTTTGAGCAGTATGGTAAGCCGATCTTCGCCCGCCATCAGATTGGCGCCTCCACGTTCAAAAACCGGCGCTCCTGTCGCGCCAGAATGGTGTACACAATCGTAATGTTCAGCCGCTCGCCCGCGGCTTCGGCCTGCACGTCATCAGTGCGGATCAGCGCGCCGAGCCAGGTGGTCAGCGCTTGAAAGATCAACGTCTGCGCCAGCGACGCCGTCGCGGGGCTGTTGGGGACGAAGACCAACCGCTTGACTCCGGCCCCGAAATCGGGGCGGTTGATCCGTTCGCCCTGAGCCGTAAAAAGCACCTGGCGGATGAGCTGTTTGATGTACTCCTCATGGTCGTTCTCCTGCGCGAGCCGGCCGAGCCGGTCATTGATCGCGAAAGGGAAACGGATGCTTGTAATGGGCTGGCTCATCTTCGATCGTCCTCAAACTGCGCTATCCGGTTTTAACTCGGAATGAAATCAAGTCAGGCGTCGCCGGCGGCAACGGGGGCGCCGGGGTTGGAACTGCAGGGGGATTGTGGGTATGAGTTTGATAAAGCGCCACGAGCTTATTGAGGTATTGAAGCAGCTTATCGCCAAATACGACCGGGTGCGTCGCGCTTTCGACCAGCTCGATTTGGGGCGCTTCGACCACTACTTTCTGTGTCCCTTTCACAGTCACCTGCCCCTCCACCTGGATGGTGATCAGGTTGCCCCCATCCTTATCGCTCATCGTGATCGTTTGCTCTTCGTCGTCCAACGTGATCATCAATCCTTTTTGGCTGCGAATAATCTTGAGCGGCGGGCTAGCCTCGGTTCCGCGTTCGTTCTTCGGCGCCTGACCGTCCGCCCAGAAGCATCCGACCCAGATCGGATATGACGGATCACCGGCTTCGAACTCGACCCACACACCTGTCTTCGGCTCTGGTATTGCGTAGAGTCCCATGTTGTTACCGGCATAGGGGACACATGGCCGAGCCCAGATCTCTTCCTCCCCCATGACAGCGGGAACAATGACTTTTAGCTGTCCGCATCCTGTAGGGTCTTGGTTATCCGTCACCAGGCCCCGGTATTTGCCGAAGAAGCAGCCTTCCATCCGCTCCATCATTTCGTACATGGCATCGTGTTCTTCCATGCTCCAGCCTCCTGCGGAAAATCCCTGGGTACGCATCGCTTCCAGCGTGCAGTCTCGGCTAAAGACGCATTGGTTGTAACCAGACCCCAGAGTGGCCTTACTTGCTTTGATCGCTTATTACTTACGAGCGTGGGCGCATGGCTCCAAGCGCGCTATGGGCCTCCCATCGGTCTCCCATCCACGACTGCACGCTGGAAGCGATGCGTACCCAGGGGCGCTTCTCATTCTTTCAGGGCATCGATCATTACGAGCCTCCGGTTGAGTTGCGTCTAAGTTCAAGATCCATGAAATGGTCTGCGGCATTGATTACGTGAGTGACCGCCCTGACCTGGTAACTTCCGCTGTGGTCGTTACCAAGCCCCTGCACCTCGACCTCGTCGTGGGGCAGCAGCACGCCTCCCAGCATGTGCGCCGTGGTACTGGCCGTCGCCTTGATAAACCAACCCGCTTCGGTCAGGGCCGAGTTTGCCTTGCGTAATAACTCCACAATGTCGCCCGCGGTGGTAATCCAAAGGTCGCGGTTGAGATTGCACTTGTCTAGCGTCTCGCCGCCCTTTTCCAGTGGCGGCTGCGGGTCCTTAGCGTCGATCGAATTGCTTGTCGCCGTCATCACGTCAATTGCCGTCCCGTTGAATTTGGTGGGCCGCTCAAGATCCTCCCGGATGTTGAATGCGGTCACGTTCTGGAGGCTGTCCTTACCTACGTTGACACGCAATGCAATATTGACTTTGCGATTCAACTCGATCCCCTGGCAGTTGAGCGGACTCTCAGCATCCGGACGCAGCGGCGAGGACCGTAAATTCGCGATCTCATCGATCTTCAGCGATTCCCCGCTCGGGTCGAGTCCGTTCCGCTGACATTCGTACTCAATCCAGAAACACATGTTGTTCCTGCGGGCAATCTGACAGAGTAATACTTCATCCGTGTCGCGTTGATTTAGCGTTTCAGTTGTAGGTTCTCCATTTTGATTCGCTGTACCATAGCGCTTCCCGGTCTTCTGAATGCATGTCCTGGAGAACTTGTGCTCTTTCAGGATTGTCGCGGCAACGTCCGACTCGAACCCGACCCAACTCCGCCTCTGACGTTTCCGGTCCATTTCGACCCGCCGATCCTGTCCGCGGACCTCGTACCACGAACCCGGACCGCCGAGCATCGCGGACCATTCCCTTTCTGTGATCGGCCCGCGCACCAGACACTTGATTTCATCGCCGTCCTTCACCGCAATAGTTACCATCTGCCCACATCCGAGCTCGGGGGCCACTTGAACGCGCGGCTGGCCGCCGCTGAAATCTTCCTGAAAGCGAATCGCAAACTGCGTGGGCTCGTCGAGGCGCTGTTCGACGCGCACTTCGGTCATGCAGTCGATTAAATCGTCCCGCAGCAGTTTATTCTTCTCCCCGGAAGCGATGATTGCGCCGAAACCCATTACAACTCCGTTGGAATTTTGATGACGTCTGCTTCAGCCAGAGCGTCGGGCAGCATGGCGTCGTTGATTTCGGCGATGCGCCAGAACCCGTTCGGATCTTCCAGATAAAAGTTGGCCAGGTGATCCAACCGCTGACCTTCTTTGCGTAGGTGCTCGCCCAGCAACAACTGCTCCGGTCTATTCGCCGCCGTCAGCGCGACGACCGTACGTCCGCGCCGGTCGGTGACCTCATAGGTCGAGGCGTTCTTCACGTAACGACTTTTTCCATCAAACACAGCCATAGCTTTGACCTCCAATCAAAACGGCGACAAGCCTTTAATCGCTTCCCGGTTGTTGGCGATGTGCGCGACCGCCAGCGAATCTTCCTGCAACCTGGCCAAGTTGTAGGCGGCGACGGCGATGTCGGTGGTGATATCGCGCTGGCTCTTGAAGACGTCCGGCGTGAGCACTTCGAGACCGAGCGTCACCGTGGCCTGAATCGGATGGAGCGAAGGCGAAAAGAGAGTCTCTTCAACCGAAAAGCTGGTCACGCGCACAGGCAGAATCCTTCCCGGCCCCCATACGAATAACACCACCGGAACCGTAGGCCGCACGGCCTGTTTGGCCGCTTTCCCGACGAGCGCGCGAGCGGTAGCGACTGCGCCGGTGATCAGATCGCAGCCGGCCGTCTTTCTAAACACTCCTTCGTCCTCCCTCCAAATCTGTAGGTAGTATTCACCTGGGAGCAAACCTCGCCACATCAACACCTGACGCCATTTTTCCGGATAGACAGAGATCTCTGACCTGCTCATCTGCTCGTCTCGCCCGAATTTATCCTTCATTAATTCGACGTAGTAATGCTCCACAGTGCATTTGGGAGGGACCAACTTGGCATCAATAGCCACGATGAGTCCCCCAGTATTGACATCAAAGTTGCGCGAGCTGAGCCGATTGGCCTTACCGCCCCCATGAATGAACAGTGTGCTCTGAAAACCGAATGTATTTAGCGCTGAGCCCCCAACCCACGGGGGGACCGCTCCCTCTGGCCAGAGTCCATACGAAGGACAATGTGGCGGCTTCTTCAGATCAAAAAATTGCTTCCGCTTCCAAGGAGATCCTTCTCTCCCCGTCGAGGTTCGATAAGGGCCATATTCGACGCTGATGGATTCTGCAAAGAATTCAAGTCCAGGATGGTAAGAATCAACCACGACGTCCATCCAAAGGACATGCGGCAAAGGACCATGTACAAGCTTCAACGCTGAATCTTCAATCCAAGACCGCATCTGCTGATTGAGACTTTGGGTTATGATAATCAGATTCGCTGGCGTGTTACCTGGGCCGTGAAGATGGCGATCTCCTGTTCGGTCAGTTTCTCCGTGGAGTAGGTGACCTCGCAGCCACTTGCCACTTTCGCCGGCGGCTTTGATACACTCGAATTGTTTCTGGTAGATACTCTCCAGTGGTTTAGAGCCTCTGGTGTTGCCAGGGCAAAGTGTAAGAGGACTCGCCTTTACTCTAGAGCCCTGCCCCTTCGGTCCTGGATAGAATGTGACCACAGTTTCTGGCAGAGCATAGGTTCCGCACCTGCGTTGGCGCCGGTCTTCGAGATCCTCAGGATTGTTTAGCTCTGGATTCGGATTAGGACGGTCAGCTGGAATCGGGAAAACCGGTGGAACCGGTGGAAGCTCGGGAGCCCCGAAACGAATCCTGGGCTTGGGTCTGGGCATAAGGCGGGGGAACCGCTGGATAACCTCCCCGTGGCTCGGGCCCACGTGATTTATTGATTGACCTGCCCCTTGTTGCACCACGTGGGTCAACTCGTGGGCGATTAATCGGCGCCCTCCGGACGCCCGATCCAGGTCCGCCGCCGTCTGATCTGAACTGATGACGGCTTGATCTTCTGTTGTTTGGACAGCGGTCATAGTTTAGGGATTCAACTCGATCCAGAACGGCGCCGATTCGGCCCCGTTGACAATCAACAACACCGGATGCGCTTCCGGCCGGGTTACCGCAACCGGAAAATGCGGCCTGATGCGAATCAGATTCGACGGGCTATTGGCGACAATGAACTCTTTCGCGTTTGCGAGCGGCTTGGGATCGACGCGCGTGTAAACTTCGCCGGCGATGACCAACTGAATCGCGCCTTCGGGTAAGTTCGGATCCAGCGGATCGAACTCAGGGCCGAGGTTAATCTGAATGTTTCCGTCGGCGTCCGGGGCGTCATGTCCCTGGATGCGCGGCGACACCGCAAAGCTCACTTCGTTGCTGGACACAGTGATCCGCTTCAGCTCGTTGTTGATCACCTGTTCATCCATCACCGATCGCACCAGCGCGGTATAAAAGCCGGGCAACACCGGCAGGTCGACGGAGGCGCCATCGGGCTTGACATGTCGCAGCGCCGGCGCAAGTTTGACTGTGACCCGATCGGTCTGGAAATCGACGCTCCAATCCGGGTTCTCTACAAGATCGACCACGCTCTCTTCAATCGGGCCGTCCGGCGGTCCGAGCTTTGCCCAAATGCCATTTCTCAGAAACAACGAGCGCGATCTTCCGCGCGTGATGTTCGCGCCGAACAGCAGAAGTCGATTAGGCGGAGTCGCCGACGTGTCCAGCGTCACACGCGCCGGCGTGGCTTCGATCTCCTGGAAAGTTCCGCCGTTTTTCACCGGGATTTTGAAGCGCACCAGACTCTGGCTTCGTTCCAAATGCGCCGACCCGAGCTGAAGAACGAATGCGCCAAGGTTCAGCACGATGCCCGGCATGGTCTTGGGCGGCTCAGGTCTGAGCATCACCACGCGAACCTCGTAGTAGGCGGAGAGCCGGGCAGTATTGGACTCCTGCGTATTCCAGAACGAGATGGCCTCTTCGGGAGTGACCGGACGCAGGATGGTTTGAATCGTGTCGTCGCCAAAGTCCGAGTCGAGGATCGTAGAACCGTTGATGCGGGTCTTACTGGTAATGACCGGGAAGTCGTGAAACGTCTTCAGCGCATAGCCCATGAGCTTTTGCTGTGTCTGGGCGTCAAACTGCGGGTCCCTCTTGTGGTGCGCCGTGAGGATGTAGAACAAACTCAAAGCCATCGGGGCCTTGGCGACATTCGGCGCGTCATTGCCTGGGCCGAGCGCGTTTTTGTAAAAGGGGTCCTCAGCGACGTGATACAGGTGAAGACTCAGCGTATTTTCCGGGTTCTCCACTTTCTCCGGGGGGATGTCCGTGACGTTCAGCACATCCTTCAGGGAATCGTCGATGTTCTTCGTGATGTTCTCACGTAGCAGAGTTATCAGAGTCTTTGTCACGCTGTAGAGATTCTTCAGCCCCATGATTATCTGTGCCTCAGGCTCAAACGCAGATTCGGGCGAACTCCTCTTGAAAGAGGCCCGATCACCGAAACAGATTCTGCCGTGAGAGGTCCAGACCGAGTCGTCGCCGAAGTCTTTGGTTCGACCGGCGGCGACACGACCTCGACGTTGATGCTCCCGATGACCACGCGTGAAGACGGCTCGGCCTCGCCAGGGGACGTGACATCATCAGTGGAGATCGATTCGCGTTGTTGCTGTGTCGTGATCGTACGAGGCAATGGTTCCAGGAGCTGCGGGCTGGCATCAAATGGTCTCCGCAGTCGGGATCCGGACGTCTCGATCTCATCGCTCTCATCGCTGCCCTTAACGCTGCTATCAACACTGTATGAAGATGTGGCCGTCGAGCGCGGACTTGCGCTCCAGTAGGCCGGTGGATCGGCGTTCGGCGTGATCTCGCCGGCGACAACGCGCTTCCCTACAGATTGGCGCGAACCAGTGTCCTGACTGTGCGGGCCGATCACTACTTCATCGGGCCGCTCATCGGGCGCCGGCGCCAGTTCATAAAAATGGCGCTTGGGAAGATCGAGATTGGAGAATTGGATCTCAGCCGGCGACAGCGTTGTCGATCCTTCGGCGCCAATCACACGCGGGCCGGCATCGCCGATCATACGCGGGCCGGCGTTGGTGGAATTCTGGGGCGTCGATTTGGCCGCGCTGATAGGATTATTCATTTTTCTCTGCGCCATCCCGGAGAGATCGCCGGCTGTCCCGCTCGTGTCTTCCAGGCCGCCTCCGGTAGTAGCCGCGGCCCCGAATTGGAAATCCTCAAAGCCTTGCATTCCCACACGCTGATCTTCCTCGGCGATCGGGGACATGGAGCGCGCCATCGGCGTCATCGCTCCAGGGCCATTGAGATTTCGCGTGGCCAGGCGCTGCAAGTACTGACTCATCGTTCCATCCTCCGCCGCGCCGGACGATCGGATTGGATCAATCGCACGAATGCCCGGCGATCCTCTCGCCTGAGGCCGAGGATCTCTTCGTACGCCCATCCGTATGCCTTCGCGATGTAGTGCGCCTCGTAATTGAGAAACTGCCTCTCGTAACCCAAAGCGCGAAACAGATAGGACTGGATATCGAATCTCACGGTCTGCAGCATGGCGCAGTGAGGACAAGTGGCGTCGAGGTCCAGGTCGAGCGTGACTCCGACCTCATCCATGGCGGTCTCGATAGCCGCCGTATCCACGACCGGCTCGCCTTCCACTACACACCGGCTCAGTAATTCGGCCACGGCGTCATCCCTACCCAGCGCCATGACCTGGCGATGCTCCCCGGCCGTAGGCAATCGAAACCGTTGACCGTCGGGCAATGTGAAAATGCCTTCGTCATCGGGCCCACTGACCATTGTAGACGGCCGCCCCGCCAGGTTTTCCATCAAGCTCGGCAATGAAAAATCCATCCCGAACGGCTCTATGCAAGCGACACAGGTCACTCTCCCCTTAATCCGCTCTCCGAAGAGGGCCAGGTAGATCGATGCGCAGAGCCGGTCGCAGTCGCAAACCGCCAGATCGGCGGCCCTCCCCGGCTCCACCGTTGTGCCCGGAGTCTTGGTGAGCAAGCGGTCGAGAAATGCGACGACATCGACCGATCCGTCGCCGTGGATCAACGCCTCGTCGGCCCCGCACAACGGGCGTAGGCGGGCCCACTTTCCGCCGCGAAGACCTGGATTGAGTCGGACCTGCAACATTCTTGTTACTTTCTAAATCGGCATGCAAAAGCGAGTAAGAGACTGTGGCGCGAGTTGTTTACTCGCGCCTCTTTCCTGATTGGACTCCTCATCGGACAAATCCGCAGACAGGCGCGAGTAAACAACTCGCGCCGCAGTCCATTGCACGCAATCGCAAACCGCTCTAAATCTTTTACGTTTCCAGCACCTCGACGACCGAATCATCACGCTCGTGCCCTTCGTTCTGAAGCGTGATGGTCTCGAAGGCGATGGCATTGGCATTGGCATCGAGCTCCGGCAGCGATGTATACTCGGACACCCAGCAACGGAATACCGTGTATCGCCTGACAACAGTGCCCTGAAGATTGAGCAATTCGATTATGATGTTTTTGCGGAAGTTCAAGAGGGACACGGCGCCATCGCCTTCCGTGCTATAAACCAGCTTCGCCCATTTCTCGAACTCCGGATCGAAGGTGATCCCGCGTTCCAACATAACCGGTTCAAATTTTGACCTGCCCGGCGAATGCCGAGGGGTACTAATGTCTCCCCCCTCGCTATGGCTTATCACTTCAGTTGTCCGCTTGAGCGCGCCGACCTTGCTCACGCCGGCCACGACCTCAAACGATCCGTTCGGCTCGGACTGCCATTTCACGAGGAACTTGAAGCTCGCGTATGGATCGATCCGATGAGTATTGACGGGGAATTTTGCCATTTAACATCTCCCATGACTCGGCAGAGGGCATTGGGCCGCAGTACGCTAAATCAAACCACGCAAGATTGGTACAGTACCGCGCGCGTAAGCAAGCGGCTGACCGATGAGACGGCCGATTGCTTACGCGCGCGGTACTGTATCAGTGTACCAATGTTGTTTTGGCCTGATTTAGGTCTGAACCTACCCGGCCTTCTGCTGTATCGTGATGACGACGAATTCCGCCGCGGTCGCTGCGGCGACCGGGAAGGCGGTTGTTATATTTATTTTTCAAAGACCATTATGAGCCGCCGCCTAAAGGCGCTACTCAATACGCCGACTGAGCGATTCTGCAGTTTCACTCAGTGTACCTAATGTTTCCTGTTTCGATTCAGCCTATGTCAGTTTTTTTCCCTCTGTTTCGTAACCCTCTTGCCTCCTGCGGAAAATCGCTCTGAGCTTTGCTTTACTTTGAGTCCCGCCTTTATGCGGCCCGAGTTCAACCGCCTAAAGGC
>Ga0137368_10005834_pt1 | contig 12961 bp, 11 predicted proteins | sample SagtaG_13_FD_104917 | JGI IMG/M metagenome (GOLD analysis project Ga0137368, IMG submission 104917) | Vadose zone soil microbial communities from Sagehorn Ranch, Mendocino, California, USA - Sage1_L_100_16 metaG | ecosystem: Environmental > Terrestrial > Soil > Vadose zone | place: USA...
GCCTTGAGTCAGCCCGTGGAAGCATTTGTCTTCAGCACGCGTCTCACGCGGATCACGCGGCCGCTCCAAATCCGTGACCTCGACCTGGCCCTGAAAAATGTGGGCTTGCTTGTCAATGATTGGGCGGGCGGTACGCGCATTGGCGAATCTCTAAAAACATTTAACTTTGAATGGGGGCGCCGCGTGCTTGGTCGTGGCGCGGTGGTGTTAATCATCAGCGATGGCTGGGACCGCGGCGATGTGGATTTGCTGAAGCGTGAGATGGCGCGCTTGAAGCGTAACTGTTACAGCTTGATCTGGCTCAATCCGCTCCTGGGCGCGCCGGATTACGAGCCGCTCACGCGCGGAATCCAGGCGGCACTGCCCAATATCGATCACTTCCTGCCAGTGCATAATCTGGCGAGTCTTGAAGATTTAGCAGTTCGACTGGCTGACTTGAACACACCGTCCCGAAGGGTTTGATCTGCTGAACAAGGTTTGTCTATTAACCCTTCGGGACGTTTGGAGGTAAACATGCGCGATATTCTATCTGACCTTGATCATTGGCATGCAGAGAACAAACCGATTGCACTTGCAACCGTCATCCAAACCTGGGGATCATCACCCCGCCGTGCGGGCGCCAAAATGGCGCTTACACCTGATGGAAAAATCACTGGCTCAGTGAGTGGTGGCTGTGTGGAGGGCGCTGTCTATGAAACTGGAGTCGAGGTCTTGAAATCGAATCGTCCACAACTCCTGCATTTTGGCGTGGCGGATGAAACCGCTTGGGAAGTTGGACTCGCGTGCGGCGGAAGTATTGATATCTTTGTAAAACCGCTCGACACAGAATTCTTCAAGCCTTTGCGTTCCGTGTTGGTGGAAGAGCAATCAGCGATCCTCATCACAGTCGTACGCGGAGCTGATCGATTATTGGGCAACGAAATGTTGGTGCGCGCTGATGGCAATGTGACGGGAACGATCAGCGATGAATTAAATGAACAAGCACTGAATTTGGCGAGAGAAACCCTCATACAAGGGCAATCTCGTCGGTCAATGTTGAACGAGGATGTTGAAGTCTTCATGGAGGTCATATTGCCTCCGCCCACCCTAATCGCAGTTGGTGGAGTCCATATCACGATCGCTTTAATGGCCTTGGCAAAAACACTTGGGTACCGTACTGTGGTCATTGACCCGCGCAGAGCATTTGGAAATGAAGAGAGATTTCCAAACGTCGATCAATTAATCCAGCTCTGGCCGGAGGAAGCCTTCCAACAAGTTCCAATTACGCGATCTACAGCGCTGGCTATGCTGACCCATGACCCCAAACTGGATGATCCCGCCTTGAAGATTGCTTTGCCGAGTCAAGCATTTTATGTCGGTGCACTGGGGAGCAAGACCACACAAGCCAAACGCCGTCAGCGACTTAAAGATGATGGGCTGACTGAAGAACAACTCAATCGCCTGCACGGACCCATTGGACTTGAAATCGGTGCGGGAACACCTGAAGAGATTGCCATGTCCATCATGGCTGAAATTGTTGCTGCCCGAAACCGTGCAGAAAAAGAAATCGATACAGTCCATGAAAGATTGCGTTTGAAAGAACAATCATGATCTTGCGTGTTACGATACCACTGAAAATATTCTCGCCCTGTCAAATTGACAGGGCGAATTTTCTATCAAAATTAGCTCACTTCTCCATCCAAACCTGAAAGCCCACTCCGTCCACATCGATTTTGCATTTGCCAAACGGGGTTTGCGCCACCATTTTCTTAATCTCATCAACGCTATAGGCACTTTTCAACAACATTTGATCGAAGGTCCATCTGACCAAAAATTCGTTGATACGGTTGAGTCCCATACCCTTGACTTCGCGGCTAATTTCTTCTGGTGAAGCATCTCTGCGCAAATCAGCAATGACGCTGAGCCCACCCGGACGCAGCACGCGATACATCTCAGCAATCGCGTTGACAGGCTCACTGAAATTCTTGAACGCCGCCTGACAGAAGGTGAAGTCAAAAGTATTATCTTTGAATGGCATGGCAGAGGCGTTCCCTTCTCGAAAATCGATTTTCAAGCCAGCTTCTCTTGCGTTCTTGCGCGCGATCTCTACGAAGGATTTGCTGATATCAAGACCAGTAATTTTGTAACCCCCTAATCTGGCAAGCTCGATACAGAAGTAACCGGGTCCCGGAGCGATCTCCAGTACTTTCCCGTTTGCAGGGATCTTTTCAGCCAGGCGCTTTGCCATCAATTTATGCCGCTTCAAATCTTTGAGCGTCGTTTTGGCATACCAGCTAGCGATCATACCTTCCATGGGAAGGCCTTTATACGCCTTTGTTGTTTTCATAGTGTCCATTTCTTTTCCTTTTGTTCATATTTTCATTTCGGCAAATTTGCGGTTAGGCAAAGAAACTGCGCAATTCCTGTGCCACCAGTTCCGGCTTACCGCCCCTATTGGTATTGCCTGTGGCCCCATGATTGAGACCGGGTAACTCAGTACGTTTGGCATGTGGCAAGACCTTCTCCAGAGCGTCAAGGGCAAACTTCAAGAAAGCCGGACTTTTGCTACCGCCGAGCAAAAGTACCTCGATGTGTATATCCTTGAAGCTTTCCAGCATCCCTTTGGTCTGAATGGCAAGTTGCGCGTCGTAATGAAACGTCGGAGCGAGCGCCCTCATTGTTACATCGCCGTTCTTGGCTTTCTTATCCTCACTTACCATCATCATGTTTGTCATAAGCTCCAGCAACCAGCGAGGCATAATGTGACCGCACATCTGTGTTCCTTTTGTGGCTGTAACAAGCGCTGAGGCTACCCGACCTTCGGCGATCTCGCTCTCGTAGCGTGACACAAAATCAGTGGACCACGAGTCGTTAATGACCAGCGGCGGCTCAAAGATGACAGCTTTGTGAATAGCTGGTAAGGTGAGTGCAGCTTGAAGCGAGATGATGGCGCCTGAACTGGCCCCGATGATATGATGGGCACTCTTTTTGGCGAGGAGAGCTTCTATGTCTTCAACTTCTTTCTGTAGACTGTAATCTTTGCCATGCGGGCCGCTTAGGCCGCGACCGCGGCGGTCGGGCAGATAGACAGTGTAAGTATCAGCCAGCGCCTCGGCAAGCTGCATGTGGCTTTGAGAGGTCTCCATGGCGCCATGCACTATCACCACACCCGGACCCTGGCCGAGCTGGCGATAGCCGACGGTAGTACCATCTTTAGAAGTGACGTAACCAATTGTATAACGCTCATGCGCGGCTACTATCGTTTGATTTTTGACATTTGTGTTTTTCATTGTGTTCCCTTTCACCGAGCTGGCTTCGGAAGTCCCTTTTTTGTGAAGGACCTCCGAAGTCGTTTCGGTAACTCATTGATTAATCTGCCATCGCGTGAGCATCGATTTGACTGCTTTCATGTGCCCTGACTTCGACCCGTGCCAGGAGAAATCCTGCCAGCACGAATATCATCGCGCCGATCCAGAACGGAGCAACGGGGGCAATACGGTCATACGTCGTCCCCGCAAATAATGGACCGAAGATGCTCATCAGGCTGCCCAGCGCTGTGCTCACACCGCTCATTTTGCCTTGTTCCTCGGAGGACACACTGTTTGCCAGCAGCGCACCCAACGTGGGCCAGACCAGTCCTGTTCCCACGCTGTTCAACAGGGCCACGGGGTACAACATCCAGAGTGATGGAACAGCAACCACGCCGATGGCTGCCAACGCTTGAAGCACAAGACTATTGGCGGCGAGTGGTTTCTCGCTGAAACGTTTTACAAGCGGTCCAACCAGCGCGCCTTGCATGATGGCTATCACGATCCCGCCGGTGGCAAAGAGCATGGCAACCTGCCAGGGTTGGGCAGTGAATTTCTCGATCATGAACACGGGCAGCATATTGTTATTGCCATTGAAGACGAAGAAGAACAGACACTGCGCGAGGAGCAGGCCACCCACCGTCGGACGCCGCAGCATTTCGAAGATGGATGAGAATGGGTTCAGGTCAGCGAACCGCAAAGGCCTTGTCTCACGCTTTTCCTTCGGCAGTGATTCAGGCAGAATGAAGAAACCGATGATGGCGCTGGTCAGTGAAAGTATGCCAGCCGCATAGACAGGCGCATTCAGGCTGATCTGGCTGAGCAACCCGCCCAGCGTTGGGCCGAGGATGAAACCAAGTCCAAACGCCATGCCGAGAAACCCATAGTTCTTGGCGCGATCTTGCGGCGGCGTGACATCAGCCACATACGCCCCCGCGGTCGAGGCACTGCCTGCTCCAAAACCGTCGAGCAGCCGCGAGAGGAACAGTACCCACAGCGCTCCGCCAATCCCAAAGAGGAAGTAGCCAAACGCCGAGGCAGTAATGCTGTATAGAATCACTGGCCGTCGCCCGAAGCGGTCGGAGAGCTTACCAAGCAGCGGCGCGGCGAAGAATTGAGCTGCGGCATATAGCACCGGTATCATAGCTACCATGATCGCCTCATTACTGTATTGACGGACGATGTAGGCCTGGATGGGCAGGAGCAGGCCCAAGCCCATTACATCCAGCAAGACAACGCTGAAGACAAAGCCCAAAGCGCCTTTGCCAGCCTGCGGACCCGCATGTAAGGTGTTAGTTTTTATATTTTTGTTCATAATCGATACTCCTAAATTTATTTATCTTTTCTGGTTGGATCACTGTGAGCCAGAATCCAAATCCCAATAGTGATGCACAGGAACAGAATTCCTAAGTTGATTGGGTTGAGCCACAGTTGAAGTAATTTTTCCATTTTGATTCTCCTTTTTGCATTTCGGTAATTTTCGGTATGTTATCGTTCGACCGGATGATTTGACTTCACCCTGCGTGGGTGAATAGATGGGTGATTTCAATCAAGCTTGAAAGGCTGCGACATATTCGTGGCACCATGCCTCGAATGTGCGAGGTGAACAACCTATTAGTCGTTGCACGCCTGAAACGCCCTGCACCATCCTGCTTCAGTTCATGCCTTGGACTTTGACTCTAAATTTCTGAGCAGAGTCGAGATCGTCTACCGGCTCACCACCGGTGATGTGCCGGTGAGTGACCGCAGCCACGGCACCGCGCGCATCATCACAAAGCGCACGAGAGGATTCTTAATAGTGTTCCGGCGCAACATTGCCATCGAGCTTTCTACTTGCTTAAATGCGAACGGTACCATTTCGTCTTGATACCTTTTGATAGCTTGCTCCAAAGGCTCGCCGCGGCTTGCTGCTTCCTTGAGCTTGTCCGCAAGGAGAGCCGCGTCAAGCAGCGCGGTATTGCCGCCATGCGCGCCGGTAGGTGGCATCACATGTACCGCATCCCCCATCAATGTGGCTCGTAAGGCGGGCCACTCTTTAGGCCGTGTTCCTGCATTCAAAGCCACAGCAACAGTGTATTCAATATCGGCAAGCTCCACGAAACGTTGTGGCACCGGATGGAAGCCGCGGGCAGCGTTGAGGGCAAGTTGATGCAACGCTTTGGCATCGAGTGTCCACACATCGGACGGCAGCGCTTCTCGAGTAAACATAATCGCCCACATCACGTAATCCTCGTTAATAGGAGGCTCTTGATCCGGCACAAGTCGAGCGAAGGCTGTCTTGGGCGGTCCGTTAAAGCGCATGGTGGTGAAGAAGAAAATATGATCATGCTCACCCAACGCAAATAGCCCGCTATTTTCAAGCGATTTGGGTAGCAACGATTTGCCATCCTGGATAAGAGGCGTTTTGCCGTAAATGCCACGGTACCCGGTATCAATTGGTGGGCAATCGGGTAAAAGTTGCTCCCGAAGCGCCGAATGTACACCATCGGCACCCACCACGATTGAGGCTTGCGTGGAGCTCCCATCGGCAAAGTAGAGTTTTGCACCATCTGGTGTGTTCTCGACGCGCACTGCCGCCTTGCCGAAATGCACCCTGTCTTGAAGTTCTGAGAACAGGATCGTGCGCAGCGTTGATCGATCCGCTTGCCCCAATACTTCCTGGCTGGAAAGCCGTGGATCACGCTTGAAGGTGAGCTTGAATATCTCACCGAGATCCTGATTGGTGAAGTGCATATAGCCGACTTCTTCCGGGAAGGAAACTGTGGCAAGCACCAAGTCGAAAAGATGGGACGGCAGGCAACGCTTGAGCGCAGCACCGCCATATTTATCCAGCGTGATCCGGTATCCCTGGTGCCGCGCATGAAGCACTGGGTCTTTTTCATACACTTGCACATCGAAGCCAGCCTGAAGAAGCGACTGCGCGAGACACAGACCGCTCAAACCAGCGCCAGCGATGGCAACCGAGATTTTGGAACGGTGGGTTTTATACGATTCAGAAGACATAATGCTATCCTTTTGGTTCTCGTTTTATACAATTCAGAAAAAATATGGTTATCGTACTTTCGGTTCTCGAAGAGCATGAATGGGCTCGTGGCACCATGTTTCAAAACTTCGGGGTCGGCGATTTTCTGTATAGTATCGTTTGCCTGTATGAACTGATGTCACCCTGCCTGGTCAATGTACAGGTGATTTCAATCAAACTTGAAAGGCCTTGATATGCTCACGGCACCACTCTTCAAATGTGCGCGGCGGGTGACCGGTCAGGCGTTGAATCGTATCTGTCACAATCGCGCCTTCGTTTCTGCGGAGTGAGGCGAGCATTTCCATCAGTGATTTGACCAGAGTCTTGTCCATCCCAGACTTGAGCATAAATAACTTCGCCGCGATGGGTGGGATATCCACATACTGAATGGGTTTACCAAGTACGCCTGAAATGACTTGCACCATTTCGCCAATTGTGAATAATTCAGATCCAGTTAATTCGTAAGCTTGTCTGCTATGGCCCGGCTGAGTCAAAGCAACCGCCGCGACTTTTGCGACATCACGCGGATCAACTGGCGCGACCTTGCCCTTCTTCCCACCAGGGAAAAACACACTGCCCTGATGTTTAATCGACTCAGACCACCACTCGATGCTATTACTCATGAACATGCCTGGACGAAGAAAAGTCCAATCGAGACCCGAGGCGCGGATCAATTCTTCGCGCTCATAATGCCATTTACCAACTTGGATCTTATGATCAGTGGCTTCTAGGGTGGATAGTTTGACAATATGTTGAACGCCTGCTCTTTTTGCGGCTTCGATCACATTGATATCTTGTTGTATCTCAAAGGTGACCAGAAAGACTCGCTCCGCACCATGCATAGCAGAGATAAGTGAGTCGGGATTGTTCAGATCACCGATTGTGCGTTCGATGCATGGATCGAGCTCGGTCACCTTGCGTTCATCCCGCACCAGAACGCGGATGGATTGTCCAGACTCAAGCAAGAATGGAATAAGTTCTTTTCCAATGTGTCCAGTAGCACCAATGACTAAGATCATGCGACATCTCCTTGTTAATCAAGATATCCTGATCATATCTTTCGATAGAGTGAAGAGACATCACCCCGAGCGGGTGATTAGGAGGGTGATTAATCAAAAACAAAATGCCCCGCAATTGCGGGGCAGCTATGATATAGATGATGAGATTTATGGCACAATCACAATTCTTTTCCCTTGAAAATCCGTACGCTTCCAGACACTTTCAATATCTTTGAGCGGTACTTGCTCGATCTCCATCTGGAGCTTCTTCGCCTTTAACCATTCCCATACCTGATCCGTGCTCTCACCCATCGCTTCAGGAGTAATGCCTGCAGCGCCGCCGCGAATCTCAAGTCCTGATGTTCGCAGTGAATCGGCGGACAGAGTGATCGTCTTCCCAGCCTTTTCTCCAATTTGAATGAGCCGAATAGGTTTTGACATCCTTAATTCGTTGGGAACCAATGTTTGAATCAGAACCTCAGTTGGATGTCCCCATAAAAAATCGAGGATGACATCATAGCCCTCTCTAGCTTCTTTTTTGAAGTCCTCGATGAGTTTCTCATCGGACTGTTTGAGATCAATAATCGCATCTGCTCCAAATTGTTTAACCTGTTTCATAGACGCTTCATTCCGTCCTGTGCCGACAACGCGTCCCGCGCCCAGTAATCTCGCAACCTGGACCGCGAGTTTTCCTGAAACTCCTGTCGCGCCATTAATGAGGACGGTCTCCCCCGGCTGAAGATTCGCGCCCCATTTTAAGGGGAAGAGAGATGTGAGCGCCGAGGCTGGCAGAGCTGCTGCCATGACCGCATTTACTCCTTCGGGGACCGGAACATAATAGCCCTCAGGAATGACCGTTTTTTCCGCCATCGCACCATAAGGAGCCTTCACGCCACCAAATCCCACTAGCCTCCCGTCATCGAGCATCCCGATGCCATCAAAACCAACGATAGCGGGCAATGTTGAAAGGAATTGCTGGCTGGCAAAATGTGATCCGTCCGCCATCATCTTGTCCACATTTTCGATCGGGACAGCTTTTACGTATACTAAGATTTCGCCTTCTCCCGGAGTGGGATCGGGAAAATCTTCAAATTTTGGTGCTTCTCCAAATTGATGTAATACAGCAGCTTTCATTGATTCTTTCTCCTTTTAATATTGTTTCCAGGAAACAACATTACATGAGAGCAGACTTTTGTCAATATTGTTTCCTGGAAACTTTTTTATCAATTTGATATACTTGAAGAAAACATTGAAGGAGTTATTGCAATGTCCCCTTCCTCAGATAGTCAAGAGCCGATGATCGCCGAGATCATGTCTTTGCTTTCAAAAGTCTCGGAGAAGCTTGAACCTGAAAACATTGGCATGAAGCAATGGATCGTACAAAACTTTAATAACCCCAAGATTGCTGAACTTCTACAAGATTCAACTTTCATGATGCTGCGCGTGTTAGATGCCATCGGACGATTGGAACCCGTGAACGGTATTACCATTTCAAAGCAATTCCGAATTCCAAAGGGCAGCGTATCAAAAGCAACGCGACGGTTGATCGCTAAAAAACTGATTAAAACAGAGTCGCTTCCAAACAATAAAAAAGAAATCCTATACCGTACGACACCTCTAGGCAAGGAACTTTTTCAAGCTCATCGGGCCTTTGACGAGCAAATGGAAAAAAATTTTGTTCAGTTTCTGCAAAAATATGATGAGGATGAACTACATTTTATAGTGCGCGTTCTTCGTGATGTCGCGGAATCATCATTCCTAAGGCTTGCATAATATTCACAAAAGGATTCGAGCTGGTTCTTACTCAAAGCAAAACGCCCCGCAAAAGCGAGGCGTTTTCGTTAGATCCATTGGTGAGCACTACGTTGATCTTGGCTTCTCGATCTTTCCCAAGATGTAGTTTGGCGGTAATGGTTCCACCTTCTGATCCGTGACGAACGTGACGTCGCCACCCGATTTGAGATAAACGGATTTTTCTCCCCCACCCATTCGGGCTTCCCAATAGCCACCAATATCTTTTACTCGCAAACGAGCACTAGTCAAATCAGTAACATGGAAGCGCATGTCGCTCCCCGCGCCAAACGTGACGTCATTCCCAGACATCGTCTGGCAGTCAACATTCATCATCCGGCCTGCGGAAGCATTTCCCAGCCGATAAACATCCTGTAGGTTCATATCCAAGCCAGAATAAGCATCTACCTGACCTTGAATACCTTGTATTTCAATATCTTTCCCGGCATATACTTTTAGGTTCGACGAAAAGGGGACAAATACCTCTCCACTCCCACCCATTTGAACTTCGATCACTTCATTTTCTGCCCTCTTCTCTCCGAGATTGGGAACTTTTATCCGCCAATCGAAGAGTACATGATCACCAATCGCCGCGCGTGCACGCCCAATTTGTGATTCACTGCGTCGTTCAAGAGTCACACCCCATGTGTCTTTGGTCTCCGCTGTCACTCTATCACTGTCATGGCCCTTGACCGTGACACTAGCACCGACCTTGATAATTATTGTTTGATTTTTACCTGCAAGAATAGATCGTTGTGTCATTTCTTCATCCTACTTTATGCGTTGATTTACCGCATTGTAGTACCGGTCACCTCTCTACGCTTCACCCAATGTGGGTGATTGTGAGGGTGATTGATCCTTCCTCTGCATCCACACGTCTGCCCCATGCTCTTTGTGGGGTCGATTTGGCGAAGATAGGGATTCATAGCAACTTCAACTCGTGGGCCACTTCGCGTGCTTCTTCACGTGAATTGACATTTAATTTTCGATAAATACTTTTGACATGGGTCTTGATTGTATTCGTAGAGACGACTAACTCTTGAGCAACAGCTGCATTGGATAAGCCAGCGACAAGAAGACGCAACACGCGCACCTCCTGTTGGCTCAACGGCTCAATCTGGAAGGTAGAACTGCTAGCCGTTAAATGAGAGGTCACCTCAGGGGAAAATGAATGCAGCAGAGTCGTAGCGAACAGGCTGAGGGTCCGATTGGGAAGCGATGAAAGAGTCGCTTGAAGAAGAGCAGCCATGTGCATCCCCTCATCCAAAAACAAGCGGCGAAATCCTTTTGCCTGCCCGATGGTAAGTGCGTCATTCAACAACGGTGTGGCTTTCGACAAATTTGAATTTGCATAATAGGCAAGAGCTTCGAGACACAGCACTTCGACCTGACTACGGACACGCCCATTCTGAACAGCATCTTCGTGCCAAAATTTCAACAGCTTTATGGCATCCTCAATTTTGCCTTGAGCAATTTGCAAATGTGCTAATGTAAATGCTTCACTTTCTTTTTTCAGATGGAGAATCGTTTGATTCGCCACGGAAACCACTTTTACCCACCATTCCAGACCTGAAATATCATTCGCGCGTATGGAAAAAAGTGCCTGAGCATTTTGAATTTCGCGCAACAAGGCTGTGTTCTGGATCTTCCCTTCTAAAGTTTTGAGAAGCTCACGAGCGCGCGGCAAGTCATGTTTGGCTGAATGAATATGTGCAAGCTGAATGGTTGCTTGTACTTGAAGCATTTCGTTCGCGCGTTGCTGGCCCAATTCCAAAGCGCGCCGGGCAAGTTGCTCCGCTTGTTCAAGATCATTCCGTTCGTAAGCAATGTCAGCCAGACTTAACGAGGCAATGCCCTGATCATCCAGCATGGATGCATCCCCAACAGCATCCGTCAAGATCTGCTGGTTCAGTTGTTCTGCTTGTTCTAGTTCGCCTTGCCAGTAAAAAATCTCACTTAGTATTTGGAGGGCTGCCAGCACGCCAAATATATTTTGCGCGGCGCCCAGTAAGGCCCGCGCTTCAAGGACATGGTCTTGAGCATCCCGAATTCGACCCGCGTTCAGTGCCTCATAACTAATAATCAGCAGGCTGTTGCCCCGCCAGAACACATCATGCTCCGGGAGTTCCTTCAAGGATTGATGGGCAAATTCAAACGCCTTTTGAAAATCACTCTGCCACCAATATACATTTCCACGAAAGGAGAGCAATTGACCGAGTCTTCCATGATCTTCTTCGGTTCGCCAGGCTGACTCAGCCGCGCCCAGAAAAGGCTCAATACGGATTGCAGTGGCAGGTGCAAAACGATCCGTTGAATAGAGAATCACCTGGGCATAGGTGAAACAAATTTTGGGATGAAGCAAAATCAACTGCTGAGGAATATTTTCAAGCCATCTCCCAAGTGTGTTCATTTCACTCAGGTCATGGATCTCGATGAACTTCTCGATCAACATGATTGCGCGCTCAAATAATTTTGCGGTGAGGGCAGTCTCAACTGCTTCGTCAAATAAGCCATGATATTCATACCAGCGACTGGCTTTTTCGAATAATGCCTGGACGCCTGCTTCACCGAGTTGCTGTCTGGCAAGATGTTGAATAGATTCAGCGAACATCGGATTATAGCGATACCAGGTTTGATCACGACGGCGCTCAAGCTGCACGAGAAATAAATTGTCACGCTCAAGTTGCTCAAGTATGGCTGCGCTATGGTTCGTCTCAGTAATGGCATCACACAAGGATTCTGTCAAACGATTAAAGAAACAGGTCTTCAACAAAAAAGTTTGAATGGTTTCAGGTTGACTCTTAAAAACCTCTTCGATCAAATAATCAGCAACATAGCGGTCGCGCCCGGAGAAGGAATTGATCAAATTCTCGACCTCTGCGGCGTTGCCTCTCTTATGAAGAGACAGGACGATCAGGCGCAAACCTGCAACCCAGCCTTCGGTTTTTTGCAACAACTGGTTAATTGCTGAAGGGGAAAGGTTAATTTGCGCGGCTGTCTGTAGAAAGGTTTCTGTTTCTTTAGGATCAAAACGCAGATCAGCGGCGACGATCTCCATCATTTCGTCACGGACACGCAGAAGAGGCAGAGACAAACTGGGTTCATTCCGTGCAATGAGAATTAGGTGTAGAGAAACAGGCAAGTGTTGAATCAGGAATGAAACCCCATCCATGATCTCTTTGGATGTAATAAAGTGAAAATCTTCCAGGACTAACACGGACACTTGATTCAATCTCGCTAAATCGTTGATAAGGGGTGTAAGAAGAGTCTGAAATGATGTGGGCTGGGATGCCATCAATGTGGACAAGGTTGTTTTGCCAATTGACGAGTCCAGGGTTCGTAAGGCAGAGACAACATACGTCCAGAAACGAGTGGCATCATTGTCATTTTGATCGAGTGTGACCCAGGCAGATGAGAACGGTCGGCTGGCAATCCACATGCTGACCAATGTTGTTTTTCCAAAGCCAGTCGGCGCGGTGACAATTGTCAGCTTTCTGCTCAGTCCCTGATCAAGACGAGAAAGCAGGTCCTCGCGGCGGATAACATTTGAATTGAGCCGAGGCGGCATCAATTTGTTATGAAGCAATGGATTGTTGCTTGTTGGAGAAGCCTTTTGCCCAGTGCTCATATCTGTCTCATTATGATCCGGTAATTCATGGTAATTCGAGAATTATACGATAATTAGATGCACACATGATTGCCGTAAGCCTCTCCATGAACAAAAATTAGATAGCCATGACGCTTTATGTTTGCCAACAGATCAAATAGATCAACCTTGGACTATGATTGTGCAAGGTTTTTTCTGTAAATTGGGTCACGAGTTTCCTTGTGATGCTGGTTAAGTTGCACCTTCAAAAGTTATA
>Ga0137368_10005841_pt1 | contig 12959 bp, 12 predicted proteins | sample SagtaG_13_FD_104917 | JGI IMG/M metagenome (GOLD analysis project Ga0137368, IMG submission 104917) | Vadose zone soil microbial communities from Sagehorn Ranch, Mendocino, California, USA - Sage1_L_100_16 metaG | ecosystem: Environmental > Terrestrial > Soil > Vadose zone | place: USA...
CGGAGCCCGAGAGCGATCTCTGGCGCGAGCGGCTCGCCTTCCGGGAAGCGCTCAGGGCCGACTCCGCCCTGGCGGCCGAGTACGAGGCGCTCAAGAGGCGGCTCGCAGAGGAGAACGGCGACGACACGGAGGCTTACACGACGGGCAAGCGCGACTTCGTGGGCCGCGTGCTGGCGAGCGCGGGTCTTCAGTTCGGCCGACGCTGACGTTCGTTCCGCGATTGCCTTTGCTGAGCTCCAACAGCGACGGCCGGGATCTCTTCCCGGCCGTCGGCTTGTCTTGGTGCTCTGAGGGGACCGGTCTTAGCCGTCCCACTTCCACCCGGCGCAAGCCAGGGAAGCGGCGACGAGGGCCAGCCGTGCGAACCAGAGGTTGAGCTGTGGCATGAAGGACTCCCGGTAGATCGGACTGCGGGGACGTCCTGAGATCGGCGAACGGCCGCCAGGCAAAACCCCTCGAACGAGGGTGTAGGACCCCGTAGGGCTTATGCGTCTTGATCGCGCAGCTCGGTGACGAGCGCGGCGACGACCTTCTCGTCGAACTGTGTTCCGGCGCATCGCTCGAGCTCGTCGACCGCCTGCTCTTGGGTCAGGGGCTCGCGGTAGGCGTGCTCGGAAGTCATCGCGTCGAACGCATCGACCGCGAAGAGGATTCGCGCGGGGAGCGGGATCGCCTCGCCGGCCACGCCGTTGGGGTATCCGTTCCCGTCCCAGCGCTCGTGGTGGTGGAGAACCCAGGCGGCGAGGGGGCCGAGGCCGAGCGACGCGAGCATGTTGCAGCCGACTGCCGGATGCCGCTCGAGGATTCGGCGCTCGTCGAGATCGAGCGGCCCCGGCTTCTCCAGGATCTCGTCCGGAATGGCGACCTTTCCGAGGTCGTGGAGGCGGCCCGCGAGCTCGATCAGCTCGCACTGCTCCGGGTCGCAGCCCAGGCGCGCTCCAACGCTGACCGCGAGCCGAGCGACCGACTCCGAGTGGCTGCCCGCAAGGGCATCCCTCGCGTCGACGGCGCGGGCCAGGCTCATGGCCGCCTGGAGTCGCGCTGCGCGATCGTCGGTGATGCCCGTAGCAAGGGAGAGCTTGCTGGGCTCCGTTCCATCCGCGGCGGGGGCGCACACGCTGCCCGGCGCGTGTCGCTTGCAGTGATAGAGCGCTTCGTCCGCGCGCTCGAGGAGACGACCTGGCGTGTCCCCGTCGCCGGGATACGAGGCGATCCCGCCCGACACCCTGATCGACTCTTCTACGTCCGGTCCGAGGGCGATGTCGACGAGCGCGAGCTCGACGAGCAGCCGAGCTTGCTCGGGCTCGAGCCCGGGCAGGAGCAGCGCGAACTCGTCGCCTCCGACCCGGAAGGCCTCTCCGCTCGCAGCGAGCCGGGCGCCGACCGCAGCGAGCGCGCGGTTGCCCGTCGGATGGCCGTACCGGTCGTTGATGTCCTTCAGGTTGTCGACGTCGAGCACGCAGAGGCTGACCGTCTTTTCGCCCTGATCCGGAGGCAGCTCGTCCTGGAGTCGCTCGTCGAACCGGCGGCGGTTGCCGAGGCTCGTGACGGGATCGGTCAGGGCCGCCCGCATGGCCTCCAGCGTCCGCAGCTGTGACCGCTGGTAGAGGTCGAAGGCGAGAAGCGGACCGAAGAGGGCGCCGACGAGGAACGGCGAGCGGTCCCAGAGGATGACGAGCACGACGCTCAGCGAGACCATGATCGTGAGCGGGACGAGCGTCGCGCCGACCGTCCGCCGCAGCAGCGAGAGGAATGGCTCCCGGCTCGTCCGCGCGACAACGAGCGCGATCAGCACGAGGTCGACTGCGTAGAAGGATGCGGCCGCGGCCGTGGTTGCGACAGGCACGTTGCCGAGCGCCGACCCCTCGGCGGCCGCCGCCGCCCCTCCTGCCGCCGCCGCGGCGAGCGCGTAGACGGAGCTGTTGTACGCGACCGTGACCGGCGGTCGTCGTCGTCCGGTCTCGACGCCGAGCTGCATGAGGAAGGACATGAGAGTCGCTGCCGCCCACCCGTAGATCGCCGCCGTGCCGACGAGGAAGACGCTGGCGAGCGATGTCCTCCCGATCGGGATGCCGCGGATGGGGAGCGGCACGGTCTCGGTGAACGTCGCGGCTGCGAGCAGCGCCACGAGCCCTGCGATGGAGGAGGAAGAGGGCCGCTCGGACACGAGGCTCGCCGACGCGGCGACGATCGTCACGGCCGCGCCCAGGGTAAGGGGAAGCAGGAACGCCAGGACTCCCGGTGAGCCAGACGCCGCTTTCGTCTTGACGTGGAGCACGGCTTCCCCTTTGTCGCCGGGGGGCCGCCCCCGTTCTAACCCTGTCGGTCCTCTATCTCAGAGTAGTACGGGCATCGCCTGGATGTCGACGATCAGCGGGAAAGGCCCCCGGGCCTCCCCGAGGAATCGGGCGCACTCCTGCTCGAGCTCGTCGGAGACAAACGAGCCCGGCGGAGCCTTGTCGTCGCCCTTCGGGGCAATGGGCGGTCTTTCGGTCTGTGGTCGACCAGGCACTTTTTTGGCTACCTCTCGAACTCTGAGCTATTCCCGCTCTCGCCCTCGGATCTCTGCTCGGCGCGGGCCGAGATCGAGTGTACGCCGCCGGGCATCGGGTTCGATCCCTCCAACGGGTGATCGCCGTTGAGGGAATGCAGCAAAGAGCGGCGGACGGCCGCGAATCCGGGCGCTCCTCGGCCGTCTCGAGCCCTACTCGTCCTCGATCGCCGCGGCGACAACTCCTCTGACTCGGTCGGCGGGTTCCAGGCACCTTGCAGCTCGCGGGCCGATGGGGGGACGTCGTCCGGCCGCTCCGCCAGGCCGTTCAGATACCGGATCGGTGGCCGGTGATACGCAGCCTCCTGGCTCCAGTTGTAACAGTCGGTCACCCATCCGGAGCAGTCGGTGGAGAGCGGTAGCTTGCGAGGCTGCCCGATTCCGTCGATCGGTCGCAGCTGCAAATAGTGGATCTAGGCCCGGTTGCGAACGCCCCAGTTCGCGTGGCTGACGATCTTCGACCGGAGAGCCGGCATCGCGATCGCATAATGCCCTTTCCTGGCACGCGGCTTCCGTGCTCCGCCGGAGATCAGGAGCTCGTGCCGCCGAGGGCCCGAACTACCTCCTGGGCCGTGGCGCGGCGACTCTACCGGTGCCGATAGACGATCCGGCCGCGTGTGAGGTCGTACGGCGAGAGCTCGATGTTGATGCGGTCGCCCGGAAGGATTCTGATCCGGTAGCGGCGCATCTTCCCTGCGGTGTAGCCGAGGGTCTCGTGGCCGTTGTCGAGCAGGATCCGGTACATGCCGTTCCGAAAGGCCTCGACGACCTCACCCTCGAACTCGATCTTGTCTTCCTTGCCGGCGATGTCGTCACCCCCTTCGGGTTTGTGCCCCGCGCCGCGGGCCTGCCGCGGCGCGGGGAGTCATCTGTCCTGCGTCAGGCGGTCACGACGACGTTCGTCGCCTCTGGGCCCTTGGCGCCTTCACGCGCCTCGTACTCGACTTTCGCGTTCTCCGCGAGCGTCTTAAAACCTTCGCCGGCGATGTTCGTGTGGTGCACGAAGAGATCCTTCCCGCCGTCTTCCGGCGTGATGAATCCGTAACCCTTCGCGTCGTTGAACCACTTCACGGTTCCGGTTGCCATAAAATTCCACCTCCCTTACCACTCACGAACGGTAAAGGGGCTAGCGCCACCGGTACACGTTCTGGTTCTCTCGCCGAGATTGTAGCGGGTCGAGCCGCCGAGGGGGCTTTCGCGCATAGGGATCTCCCCGAAGCGACCACACGGCAGGCGACCTAGCTTAGGCTTGACCCCGAAAAGGAGGCCCGCATGGCCAGCATCATCCGAGGAGCCGCCGTGTCCGCGGCCGCGCTCCTCGTCTTCCTCCTCGCCCCGGGCGCCGCCCGCGCGGACTCCGACCAGGCGCTCCTGGACAGGTACCAGCCCGTCACAGTCTTCGACCCGCTGGAGCAGTTCGAGCCGACGAGAGTGCAGTCGTTCGTGCACGACGCCGACCTCGAGCGGCTGGTGTCGGGCACCTGGGTCCTCGTCGACGACGACCCCGACCTGGACGAGCTGCCCGGCCCCGGGACCGGCGTCTGGCGCCTGAACCAGGACTCCTGCACGCCGGCGATGCCGCTCGGCGGCCTGGCGTGCTACGCCGCGGCCGACGAGGAGCGGCACAGCCACAGCACCGTGTACGGGCACGTCGCTCGTCCGGAAGGAGCGATCGTGCTCCAGTACTGGTACTTCTACTACGACGACGTCTACTCGTACACGTACCCGCCAGCGACCTCCTCTGGCAGGCGCACGAAGGCGACTGGGAGGTCGTCAACGTCGTCCTCTCCGAGGCCGAGGCCCCGCTCTACGTCGGTTACAGCCAGCACTGCCTGGGCGAACGGCGTGACTGGGCCCTGACCCCGCGGCTCGACACGCACCCGGTCGTCCACGTCGCGATCGGGTCTCACGCCAACGAGCTCGCGGCGGGGATCCATCCGATCAACACCGCCTGCCTCCCTCAGCAGGTGATCGACTTTCTCCGTGCCCGCGGGCTTCCACTTCCCGTGGACTACGCGGGAGAGGGCGACATCGGCGGCCCACCGGAGGCGGGTGGCATCCTCACGCGCATCCGTCGACTGGACGGGGATCCTTCGAGCTGGGTCGCATTTCCGGGCTTCTGGGGCGAGCTCCAGTACTTTCATGCCCCGCCGCCCTTCGGCACCGTGCAATTCGGCACGTCACCGAACGGGCCCGCGCAGCACGCGGTCTGGATAGACCCGCTCGGCACCCTCGCCAGGTGGCCGGTGGGATAGCGAAGCACGGCCGAGCCGGGCCCGAGCTGCGGGCCCGGCTCGGCCGGCTTTGCTGCGAGACTTCCGAGCGTGCACAGCACGCTGCCGGCTGCGGCACCGCCTCGACTCGCGCCGCCCGCGCTCGTCGTGCCCGCGCCGCGCGAGGTGTCGTTCGGACGCGTTGCCGGACGGGTCGCGCCGGGAACGCGCCGCATCCTGATCCGTGTGGACGGCCGCCTCGTGGCCGTGAAGCAAGTACGGAGACGTCGCTTCGCGCTCGTCGTGTCGCTGCCGCGCCGCGACATCACGCTTCGCGTGACAGCGGTCGACCGGCGAGGCCGTCGCTCATCGACCGTCGTCGGCCCCGTCTTCGGCCTCCCCCGCCACGCCGCCCCGTACGGCCCGGCTCCGCCTCTGCGCGGGTACGAGGATCCCGCGCTGGCGCGCACCGTGCACAGGCTCGCCCATCGCTTCCACGGAACCTGCGCGGTGTTCGTCGAGGACCTGCGAACCGGGGCAGGCGCGGCCTGGAACGCGCGCGCCCGCTTTCCCGCCGCCTCGACGCTCAAGGTGGCGATCGCAATCGAGCTTCTACGCTCGTCTCGCGGCGCCTTCGCGCGGGGCACTGCTCTCGGGAGCCTCCTCTGGCGGATGCTCGTCTACTCGGACAACCGGGCGGCGAACGAGCTGCTCGTCCGGATCGGCGGTTCGATCTCGGCGGGGGCGGCGCGCGTCAACCAGACGATGCGCGAGCTCCGGCTCGCCGACACGGAGATGTACGGGGGCTACGAGGGGGACTCGATCGGCCGTCGGCCGATCCCGCTCGAGATCGTGAGCAGCCCGACCTTCGTCGGCAAGTACACGACGGCCTGGGACCTCGCTCGGCTCGGCCGCTACCTGCACCTGGCGACGATCGGCAAGGGTGCGCTCGCCCGGCGCTTCCGCGGCGCCTTCACGCGGGCGGACGCGCGCCACCTGCTCTACGTCCTCGCGCACGTGCGAGAGCCAGGCCGCCTCGAGCGCTACCTGACCGGGGGAGGAGTGGCCGTGCTGCACAAGGGCGGCTGGATCGAGAAGGCCCGGCACGACAGCGGCCTCGTCTACTGGCGCGGCGGTGCCTTTGCCGTCACGGTTCTCACCTGGAACGCGGCGGGCGCCGGAACTTCGTCGGACGTGCTCGCGGGCCGCGTCGCCCGGGCGGCGCTCGAACGGTTCCGCGAGACTGCGGCCGGTGGGTAGCCAGCTCGCGGCGTTTCTCGGCGTCTCGGCGATCGTGATCATGACGCCGGGCCCCGACACGGCGCTCACGATCCGGAACACGCTGATGGGCGGGCGGCGGGCCGGGATCTTCACGGCGATCGGCGTCTCGAGCGGGCAGGCGGGCTGGACGTTGGCCACCGCCGCCGGTATCGCAGCCCTGCTTGCCGCCTCCGAGCCGGCCTTCGTCGCGGTCAAGCTCGCCGGCTCCGCCTACCTCGTCTGGCTCGGCGCCCAGGCGCTCCTCGGTGCGCTCCGTCGCGCACGGATCACACGACGCGACCCTCCGGGACGCGGGCGCCTCCGACCCCGGACCGCTCTCCGCCAGGGACTCGTCAGCAACCTCGGGAACCCGAAGATGGCCGCCTTCTTCCCGAGCCTGCTCCCGCAGTTCGCGCCGCAGGAGCACGCGTTCGCCGCGCTGCTCGCCCTCGGCTCCGCCTTCTGCCTGATGACGCTCGCCTGGTTGACCGCCTACGCCTTCGCGGTCGCGAGGGCCGGCGACTTCCTGCGGCGCCCGTCGATCCGGCGGGTGATCGAGGCGGTCACGGGCGCTGTCCTGATCGCCCTCGGCCTGCGACTGGCGTCCGAGCGCCGCTAACCCGACGCTGCGGCGACCCGGCGGGCGAGCTCGATCGTCACTCCCTCCACGGCGAGCTCCGGCGCCACGCCGTCCCTGCCCCACAGCTCCCGGGCCTGCGCCTCTAGCGCGACCAGATCCCGGTCGGTGTGCAGCGGGTCGTGGTGGAAGAGCAGGAGCCGCCCGACGCGCGCCGCACGGGCGAAGTCGACCGCTGCAGCGACGCTCGAATGCCCCCAGCCGACCTTCGTCTCGTACTCGGCCTCGGAGTACTGCGCGTCGTGGAGAAGGACGTCCACCCCCTCCGCAACGCCGAGCCCCGAGATCCACTCCGGCGGGAGCGCCCGGAGGTCACCGCCCAGCGCCGGCTCGTGGTCGGGAATGTAGGCGAGGGAGCTGCCGTCGTCCTCGAGCCGGTAACCGACCGTCGGTCCAGGATGTGAGACGGGCTCCGCCTCGATCCGCGCGTCGCCGATCTCCCAGGGCTCGTCCGGCACGTCGTGAAAGGTGAGCCGCGCCGGGATCTCCGAGAGGTGGATCGGGAAGAGGGGTGGGGAGAGGTAGCGCGCAATCCGCTCCTCGAGGGATCGGGTCGGCGAGGGCGGCCCCCAGACGTGCAACTCGCTCCCGGCGCGCCACAGCGGCATGAAGAACCCGAGCCCCTCGAGGTGATCCAGGTGGAGGTGGGTGAGCAGCAGGTGGATCGGGCCCGAGTAGTCCTCGAGCTCGAGCCCGAGCGGGCGAATCCCGGTTCCCGCGTCCAGGACGAGCAGCGTGCCGTCGGCGAGGCGGACCTCCACGCACGAGGTATTGCCCCCGTAGCGCAGGGTCTCGGCGCCCGGCGTGGCGAGCGATCCCCGGCACCCCCAGACCGTCGCTCTCATCGCGCTACCGGTTCTGCCCCTCCCAGAAGATGGCCACCATCCCCACCAGCTCTTCCGAACGCGCCAGCAACGGGAAGGCGGTGGCCGAGATCGTGCGCGTGACGCCGTCGAGGCCGGTGATGCGTAACTCGCGGTGCGCCGGCCGGCGTTCGAGCAATGCGACTCCGCCGGGATTCTTCTCGAGCGGCACGGGCGTCCCGTCGAGCTCCTCGATCTTGAAGAGCGACGCCCACTCCTCCGCCCGTATGTCGCCCGCCTCGGCAAAGGTTCTCCCCAGAATCACCTCGGCAGGCTCGTTGTAGAAGACGAGGTTGCCCTCCGCGTCCGCGATGAAGGTCGCGGTGGCGAGCTTCGACGCGAACTCTCGGGCCAGGATCAGGACGAGGTTCTTCTGCTGTCTTCCCTGAACGCTCGGTACGGCCATACCCAGCATGATGCTACGCCGTAGCGGGTAGGTTCGCCCACGCGTGCGCGCCCGATGGCTATCTCCGCTCTTGCGCGAGAACCGCGAATTCCGGAGTTTCTGGACGGGCCAGACGGTCTCGCTGTTCGGAGACCAGATCACGCTGATCGCGCTTCCGCTCACCGCCGTGCTCGTGCTGCACGCGCACGCGGCCCAGATGGGCTACCTGATCGCGGCGGAGCTCGCGCCGAACCTGCTCTTCTCCTTGCACGCGGGCGCCTGGATCGACCGCCGCGGCCGGCGGCGCCAGGCGATGATCGCGGCCGACCTCGGGCGAGCCGCCCTCATTGCGACTGTGCCGCTCGCGTACGCCTTCGACGCGCTCACGATCGAGCAGCTGTACGTCGTCGCATTTCTCAGCGGAACCCTGACAGTGCTCTTCTTCGTCGCGAACGCCGCCTTCTTCGTCGCGGTCGCGCCGCGCGAGGACTACATGGAGGCGAACTCATTGCTCTACGGGAGCCGCGCGTTCTCGTTCGTCGCCGGGCCGAGCGTCGGCGGCGTGCTCGTCCAGTTGTTGAAGGCGCCCTTCGCGCTCGTGGTCGACGCCGTCTCGTACCTCGTCTCGGCTGCCTTCCTCGGCTCGATCTCGCCGCAGGAGCCGCCGACGGAGGAGGCCGAGCGCGGTCACGTCATGCAGGGCGCGCGCTACATCCTCGGCACGCCGTGGATCCGCGCGTCTCTCCTTGCGACTGCGACGATCAACCTCTTCAACTTCGTCTTCCACGCGCTCTTCATCCTCTACGCCGTTCGCTCGCTGCACGTGCGACCCGGGACGCTCGGGCTCGTTCTCGGCGCAGGGGCGGTCGGCGGCCTGATCGGGTCGGCGAGTACCGGTCGTCTCGGCCGGCGGATCGGGATCGGGCCCGTCTTCGTCCTCGGCTGCGTGGTGTTCCCGGCGCCGCTCGTGCTCGTCCCGCTCGCGGGCGGGCCGCATCCGCTCGTGCTGGCGATGCTCTTCCTCGCGGAGTTCGGCTCCGGGCTCGGCGTGATGATCCTCGACATCAGCGCCGCGTCCATCCGTGCCGCGCTCGTCCCCGACCGCCTGCGCTCGCGCGTCTCGGGGGCCTACATGGTCGTCAACAACGGGATCCGGCCGATCGGGTCGCTGATCGGCGGCGCGCTCGGCAGCACGATCGGCCTTCGCCCGACGCTCTGGATCGCCGTCGTCGGCGCGATTGCAGGCTTTCTCTGGCTTCTGCCGTCACCTCTGCCGAAGATGCGGGAGCTGCCCGAGTCGGCGGAGTGAAGCTCAGCCTCAGGTTGAGGTAAGCTCGCGCTGATGCGGAGCGACCTGCTCGGGTAGATTCGCGTCAGTGTCCGCCGCGCGCACCCTGCCGTGGAGCTGGTACTCCGATCCGGAGGTGCTGCGCCGGGAGCAGGAGCGCATCTTTCGCCGGGCGTGGCAGTACGTCGGCCACGCCGGGCGGGCCGAGAAGCCGGGAGAGCGCTTTGCCGCGTGGGCCGGCGACGTGCCGGTCCTCGTCGTTCGCGCGGACGACGGGCTCCGCGCCTTCCTCAACGTCTGCCGCCACCGCGGCTCGCTCCTCGTCGAGGGCCACGGCAGCCAGGCGACCATCCAGTGCCCGTATCACGCCTGGACGTACGGCCTCGACGGCGCCCTGCGGTCCGCGCCCCGCTCGGAGCGCGAGGCCGGCTTCGACTCGTCCGAGCTCTCCCTCCTGCCGCTTCGCCTCGAGGCATGGGGCCCGTTCCTGTTCGTCAACCCCGACGAGAGCGCGCCGCCGCTCGCGGCGACACTCGGCGGGCTGCCCGACCTCGTCTCCGTCGACGGGCTCGTCTTCCATTCGCGCGACGAGCACGAGCTCGCGGCGAACTGGAAGATCGCCTGCGAGAACTACCTCGAGTGCTACCACTGCCCGGTCGCGCACCGAGGGTTCAGCGCCGCCTACGACGTCGCCCCGGACGCCTACCGGCTCGCGCCGACGGCCGATCACGTCCTCTCGCAGTTCGCTCCCGCGCGCGGCGCGGGAGAGGGGCAGTTCCACTTCGTCTGGCCCAACCTGAGGGTGAACGTCTACGCCGGCCCGCCGAACCTCTCGATCGGGCCGCTCCTGCCGAGGGGCCCGGAGCGCTCGACGGGATTCCTCGACTACTTCTTCGCCGCGGGCGCGGAGGACGGCTGGGCCGACGAGCTGCTCGCCTTCGACGGGCAGGTCGGCGCGGAGGATCGCGCGCTCGTCGAGCGGGTGCAGCGGGGTGTCCGCTCCGGGCTCGTCGAGGAGGGCCGCCTGTTGCCCGAGAGCGAGCAGCTCGTCGCGCGCTTCCAGGAGCTCACCCAGCAGGCGCTCTCGCGCTAGCGGCGCATACTCCCCAAGCATGGCGATCACGGTCGCGCTCGCCGGCGACACGATGCTCGGCCGCAACGTCGCCGAGGCGCTCTCGGCCGGACCGCCGGAGTCGCTCGTCGCGCCCGAGGTGGTCGAAGCGGCGGGCAAAGCGGACCTCTTCGTCCTCAACCTCGAGTGCTGCATCTCGGAGCGGGGGAGCCGCTGGCCCGACCCGCGCAAGCCGTTCTTCTTCCGCGCGCCGCCGGCGGCGGTCGACCTGCTCGTGCACCTCGGCGTCGACTGCGTGACGCTCGCGAACAACCATGCGCTCGACTACGGCGAGGACGCGCTTCTCGACACGCTCGCGCACCTCGCGGCCGGCGGCATCGCCGCGGTCGGGGCTGGGGAGAACCTGGTGCAGGCCCGCCTGCCGGTCGTTCTCGAGGCGGGCGGCTTTCGGCTCGGAATCGTCGGCCTCGCCGACCACCCGGCCGAGTACGCGGCCCGCCCGGACCGGCCCGGCATCGCCTACGCCAACCTGGGGCGCGAGCCGGCGCCCGAGTGGGCGTGCGACGTCGATGCCGACGCGATCCTCGTCACGCCTCACTGGGGCCCGAACATGACCGCCGCCCCCTTGCCTCATGTGCGCGCGTCCGCGACGGCGCTCGTCGAGGCGGGCGCGACGCTCGTCGCCGGCCACTCGGCTCACGTCTTCCACGGCGTCGCGGGGCGAGTGCTGTACGACCTCGGTGACTTCCTCGACGACTACGCCGTCGACGGCGCGCTGCGCAACGACCTGGGCCTCCTCTTCCTGGTAGAGCTCGGGCCGGAGGGGCCCGTCGGGCTCGAGGCGATGCCCCTGAAGCTCGAGCACTGCCACACGCGGCTCGCCGAGGGGGCAGACGCGGAGTGGATCCGGAGGCGGCTTCGGCGCGCTTGCGCGCTGCTCGGGACCGAGGTCATCGAAGAGGATGGCCTTTTGAATATCCCCCTGCACTGAGTATCCTTCTCGTGTGGCTAGGGGGAGGGGAGCCCTTTTGGCGCTCGTGCTGGGCACCGTTGGTCTCGCGCTGCTTGCGAGCCCGGGCGGCGGCGCCGCGCCGCACCCGGAAAACCTCTACCTCGAGCCCATTCCCGGGTCGCCGTACTCCGCGCCGACCTTCCTGACTGCGCCGCCGGGCGATGCGAGCCGCCTCTTCATCGTCCAGCAGGGAGGCATCATCAGGATCGTCCGTGACGGCTCGCTGCTGGCGACGCCGTTCCTCGACATCACGAGCCTCGTCCTGAGCGGCGGCGAGCGCGGCCTGCTCTCGATGGCCTTCGCGCCGGATTACGCGACGAGCCGGAAGTTCTACGTCTACTACACGGCTCGCACCCCGGAAGGTCAGATCACGGTCGCCGAGTTCCTCCGCGACGCGTCCAATCCCGACGTGGCCGATCCGGCCACCCGCCGCACGGTGATCACCGTCGATCACATGACCTACTCGAACCACAACGGCGGCCAGCTCGAGTTCGGCCCCGACGGCTACCTCTACCTCGGCACAGGGGACGGCGGTAGTGGGGGCGATCCCGACCACAGGGGGCAAGACCTCACGGAGGGGCTCGGAAAGATCATGCGCATCGACCCGCTGCGGGGAGATCCGTACGAGGTTCCGCCCAACAACCCGTTCGTCAACCAGCCGCCCGCGCTTCCCGAGATCTTCGCCTACGGCGTCCGCAATCCATGGCGGTACTCCTTCGACCGGCAGACCGGCGACCTCGTGGTCGCCGACGTCGGCCAGAATGCGTGGGAGGAGATCGACTACACCCCGCTTGCCTTGGGAGGCGGCAACGGCGCGAACTTCGGCTGGAGCTGCTACGAGGGAAGGCATGCCTACAACCTCAACCAGCCGCTTTGCATGCCGCCGCCGCCGACCGTCATGCCGGTCTTCGAGTACCCGCACTCAGGGGGGCATGGCGGCTGCTCGATCACCGGCGGCTACGTCGTTCGTGACGCCGATCTGCCCACGCTCCTCGGGCGCTACATCTACGGCGACTACTGCACGGGCACGATCTATTCGAACATCCTGCAAATCCCCGACGCGCAGGACGACCAGCCCACCGGGCTCAGCGTCGGCGCCCTCTCTTCGTTCGGCGAGGACGCCTGCGGACACGTCTACGCCCTGTCTCTCAACGGTCCCGTCTACCGGATCTACGACACGCCGCCACCCCCACCGCCGAGCTGCGGGCGCGCCTTCCCGAACACGCTGACCGGCGACGTCGGCCCCGACTACACGATCCATCTGCGGGATCCCGACGGGAACGATCTCGACGGGGGGACGCTGCCGGCGGGGACGTACACGGTCGAGATCGACGACTTGAGCGAGATCCACAACTTCCATCTCTTCGGCGACGCCGTGGAGTGCGTGCCGCCCTCGACTTGCCAGACGGACGTGGCCGGAACCGGCCACGAGGTCTGGACGGTGAACCTCACACCGGGGACGGCGGAGTACCAGTGCGACCCGCATTCGTCGCAGATGCACGGCATGTTCACGGTCACCGAGCCGCCACCACCACCTCCGCCACCACCGCCGCCACCGCCTCCTCCGCCGCCGCCACCGCCTCCACCGGGGGGCTACACGACGAACACGCAGAGCGGGCAGTCGATCATCCCGGGCACGCTCGACCTCGGGAACCACTGCGACGACTGCACCTCGCCG
>Ga0137368_10005844_pt1 | contig 12958 bp, 10 predicted proteins | sample SagtaG_13_FD_104917 | JGI IMG/M metagenome (GOLD analysis project Ga0137368, IMG submission 104917) | Vadose zone soil microbial communities from Sagehorn Ranch, Mendocino, California, USA - Sage1_L_100_16 metaG | ecosystem: Environmental > Terrestrial > Soil > Vadose zone | place: USA...
AGATCTCGTGGACTGGGCCGTGAACTCCTCGCGCGCCAATTCGCTGTGGCCGATGCCGTTCGGCACCGCCTGCTGCGCCATCGAGTTCATGGCGACCGCCGCCAGCCGCTTCGACTTCGCGCGGTTCGGGATGGAGCGCCAGGCATTCTCCCCGCGCCAGGCGGACGTGCTGATCTGCGCCGGCCGCCTGCCGTTCAAGCTGGCGCCCGTGATCCGGCGCATCTACGACCAGATGCCGCAGCCCAAGTGGGTGATCTCGATGGGCGCCTGCGCCTCGACGGGCGGCGTGTTCGACAATTACGCGATGGTGCAGGGCATCGACACGATCGTCCCCGTGGATGTCTATGTCCCCGGCTGCCCGCCGCGCCCGGAAGGCCTGCTGTACGGCATCCTGCTGCTCCATAAGAAGATCAAGGGCGAGTCGCTGTTCGACGCCGTGAAGCGGCGCGAGGAACAGCCGCTCGACGACAAGGGACTGCGGCTGCCGCCCGAGACGATCGACGAGATCTCCGAGCCGTTCGGCAACTCCGTCCACCAATTTCGTTCGTCGTGACCTCTTCTTCCCCGGTTCCCGGGGCTCTTCGCACCGAAGTCGCGCGCGACGGCGAGACGATTGTGTTCGTCGCCGCCGACCGTCTGCTCGAGGCGATGACCTGGCTCAAGGAGACGCCGGGCCAGGAATTCGATTATCTGGTCGATGTGACGGCCGTTGAATTCCGCGATCGCGAGCGCCCGCTCGAAGTCGTGTACTTTCTCAGGTCCCTCAAGCGGCGCGCCGACATTCGGATCAAAGTCGAGCTGCCGGCCACCGCCGAGCTCGCCGTCGATTCGGTCTGGAGCCTGTGGCGCGGCGCCGATTGGTTGGAGCGCGAAGTCTTCGACATGTTCGGAATCACGTTCCGGGGCCACCCCGACCTGCGGCGCATCCTGATGTGGGAGACCTACGCGGAGGGCTACCCGCTGCGGAAGAGCTTCCCGCTGCGCGGTCGCTTCTCCCGCGCCGAGCAGGTGCGCCAGGCGCTCAACGTCAATCCGGAAGCGAACTACTCGCTGGAAGAGCTGTCCATCGCCGAGGCCGCCGGCGATCTCCCCGACGACATGCGGGACCGGTTGCGGCGCGGTGAGCGCGGCGTGATTCCCGAGCCCCCCCCCCCGACGGCGGCATGAGCAAGCGGACCGTAGAGCTCGAGCTGGCGACACCCGGTATAGACGCCGAGGGGCGCCCGGCGCGCGTCCCGCTGACGGCGAGCGGCGAGCCCAGTCTCGTCGAAGAGCATATGCTCGTGAACATCGGCCCGCAGCATCCCGCCACCCACGGCGTGTTGCGGCTGGTGGTCGAGCTGGATGGGGAGACCGTCGTGCGCTGCATCCCGCACCTCGGCTACCTGCACTCCGGCTTCGAAAAGCTCGGCGAGTACCGGCACTACAACCAGATCATCCCCCTGACGGACCGCACCGACTACCTGTCGCCGATGTCGAACAACGTTGGTTTCGCGCTGGCGGCCGAGAAGCTGATGGGGATCGAGATCACGCCGCGCTGTACCGTGCTGCGCGTGATCGCCTGCGAGATGAGCCGGATCATCTCGCACATGGTGTGGCTCGGCACGACGTCCATCGATCTGGGCGCCTTCACACCGTTCCTGTGGGCGTTCCAGGAGCCGGAGCGGATCTACGATCTCCAGGAGATGTGGACCGGCGCCCGCCTGACGACGAGTCTCACGCGCGTCGGCGGGCTGATGGCCGACATTCCGGACGGGTTCGTCGAGAAACTGCGTCACTTCACGCAAACCTTCCCGAAGACGCTGGCGGAAATCGATCGGGTGCTCACGCGCAACGCCGTGTGGGCGGGCCGCACGCAGGGGGTCGGGACGCTCACCGCGGCCGAGGCGATCAATTATTCCCTCTCCGGCCCGATGCTGCGCGCGAGCGGGGTGGCCTACGACGTCCGCAAGGACAAGCCATATCTGGGCTATGAGACCTACGACTTCGATGTGATCGTCGGCGAGCACGGTGACGTCTTCGACCGCTATCTCGTGCGGTTGGAGGAGTGCCACCAGTCGAACCGGATTCTGCAACAGACGCTCGACCGGTTGCCGGACGGCCCGATCAATGTCGACGATCCGCGCGTCATTCTTCCCTCCAAGACGCGCGCCATGAGCGACATGGAAGCGATGATCTTCCATTTCAAGCAGGTCATGGAAGGCGTGAAGGCGCCCGTGGGCGAAGCGTACGTCGGGATCGAGAATCCCAAAGGCGAGCTCGGCACCTACCTCGTCTCCGACGGGACGGCGAAGCCGGTGCGCTGGCGCATCCGGCCGCCCTCCTTCATCAATCTGTCCGCATTACCCCGGATGGCCAAAGGCCATCTGCTGTCCGACTTGATCGCGATCAACGCGTCCGTGGACATCGTAATGGGTGAGGTCGATCGATGACGGTGCAAGAGGACTATCAACCCGTCTTCATCGGTAGAGTGCTGGAAGAGCTCCAGACGGTGCTGGGGCGCTATCCCAACAAGCAGGCCGCGCTGCTGCCCGCGCTGTGGATCGCACAGCGCGAGCACGGCTGGATCTCCGATCGGATCATGGCCGAGGTCGCCGAGGTGCTGGGCGTGACGCCGGCCTATGTGAAGGGCGTCGTCACCTTCTACACGATGTATCACCAGCATCCCGTGGGGAAAAACTTCGTGCAGGTGTGCACGACGTCGCCCTGCAACATCTGCGGTGCCGAGGCGGTGCTGAAGGCTCTGCTCGCGCAAACCGGCGCGGGCGATGCCGGCGCGACGAGTCCCGACGGCAAATGGACGATTGTCGAAGTGGAATGTCTGGGGGCCTGTGGTTTCGCCACCCCTGTCCTTGTCAATGACGATTTCGTTGAGAATGTCACGCCCGACAAAGTCGCAGACCTGGTGAGGAAGTACCGGTGAGCCGAATGATCAATGTCCAACGCACAATGATCATTGGTCATTCATCATTGATCATTGGACATTCATAATGGGATACCCGCACAAGTCACATCCCAAAGAAACGGTTGTGCTCTCGCAGTACTTCGGCGATGCCGATGCGCGCACGTTCAAGGGATGGACGAAGCGTGGCGGCTATGAGGCGTTGGCTCAGTCCCTGAAACTGGACCCGGTCGCCGTCACCGACGTCGTCAAAGAGTCGGGACTGCGGGGCAGGGGCGGTGCGGGGTTCCCGACGGGCCTCAAGTGGTCGTTCATGCCGAAAGAAAAGAAGAAGGCGCACTACCTGTGCGTGAACGCGGACGAGTCGGAGCCCGGGACGTTCAAGGACCGCGAAATCATGCGGTGGACGCCGCACGCGCTCCTCGAGGGCACCGCGATCGCGGCACACGCGATCCGCGCCGAGGTGGCGTACATCTACATCCGCGGCGAGTTCAACGAGCCCTGGACGATCATGGAGCGGGCGCTCGCGGAGGCGAACGCCGCGGGCGTGTTTGGCACGATCAAGATCCATCTGCATCGCGGCGCCGGCGCGTACATCTGCGGCGAAGAGACCGCCCTGATGAATTCGATCGAGGGCAAGCGCGGGAACCCGCGCATCAAGCCGCCGTTTCCCGCGGCGGCCGGGCTGTTCGGCCTGCCGACGACGATCAACAACGTCGAGACGCTCGCCGCCGTGCCGCACATCATCAAGCGCGGCGCGGGCTGGTACAAAGGCCTGTGCCTGTCGAACCCCAAGAGCACGGGCACGAAGCTCTTCTCCGTCTGCGGGCACGTGCAGCGGCCCGGCAACTACGAAGTCACGATGGGATTCCCACTCAAGGATCTTCTCTACGATATGTGCGGCGGGCCGCCCGCGGGCCGGACGCTCAAGGCCTGCATCCCCGGCGGCTCGTCGGTGCCCATTCTCACCCGCGAGGAGACCGAGCAGACGTTGCTCGATTACGAGGGCTGCGTCGCCGCGGGCTCGATGCTCGGGTCGGGCGGCGTGATCGTATTCGACGACTCGGCGGATATGGTCTACCAGATCATGCGCCTGGCACGCTTCTACGCGCACGAGTCGTGCGCGCAATGCACGCAATGCCGCGAAGGCACCGCGTGGACCACGAAGATCATGGAGCGGATTCTGGCAGGGCAGGGGAAGCCGAAAGATCTCGATCTGCTGCTCGACCTCTCGGAGAACATGACGGGAAAAACGATCTGCGTGCTCTCGGACTCGTGCGCGGCGCCGATAGTCAGTGGCATCAAGAAATTCAGGGGAGAATTCGAGGCATACCTGGCGGGGAAGAAACAACCGATGATGGTCGGATGAACCGTGCGCTGAAGCGCCGGCTCGGCCAAGACACGCGTCCTAAAGGACGGGCCGACATTCGCGTCCTTCAGGACGCGCGCTCTCGCCGAGCCGGCCCTTTAGGGCACGGTTCCAACGAATGGGCACACATCATCTATGTCTGATCAGCTCATCAACCTGACGATCGACGGCGCACCGGTTTCCGTCCCCCCCGGCACGCTCGTCATCGAGGCAGCCAAGCAGGCAGGCGTACTCGTACCGCACTACTGCTATCACCCTGGACTGCCCGTCGCCGGGGTGTGCCGGATGTGCCTCGTCGAGGTCGAGAAGGCACCCAAGCTGCAGATCGCCTGTGCGACGACCGTCACCGAAGGGATGGTCGTGAAGACGCAAGCCCCGGCGGCGAAGGACGCGCGCCAAAGTGTGCTCGAATTCCTCCTGATCAATCATCCGCTCGATTGCCCGATTTGCGATCAAGCGGGCGAATGCGAGCTCCAGGACTTTGTCTTCCAGGAGGGCCAAGCCGGGACGCGTTTCGGCGAGTTCGCCAAGCGGTTCAATCCCGTCGAGGACTTCGGCCCCGACGTCCTGTACGTGCCGAACCGCTGCATTTTGTGCACGCGCTGCGTCCGCTTCATGGAAGATGTGGCGAAAGAGCCGGTGCTCAACGTGTCCGAACGCGGCGACCGTGCCTTCATCGGCATTCATCCCGAAGCCCGGCTCGACCATCCCTGGGCCGGCAACGTCGTCGACCTCTGTCCCGTGGGCTCGCTGCTCTCCAAGGACTTCCTGCACAAGGCTCGCGCGTGGGAACTCGACAAGACGGCGTCGATCTGCACCGGCTGCTCCCAGGGGTGCAACATCACGCTCGATACGCGGGACGAAGTCGTGGTGCGGGTGCGCCCGCGGCCGAACCTCGACGTCAACCGCTACTTCATCTGTGATCACGGCCGAATGCACTATCGCTGGATGAACCGCGGCGACCGCATCGAAGCCCCGCTGGTCCGCAAGGACGGAGCGCTGCACGCCACCGACTGGGACGAAGCGTTCGCGCGTGTCCTGGCGATTCTGCGCGGTGCGTCGGGCAAGGCCGTGGCGCTGGTGTCGGCCGGAGCGTCGAGCGAAGCGCTCGCCGCGGCCAAGCGGCTGCTGTCCGGCTTCGACTGGACGGGCGCCTTCCAGGTGGTCATGGGCGAAGAGGCGACGCTCGCGGGCGTGCCGAACCTCGCCCTCCGCGCCGAGCGCGCACCCAACGCGAGGGGTGCTGAACAGCTCGGGTACACGCGCGACTACGCGCCGGCACTCGCCGCGGCGAAGTCCGCGGCCGTGGTGCTGGTGCTCGACGATCCCGATTGCGCCGTGGAGACGGACGGCGCGCTGATCTATCTCGGCACGGTACTGGGTGAGAATGCCGCGTGCCGGCGTGCCGACGTGATTCTGCCGATTGCCAACGTCGCCGAGGAAGAAGGGATGTTCACGAACCGCGACGGACGCGAGCAGCGCTACTTCCAGGCCAAGCCCGCTCCGGGGATGGCGCAGCCGGCCGCCTGGGTTCTGGGAGAGTTGGCGCGGGCGATGGGCCTGGCGGAAGTGGCATGACCTTCTTCCTGATCACATCGGCGATCAAAGTGTTCGTGGTCCTCAACCTGATCCTGGTTGGGGTGGCGCTGCTCACCTTGCTCGAGCGGCGGGTGTGCGCCTGGATGCAGGATCGCCTCGGCCCAAACCGCGTGGGTCCGCAGGGACTCTTTCAGCCGGCGGCCGATGGGCTGAAGAACATTCTCAAGGAAGAGACGTCGCCGGCGATGGCGGACAGGGCGCTCTTCACCCTTGCCCCGATCGTGTCGTTCGTGCCCGCCATGCTGACGTTCGGTGTGATTCCATTCGCGTCGCCGCTTCCGACCCCGTGGGGCGTCGTCCCGATGGTCGTCGCCGACCTGCCCGTGGGCTTCCTCTATATCCTCGCGATCAGCTCGCTGGGCGTGTACGGCATCGTGCTGGCCGGCTGGGCTTCCAACAACAAGTACGCGCTGCTGGGCGGTCTGCGCGCGTCGGCGCAGATGATCTCATACGAAATCGCGCTGGGGATGAGCACGGTGGCCGTCATTCTGCTCGCGGGCAACGTCACGCTGTCGCAGGTGATCGCGCAGCAGCAGCTGGCGCATGCCTGGTTCATCATCCCGCTGACTGTCGCGTTCGTGATTTTCTTTATCAGCGCCCTCGCCGAGACGAACCGGCTGCCGTTCGATCTGCCCGAGGCCGAGGGCGAGTTGATCGCCGGTTATCACACCGAGTACAGCGCGATGAAGTTCTCGATGTTCTACATCGCCGAGTATTCGAACATGGTGACGGCGTCCGCGCTGATGGCCACGCTGTTCTTCGGAGGGTGGGACATTCCCTTCACGACCTGGGATTCGAGCGGGGACCCGAGCGTTCTCAAGACGCTGCTCACGCTCGCCGCCTTCGGCGCGAAGACGTTCGCCTTCCTCTTTACCTATATCTGGGTGCGCTGGACGCTACCGCGGTTCCGCTACGACCAGCTCATGGCGCTCGGCTGGAAAGTGCTGCTGCCGCTCTCGCTGGTCTACATCACGCTGGTGGCCGTGGCGATCTGGTTCGTCCGGATCCGGCTCGGCTGGGAGTACGGCGCCGGCATGGCCTGGGTCCTTGGAGGATTGAATTTCGTGCTGCTGATCGCCCTGGTCTATTGGCTCGATCGCGGCCGCGTCGTGTCCGGCTCGGTCCAGGAGGAGGCAGCCTGATGACGATCGGCGTGAAGGTGATGAAGCGGCCGACGCAGCAAACGTCCTACCTGCGGGCCACGTTGAAAGGGATGGCGCTGACCTTCAGCCATCTGCTGCGACCCAAGGTCACGATGCAGTATCCCGAAGAGAAGTCATCCAAGGACTGGACGCTCTCGTCGCGGTGGCGCGGCACGCACCGCATGCTCACCGACGAGCAGGGCAGAGCCAAGTGCGTGGCATGCGGCCTCTGCCCCCAGATCTGCCCCGCCAACTGCATCAAGCTCGTCCCGGGCGAGGATGAAGAGGGCCACCGGTACCCGTTGATCTACGAGATCGACGAGTTCCGCTGCATCTTCTGCGGCTACTGCCAGGAAGTGTGCCCTGAGGAAGCGATCCACGTGGGCGCGCATTACGAGAACTCCGAGTACAGCCGCGATCGCTTCGTCTACGATCTCGAGCGGCTGACGGCGCAGACGCATCCCGTGTCCACGCTGTGGGACCCGTCGGACCCGAAGGGCGAGTAGTAGTGACGGATACGGTCTTTTGGATCTTCGGCGTGATCGCCATGGGCAGTGCCCTGCTGTGCATCACGCGCAAGAACCCCGTCGCGAGCGCCCTGTGGCTCGTCGTGACGCTGTTCGCGCTGGCCGCGCTGTTCGTGCTGCTCGACGCGCAGTTTATCGCGGTGCTCCAGGTGCTGGTCTACGCCGGCGCCATCATGGTGCTGTTCCTGTTCGTGATCATGCTACTCAACCTGGGACGACCAGGTCCCAGCGATATCAAAGGACCGTTCGGGCTCGGCGTCGCGGTACTGCTCGGCGCCGCGCTGCTGTTTCTGCTGCAGCCCCTGACCCAGACCACGCTCCGGTCGGCGATCACACTGCCCCCGGGTAGCGTCCCGGCGCTCCAACAGCAGCAGGGCATCGTCGGCTCCGTCGCCAATCCACTGTTTGGCGCGTACCTGGTTCCCTTCGAGATCGCGAGCGTGCTGCTGCTTGCCGCCATCGTCGGCGCGGTGGTGCTCGCGAAACGGAAACTCTAGTGCTGCTCGGCCCCGCACTGGCCATCTCCGCGGTCCTCTTCACGCTCGGCGTGGTGGGCGTGCTGATACGGCGCAACGTGATCGTGATCTTCATGTGCGTCGAGCTCATGCTCAACGCGGTGAATCTCACGTTCGTCGCACTGGCGCAGAATCTCGGAGTGGGCGGGCAGGTGTTCGTGTTCTTCGTCATGGCCGTGGCCGCGGCCGAAGCGGCCGTCGGGCTCGCGATCATTCTCGCCGTCTATCGCCACAAGCAGTCGGTGAGCCTGCAGAATATGAATCTCCTCAAGGACGGATGACCGGTACCGCCGTCGACCTGATCTGGCTCGCGCCCGCCCTCGCGCTGCTCGGCTTCGTGCTGAACGGAACGCTGGCGCTGGCGCGTCCCAATTCCAAGACGCTCGTATCGGTCATCGGCGCCGGTGTGTTGCTGGCCGCGTTCGCCGTGTCCGTCGTCGTCTTCAGCGCCTTCGCGGGAGTCCATGCCGAAGAGCCGGTGGTGCTGCGCTATTGGTCGTGGATACCGGTCGGCACGCTGCAGGTCGACTTCGCGTTCCAGGTCGACCAGCTCTCGCTGGTGATGCTGCTCGTCGTCACCGGCGTCGGCTCGCTGATCCATCTCTTCAGCATCGGATACATGAAAGATGATCCGGGGTACGCGCGTTATTTCGCGTATCTCAACCTGTTCATCTTTTTCATGCTCGTGCTGGTGCTGGGGGCGAGCTTCCCCGTGATGTTCGTGGGCTGGGAGGGCGTCGGCCTCTGCAGCTATCTGTTGATCGGCTTCTGGTTCACCGAAGCGGCGAACGCCAACGCCGGCCGCAAAGCATTCATCATGAACCGGATCGGCGACTTCGGGTTCATGGTCGCGATGTTCATGATCTTCTGGTCTACGGGCTCGCTCGATTTCGGTACGGTGTTCACGCACGCGCCGAACGCGCTGGCGGCGGGCGGCCGCACCGTCACGGTGATCACGCTCTTCCTGTTCCTGGGCTGCACCGGGAAATCGGCGCAGATCCCTCTGTACACCTGGTTGCCGGACGCGATGGCGGGTCCCACGCCGGTCTCCGCCCTGATTCACGCCGCCACAATGGTGACCGCGGGCGTGTACCTCGTGGCACGCTGCAATCTGCTGTTCGCCATGGCGCCCGTCTCGAGCGCGGTGGTCGCGGGCGTCGGCGCGCTGACGGCATTGTTCGCGGCGACGATCGCCCTCAAGCAGTGGGACATCAAGAAAGTCCTCGCCTACTCCACGATCTCCCAGCTCGGGTACATGTTCCTGGGCGTCGGAACGGGGGCGATCAGCGCCGGCATCTTCCACCTCGTCACCCACGCGTTCTTCAAGGCGCTCCTGTTTCTGGGCTCGGGCAGTGTCATCTACGCGCTGCACCGCGCCTATCACCACACGCATTCCCATGAAGACGCACAGGACATGCGCAACATGGGCGGGCTCGCGCGGTACATGCCATGGACCGCGGCGTTGGTGTCGATCGCGACGCTGGCCATCGCCGGCGTGCCCCCGCTCTCCGGCTTCTTCTCGAAGGACGAGATCCTCACCGCGGCACACGCGCGCGGGCATGCCGACCCGATCTGGATCGTCTTCTGGGGGTTGGCACTCGCCGCCACGTTGCTCACGGCGTTCTACATGACGCGGCTGATGCTGTACACCTTCCACGGTCCGAACCGCACCGGTGACCAGGAGCAGCCGCATCTGCACGAGGCTCCGTGGATCATGACCGGCCCGCTGCTCCTGCTGGGGGTGCTGTCGGCCGCGGGGGGCGTGATCAACATCCCCGAGCTCTATCACGGCAACGCGTGGCTCCATCACTGGCTCGAGCCGATCACGCAGGCGAGCACGCCACTACTCCCGGCGGTGCCTCTGTCGACCTCGACCGAGTGGCTGCTGGTCGGCATCGCGGTGGCGGTTGCGATCGTCGGGATCGTGGGCGCCTGGCAGCTGCTCAAACCGCAGGCGCTCGTGCCGGCGCGCAGCGCTCCCGAGGAGCGGGGACTTGCCCGCCTGCTCCGAAACAAGTGGTACGTCGACGAGATCTATGACGCGCTGATCGTCCGGCCGTTTGTGTGGCTGTCGCGGGAAGTGCTCTGGAAGCAGATCGACAGCCGAGCGATCGACGGCGCGGCGGTTAACGGCGCCGCGAGAGGAGCCAGAGCGCTCGGCTGGGCGAATCGCTGGTTACAGACAGGGCAGGTCGGGGTGTACGTCGCTGCGTTCGTGGTGGGTGTGCTGCTGATCTTGTGGCGGGCGATGAGCTGATGTACGCGCGCTGGGTGCTCACCGCGCTGCTCGCGTGGCCGCTGCTCGCCGGCCTCGTTGTCCTGCTGTTGCCGGCGCGGCTCGCGAAATACGTCGCCCTGGGCGCCAGCCTGATCGAGTTCGCGATCTCGGTGCCGCTGTGGTGGACGTTCGCGCCGGCGGGCGGGATGCAGTTCGTCGCCGATCACACCTGGATCGCGGCGTGGGGCATCCACTTCACGGTAGGCCTGGACGGCATTTCGTTGTTCCTGGTGCTGCTCACGACATTCCTCATGCCGCTCTCGATTCTCGGGAGCTGGAGCTACATCACCAAGCGTGAGACCGGCTTTTACACCCTGTTGCTCGTCCTGACGACCGGCATGATCGGCGTCTTCGTGGCCCTCGATCTCTTCCTGTTCTATGTGATGTGGGAAGTGATGCTGATCCCGATGTACTTCATCATCGGTGTGTGGGGCGGCGACAATCGGCTGTATGCGGCGATCAAGTTCTTCATCTATACGTTCTTCGGATCGCTGCTCATGCTCGTGGCGATCCTGGTGTTGTACCTGCACGCCGGCCAGGCGACGGGAGTCTACTCGTTCAACTACGCGCACCTCCTGAGCAACGCGAAGGATCTGGGGCCGACGGCCTGGTGGCTCTTCGGCGCGTTTTTCCTGGCGTTCGCGATCAAGGTACCGATGTTCCCGCTGCACACCTGGCTGCCCGACGCGCACGTCGAGGCTCCGACGGCGGGGTCGGTGATCCTGGCAGGTGTCCTCCTCAAAATGGGCACGTACGGGCTCCTGCGATTCGCGCTGCCGTTCTTCCCGGCCGTCGCACTCAATCAGAGCGTACAGCTGATCATCGTGGTCCTGTCGCTGATCGGGATCATCTACGGCGGCCTCGTGGCGATGGTGCAGCCCGATTTCAAGAAGCTCATCGCCTATTCGTCCGTCGCCCACCTCGGGTTCGTGACGCTCGGCATCTGGGCTCTGACGCTGCAGAGCGTGCAGGGCGCGCTGCTGATCATGATCAATCACGGGATTTCGACCGGCGCGCTGTTCTTCCTGGCCGGCATGATCTACGAGCGACGGCACAGCCGCCTGCTCGAGGCGTATGGCGGCATCGCGCGTGTGGTGCCGCTGTTCTCGGGCGTCCTCACGATCGTGTCGCTGTCGTCCATCGCTTTGCCGGGGACCAACGGCTTCGTCGGCGAATTCCTGGTGCTGCTGGGATCCTTCCGCACCTATCCGATCGCGACGGCACTCGCGACGACCGGTGTGATCGTCGCGGCGGCGTATCTGCTGACCGCGCTGCAGCGTGTGATTTACAACCCGCTGACGAATCCTGAGAACGAGAAGCTGCCCGACCTGACGCCGCGAGAGCTCGCCGTGCTGATCCCGCTGGTCGTCGGCATTCTGTGGGTAGGGATCTATCCCAAGCCGTTCCTGCAGCGCATGGAACCGGCGGCGCGCACGCTGATCGAACAGATGAAACCGAGCGCCGCTCCGACGGCGGGTCAGCCATGAGACTGGATCCTGCCGTTTATCGCGACCTGCTGCTCTCGCTCTTGCCTGAGCTGGTGTTGACCGGGTGGGCGCTCGTGCTGCTCTTGTTCGTCGCATGGCGCCATCGCACCGCGCGCGACACGCGGATTGCAGGCTGGCTGACGCTGCTGGCGCTGGTGTCCACCGCGATCGCCACCTGGTGGCTCTGGTGGAATCGGGCCGGCGTGGGGGGGGGAGTCGTGACGATGATCGCCGCGGATGACTTCCGCTGGGTCGCGGACTGGGTGTTCCTCGGCGCCGCCGCGCTGACCGTGCTCATCTCATTCGCCTATCTGGAGCGGGAGCAGTTGCTGGTACCCGAGTACTACGTGCTGCTCATCTTCGGCACGCTCGGCATGATGGTGATGGCCGCGGGCGCCGATTTGATGGTGATCTTCCTGGGACTGGAGCTGATGTCGGTCGCGGTCTACGTGCTCGCGGGTCTCGACCGGCGCCGCGCCCGGTCGGCGGAGGCGGCCCTCAAGTACTTCCTGCTCGGCGCCTTCGCATCGGGATTTCTCCTGTACGGGATCGCCCTCGTGTATGGCGCGACCGGTACCACGAATCTCGGCCTTATTGGCGGGCAAGTCAGCACCATGGGCAAGCCTGGCGTCATGTTGCTCGCAGGTCTGGCGCTGTTGATCGTGGGGTTCGCATTCAAGATCGCGGCGGTGCCGTTTCACATGTGGGCGCCTGACGTCTATGACGGCTCGCCCACGCCGGTGACGGCGTTCATGGCCACCGGCGTGAAGGCGGCAGCGTTTGCCGCCCTGTTCCGAGTCCTGAATCAGGCGTTCGGCCCGGTCGCCGTGTGGCACGACATCCTGTGGTGGCTCGCAGTCGTCACCATGATCGGCGGCAACCTCTTTGCGCTCGGTCAACGATCGCTCAAGCGGATGCTGGCGTACTCATCGGTCGCGCATGCCGGATACCTCCTCGTCGCCGTGACTGCGGGCGGCGCGGCCGGTACGAGTGCGTTTCTCGTCTACGTCACCGCCTATACTTTGATGTCGCTCGGTGCGTTCGCCGTGCTGACGGCCAAGGGCAGGGCGGGCGAGAGCGACGTCTTGATCGACGACCTCGCAGGACTCGCGAGCGAGCGTCCCTGGCTCGCCTTTGCA
>Ga0137368_10005871_pt1 | contig 12922 bp, 10 predicted proteins | sample SagtaG_13_FD_104917 | JGI IMG/M metagenome (GOLD analysis project Ga0137368, IMG submission 104917) | Vadose zone soil microbial communities from Sagehorn Ranch, Mendocino, California, USA - Sage1_L_100_16 metaG | ecosystem: Environmental > Terrestrial > Soil > Vadose zone | place: USA...
GCGGGCTGCTCGTCGGGCTCCGGCAACGACCAGGCGGCCCCGGCGGCACCCCCACAAGGGTTCGCCACCTACCAGGGCCCCACCTACACCATCGCCTACCCCCAAGGCTGGCAGGTCACCACCAAACCCAACACAGGCGGCGGCCCCCCCACCGTGCTCATCACCGGCCCCCAAGGCACCGGCGGCTTCCAACCCGTCGTCGCCGTCGGCCACGACACCGACTACGCCAGCAGCTTCGACGACGCCCTGGAGGTCTTCCGCGCCGTCTCCATCGGCAAGACCGGCCAGGTCACACGCGACCAGCCCACCACGCTCCCCGGCGCGGAGCAGGCGCAGCGGACCGAGTACACCGAGCAGCAGCCGGGCGCCAACGGGCAGGCCTACACCCTGCGCCTGGTCGAGCTGCACGCCATCACCCCGGCCCGGACCATGTTCGACGTGCTGGTCCGCGCCCCCAGGGAGGACTTCGACAGCGCCCAGCTCGGCAAGGCCCTGGACAGCTTCCGCGTCACCTCTCCCTGACCACGAGTCACCCCCCTGACAAGGAGATGCGCCCGATGCGTCCATCTGCCCGCAGGGAGTGGCGATCCGCCCCCCGCTCCCCCCTCCTCCCACTCGCCCTGCTCCTGGTGGCCGTGCTCGCCACCGGCTGCAGCCTCGGCGGCGGCAAGTCCGCCAAGGCAGAGGCCGCCCAGGCGACCACCGCCACCACCGCGGCCGGCCAGCCCGCCGCCGCGCCCGTGGTCGCCTCGAGCGACCACGCCGACCTGCCCGGCATCACCCTGGCCATCAACCAGCTGCGCCGCAGCGACGCCAACACCGTCACGCTGATCTTCACCATCGCCAACAAGGGCTCCAAGGCCCTGAACTTCGACTGGACCTGGGGCGAGGCCGGGTTCGTCGAGGTCGGCAACGCGCTGACGTTCGACATGTCGGGCGCCTACCTGGTCGACACCGGCGGCAAGAAGAAGTACCTGGTGCTGCGTGACACCCAGAAGATCTGCCTGTGCACCACCGGCATCCTGCGCTCGGGCACCGAGCTCAAGGGCGTGGAGGCCGGCCAGGAGACCACCATGTTCGCCAAGTTCCCGGCCCCGCCGGCCCAGGTGGCCAAGCTGACCGTGGTCGTGCCGCACTTCCCGGCCCTGGACAACGTCCCCCTGAGCTCATGAGCGACCACAGCCTGCGATCAGTGGCCGCCCCGAGGAGCCGCGCGGGCGGGCGGCGAGCGCTCCACCTCGGTCTGCTGGCCGGCGTACTCGCCGTGATCCTCGCCGCTCCCTCGGGCGGCGCGGCACCGGCCGCGGTGGCCCAGGAGACGAGCACGACCACGCCGGGCGTCAGCGGCACCACGGTCGCCGGCGAGACCTCGACGACGGTGGCCGGCGAGACCAGCACGACCGTCGCCAGCGGCGGCGCGACCGGCGGCGGGCTGGACGTGACGCCCCGCGTGGTCGACCTGGTGTTCCGCACCGTCACCATCCGTGACGGCAAGGACACCGCCACCGTCTCCGACGCCCCCGGCAGCACCGAGGTCGACCTCGCCGCCGACGTGCTGTTCGCCTTCGACTCCGACAAGCTCACCCCCGCCGCCCAGGCGGAGCTGCAGGACACCGCCAAGCTGATCCGCGACAAGGCCAAGGGACCGGTCCGCGTCGAGGGCCACACCGACTCCGTCGGCTCCCAGGCCTACAACCTCGGCCTCTCCGAGCGCCGTGCCCGAGCCGTCCGCGACGCGCTCAACCAGCTGCTCGGCGACCGGCCCACCCAGTTCTCGGTCAAGGGCTTCGGCGCCAGCAAGCCGATCGCCCCCAACAAGAACCCCGACGGCAGCGACAACCCCAAAGGCCGTGCCCGCAACCGCCGCGTCACCGTGGCGATCCCCACCTAAGCGAGCCCGCCATGCCCATCACCCCACACCCGCACCACCCCAGCCGCCCGACCGTCCCGGCCGGCCCGGAGCGGCCGCGTCCCGGGGCCACTCGGCCGCTACTGATGCCGGTCCTGGCCGTGCTGCTGACCATGGCCGTGGCCTTGCTGCTCGGTGCCTGCACCGGCAAGGACAAGGCCGACGGGAAGGCCGGCGGGAAGGCCAGCGGGCCGCTCGCCAGCGTCCGCGGCGACATCCCCGGCCTGGTCCTGGGCGGCGGCTCCCTCGAGCGCGACGGCGGCAACGTCGTCCTGCGCTTCACCATCACCAACCAGACCGGCAACAACGTCACCATCGGTGACCTGCTGGGCAAGCAGGGCACCGCGAACTCCAACGGCACCGGCGGTGTCTCCCTGTACGACGGCATCGCCCGGAAGCGCTACGTGCCAAGCGACCAGACCCCGACCACGGTCCCGATCGGGCTGGACCCCGGCAAGAGCGTCGAGCTGTCCACCACCTTCCCCGGCGTCCCCGAGACCGCCGGCGACATCTCCGCCCTGGTCCCCCACTTCGCCCCCCTCGACGGCCTCAAGATCCAGGGCTGACCCGGCGTCCGGCCGGGTGTCCCCACGACGACGCCCGGCCGGGCGACCTAGCTCGAGCGGTCCCTGAGGATGCGCCAGAGGCGCTCTGGCGTGTACGGCGGGTCGACGTGGCGGACGCCGAGCGGGGCGAGGGCGTCGGCCACGGCGTTGGCGATCGCGGCGGGGACGGCGATCGCGCCGCTCTCCCCCAGTCCCTTGGAGCCGAGCGGGGTGTACGGGGAGGGGGTCTCCACGAACTCGCCCTCGACCGGCGGGGCCTCCACGGCCGTGGGCAGCCCGTAGACCGTGAAGTTGCCGGTCAGCAGCTGCCCGGCGTCGTCGTAGACGGCCTCCTCGAACAGCGCCTGGCCGACGCCCTGGATCGCGGAGCCGACCACCTGCCCCTTGGCCAGCAGCGGGTTCACGATCCGGCCGCCGTCGTCCACGCCGACCAGCCGCCCGACCGCGAGCCGCCCGGTGTCCCGGTCGATCTCCACGATCGTCGCGTATGCTCCGAACGGGAACACCGGCCCCGGCAGCTCGAAGCGGACCTGCGCGTCGAGCCCGGGTTCGAGGCCGGCGGGCAGCCGCGACGGGTCGCCCGCCGCGGCCGCGACCTCCGCGAGGCGCAGCGAGCGGCCTCCGGGCGCCGCGAGGAGCCCGCCGTCCTGGAGCCGCACCTCCTCGGGGGCGACGCCGAGCATCCAGGCGGCCACGCGGGCCGCCTTCCGCCCGACCTCCTGGGCGGCGAGGTACACGGCGGAGCCGCCGGTGGTGACCGAGCGGCTGGCGTAGGTGCCCATCCCCCGCGGCACCGTGCGGGTGTCGCCGGTCTCGACCTCCACCTGGTCCGGTGACAGGCCGAGCGCGTCGGCGGCGATCTGCGCGAAGGTGGTCGCGTGGCCCTGCCCGTGCGGCGTCGAGCCGGTCCGCACCAGCACGCGGCCGTCGGGCGCGACCGCGACCGAGCCGGACTCCCACAGCCCGGCGCCGGCGCGCTCGACGAACACGCACAGGCCGACGCCGACCAGCCGCCCGACCGCGCGGGCGTCGCGCTGCTCGGCGCGGCACTCGGCGTAGCCGAGCAGGCTGCAGGCGCGGTCGAGGGCGCGCGCGTAGTCGCCGGAGTCGTAGGTGAAGCCGAGCGCGGTGGTGTGCGGGAAGGCCTCCGGCGGGATGAAGTTGCGGCGCCGGATCTCGACCGGGTCGACGCCCAGCTCGGCCGCTGCCAGGTCGGCGAGCCGCTCGGCGACGTAGGCGCCCTCGGGACGCCCTGCCCCGCGGTACGGGCCGGTCGGCACCTTGTTGGTGGCCACCCCGACCACCTCCACGTCCACGGCCGGGACGTCGTAGGCGCCGGTCAGCAGCATGGCCGAGGTGACCGGCGGCGCGGCGGTCCCCGGGTACAGGTAGGCGCCGAGGTCGGCGACCGTCCTGGCCCGCAGGGCCAGGAAGCGGCCGGCGCCGTCGAGCGCCAGCTCGGCCTCGATCTCCTGGCCGCGGCCCTGGTAGGCGGCCTGGAAGTTCTCCCAGCGCTCCTCGACCCACTTGACCGGGCGGCCGAGCCGCATCGCCGCGACGGCGGCGACGGCGGCCTCCGGGGCCAACGCCCCCTTGCTGCCGAAGGCGCCGCCGACGTCGCGGACGACCAGCCGGCAGCGTTCCGCCGGCCGCCGCAGGACCGCGGTGAGGTTGCGCAGCGGGCGGTGGGGGTCCTGCGCGGACAGCCACAGGGTCAGCAGGTCCTCCGCGGCGTCGTAGGCGGCGACCGCGCCGCGCGGCTCGATCGGGGCCGCCACCAGCCTGGGCATCGAGAAGCTGCCCCGCACCCGGTGGGCGGCCGAGCCGAAGGCGGCGTCCACGTCGCCGTGCCGCCGTGCCCAGCGCAGCAGCACGTTGCCGGGTGCCGCCTGGTGCAGGAGCACGGGCGAGCCGAGCGCGGCGTGCGGGTCGACCAGCACCGGCAGCGGGTCGTAGTCGACCGCGACGAGCTCGGCGGCGTCCTTGGCGGCGGCACGGGTCTCGGCGACGACCACGGCCACCGGCTCCCCGGCGAAGCGGACCCTGCCGGTGGCCAGCAGCGGGATCGGCGTCTCGGCGACCTCGGCCCCGTCCGGCGCCATCACCGGCATGGGCGCGACGTGCCCGGCGAGGTCGGCGGCGGTCAGCACCGCCAGCACGCCGGGTGCCCGCCGTGCCGCCGCGACCTCCACCTGCACCAGGGTGGCGTGGGCTTCGGGGCTGCGCACCGCCACCATGTGCGCCATGCCGGGCAGCACCAGGTCGTCGACGTAGGCGGCCTCGCCGCGCAGCAGGGCGGCGTCCTCGCGGCGCCGGACCGGGCGGCCGACCCATCCGGGGCTAGCCATCGGCCAGGCGCTCCCGCATCCAGTCGGCCGCGAGGGGCTGGTACCGGTAGGGCAGGTTGTTGCAGACGTGGTTGCCGTCCTCGTACATCACCAGCTCGCCGGCGGGGGCCTCGGCGGCGACACGCTCGGCCTGCCGCCACGGGATCAGGCGGTCGAGCCGGCCGAAGATCACCAGCAGCGGCTGGGTCAGCCGGGGCAGGACCGGGCCCAGGTCGAGGCGGCCGGCGAGGCGCTCGCCCTCGGCCTGGTCACGGGCACCACTGTGGTGGACGAAGGTCTCGCGGGTGAGCCCGGGCAGCCCGGCCCAGCACTCGCCGAAGTCGTAGGGGCCGCCGATCGCCACCGCGGCGCGGATGCGCGGCTCGAACGCGGCCGCCCGCGGCGCGTAGTAGCCGCCGAGGCTCACCCCGACCGCGCCGGCCCGGTCGGGCAGCAGGTCGTCGCGCCCGTGCAGGTGGTCGAGGGCGGCGGCCACGGCGACCTCGTAGTCGGGCCGGATGTGGGTGTGGTAGCCGGTCTCGCCCTGCCCCGGCCCGTCGAGGGACAGGGTCGCCATGCCGCGGTCGAGGAAGGCGCTCTCCCAGTTGAAGAACTCCTCCTTGGTGGAGTCCAGGCCGGGGAGCAGCAGCACCAGCGGCGCCGGCCGCCCCGGCGGGCGCCGCAGGGTCGCGGTCATCACGGTCCCCTCGAAGGGGATCTCCAGCCGCTCGGCGCTGGGGTCGAGCAGGCGGTGGGCGTTGCGCAGCGCCGCGACCGCCAGGTCGGCGGTCTCCCGGTGGCGGTCGAGGTCGACCATCCAGACGAACTTGGCGTAGTGGTAGGAGAGCGTGGCGCGGACCCAGGCACGCCCGGCCGTCAGCGTCCGGCCCCGCCGCTCGGCCTCGCGTGCCAGCCCGGCGTGCAGGTCGCCGTTGGCGCGCCAGGCGCCGAGCCACTCCTCCCAGCGCTCGAGCGGCGCGGTCACCCGGGCGAAGTCGTTGGGGTCGACACCCTGGGCGATCAGCCTGGGCGCCCAGTTGGCCACCGCCGCCTCGATGCGGGCGTCAGGCACGGGCCGCCACCTCCTCCGGGTCGAAGCCGAGGTCGCGCAGCAGCACCATGGCGGCGTTGCGGCCGGGCGCGGCCGACACCGACCCGCCCGGGTGGGTGGTGGCGCCGGTCTGGTACAGGCCCGCGATGGGCGTCCGGTGGCCGGCCCACCCCGGGACGGGCCGCAGCGCCCCGGACTGCGCCGGGCCCATGTCGCCGCCGTGGCAGGACCCGTGCCAGTTGTGGGCGTTGAAGCGCTCCAGGTCGAGCGGGCTCTTCACGTGGCGGGCGAGGACGACCTCGTCGCCGAGGTTGGGCGCGTAGCGGCGCAGCGCGGCCAGGTTCGCCTCGGCCACCTCGTCCTTCAGCTCGTCCCAGCGGCGCGGCCCGCCGGCCAGCTCGTACGGCTGGAAGCCGACCACCTTGAGGGTGTGGCGGCCCTCGGGGGCGCGCGACGGGTCGGCGACGGTCGGCGCCAGGACCAGCAGCACCGGGTCGTCGGTGGCGACGATGCCCCGGTTGAACTCCGAGCCGACCCGCAGCATCCGCTCGACCGAGTGCGGGGTGCCCGCCGCCACCGACTCGACCGTGGCGGCGCCCGCCGGGTACCTGGGGGGCTCGGTGGTGGCGTAGTGGGCGACGAACATCGAGACGCCGGCCCGCCAGGTGTCGACGCCGTCGCGGAAGTCGTCGCCCCACGCCGCGGTGGGCGCCAGCTCGACGAGGTGCTTGACGTGGACGGTGGACAGCACGGCGCGGCGGGCCAGGTGGCGCTCCCCGTCGGCGGTCTCCACGCCGGCGCAGCGGCCGCCCTCGACGATCAGCCCGGTCACCGGCCGGCCGGTCAGGACCGTGCCGCCGTGGGCCTCGACGAAACGCGTCAGCGCCAGGGGCAGCGCCAGCGACCCGCCCTTCGGCAGCGTCCAGCTGTGCCGCTGCCGCCCGAAGACCAGGGAGTAGGCGAGCGGCCCGGTCCCGGGCCGCTCGACGGGCTGGACGGTCATGAAGCTCATCCACAGCATGAAGGCGCGGGTGTGCTCGTCGGAGAAGGTGTCCTGGACGACCTCCCAGGCGCTCATCGCCTGGCGGCGCAGCCACCTGCCGCCGTCCGGGGCGCCAGCGAGCAGCTCCGGCAGCGCCGCGCCCCAGCCGACCGGGGTGTTGCGCCAGCGGCCGAACAGGGGCGCGACCTGCCCGTAGTCGGCCAGCATGCGGCGGTAGGCGTCGGCGTCGCGCCGCGAGAAGCGGGCGAGCTCCTCGCAGGTCCGGTCCGGGTCGCGCCACTGCGTCAGCCAGGCCCCGTCGGGGAACGGCACGTGCACCACCGGGTCCGGGTGGAGGTACTCGAGGCCGTAGTCCTGGAGTGGCAGCTCCCCGCGGGCGATCGTGGGGCTGGCCTGGATGAGGTTGTGCGCGGTCGAGCAGGTGTCGTGCACGAAGCCGGGCAGGGTCAGCTCCTCGGAGCTGGTGTCGCCCCCGACGGTGTCGCGGGCCTCGACGACCAGGCAGGACAGGCCGGCCTTGGCGAGGTAGGCGGCGGCGACCAGGCTGTTGTGGCCGGCGCCGGCCACGACCACGTCGTGCTCGGCGGTCACCGGTGCACCTCCTCGAGCCCGAGCAGCGCGGCGGCGTTGCCGCCGAGCACGGCCCGTTCCGCCGCTTCGTCGAGGGCGAGGGCGCGGACCTCCCCGACCGGGTCGTCGCTGCCCATGTCGAAGGGGCGGTCGGAGCCGAGCAGCACGTGGTCGGCGCCGGCGTAGGCCACCAGCGCCCGCAGCAGGTCGGCGTCGTGGGTGACGGTGTCGTAGTAGAGCCGCCGCAGCGACGCGTCGGGGCTGCTCACCAGCCGGGACCTGGCATGCGGCTGGAACGAGTGGGCGTGGCGCAGCCGTCCCCGCACGGCCGGCAGGGCGCCGCCGCCGTGGGCGAGGACCAGCCGCAGGCGCGGGAACCGTTCCAGCACGCCCGCCATCACCAGGTGCGCGCCGGCCACGGCGGTCTCCAGCGGGTTGCCGACGGTGTTCCACAGGTAGAACTGCTCGAGGACGGGCAGGTCGAAGCCGCGCGTGGTCGGGTGGACCAGGATCACCGACCCCATGTCCTCGGCGGCCTCCCAGAACGGCAGGAAGCGGTCGTCGCCGAGGGAGGAGCCGGCGACGCTGGCGGCCACCTCGGCGCCGCCGAGGTGGGTCTCCCCCATCAGGCGGGTCAGCTCGTCGACGGCGGCCCGCGGGTCCTGCAGCGGCACGGCCCCGAGCGCGGCGACCCGGTCCGGGTGGGCGGCGCGGATGGCGGCGAGGGCGTCGTTCTGCACCCGGCAGGCGCGCACGGCGGCCGCCAGGTCGAGGTCGTAGGGCAGCAGGTTGACCCAGGGGGACAGCACCAGCCGGTCGACGCCGGTCGCGGCCGCCTCGGCCAGGATCCGGTCGACGTCGACGAACTCGCCCACCGCCGAGCGGATCGACCTGCCGCCGAACTCCACCACCTGCGCGCCGCCGTCGCGGCGGACCGCGGGGCGCCAGGCGTCGGCCGGGTCGGCCGCCCTGGTGATCTCCGGGACGATGACGTGGGCGTGGACGTCGACGATCACGCTGCTCCCCTCACGGCCCGGACTCCCCTGCTCCCCCCGGGGCTGCGGCTCCGCTGCTCGAGCCCTCGGACCCCTGGGGCGCCTGGCGGATGGTCCCGCCCAGGTACAGGTCGGCGATCTCCGGGTTGGCCAGCACCTCGGACGCGGCGCCGGTGAGGCGGACCCGGCCGCCCTCCATGACGACGCCGTGGCTGGCGCTCTCCAGGCCGAGCCGGACGTTCTGCTCCACCAGCAGGACCGTCCTGCCCTGCGCCCGCATCCGCGCGACCAGGTCGTAGACCTGCCGCAGCGTCCTCGGCTCCAGCCCGAGCGACGGCTCGTCGAGCAGCACCAGGGCAGGGTCGAGCATCAGGCAGCGGGCGAACTCGACCAGGCGCCGCTGGCCGCCCGACAGGTTCCCGGCCTTGTCGGAGGCGCGCTCGCCGACCAGCGGCAGCAGCTCCTCGACGGCCTGGTAGCGCCGCCGCACCAGCGCCCGGTCGCGGCGCAGGACGTAAGCGCCCATGAGGACGTTCTCGCGCACCGTGAGGCTCGGGAACAGGCCGCGCTGCTGCGGGACCTGGACGACCCCGCGGGCGAGGACCTCGGCCGCGCCGAGGCCGGAGATCACCGTCCCGTCGAGGGTGATGGTTCCCCGCCACGGCCGCAGCAGCCCGCTCACCGCCTTGAGCAGGGTCGACTTGCCGGCCCCGTTGGGACCGACGACGCAGGTGATCGACTCGCGCTCCACGGCGAGGTCGACGCCGTCGAGCACCCGCGCGCCGCCGTAGCCGGCCGTCACGCCGCTGAGCTCGAGGAGCGCGGCCATCACACCTCCAGCGGCTCGGAGGCCCGCCCCCAGCCCTGGCCGAGGTAGGCGTCGAGCACCAGCGGGTCGCGCTGGATGGCGGACGGCGACCCCTCCGCGATCACCGTGCCCCTCGCCATCACCAGGATGGGGTCGCACAGGCCGAGCACGAGCGGCATGTTGTGCTCGACCACGACGACGGTCAGGCCCTGGCGGCGCAGCTCGCGGATCAGCTCGGCGAGGCGCTCGACCATGCCGGGGTTCACGCCGCCGGCCGGCTCGTCCAGCAGCAGCAGCCGCGGCTCGAGCATCAGCGCCTGGGCGAGCTCGACCAGCTTCTGCTGGCCGAAGGAGAGCTGCCCGGCGGGGTGGGCGGCGAACGGCTGCATCCCGACGAAGTCGAGCAGCTCCTCGGCGTGCCGGGCCTCGCTGCCGCCGACGGCGTCGGCGGCGAGGTTCGGCCAGGAGAAGCTCCGCAGCGGCGCGACCACGTTCTCCAGCACCGTCATCCCGGGGAACAGCCGGGTGATCTGGAAGGTCCGGCCCAGGCCCAGGTAGGCCCGCTCCCACGGGGCGAGCCGGTCGATGCGCCGCCCGTCGAACCGGATCGCGCCGCCGCCGCTGCGCAGCATCCCGGTGAGCAGGTTGAAGATGGTGGTCTTGCCCGACCCGTTGGGCCCGATCAGCCCGGTGAGGCTGCCCTCCCGCACCGCGAACGAGCAGGCGTCCACCGCCTTGACGCCGCCGAAGCGCCTGACCAGCCCGTCCACCTCCAGCAGGACGCGGCCGGGGGCGTCCGGCGCCGGCTCGGCCCGCTCGGCGACGGTCAGCGCCTGGCGCCGCTCCCTCGGGACCGCCCGCACCTGCCGGCGCGACCACCACGCCCGCGCCGTGGGGATCACGCCGAGCGGCAGGAACAGCACCACCGCGCCGAGGGCCAGGCCGAAGGCGAGCAGCCGCAGCCCCTCGGCCGCGGCGATGCTGTTGGCGGCCTCGTTGAGCGGCACCACCGCGAACGCGCCGATGACCGGCCCCCAGATCGTGCCGCGCCCGCCGAGCATCGCGGCCAGCACGATCTGCACGCTGACGAGGATGTCGAACATGCCGCGCGGGTCGATGAAGGTCAGGAAGTACGCGTACACGCCGCCGGCGACGCCGATCAGCACCGCGCTGGCGACGAAGCTCAGCACCTTGTAGGCGGGGGTCCGCACGCCGATGGCGGCGGCCTTGTCCTCGTCCTCGCGGATGGCGACCAGCCCGGTGCCGAGCTTGCTGCGCCGGATCCACCACGACAGCGCGACCGACAGCACCGCCAGGCCCAGCATCGCGTAGTAGAAGGGCAGGTTCTGGACGTCGCGGTCCCACTCCGGCAGCGGCAGGGTGAGCCCGTTCGAGCCGCCGGTGAGCCCGCCGAGGTTGAGCGCCAGCGTCTGGAACAGGAACAGCAGCGCGATGGTGATGATCACGAAGGCGTGCTCGCGCGTGCGCGTGATGGTGGCCCCGAGGACGGCGGCGACCACCGCGGCGGCGAGCCCGCCGAGCGGCGCCAGCAGCAGCGGCGAGAGGTGCAGGCGCAGCGACAGCAGCGCGACGGTGTAGGCGCCGATGCCGAGGAAGGCGCTCTGGCCGAGCGAGACGTAGCCGGTGAACCCGGCCATGATGTTCCAGCCGCCCGCCATCACCGCCAGCAGGAACACGAAGATCATCACCGACTGCCCGTAGACGTCGTCGAGGCGGACCAGCGGGTAGGCCGCCAGCGCCAGGCCGAGCGCCACCACCACGGCCCGGCGCACGACCGTCGGGGTCGGCCTCACGCGACCACGTCCTCGCGCAGCCGCGAGCCCGCCAGGCCCTGCGGCCTGACCAGCAGGACCGCCAGGATCACCAGGTAGAACACCACCACCGCCCAGCGGGTCGAGACGTAGGTGGCGGTGAGCGCCTCGGCGACGCCGAGCAGCAGCGCGCCGGCCAGCGCGCCGGGCACGCTGCCCATGCCGCCGAGGACCACGATGCCGAGCAGCCGCGAGATCCACTGGTAGTGCGAGGCCGGGAAGACCGCGTAGAGCACCGAGAGGATCGAGCCGCCGGCGCCCGTGGTGGCGATCGCGACGGCGAAGGTCAGCGCGGCGACGGCGCGGATGTCGACGCCGACGAGCTCTGAGCCCTGCGGGTTCTCGGAGGCCGCCCGGATGGCCCTGCCGGCCCAGGTGCGGGTCAGCAGCAGGTACAGCCCGGCCAGCACGACCACCGCGGTGAGGCAGCCGTACACGTGCGCCTTGGGGAAGAACAGCGGGCCCAGGTGGAAGGACTGGTTGAAGTAGCTCGGGGTCACCGAGCGGAACACGTTCTTCCAGGTGAGCCCCATGGCGCCTTCGATGGTGATGGCCAGCGCGAAGGTCAGCAGCACGGTCATGGACACCGGCGCGGTGCGGATGCGGGAGACGAACAGGCGGTAGATCGCCCAGCCGACGGCGAACATCACCGGCGTGGTCAGCGCACCGGCGAGGATCGGGTCGAGCCCGGTGCGCCGCCACAGCTCGAAGGTGAGCAGCGCCGACAGGATCAGCAGGGCGCCCTGGGCGACGTTGACGATCCGCATCACGCCGAACACCAGGGTCAGGCCGGCGGCCAGCAGCGCGTACACCCCGCCGACGAGCAGACCGAGGATGACGGTCTGGACGGCGTGGGTCACCGGCTGGCCCCCACGGTCAGCTCTTCCAGTCCGGCTTGGGCGCCACCGCCTGCTCGGCCGTTGCCACGTCCTTGGGCAGGACGATCTCCGACTTGCCGCCCTGCCACTGGGCCAGCAGGAAGTCCGACTGCGGCGCGCCGGTCTCGTCCCAGCGCAGCGGGCCGAGGATCGTGTCGACCTGGTTGGCGTGGAGCCACTCGGCCAGCTTGTCCTGGTCGATTTCTTTGACCGCCTCCACGGCGGCCTGCAGCACCTGCGCGGCCGCGAACGCGTCGGCCGCGTCCTCCTCCGGCAGCTTGTTGTACTTCTGCTGGTACCGCCGGACGAACTCCTGGTTGAGCGGGTAGTCGGCCTCGGCGCTCCAGCTCACCGTGTAGAAGACGCCCTCGGTGTTGTCCTTGCCGACGCCCTTGGCGTACTCGTCGGAGTTGGAGGGCGCGGAGGTCTGGAACATGGTCGTGGGGCTGAAGCCGACCTTCACCAGGGACCGGATCAGCCCGACGCCGTCGTCGAACACGGCACCCTGGGCCACCAGGTCAGGCTTGCGTGCCTTGATGGTGTTGGCGATGGTGTCGAAGTTGCTGGTGTCCGGCGGGTAGACCGTGCTGTAGACGGTCTTCACGCCGGTCTGCTCGAGCGCCTTCTGCATGGTCTGGATCACCGGGGTGGTGAACGGGTCGTCCTGGGTCGGGTAGGCCGCGGTCTTGGGCCGCTGGTCGGCCGGGAGGCTGTTGATCCAGTCGACGAAGACGTCCGCCTGGTGCGGCGCGGTGGCCTGCTGGGCGAAGAACAGGTAGTGGAACTTGCGCTCGAACATCTTCGGCGAGCCGCCGGCAGGCTCGACGTAGACCATCTTGTTGCGCTCGGCCACCGCCGACGCCGGCAGGTTGAGCAGCGACGAGAACGTCCCCAGCAGCAGGTCGACCTTGTCGCGGGTGATCAGCCGGTTGTAGTCGGCCACGATGGTGTTCTGGTCGCTGGCGTCGTCGAGGATGTTGAGC
>Ga0137368_10005876_pt1 | contig 12917 bp, 11 predicted proteins | sample SagtaG_13_FD_104917 | JGI IMG/M metagenome (GOLD analysis project Ga0137368, IMG submission 104917) | Vadose zone soil microbial communities from Sagehorn Ranch, Mendocino, California, USA - Sage1_L_100_16 metaG | ecosystem: Environmental > Terrestrial > Soil > Vadose zone | place: USA...
ACGTCGGGATTCCGTTGGCCGCAAGCGCCGGGACGGTCTCCGCCGGGCCATGGGGCAGTCCATCCATTCTGCCGATTTCGTGGGCGTACATCGCGATGATGGGGCGAGACGGCCTCACGCTCGCCACCAAGGTGGCGATCCTCAATGCCAACTACATCGCGCGGCGCCTGCAGGAAGGCGGACACTACGAATTGCTGTACGCCGGACAGCACGGTCTCGTCGCGCACGAGTGCATCATCGATACCCGGCCGTTCAAGGCGTCCGCCGGCGTGGACGTCGAGGACATCGCCAAGCGGCTGATCGATTACGGCTTCCACCCACCCACCGTCTCGTTCCCCGTGGCGGGCACGCTGATGGTGGAGCCCACGGAAAGCGAGCCGAAGCTGGAGCTGGACCGGTTCGTAGACGCGTTGATCGCGATTCGCGGTGAGATTCGCGAGATCGAGACCGGCGAAGCCGATCGCGACAACAACCTGCTGAAGAACGCGCCCCATCCGCTCGCCGATCTGCTGGCGGACAGCTGGGATCGTCCCTACGCGCGGGACCGCGCCGGTTTCCCCACGGCCGCGACGCGCGACCACAAGGTGTGGCCACCGATCGGCCGGATCGATGCGGCGTTCGGAGACCGCAACCTCGTGTGTACGTGCCCACCGGTGGAGGCGTACGCTACTGTCTGACGGTCGGACGGTCGGACGGCCGGACGGTCTGTGGAAACTGATTATCGATGGTCAGGGGCGTTCGGGCGTCGAGAATATGGCGATCGACGAAGGATTGCTGGACGAGGTCGTCCGTTCCGGTAGTGCTTGCCTTCGTCTCTACCGTTGGGACCCTCCGACACTTTCCGTCGGTCGCAATCAATCCATCGAAGGTCTTGCACGTGACGGCATCGCCTTGGTTCGCCGGCCTACCGGTGGCCAGGCGGTCTGGCACGAACATGAAGTGACGTATGCTGTGGCAGCTCCGATCGCTCTATTCGGTTCGCTGCGCGACGCCTATTGCGCGATTCATTCCAGACTTGCGAGTGCCCTGCAGTCACTCGGGGTAGACGCTGTCCTCGCCCCCCACCGTCCGACCGTCCGACCGTCCGACCGTCCGTCGTCGTGTTTCGCGGTTCCCACCGGCGGTGAGATCCTGGTGAACGGCCGCAAGCTCGTTGGTTCCGCCCAAGTCCGACGCGGGGATGCCTTCTTGCAGCACGGCTCGATCCTGCTTGATGGATCGCAGGACGGAGTGGCCGGAGGTACGGGAGAAACCACGCTGGCCGTTGCGCTTGGGCGATCTGTAACATTCGAAGAAGTCACCAGAGCGGTTGTCGCCAATTGGGGAGAAAGCCTTACACCGTCCGACAGTCCGACCGTCCGACGGTCCGACGTTGCATCTCCAGCGGCGCGGTGAAATGTTAAGCGCCATGCTGCGGCGCTCCCCTCCCCGGCTCACCGTCATTATCGTTCTCGCCGTCGCCGTGCTCGCCGGTTGCGAGCCGCGCGGCGGCTGTACCGGCGCAAACTGCGGCACACTCATCAACGCCGCCGTGGCCGAGCCGTCCACGCTGCTGCCGCCCTCCAGCGAGGAAATCGTCACCAACGACATCGACGAGCAGTTGTTCCTGAAGCTCGCCGACGTGGGGATGTCCGAGAACACGCTGGGCGATGAGGACTTTCAGGCCCTGCTCGCGCAGAAATGGGAGTGGGACGGGCCGCTGACGCTGGTGTTCCATCTGGATCCCCGCGCGCGCTGGCAGGACGGGCAGCCCGTCACCGCGGCGGACGTTGAGTTCACGTTCAATGCGTACACCGATTCCGCGGTCGCTTCGCCGTTCCGGCCCAAGCTGCGCCGCGTCGCCAGCGTCACGCAGCGGGATTCGCTCACCACCGTGTTTCGGTTCCGGGAGCGGTATCCGGAGATGTTCTACGACGCGGTGTACCACATGCGCATTCTCCCGGCGCATCTGCTCCGGCCCGTCCCCCGCGACCAATGGCGGACGGCACTGTTCGGCCGGCAGCCCGTGGGCGACGGCCCCTACCGGTTCGTGCGCTGGCAGCCGGCGCAGTCCATCGAGCTCGTCGCCGATTCGACCTTCTTCCTCGGCAGGCCCGGGATTCGGCGACTCATCTGGCGATTCACACCCAATCTCCAGGTCGCCGTCCAACAGGTGGTCGCCGATCAGGCGGACATCCGTGAGCAGCTGGTGACGCCGGACAACGTGAAACGGGCGCGGGACGCGAAACACCTCGCCGTCTATACGTATGTCGGCAACGTCTACACCTTCCTCTCCTTCAACCAGCGCTCTCCGACCGACTCGACGCAGCCCCATCCGATCTTCGCGGACCGGGAATTGCGTCGTGCGCTCGCGAGGGCGGTGGATCGCGCCAGTCTCCTGAAAAGCGCGTTGGGTGACCTGGCCAAGGTCCCGCAGGGCCCCATGTCGACGCTGCTGGGGAGGATCTGGGATCCCGAGATCCGGCAGCTCTCCTACGACACCGCGCTGGCCGCGCGCCTCCTGAGCGCCCATGGCTGGCGCGATCACGATGGCGATGGCGTGCGCGACAAAGACGGCCAGCCGCTCGCGTTCCACATTCTCGTCCCGACCTCGAGCGTGTTGCGGCGGCAATACGCGCGGCTGTTGCAAGAGCAGTTTCGCGCGATCGGCGTGCACGTCGAAGTCGACGAGCTGGAGTCCGCAGTTGTCAGTCAACGAGTCGGGACCGGGAAATACGACACCGCGATTCTGTCCCGGAGTAACGATCCTTCACCCGGCTCGGGGATCGCGCAGAGCTGGACGCAGGCCGGGTTTGGCGGCTCGAACTTCGGCCGCTACTACAATCCGGAGTTCGAGCGAATCGTGGATCTCGCGAATTCCGCTACGACGCGGGATCGCGCGCGCGCGCTGTGGCGGGCCGCGATGGAAACGTTAAACGCGGACGCGCCGGGGATCTTTCTCTATGCGCTCGACAACGTCGCGGCCGTGCATAAGCGTGTCGAGAACGTGCAGTTCCGGGCGGACTCCTGGGCCGCCCTGCTGCGCACCTGGCGCATTCCCACCGACCGGCTGATCGATCGAGACCGCGTGGAGCGATAAGTGACAGGGGCGGCGTGGCTCCTGCGGCGCCTCGTCGCGTCCGTCGCGATCATCTTCGCTGTCGTCACGTTCGTCTTCATTCTGATTCATCTCGCGCCGGGAAAGCCGTGCGGGCCGATCGGCGGAGGCGAGTATCAGGACCCGATTGTGTGCGCCCAGCTCGTCCAGCAATTCGGCCTCAATCAGTCGATCCCCGAGCAGTACTGGCTCTACCTCGTCGCACTGGCGCACGGCAATTTCGGATACTCGTTCTCGCTGCATCGTCCCGTGCGGGACGCGATCGCGGACACGATCCCCTTCACGCTGCAGCTCGCGGGGGCCGCGCTGCTACTCGATTTCCTCCTCGGGCTTGGCCTGGGCATTTACCAGGCCGTCCGCGTGAATCGCCTCCCCGACGTCGTCATCGGGAATGTCACGCTCTTCATCTATTCGCTGCCGACATTCTGGCTGGCGCTGCTGCTGTTGCTCGTTTTCGGAGAGAAGCTGCGATGGTTCCCCGTCGGTGGGGCGAGCGATCCCATCTTCTGCCCGCTCGTGAGCTCCCTGTACTGCGTCGCAGATCGCTTGTGGCACATCGTGTTGCCGGCTGCCACACTCGGCCTGGTCGGCGCGGCAGGAACGGCGCGCTTCCAGCGGGCGGCAATGCTGGAAGTGGCGACGCAGGATTACGTACGGACGGCGCGCGCCAAGGGCGTGCCGGAACGCCGTGTCGTGCTGCGGCATCAGCTCCGCAACGCGCTGCTTTCCTTCATCACGCGATTCGGGCTCGCCTTTCCCTTCCTGCTCACGGGCGCCGTGTTGATCGAAACGATCTTCGCCTGGCCGGGGATGGGACGGCTCGCCTTCGACTCGATCCTGTCACGCGATTATCCCCTCGTCACCGCCACCGCATTGATCGCGAGCACCGTCGTCGTTACCGGGAATCTGCTCGCCGACATCCTCCTGGGCGTCGCCGATCCGCGCTTGCGCGTGCGCACGAGCGCCGAGGTCGAGGTCCTCACCGCATGACGCTCGGCACCTGGCTCGCCCTGTTTGTCGCGCTCGTCGTCGCGGCCGAGCTCGTGCGTGCCCTGCGCCACCGCGGGCTGCGCCAGGAGCGCTGGCGCCGCTTTTTCCGCCATCGCACGGCTTCGTGGGGCCTCGGGATCCTGGCGTTTCTCGTCATTATCGCCCTGGCGGCACCGCTCATCGCACCCTTCGATCCGAACAAGCAGCTCGACATCATCCATCTGAAGAATCACCCACCGTCGTGGACGTTCTTGCTTGGCACCGACGTCTTGAGCCGTGACGTCTGGAGTCGAGTCGTCTTCGGCGCCCGGGTATCCCTCGGCATCGGCGCGTTGGGCGCGCTCGTGGCGGTGTCGCTCGGAACGCTCGTGGGGGCGGTCGCAGGGTACTACCAGCGGTGGATCGATGCCGTCCTGATGCGCGGTGTCGACGTCGGCCTCGCGCTCCCGCGCATCTTTATCCTCCTGATGGCCGTGGCTCTGTGGGACGGCCTCCCGTTCGCGGCCCTCGTCATCGCCATCGGACTGACGTCGTGGTTTGGCACTAGCCGGCTCGTGAGGGCAGAGGTGCTCTCACTGCGGCAGCGCGATTTCGTCGTCGCCGCGCGGGCGCTCGGCGCGGACACGGCCCGAGTTATCTTTCGTCACGTTCTGCCGAACGCCGCCGCCCCGATCATCGTGTCCGCGGCGTTGGGCGTCGGGAACGTGCTCTTACTCGAAGCGGCGTTGTCCTTCCTCGGCATCGGCATCAAACCGCCGGACGCGAGCTGGGGCAACATGATCGCGGATGGCGCGCCGAGTATCTACACCGCGCCGTGGTCGACACTCTTTCCGGGCCTGGCTATCTCCTTGGTCGTGATGTCGCTCAACGCGGTCGCCGACGGGGTGCGGGACGCGCTCGATCCGCGCGAGGAGCCCGCGTGACGAGCACCAGTTCCCTCCCTCCGGTGCTACTCCGCGTTCGTGACCTGAAGACCTATTTCGTCACCGAGCACGGCAAAGGCACCGCGCGGGCGGTAGACGACGTCTCGTTCGATCTCTATCCCGGCGAGACGCTGGGCATTGTCGGAGAATCGGGGTGCGGAAAAACCGTCACGTCGCTCTCCATTCTTCGTCTCGTGCCGGAGCCGCCCGGCCACGTTCTCCCCGGCAGTCTGATCGAATTCGAAGGCCGCAATCTGCTCGCGCTGTCCGCACCCGAGCTGCGCGCGGTTCGTGGCAATCAGATCGCGATGATCTTTCAGGAGCCGATGACGTCACTGAACCCCGTGTTCACGGTCGGGGATCAGATCGCCGAAGCCGCCATTATCCATCAGCACGTGTCGCGCAGCGCGGCGCGGGCCCGCGCCATCGAGATGCTGCGCCTGGTCGGGATTCCCGACCCCGACGAGCGGGTGGACCATTATCCCCATCAGCTGTCCGGCGGCATGCGCCAACGGGTCATGATCGCGATGGCGCTCGTGTGTCACCCCAAGGTCTTGATTGCCGACGAACCGACCACCGCGCTCGACGTAACGATCCAGGCGCAGATCCTCGAGCTCCTGGACCGGCTGCAGCACGAGCTGGGCATGGCGGTCCTGCTGATCACGCACGACCTCGGCGTGGTCGCGGGCCATGCGGACCGAGTCGTCGTGATGTACGCGGGACGCGTCGTGGAGATGGCCGAGACCGACGCGCTGTTCGAGCGGCCGACGCATCCCTACACCGAAGGGCTGCTCGCCGCGGTCCCGCGCATCGACGCGCCGCGCGCGCCGCGCGCGCGCCTGCACGCCATCCCCGGCCAGGTGCCAGCGGCCACGGCCTGGCCGCCCGGCTGCCGATTCCATCCGCGCTGTCCCTACGCCTGGGAGAAATGCGCGGCGCAGGAGCCGCCACTGCTCGAGACGGGGGTGGGGACAGGACACACCGCGCGTTGCTGGCTGGTGACCGAGCCCGAGCGGAAAGTCCCGAAACAATGACTGAGTCGACTTCCATGCTCGTCGACGTGCGCGATCTGGTGAAGCACTACGCCGGCGAGCGCAGCTGGTTCGGCCTCGGACGCGCGCAGGCGCCGGTGCGCGCCGTGGACGGCGTGTCGTTTACGATCGCCTCCGGCCGCACCCTGGGACTGGTGGGCGAGTCGGGCTCGGGGAAGACGACGGTCGGACGCACGATGCTCCGGCTCCAGGAGCCGACATCGGGGCAAGTGTTGTTCCAGGACAACGACGTCTTCGCGCTCGACAGGGCGCGCCTGCGCGCGCTGCGGCGCCGGATGCAGATCGTATTCCAGGATCCCTACAGCTCGCTCAATCCGCGTATGACGGTCGAAGAGACGCTCCGGGAGCCGCTCGAAATTCACGGACTGAACGGCGCCGTCTCCGCGTTGCTCGACGAGGTCGGACTCGACGCTGCCTTTGCGAAACGCTATCCGCACGAACTGTCGGGCGGCCAGCGGCAGCGCGTGGGGATCGCGCGGGCGCTGTCGGTCGAGCCGCAGTTCGTGGTGTGCGATGAGCCGGTCAGCGCGCTCGACGTGTCGGTGCAGGCGCAGGTCCTGAATCTGCTCGCCGACCTGCAGGCGAAACGCCGGCTGACGTATCTGTTCATCGCGCATGATCTCGCCGTGGTGCGTCACATCGCCGACGACGTCGCCGTCATGTACCTCGGCAAGATCGTGGAGCGCGCGCCGGCGGCGGCGATCTACGCGCACCCGCGACATCCGTACACGCGTGCGCTGCTGTCAGCCGTGCCGGAACCGAATCCCCACGCGACCAAGCGCCGCATCGTGCTCGCCGGCGACATCCCATCGCCCGCGCATCCGCCCTCCGGGTGCCCGTTCCATCCGCGCTGCCCGCATCCCAAGAAGTCGGAGCGCTGCCGCACCGAGCCGCCGCCGCTCCGGCCCGTCACGCCCGGTCACCTCGCCGCGTGTCACTACGCCGAGGAGCGATGTGACCGCGGGCGCGGGGGGGCTGCTCGTGCTGGCGCAAACGCTCACGAACCTCGCGATCCTGCCGGCCGGGGCTGGGCTGCCATCTGCGTGGAAGCTGAGTCGGATGCAGGGCGTCGATCCACCCACGTACGAAGTCACGCGCTTGCATACGCTGCGCGTCACCGCGCTGGGCCAGGGCGGCACGGCGACCTACCGGCTGCGCAGTCCCATTCTTGCTCCGCAATCGCTGCGGCACGGGACGTTGACGTGGCGCTGGCGCGCCGGCACGCCGCTCCCCGGCGCGGACCTCAAGCGGCGGGGCGGCGACGACAGTCCGATCCGCGTCGTGATCACGTTCCAAGACGGCCGGACGATCGCGTACGCCTGGGGAAATCGTGAGGGCCGCGGCGAGAGTTTTGCGAGCTGGGCGGGGCGCAACCGGATGGTCGTCGTCTTGCAGCGCGCCGAAGACGCGGATGGCTCCTGGCACGAGGAGCGCCGCGATCCGTTCAGCGACTATCGCCGGCTGTGGAACAGCGCGCCGAAATCGATTGTGGCAGTGGGTGTGAGCAGCGATTCGGACGGGCTGAAGGTTCGGGCGGTGGGGGAGATCGGCGACATCACCTGGCTGCGACCCTAGCGCAGGAATTTAGTTATGTGATATAGAGAAATCCCACCAGAGTAGGGTTAACCCCGGGCTTGCGCCCGGGGTCAGAAAACCCGGACGCCACTTGTCGACTCATCGAGCATTCGAGAACCCCGGGCTTGCGCCCGGGGTCAGAAAACCTGGATTCCACGTGTCGGCTCATCGAGCATTCCAGATGTATGCGCATATCACCTGGCACACGTGGCGGCGCGTCGGGTGCATCGACGCTCGTGCAGCTCGCGAAGTGCGGATAGCTGTTGCGAGCGCCGGCAAGCGCACTGGTGTGCAGGTGGTCAAGGGAGAGGTGTTGGCGAACCACATCCATTTGCTCGTAAGCTTCCGTCCTGATACTCGCATCAGCGATTTCATGCGCCTGGCAAAATCGGTCGCGGCCACACGGGCGAATCGCTTCGTGGTCGGAGCAGTGCGGTGGGCGCGGGGGTACTATGTGGCGACGATCCACAAGAGTGATCTGCCACGCGTGATTCGCTATATAGCCCAGCAATTTCAGCGACACCCCGATCTCATTCCGCGACCGTCGAGATTCTCTGACCCCGGGCGCAAGCCCGGGGTCAACGGAAAAGGGGATCCGGCAGGACCTACCTCACTCCTCCCATCAACGCCTTGATCGGCCGCGTCAGCAGCAGCAGAATCGCCGCCGCCACGAACGTCGTCACCGCCACCGCGCCAAAGAGCTGCGGGAGGGGCAAGGTCTCGAACAGGCCTCCAGCCATGCCGGCCAGTTTGTTTCCCACCGCGATCGACAGAAACCAGAGCCCCATCATCGCCCCTACGATGCGTTGTGGTGCCAGCTTCGTCACGATCGATAGTCCGACCGGACTGAGGCACAGCTCCCCGATGGTGTGCAGGAAGTACAATCCGATGAGCCACCAGGGACTGACGAGCGTGCCCTGCTGCGTCAGCTTCGCCGCGGGCACGACGAGCGCGAACCCCAATCCCACGAACATCAGCCCCAGCGCGAACTTCACCGGACTGGAAGGCTGGCGCGGCCCGAGACGGATCCAGAGCCAGCCGATCAGCGGCGCCAGACCCAGGATCATGAACATCGAATTCAGCGACTGATACCACGTCGATGGGAAGTTGTACCCGAAGGCGGTGTTCCGCGTCAGCCGGTCAGCGAACAGGTTGAGACTCGAGGACGCCTGCTCGAAGGCGCCCCAAAAGATCGACGAGAACACGAAAAGCACGGCAATAGCCGCGACGCGCCCCCATTCACCGCGCTGGAACCGCCACCACGGCTCCGACGAGCGCGCGGCATGATGGTCGGTCTGTCCCAGCCGCTCGAGCGCCGGCATGAGGCGTGGCTTTCCCGCGACGTACTGGATCAATCCGATGATCATCCCGACGCCGGCGCAGGCGAAGCCGACGTGCCAGTTGACCTTTTGTCCCAGGGTTCCAACCACGAGCGGAGCGACAAACGCACCGACGTTGATCCCCACGTAGAAGATCGAGAATCCTGCGTCGCGCCGTGCGTCGTCAGCATCGTAGAGCGAGCCGACCATCGTGCTGGCGTTCGGCTTCAGCAATCCCGTGCCGATGACGATCAGGCCGAGACCGAGGTAGAAGGTCGGCACGCTGGGAAACGCCATGCTGAAATGGCCGAGCGCGATGATGATGCCGCCCAGGAGCACGCTGCGATACTGACCGAGGACATGGTCGGCGGCCAAACCACCGAAAATGGCGGATGCGTACACGCCGAAGCCGTACCAGCCGATGATGCTTCCGGCTCGCTCGGCGCTAAACCCGAGGCCACCCTGGGCCGCCGCGGCGGTCATGAAGAGAATGAGCAATGCTTTGAGACCGTAGAAGCTGAAGCGCTCCCACATCTCGGTGAAAAACAGCGTGGAGAGGCCCCGCGGATGGCCAAACCAACCGGCGGTGTCGCGTTGCGTCGCCACCGGCTGCGCCATCTAGCGCACGCCGCCCATCAGATTGCGAATCGGCCGCAGCAGGAAGAAGAGAACCAGCCCCGCGGCCAGCGTCACCGCGGCCGTGACACTGAACAGCGTGACCAGCGGAACGGTGCTGATGAACCGCGCCGACCAGCCCGCCAACCAGTTCCCCACGGCATTCGACAGGAAGAAGATTCCCATAACCAGGCTGACAAAGCGGACCGGTGCGAGCTTCGTCACCATCGAGAGTCCGACGGGACTAAGGCACAGCTCGCCGAGCTCCTGAATGAAATAGGCGACGACGAGCCAGAGCGGCGACACCTTCACCCCGCTCTGCGCCAGCGAGCCGGCGGGAATGAGCAATACGAACGCGAGTCCCACAAAGAGGAGGGCCAACGCAAACTTGGCCGGGCTCGACGGCTGGCGCGCTCCGAGCTTCACCCAGAGCCACGCGAAGATCGGCGAGAGCAGAATGACGAACGCCGCCTGAATCGACACGAACCACGACGCGTAGAGCTTGATCCCCAGGAATTCGAGGTGCACGTAGCGGTCGGCGAAGAGGTTCAGCGTCGAGCCCGCCTGCTCGTAGGCTCCCCAAAAGAGCGATGCGAAGACGAAGAGCACGACGACGGCGCCGATGCGGCGCCAGTCGTCCGCGGTGAGTGGTGCTTGCCCCTGCCCCGTGCTCGACACGGCCGCACGGGCACTCCGTTGCGCGGCCAGCCGGTCGATGGCCGGTTGGAGGCGGTGGCGGCCCAGGACGTACTGGATCAGCCCGAACACCATGCCAACGCCCGCGCACGCGAACCCCAGGTGCCAATCCACGCCCTCGGCGAGCTTGCCCGCGATCAACGGCCCGAGAAACGCCCCCAGGTTGATGCCCATGTAGAAGATCGAGAACCCGGCGTCACGCCGCTCGTCACCCGGTTCATACAGCGAGCCGACGAGGGTGCTGATGTTCGGCTTCAGCAGTCCGGTGCCGAGCACGATCAGCGTCAGGCCGACATAGAGGAACGACAGGCCTGGGAACGCGAGGGTGAAGTGGCCGAGGGCGATGATGATCCCGCCGAGCAGCACGCTGCGATACTGGCCGAGCCAACGGTCGGCGATGAATCCACCGATAATCGGGGTGAGCCAGACGCTCGAGACATAATTGCCGTAGGCGAGCCCGGCGTGCTGATCGGTGAAGCCCAGCGCCTTCGTCATGTACAGGATGAGGAACCCGCGCATCCCGTAGTAGCTGAATCGCTCCCACATCTCGGTGAAAAAGAGCGTGGAGAGCCCCCGCGGGTGTCCGAAAAACCGCTTTTCGTCGTTCATGACTCGAACAGGTCGTCTTGTTGCGCGGAGTCGGGATTCTCGGCCGGTCTCAGCAACGTGCCGAGCCGGCCTTCCCACTTCTCGACGTCGAAGTGATGCTCATTTTGCAGCGCGCGCCGCAAGACCGGCGAGAATTCGTGGAACGCCTCGAGGAGCTCGCGGGTCGCCTGCCGCAGCCCTTCCAGTTGGAAGCTGCCATCGGTTGCGCCCATGTCCTCGAGGATGCTCTGCTCGGTGCGCGAGGCCACGATCGGCTCCGGCTGCCCCTCGATGAAGACATTGGTGCGCTGACCCGGTCCGCGTCCTTGTTCGATCGGCATCAGCCCGAGGATGCGGTCCGAGCGCCAGTACTTTCCATATCCGAGGAATACCATACGGCCCCGCTTCACGTCCATGGTTACCTCCGCGGACGCCGGTTTTTACGGATGTCTTCTAACGCGACGCGGTCAATCTTGCCGTCCATCCGTACGCGCACGTCGTAGTTCTCCCAGTACATGAAACTCGCGAGGGCGGTGAGAAACGTCTCGTTCAGCGTCGGCTGGGGAGCGGCGAGCCACTTCTGCGGCTGATTGGGCGGTTCCACGAGCAGTATCGCTTCCAGCTCTTTCTGCAGCGCCGGCGTGATGGGAATGAGATCCGCCGAATCGCTCGTGAAGAAATACAGTTTGTGGAGCGCGTACAATCGCTGCAGCTCCTTGATGGGATCGGGCGCGTCGTAGACGCGGATGTCGATGTAGCGGTCGGTGCCGCCGAGGTATCCGCCGCGCGCCCGCACGACGAGCAGCGCCGCCGACTGCATCCCCCGCTTGTCCCCGCCTCCCGCCTGTCCCGCCACCAGCGCGGCAATCAGCCGATCGGCCAGCGATCCACGACTGCGCTCGAACGTCTCCGCCATGTTTCGGACCGTGGCGTCCGAGACCATGATGTTGGCCTGGGCCGCGTAGCCCCGGCCGGTGATGAGTTGGCCTTTACCGCCCGTCTGGCCGTCAGGCCGTCCGCCCGTCCGTCCACCCGCCCAGTCGAAGGTCGAATCGCCGGTCCAACTCGCCGAATTCCCATGCGCGTCCACCATCCCCACCTGGCGCTGGGATGGTTGCGGATCAGTGCGCATGACGATCCGCATGGCTTCCGGCGCAGTCGCGCCCCGCGCCAAGAGATCCAGGCCCTGCTCACCGTAGTCCGTGTTGCTGAGGGCCTGCGTCGCGACCGCGCCGACGCCGGCACGGGCCCACGGCACGAGCCCGCCGACGTTGGGGAACTTCGACTGCACGGCGATCCCCAGATCTCCGGTGACGGAATCGTAGGCGACGATGCTATAGGTGTGAGCGCGTTTGAGAAAGTCAGACGGAGGAGGGTGTGGAGGGTGGTGGAGGGTCTGGAGGATCGCGAGGAGAAGCACGGGACTATTCCTTTCTCATTTTCTTCTTCAGCTCCTCGAGCTGGCGTGCTGCGGCCGCTTCGCGTGCCGCCCGGTCCATGTCGGACTTGAGCAGCTCGTCCTGGAGATCCATCCCGGGCCGCGCGCCGCCGCTGCTCTGCACATCCCGCCAGGCCTTCTCACTGCTGCTCAGCCCTTCCATTGCGGGCCGGTCCCGCTCCGCGGTCCTGAGCTGCGCCTGCATGTCGTCGAGCTCGCGCTGCGCGAGCGCCATTTCCTCGCGTTGGTTGACAAGCTTACGCTCCAGCACGCCGAGCCGCTCGCGGTGTTTCGCCGCGAAGCGGTCGGCGACGGAGACGGTCTCTGCGTCCTGAATCTCTCCGGCGAGCCGGCCGCGCCGCTCGGCGTCCGCCAGTCGCTGCCGCTCGAGTGCCAACTCGCGCTCAGTGCGCCCCACAGCCTCCTGGATCTCACGGACGGCGACCTTCGCGTCGACGACCGCCTCACGCATCTGCCGCGCGAGCGATCGCAGGTCCGGGGTGGACGCGGCATCGAGGGCAGCGCGGAAGGCGTCCCGCAGGCGCTCGAACAGTGTCTAGCTCTTCCGGACGGTCTTGGCGAAAAAGTCGGAGAAGACGGGCTCCACGGCGGGCGAATCGCACT
>Ga0137368_10005879_pt1 | contig 12912 bp, 13 predicted proteins | sample SagtaG_13_FD_104917 | JGI IMG/M metagenome (GOLD analysis project Ga0137368, IMG submission 104917) | Vadose zone soil microbial communities from Sagehorn Ranch, Mendocino, California, USA - Sage1_L_100_16 metaG | ecosystem: Environmental > Terrestrial > Soil > Vadose zone | place: USA...
AAGATACGCCTCGATCGCGAGGTAGTAGCGCATGACATTGCGTTCGAGCGCGCCGCGGAAGTCGCCGATGTAGCGCGGATGGCCGTCGGCTGTGCGATCGACGATGGTGAAGCCAACCTTGTCGCGTCCGAACATCGCGAGATACGTCTGCATCGCGAAGCGCGCCCGCATGCCGTAGCCGTGCGAGAACGTCAGCTGCAGCATCGTGCGGCGGGCGGCGAGTGGCGCCGCTTCGAGGTCGATGCGGTAATCGGTCGTCCCGAACGGGCCGTCGGCCGCGGCAAGCTGCACATGCAGATAATCGGCGTCGGATGCGATCACGTGCCAGGAAAAGCTGACCGGCACTTGCGTCCGCCCTAGATCGACGGCGATCCACGTCTCGCCTGCTCCCGACTCGCTCGCAATCCGGCAGTGCTCGATGTTCGGATGAAGGATCAGGATCTCGCACCAGTTGCGCGCCTCGCGCAGCGCCGTGCGCACGACGTCGAACGGAAAGTCGATCGCCGCGTGGATCTCGCCTGCAAGCGCGGCGGACGTCTCCGTCGATTCGAGCCACAGCGGCTTGCCGAACGCGCTGTGCTCGATCTCGCTTTGCATAGCGGCGTAGCTCGCGCGAAGCGCAGCGGCCGACCCGCTGGGGTGAAGCGCCGCGGATGCGCTCGTCGTCAGCATGGCAACGACGGCAAAACAAAAGAAGAGGCGAACCATCGACCGCATCACGCAACCGAGGCTCGCGTGCGAATGCGTCATCGAGAAATTATCAGCCGGCGCGCGCCGCACGCGCGTCGGCGAGCGTCGCAAACGCGTGTCGGCCTCTCTCCGACGCGGCGAGGTCCGATCGCGTTGCGCTGTGGCATCATGACGCGGTGTTGCGCCCGCCGAGGAGACTTCGATGAGCACGAACGCCGATGCTCTGGCGCCGGGATTCCGCGCGCCCGACTTTTCGCTGCCGGGCGTCGATGGCCGCCTGTATACGCTCGCGGGCGTCGCGGGTCCCAGCGGCACGGTGATCATGTTCATCTGCAACCACTGTCCGTACGTGAAGTCCGTGGCCGAGCGCATCGCGCGCGACGTGCGCGATCTTCGAGCGCACGGCATCGGAGCTGTCGCGATCAACTCGAACGATCCGGTCAACTTTCCCGAGGACTCGTTCGACAACATGAAACGATTCGCGACGGTGCACGGGTTCGACTTCCCGTACGTCTTCGACGAGAGCCAGGACGTCGCGCGTGCGTACGGCGCGATCTGCACGCCCGACTTCTTCGGCTTCGACGCGAAGCAGGCGTTGCGCTATCACGGCCGGCTCGATGCGTCGCGCAAGGAACCGGTGCCTGACGCGCCGCGCGAGCTCTATGACGCGATGGTCGCGATCGCGCGCACCGGCAATGGTCCCGCGGTGCAGAATCCGAGCTTCGGCTGCGCGATCAAGTGGCGCATGGATTGACGCGCGGCGCGCGATCGCGGTCTTCGTCCATCGTGCTGCCATTGGCCGACGCTTCCCAACGCGAACTGCGGATTCGCTGCGTCGTGCGGCCCGAGCAGAGTCAGGCGCTGCTCTTGCAACGCCTCGGACTCGCCCTACCGGAGCGCCTACGCGCACCCGAAGCAGTCCAAATGTAGTGGCGACTTGCGACCTTAACCCGTTGATAGTCCACAATTCACACCCTTTGAACTGTGGGAATTGGGCTTAGCGAGACCTACTTCAGCGTGTAGTTGCCGCAAACATCGGCAAGCCGGTGAAATCGGCGGCGACCCCTTCTCCGTGGGCCGACTTGCAAACGCAGAACCCGCAAGAGCGCAGATCGATCGCCATTCCGGCGAGCTACTCCGAGCTGGCGACACCCGCCTGACATTTCGGACCGCTTCCGAACTGCCTCGCGAGCCCCTGCCATTAGCGTCTCGTCCAATTCACCGACCGTCTTACCACTGCTTGCGAATTCCGATGGCGACGCCGTGCGGCATAACCTGGAGGATCAGTGGATGGTCGCGTGAGTGCGCGTAGTAGCCGCCTGCAGTGCCGATCGCAAATCCTGCCAGGACATCGGTCTCCCAGTGCGAATGCACCTTCACGCGGGCGACCGCATCGTAAATGGGCAACGCCTCCAGTGCGAGCGTCCAAAGATGGTCGTGCGCGTACTCGAACACGAACGGCGAGACCACGGCGCTCACCAGCGTGACCTCGCCACTTGGGAAGCTGTAATGTCCTGAACCCTGAAACCATTGATTCGGATCATCGGTCTGCATCGGCCGCGCGCGCGTAAAGATGCGCTTCGCCGCTTCGCTCGTCACAGCGCCGAGGGCCGACGAATCCACAGCCTGCCAGAACGTGCGCCCGAGGCGCGTCTCGCCGCCTTCCCATGCAGCGCCCCCAAGCACAACAGTGATCGAACCGTATTCAACCGCCTTCTGGATATTGCGGTTCCAAATGCCGCTGTCGTCGAACGCGACTTTGTGATCGATGCCGCCCGCTGATGCGCTCGCACACCATCCGAAAAAGAGCGTCAGGGCCATGCCCGCGAGCCGTCGCGTCCGCATCATGGTCGTTCGCTAGATCAATTGATACCGACACGTCAATTCGACGCCGGCGAATCGACGATGTCAAGCAAGCGAGCCTACCGTTTCGCGATGCTGTCGAATTGCTGACGGACGTTGCAACGAGCTAGGCGCGATCACCGACGGCTGGTCCTATCGCGACAATCAGCGGTTCCGTTTCAGAACGCGATCTGAAGGATGATCGACGCTCAGAGCTTCGGCACGGTCGACGAGAAGCTGCCGTTTGTTGTGTTGCCGACAAGGCGGTTATCGCGGCCCGAAACGATCGCGCATCGCATCGAAATGACGCCGTTCGCTCGCAAAAATCGCGTTCGTCAGCAATTCGAAAGCCCAGTGTCAGCGCTTCGCAAGGTTGGACGCGACGTGCGATGTTTAAAGGGCAACAGCGTGATTGCATCGAGTGCCGCGGTGCATTTCGATCGTTGCGTTTTGCATCCACGAGGCGTAACTGGCACGCGTGTTCGTGATCGCGGCCGGCATGAATGTGCTCGCCGCTCTCGGTGCATGGTTCGTGTTGCGGCCGATGCGCAGCCCCTTCATTCGAGAAAGCAACGCGCAATCCGCCATGCAGCCGGCAACGCGCGCGCAGCCGGCGTAAGTGTGCGGCACTCGGGCGCGCCGCTCATGCGTTCTGCGATTGCACGCTCTGCGCACGCGGAAACAGAACGCGCACGCTGAACGGCGCCTCGTCGTCGCGCGGCCGTATTTCGAGAACGCCGGCGTGGCGGTCGACGACCTCTTTGACGATCGCCAGCCCAAGCCCCGACCCGTCGCCGGTTCTGCCGGGCATGCGGTAGAAACGCTCGACGACCTTGTGCTTTTCCTCGATGGGAATACCCGGCCCGGTGTCCTCGACGCAGAGATACGCCATGTCGTCCTGTTGGCCGGTATTGACGGTCACAGCGCCGGGCGCCGGCGTGTAGCGCAGCGCGTTGTCGATGAGATTGTTCAGCAGCTCGGGCAACAGAACCGGGTCGCCGACGATCATCGCCGGCTCGAGGCAGAAGCCGAGATCGATCTTGTGCGTGAGCGCCTTCGGAGCCCAATCTCGGGCGGCGGCGTCGGCGACGGTCGCCAGATCGATCAGCTCGAGGCGCGGCGTTTGGCGCGGCTCGCTTTCCGCTTTCGCGAGCGCGAGGAGCTGGTTCGCAAGCCGGCTCGCGCGAATGGTCGCCGTGTGCATGCGCTCGAGCTCTGCGCGTGCATCCGCGGGAAGGTCGGGCCGACGCAGCAGCAGCTCGCCGTGCATCTGCAAGCCCGCGAGCGGGGTGCGCAGCTGATGCGCGGCGTTGGCGAGGAAGCGCTGCTGCATCGCATGGGCTTCCCGCAACCGATCGAGCAGCCGATTGAACGCGTCGGCAACCGGCGCAATCTCCATCGGAGCGGCGGTCTCGGGCAGCGGTCGCAGATCGTGTGGCGAGCGACGCATCAGCTCGGATCGGACGCGCTCGAGCGGCAGCAGGCCCCGTTTGACGCCAAACCAAGCGAGAGCGATCGCCACGGCGCCGACGAGCAGCGTCGGCACCACCTCGGCGAAAAGGATCTCGCGCATGAGCTTGTTGCGCTTGTTTAGCGTCTCGCCGACTTGGACGACCGTACCGTCGAGCGTGCGCACGGCGGCGACGCGGATCGGCTCGCCGTCGTAGACACTGTCGAAAAACACGGCTTGTCCCGGTCTGACGTCCGACGGGGGCGGCAACTCCGACGCGCCGTCGACGTACTCGTTGCCCGCCGAGCGTACCTGGAAGACGATGCGGTCGACCTGGTCGAACATAAGAGCGCTCAATGCCAACTGCGGAAGATCGACGTGCGTGCCCGACGAATCGACGCGCACATTGGCGGCGATATCCTCGGCAGGATCGAGGAGCGAACGATCGTACGCATCGTTCGTGGCGTGCACGGCGACGATGTACGTGACGACCGCCGCGCCGGCGACCATGAACAGCAGCGACGTAATCAGAAACAGAAGCAGCCGTCGTCGGATGCTCGTCCTGCGCAATGCGGGCTCAGCCATCTTCGCCCTCCCACAGATATCCGAATCCTCGGACCGTGCGGATGTGGATGCCGGCGGGCTCGATCTTCGTTCGCAAGCGCGACACGTGCACTTCGACTGCGTTGGCCGACAGCGGATCGTCGTAGCGCAACAATATCTCGCCGATCTGTCCCTTGCTCAAAACGCGCCCCGGGCGCATCAGGAACATCGCGAGCAGCGCCCATTCACGCGGCGTGAGCTCGACCGGCTTCTCGTTGATCTTGATGCGCTTCGCCGCGACGTCGACGGTCAGTCCGCCGACCGACCACGGCGCGGCTGCGGCGCCAGTGCGCCGAAGCAGCGCGCGCACGCGCGCCTCGAATTCGGTCACGGAGAACGGCTTGATCAGATAGTCGTCGGCGCCAAGGTCGAGTCCGTGCACGCGGTCCTCGATCGCGTCGCGCGCCGTGAGCACGAGGACGTTCACCGTCGAGCGGCGTAGACGCAAACGCCGCAACACCTCGAATCCGTCGATGTCCGGCAGCCCGACATCGAGCACCACCAGATCGAAAGACTGATCGACAAGCAAGCGATCGGCGTGGCCGCCGAGCGCCGTGTGCGCGACGGCGTGGCCTGAGCGCGCCAGCGTTCTGACGAGCCCTTCGGCGAGCAGCGCATCGTCTTCGACGACCAGGATTTGCACGATGCAACTCTACCACCACGTTGCCAGCCGCCGAGCGACGGCTGCGGTCGGGCGATCCTCTGCATTGCGGCCCAGCCATTCAGCGCCGGAACGATGACGGTCAGGCAACTGCATGGCGATCGGGAAGGGGTTCGGATTCGAAAACTCCAGCGCTACGTTCACCTCACTTGGCACCAATCAGGCGGTCGGAAATACGAACGACAACTTGGCACCATCACGGTGATCCCCCGAGACAGAAAGAGCAGTTCGAACCTGTCAAAATGCTGACGAATGCATGAGTTTGCATCGCGCGCCGCATCGCGTTCGGCGCAATGCTCTTCGCGCCCGCAAGCGAGCTAACTGACTTTTCAAAAGCAAAACAGACGCATATCCATTCGTCGCCGCAATCGAGCGCGTGCGCGCATCGTGCCGCTGCGCTGATTGCGAATGATTGCGAAACTCGAATCCCAACGCTCGACAGCGTGCGAGCGCACGCGCGAATTCCGCGACGGCGCGAACGTCGTTGACTTGTGTCAATGCGTCGCACACATGTGCAGTTCAGTCTGGCTCTACAGTCCGCTGCGTCAATCTGTCGGAACAGAATGCCGCCATCAATCGGCCTGTCATCGTTGGAGATCTGTCATGTCGATACATGCTCGCGGTGCTTTGATGACCACATGCTTCGCATCGGGCCTCGCCGTCCTCATTGCGGCGAGCGACGCTGACGCTGTTCCGAGCTTTGCACGGCAAACGGGCCAGGAATGCATCGCCTGTCACGTGAGCTTTCCGGAGCTCACACCTTACGGCCGGTACTTCAAACTCACTGGTTATACGATTGGCAAACCCGCCTTTACCTCGGAAGGCTACGACCACCTTCCGCTTGCGGTGATGGCGCAGGCCTCCGTTACCAACGTGAGGGGAAACACGATGGTTGCCCCGGATTCGGGGGACATCGTCGAGGCCAATCCCCGCAACAACCAAGGTGTGTTCGCCGGCGGAAGCGTGTTCCTCGCCGCGAAGCTCACCGACTACGCGGGTGGCTTCGTCCAGTGGTCGTATGACAACCTCGCTCCCGATCCCAATACCGGCAAGCTGAAGGGCCACAGCGGCATCGACAACACGGACCTTCGCATTGCGGCCAAGTACAGCGCGGTTGGCGCTGCCGAGCCCGACCTGATATTCGGGGCGACGTTGCACAACAATCCCACGGTGCAGGACGTCTGGAACAGCACGCCGGCATTCGGCTATCCGTATACGGCATCGCCATTCGGACCTACGCCGCCCGTGGCGACACTGATCGACGGCGGTCTCGCGCAACAAGTCGCCGGAGCGGGCGGCTATTTCTACTGGAGGAAGACGCTGTACGGTGAAGTCTCCGCGTATCGCACGGCAAACGGACCATTCTCGTTCCTTCGTGCCGGGCAGGACACGGCGAGCGAGGGTGGCGTTGCCGCGTTGAAAGGGTACAACCCTTACTTCCGCATCGCCGTCACGCACGACTGGGGCGCTAACTCGGTCATGGTCGGTGCGTTCGGCTTGCAGGTCGACCGGTACCCGAGCAATCTGGACACATCGACGGGCACCGATCGCTTCCGCGATGTCGGAATCGATGCGCAGTATCAGTACATCACCGATCCGCACACCTTCACCGTTGACGCGACGTACATTCGCGAAAAGCAGTCGTACGACACGAGCTTTCAAGCGGTGCTCGACACCGGTGAAGGGATCGGCGCCGGCCCGACCCCGGCCAATCGTTCCGATACCCTTCGCACGCTGAAGCTCAAGGCGAGCTACTACGCGCAGCGCAAGTATGGCGCAACGCTCGCGTACTTTTCGACGACAGGCAGCGCCGACGAGGGACTGTACGGGACCGACGCCGACGGCAATGCGCGCACGCCGGACACCAAAGGGTATATCGCCGAGCTCGATTACCTTCCGATCCAAAACATCCGGCTGATGCTGCAATACACCGGCTTCACCAAATTCGCCGGTGCGTCGACGAACTACGACGGCAACGGCCGTAATGCGCGCGACAACAACACGTTGTTCTTCAACGTCTGGGTGGCGTTCTGACGAACGCAGCCGCCGGTTGAATCGAATCGCGAACGGCTCGTCGCCTCGCGCACAGAAGGAGATGGCAAATGAAGCATTCCGTCATCGCGGCTTTGGTGTTCGCCGCGCTCGCAAGCGTGGGCAGTGCACTCTTCGCGGCCGATCTGTCGCCTGCGATCGAACAGGCCGCGGAGACGAAGGCCGTCGAACTGTGCTCGGTGTGTCACGGCGCCCGCGGCATCAGCATGTCACCTGAATTCCCCATCCTCGCCGCGCAGCAGCCTAGCTACATCGAGCTGCAACTGCAGGCATTCAAGGCGAAGCGGCGTGCGGAGCCGGACGCGCACGATTACATGTGGGGAATCGCGGGCGGCCTCGACGATACACTTATCAAAGGTATTGCCGCGTACTTCGGGAAGCAGCCGGCCACGCAAGGACGGTCGGGCGATCCGGCGACCGTCGTGCGAGGCAAGGAGCTCTACGAGAAGGGATTGCCCGACCGCAGCGTTCCGGCTTGCGCGACCTGCCATGGGGCGGACGCGAAGGGCATGGTTGACTTTCCGCGGCTCGCCGGTCAGCACGCGAAGTACGTCGCAAAGCAGATCGCGTTCATCCAGACACTCGTTCGCACCGCGCCTGTCATGCACGGTATCGTCAAGGACCTGACGCCGGCCGAAATCGACGCCGTCGCCGCATACGTTCAATCGCTGTAAGGTGCCGCACTGTCATCCCCGTTCCTCGGGACGACGATCGATCAATCTACTTTCGGCGCCGATGTGATCGGGCGCGAGAGGCGGTACGCATGGCGCCCCGCCCGTCACTCCAATTGCGCCTGCTGTCGTGCTGGTGCACCAAAGCGCTCTCGCGAGCAGCCCGACTCCCGACACGGCAAGCAACAGGCTTACGCGACCTGGAATTGCTTGTTCGTCAGCCGTTGGAACAGCGCGAGGCCCGCGATCGCGCCTAACAGTGCAAACGGTACAAACGCGAGATCACTCGTCACCTTCACGGCGCCCCCTATCGCAGGCAGACGATGGTCATGATCTGCATCGCCAGAATATAAGGCTGGTACACCGCTCGTTGCGTACTGCAGCACGTAGCGGCGAACCATCGTGTCCTAAAGGTACGCGTTGATCGTGCTTTTCCCAAGTGCGGCAGTCAGTCGGCCTGCCGCGTGCGCTTCGGGCAGTTCGCGCAGGAAATCGCCTCGCCGTCAGGCCCGCGGACGGCCGCCCCACCGCATGATCCTCTCAGGCACGGTCGCTTGAACATCACGCCGACCGACATCGCGGCGAGCGCCATGCCGATGACGGCAATCACGAGCAGCAGCACCGGAACGAATGCGTCGAAGTCCATCCGATCGCTCTCACGCCACCGAGCGTCCGCCGAGTGCTGCGAACGTCGGCGTCGAACGATCCGCGAAGCAGCCACCCGCCTCGCGCACGATGAAGTGCACCGCAAGGCCGCGCGCAACGGCGAGCGCGTAACCACGGTCGGGTCCGAGGACGAATAGCGCGGTGGCCCACGCGTCGGCGAGCGCGCAATCGCGCATCACGACCGACACCGATGCAAGCGCATGCGCAATGGGTGCGCCGGTCGCGGGATCGATCTCGTGGCAATAACGGCGGCCGTCCCGTTCGAAGAAGATCCGGTAGTCGCCCGACGTTGCAAGCGACGTGTCCGATACCGGTACGACGAAGTGGGCGCGCTGCGGCATCGCATCCGGCTGCTCGATCGCGATCTGCCATCCGCGACCGTCGGCGTTGAAACCGCGCGTGCGAATCTCGCCGCTGATGTCGACCATGTAACGATCGAAGCCGAGTGCGTCCAGCGCGCCCGCGGCGAGCTCGGCGCCGTATCCTTGTGCGATGCCGGAAAAGTCGGCCATCACGCCGGGCGCGCGCTTCACGACCGTTTGCGAGCGCGCATCGAGCGCGATGTTCCGGTAGCCAACGTTCGCGCGGGCCGCGCGCTGGATGTCGTCCGACGGTATGTAGCGGTGCTTGTCGGGTCCGAAACCCCACACGTTCACCGCGGGCGCGACGGTGACGTCGAATGCACCTGCCGAGCCTTCGCTCACCTCGAGCGCACGCTCGAACACGCGGAACGTGTCGGCGGACACGGCGAACGGTGCCATCGAGCGATGCTGATTGAAACGCGAAAGCTCCGACGCCGGATCGTACGTCGACATCTTGGCGACGACGCTCTCCAGCGCATTGGCGACCGCGTTGCGCGCGGTGGCGAGCCGCGCGTCGGCGAGCCCGGGCGCATAGAGCTTGACCGTATAGGTCGAGCCCATCGCAAGACCATGGAACGCGTGCAGGCCGGGTATCGCGACCGCGCCGCGAGGGTTCCCGCACGCGGCGAGAAGAGCGGCGGCACCGGCAGCCTGCAATATCGTCCGGCGTCGCGGAGAGATCAGCGCATCCATCTTGAGCCTCGCTTCAGTCTTTTGCGGCGTCTGCCGCCGCGCGCACTTCGGCCTCGAACCGTCCCTGTCCGTGATGGACGAGCTGGTAGACCAGATCGCGCATCGAGATCAATCCATGGACCTTCGGCCCGTCGATGATGAGCAGGTGCCGGCGGCGCTGTACGTACATCAGTGCGAGCGCGGCCTCGATCGGCGTCGCCGGCGACGTGAACCGTACCTCGCGCGTCATCACGAGCGAAATGGGCGTCGACTTCGGGTCGCGTCCGGCGGCGACGACGCGCGTCAGCAGGTCGCGCTCGCTGAAGATGCCGCCGACCAGCCCGTCCTCGGTCATCACGAGCACGGCGCCGATGTCGTGCCGCGTCATCGTGTCGACGGCATCGGCGACCATCGCCGACGCGGGCACCGAGTAGAGCGCATCGCTCGCCCGGTTGCGCAGCACCGCTTCGACCGTCATTTGCATCATCGCGAGCTCCAGGTCAACCGAAATCGTCGAGCATGACGTTCTCGCGATCGACGCCGAGCGAGGAGAGCATCGCGATCACGGCCTTGTTCATGACACCAGGCCCGCACATGTAGTACTCGACGTCCTCGGGCGCGGGATGCTGCTTCAGGTATTGGTCGTGCAGCACGTTGTGGATGAAGCCCGTCGGACCGGTCCATTCGTCTTCCGGGAGCGGCTCGGACAGCGCGAGATGCCATTCGAAGTTCGGATTGCCCGCCGCGAGCGCGGCGAACTCATCGACATAGAACGCTTCGCGAAGGCTGCGCGCGCCGTACCAGAACGTGATCTTTCGCTTTGTGCGAATGCGCTTGAGCTGGTCGAAGATGTGCGAGCGCATCGGCGCCATGCCGGCGCCGCCGCCGATGAAGCACATTTCGCGGTCTGTCTCGCGCGCGAAGAATTCGCCGAACGACCCGGACACCGTGACTTCGTCGCCGGGCTTCAGGTTGAACACCCACGAGCTCATGATCCCCGGCGCAACGTCGACGTCGTATCCGGGCGGAAACGCGATGCGGATCGTGAACAGCAGGATGCCTTTCTCGAGCGGATAGTTCGCCATCGAATACGCGCGCTCGACCGGGTGGTCGACGCTCGACTTGAAGCGCCACAGGTCGAACTTGTCCCAATCGCCGCGGAACGGCATGTCGATGTCGAACGTGCGGAACTCGAGCGCATGCGGCGGGCATTCGATCTGCACGTAGCCGCCGGCACGAAACGGCACTTCTTCACCTTCGGGCAACGCGAGCTTCAGCTCCTTGATGAATGTCGCGACGTTGCGGTTGCCCACGACGCGGCAGCGCCATTTGCGCACGGCGAAGATCTCCGGCGCGATCTCGATCCGCATGTCGCGCTTGACCTTCACCTGGCAGGCGAGCCGCGAGCCGCGTCTCGCCTCCTTGCGGCTGATGAAGCCGGTCTCGGTCGGCAGCAGGTCGCCGCCGCCTTCCTTAACGACGACCTCGCAGACGCCGCACGCGCCCTTGCCGCCGCACGCCGATGGAATGTAGATGCGGCGCTCGGCGAGCGTTCCGAGCAGCGTGCCGCCGGCGGCCACGCGCAGCGCGTTCGACGCGTCGTCGTTGATGACGATCGCGACGTCGCCCGCGGCGACGAGCTTGCGCTTCGCCGCCAGCAGCAACGCGACCAGCAGCAGGATCACGCCGGTGAACATCGCGACGCCCACAAGGACCTCGCTCACAGCTGGATCCCCGAGAACAGCATGAACGCGATCGACATCAGCCCCGCCGTGATGAACGTGATGCCGAGGCCTTTCAGTCCTGCCGGGACGTTCGAGTAGCGCATCTTCTCGCGCACGGCGGCCATCGCGACGATCGCGATCCCCCAGCCGAGACCGGACCCGACGCCATAGACGACACTTTCGCCGAACGTGTAGTCGCGCTCCTGCATGAACAGCGACCCGGCGAGGATCACGCAGTTGACCGCGATCAGCGGCAGGAACACGCCCAGCGTCGCATAGAGCTTCGGCGCGAAACGGTCGACCGACATCTCGACGACCTGTGTCGCCGCCGCGATCGTCGAGATGAACAGGATGAACGCGAGGAAGCCGAGGTCGACCTTGGCGAGTGACGGCGAGAGCCAGCCGAGCGCGCCTTCGGCGAGCAGGTGATGCAGGATCAGGTTGTTCAGCGGAACCGTCAGTACCTGTACGAACACGACCGCCACGCCGAGGCCGATCGCCGTCTCGACCTTGCGCGAGCACGCGAGGAACGAGCACATGCCGAGGAAGAACGCGAGCGCCATGTTCTCCAGGAACACGGACTTGACGAAGAGGTCGGCGAAGTGCTGCATGATGGCTGCCGTCATTCCCGCGAAGGCGGGAATCCAGTGTCTTGCGACGAACGCCGCTGGGTCCCCGCTTTCGCGGGGACGACATTCGTGAGGATGCCGCCGCTCGACATGTCGTTAGTCCTTTTCCTGCAGCTCGGGCTTCCACGTCCGCAGCGCCCATACGAGCAGCGCGATCAGGAACAGCGCGGAAGGCGCGATCAGCATCAGCGAGTTCGGCTCGTACCAGCCGCCGTCGGAAACCGTGCGCAGCACCGTGTGGCCGAGCACGCGGCCGGCCCCGGCGAGCTCGCGCGTGAGCGCGACCAGCAGCAGCACGAGTGCGTAGCCGAGCCCGTTGCCGATGCCGTCGAGGAACGACGCCCACGGCGGGTTCGCCATCGCGTAGCCTTCGGCGCGGCCCATCACGATGCAGTTGGTGATGATCAGTCCCACGAACACCGACAGCTCGAGCGACAGCTCGTACAGATACGCGCGCAGCACCTGGTCGACCATGATGACGAGCGACGCGATGATCGCGAGCTGGACGATGATGCGGATGCTGTTCGGGATCCAGTTGCGCACCGTGCTGATCGCGACATTCGCGCAGGCGGTGACGATCGTCACGCCGAGGCCCATGACGATCGCCTTGTCGAGGCGCGTGGTCACCGCGAGCGCCGAGCAGATGCCGAGCACCTGCACGCCGATCGGGTTGTTCGCGACGATCGGCGCGAAGAGCGTCTCGCGCTGCGCGCGGCTGAGGATCGGCGTGCCCTTCACGACGCGGCTCCCGTGCGAAACCTGGCGAGGAACGGCCCGTAGCCGTCGTTGGACAGCCAGAACGCCATCAGCCGCGCGACGCCGTTGCTCGTGATGGTGGCGCCGGACAGCGCGTCGACGCGGTGCGGATCCTGAGCCGCCGGGCCGGCGTG
>Ga0137368_10005885_pt1 | contig 12904 bp, 13 predicted proteins | sample SagtaG_13_FD_104917 | JGI IMG/M metagenome (GOLD analysis project Ga0137368, IMG submission 104917) | Vadose zone soil microbial communities from Sagehorn Ranch, Mendocino, California, USA - Sage1_L_100_16 metaG | ecosystem: Environmental > Terrestrial > Soil > Vadose zone | place: USA...
GCGGGCAATTTAGTCGACCGATGCCCGTTCATCGTCGCGCACAACAAGCCCATTTCCTACCAGCGCGAAGGTATCAACCGGGAGCGAGTGTGGCCGCCATCAATTCTGCCGTTGTTGCTGCCATCCGCTACTATCTACCGGGAGGCAATCGAGTACCGGTGGAGAGACGGTGATCAACAAGTTTCCGAACGAATTCCTCAGTCAATTTTTGGCGGAGGGCAGCCGCCGGCGGGAGGACTGAGGTCGGCGGCTGTATTGGGAGAATATTGTCGATCTTCTCGTTTCGGTCTTCGGCGGCATTCAAATTCAGTCCCCGCACTGTAATCAGTTCGCGCGCGTCTGGCGTCGGCTTCTGGCTTGAGCCGAGCTTCCATTGCACCGGGGGTCCAGTGCTTCATGCAAACCGGCGAGGCGCCCGGGGTTGGAAGCTGGCGGTCGGTTCTATTTTTCTGCTTCCACACTTTCATCTGCCTCGTGAAGGTCGCGGGGAAATTCGAGGCTGATTTCAACGCGCCTGTTACTACTTCTGATATTACTTTGCGGCGACCACGGGTTGTTGGGCGGGATGAAGCCCAGGTGCGGGACAAGATCAAGGAGATGCTGGAAGCGCGGCTGGCCGGGCATCTGGCGGAAATCTGGCCAACGAAGTCCGGTGAGATACCCGACAAGGAACCGGCCTTCCTGATCGCCTACCTGCCGCTGGAATTTGCCGCGGAGACCAAGACAGAGCAGCAGAGGATCGGCAAGGAACTGCTGGAGAAGTTCGGCGATAAGCCCCGGCAGTTCCGCAGCGGCCTGGGCCTGGCGATCCGGTCGCGCTTTTACCGAGCCGCCGTGCCGTGAATGGTGACATGGCGTAGCCGAGACGCGTTTAACTTTTTGTTGCCACGGTCGGAGCGTACACGGCTTACCCCGGATTATCCTGAGCGGCGTAGCAAGGTCCGCCATTGTGCCACAAAAGCGGCCCGGAACTTCAAACCGCAGGCGTGTCAACCACCAGTTAAGTGGGAATGATCCAGCAAGGCCCGGAATCATGGCCTAAATCGCTGACCAGCCTGGATTTAAGGCAATCATTCTTAACTCGGCCCCGCAAACGAGCGGACGCGTACTCCCGTGAAATCAAACCTTTAGCTGTACCGCGCAAAGGGCTCAGTGCAAGACCTCTAGGCGTTGAGACATGAACTCTCAAAAAAAATATCTTGCGAATCACTTCAGATAGTTGTAGTTTCACACTCAGTTTTGATAGATTGTCTCTCACAGTTAACAAACTACCCAAAATCACCAAAAAAAGGCAGGAAATCGTATGAAACTCACAGGAATCACAAAAGTCGAATTGACCGCGCATGTGTCGAAGAACCTCGACACGATTTGTTATCGCGGGTCGGCTCCGCTCGCCCACCTCGCGCTAATCTCCCAGTCCGACGTGTTTGACCAGGTGGCGAATCCAAACGGATTGCAGCGCGACCTGTCGCCAAAGCACGCGAGCGACGCCTATGAATATGCAAGCCGGGAGAAAGACCCGGACTACCCACGGGCATATCCAGAAGTCGTTTTGAACGTGCGAGATAAGAAGATTCTGGGAATTGTTCCGCAGTCGTCGCAATCCACTGATTCAGGTGCCAACGGAGACGTGCGGCTGACGTTCGACCTGGGAGCATTGCAAGCGTCAAAGGTGTATGTCAGTCGAGTTGACGGCAATCACCGACTTTATTACGCAGCAGGCGACGAACGTCAGCGTGATCCCATCCTGGTTGAAGTGCCGTTCCAGATTCACGTCGGCCTCACGCGGGAGCAGGAGAGATCACTTTTTGTGGACATAAACAGTAACCAAAAAGGGCTCAATACCTCGCACCTCGCCATAATGAAGGGCAGGCTTACGCCGGAGGAAGAAGAGGTTAGGGACCATCTGGACCGGTGGATTGCCCGAAAGCTCTCGGAAGACCCGCAGTCTCCGTGGCACGGACTTATCCATCTTGGCGGGTCGAAGAAAGGCAGCAGGGCGCAGGGATTAACCCGATTAGTAAACTTCGCAAGCGTTCAAGGCGGAACTCAGAAACTGATCTCAAAGAGCCAGTATCTTCACGACCTCAACGACCCAGAGGTAAAATACATAATCATCCGAAACTATTGGTCCGCCGTTCAAACTGTATTCGCAACCGAATGGGCCGACGCGAAAAACCACCTGCTTTTGAAGAACGTTGGCGTGTGGAGTTTGTCCTTCCTCGGCGCAGCGATTATTGATCGCTGCATACCGCGAATGCAGTACACCGTGAAGGATATGGCCGCTCACTTGCAACGTTGCCAAGGCGCTTTCGATTGGCGCAAAGATGCCACTGGACCGAAGGCCGTGTCTGGCATGTCGGGCAATCAGGCGGCGCTGATTATCGCTGGCGAAATGGCCCAAGAGTTATCGGATGATACCGGTGGTGGGCTGAAAGACCTCCAAGAGAAGATCAAGTCGGAGTTAGCGGTTCCCGACGGTCAACACCGGTTAACCAAATAGAGCCGCCGACCGAGGCGTCAACACAAGCCCGACCGAGTTTCCGAATCGGGCTTGTTTTTGACTCTACCCGGTGTGAGGTGGGCTAATTGCAGAACGGATTTGACCATTCGCCATTCGGACATATTTGCCGTGCAACCTGTGGACCAAGCCGGCTTGGATGAGTCGGGTAAGTCGTCGGATGATTTCTATTTTGACCAGCGAGCGCTCGCTTTTCCCTTGTGCCTGGCAACAGGCAGCCGCCGCATTGACAACGTGCATGAAGAGGATCGGCTCTCCCAGATTGGCTTCGAGGAACGCTAGGATCACCTCGTCCCACGGGTCTGCGTATCGCGAGGGAGACTGAAGGACGGTTTCGACCTGACGCCGGTGTTCTTCGACGCGCTGGAGGTAGATCACGGCTGGCTCGACCAGGATCACGACATAACTACCAGCGCGACCAGAACAGATTATGCAGCGGAGAATCCCTTCCAACATGGCTGAACAGCCGAGCCTCTCCGTGACCGCTACTGTTCACAAATCCTCCCCCAAGGGCGGGCGTCGGACACCCTCATTTTTCTGGGCTTTTCATGACGCTAGCAGTCGTTCACAAAGGTAATGATTCTTGAACACGACGGTCCACGTCCGGGCCAGCGATTGCTGGCTCCACCTACCTGCGGATCACCGCGAACTGTTCCAAAAACCGAATTTGACTCGGCGTCTCAATGGCTGACTTTTCAGCCTCGCGGACACCGTGAATTGCCGACTCCGCACTCTCACCTCGTGAAATCAGGTAGGCCGCCAGCATCGTTCCGGTTCGACCAAGGCCGCCCTCGCAGTGTACGGCGACCGGGTGATGGCCGGTAAGCTGACGGTCAACGAAGCCGACGAATTCCTGTGCCTGTTCCAGCGATGGTGCCCCGCCGTCAGGTATTGGTAGGCAGAGGAACGAGAAGCCAGCCGCACCATAAACCGGCGCATCAGTGGGAATGTTGAGCAGTGAAACGACCGCCCGAATACCCGCCGAGTACAACACGGGTAGATCGTCCTCGTAGTCGGTCAGCGGCCCACCCATGTTCATCCGCCGCTCCGGGTGGATAAACGGCATCGGCATCCCCGCCAGCGTGCCCTGGATGACCCACCAAAGCAGCCCAGCCCCCTTGATGCCGTCCTTGTTGGCGCGGGCGGCGGTGTTGTCGATGACGCTCTGAATCTGGTCAAACCGAGTCTTGCTGCAAACGGACACAGCGCCCGCTCGCAGGAGCGCAGCGTTTCCCTCCTCGTGAGATGACACGCCGATTACGATCATGACCTTGTCAGTGGCGCGCAGTTCCCTGACAAGGTCATCACCCTTCCCGTCGTCCAAGTCATAGTCAACCAGAAGCACATCGAACGCCTCGTCGGCCAACGCCTGACGGGCGGTGCGAAGGCTGGGAACGACCGTGACTGAATGCCTTGTGAGGAACTGGCTCGTCACGGTCGTCGCGAACACAGGATGGTTCTCGACGTAAAGGATTTTCATTAGTAGCGCGAGTACGTCGGCATAGTTCGCAGCGTAATGCGGCACTCGATTGAACACCACGCCGTTGAACACCGCGCCGAGCGTACCAGGAACGATTCCGTGGGGGCATTCCGGGTTGCACACCACTGGTGACGTGCCTGCAACCTCCTTCCCGGACTGCTCTGTCCAGCCATGTCTCATTAAACGGTCGTTTGATTGTCTACACGGCGCAGGTGGCGGCGGTCGCTGATTTGTCCGTGTTCTTAGTCTCAACAATACGTCTCTTTTTTCATTGTATCATAAACTCATCTGTGCTATTGTTTATGAGACATGAACAAAAAATCATCTAAAAAGCTGATCGGCTACGCCCGCGTCAGCACAAACGGCCAAGAACTCCAACTCCAACTCGACGCCCTGAAAAACGCCGGGGTCGCCAAGGCGGACACATACACCGACAAAGCTGGCGGCTCGAAAACGGCCCGGCCCGGCCTGGAGAGGTGCCTCCAGGCGTTGCAGCCCGGCGACACCCTTCTGGTTTGGCGTCTGGATCGGCTGGGACGCTCCTTGCGCCACCTGATTGACCTGGTGGAGGACCTGCGGCAGCGCGGAGTGGGATTCAAGTCGATCTGCGACGGGGCCATCGACACGACCACCGCATCGGGGGAACTGATCTTCCACATTTTCACCGCACTGGCCCAGTTTGAACGGCGGTTGGTTCAGGAGCGCACCAAAGCCGGGCTGACAGCAGCACGTGCGCGTGGTCGTAATGGGGGTCGGCCTCCAATCCCTGCGGATCATCCGTCGGTGGTCGCGGCCAAGAAAATGCACGCTGACAAGACGATGCCGGTGGCGGACATCTGCCGAACGCTGCGGATTTCGAGGCCGACGCTGTACAGGTATCTGGCGTTGACGTAGAACCGGACACCGGGCCGACTCTCAGGAGTCTGTGTGGTGGGGACCGGATCGTTTCCGCGTGCGGCACGGAGCCGGTCGCCCGAAGCCAAAGGGGAATTTGCCTTGCTAATCCGCGATGCGGGTGCGATAGAACGGCCTGCGCTGGCGCTCACAGTAGACGGGGTATGACATTGCGGAACTGCTTTCTCCCATTTGTTATTCCTGCGTGCGTCGTCGCATCGTCAGGGGCGCTGCGGGCGCAGGCGGCGTGGGTGAAGCTTACGCTGAAGAGTCAGTGGACCACGACAAACGGGCCAGTGTGGTCGGTCACCGTCAGGGACCAATACGCCTACTGCGCAAATGGAAATGGGGGGCTCGCCATAATCGACATCAGCGACTCCGCCAACCCCCGGCGGGTCGGCAGGTTCGATACCGGCGGATACACCTATGACGTAGCGGTGATGGGAAATTTCGCTTACGTGGCGGCCTTGTCCGCTGGGTTGCAAGTGATAGACGTTTCGGACCCCGCAAATCCTGAAAGACGGGGCTCTTGTGAAACTAGAGCCCAGTCCGCGCTTGGCGTGACAGTTTCAGGCAGCTACGCCTACGTCGGGAACGGATTAGGGGGTTTGGAGGTGATCGACGTTGCGGACCCAGCCAACCCGCAGCGCCTAGGGTGGTACGTCGAGCGCGACGGATACACCGGGGGAGTTGCAGTATCGGGCAGCTATGCCTACGTGGCCGATGGGCATGCTGGTTTGGAGGTAATTGACATCTCGGACCACATGAACCTCCGGCGGATCGACGGCTTCAATACGACGGGTTCGGCGGGGAACGTGGTGGTATCGGGCAACTACGCCTACGTCGGGGATCAGGGCGGCGGCTTGCAGATCATCGACATTTCGAGCCCCGCTACGCCCCACTGGGTAGGTGGCGGCATCTATGACCCGCAGGGCTACGCTTGGGGCGTCGCGTTGTCCGGCAACTACGCCTACGTTGCGAGTGGGCACGCAGGTGTGCAGGTGTGCGACATCTCAAACCCGGCTAGCCTTCGGTGGGTCGGCGGGTACGACACAACTGGATATTCGTACGGTGTGGCAGTGGTCGGCAAGCACGCCTACGTGGCGGACCACTGGAATGGTTTGGTCATCCTTGAGATCGCTGAACTCCCCACCATCACCCACGCTGAGCGCACCGGCGACGGCCTGACCGTTGAATGGAACGACACGGCGAGGGGCATGACGCTCCAGCGCGCCACCAGCCTCACGAGCGCGGACTGGGTGGACTTGCTGGGTTCCGAAACGACGAACCGGCTCACGCTGCCGCTCTTGAGCGGGAACGTGTTCTTCCGGCTGGTGAAGCAGTAGCAAGGCCGGGGATGGCGTCGGAGCCGTCGTGGTGATGCCGGTGGCGGACATCTGCAAAATGCTCAGGATTTCCAGGCCGACGCTGTACCGGTATCTGGCCCTGAAATGACCCCCGCGTTCCAGGTCCCATTGGCTGAGGTCCTGGGTCGCCCAGGCTCAGAAGCTCCGAAGCTCAGCCGACTGACGGTGAGCAAAACGTTATGAAGGGTAGTACGCAGCAGATGGCATTCATCTGGAGCAAATATAAATCATGGAGGGGAATCGTTCTTCGACTTCTCGCCGATCTGATTGACGAGAACGTATTCGCGGAACTCAAACGCCACCCGCCGTGTTATTTTGTAAGTGACGATTTGACATGGCTTGATGAGGCTATTCAGCGGGCGAAGGGAATCTTCCAGCCTGAAATTTGCGGAACGTTGCTCGAAAGGCTGCCTCGCCGCTACCAGTTCATCCGAGCGTTCCACGGCTGCCGCACCGATTCACAGCAGTCTTATTTGGAGCAAGGTTTGCTGCCATCTGACCCCTGTGATCTCAACCGCATCGCTTTCGAGGTTTTCTCAAACAAGCAACGCGTTGAAGCAGCAATCCAAGATTTGGTGGAAAAGAGCCTTGGAAGCTCGTACCCCGACCACAACAAAGGGAAAGTCTTCTTCTGTCTCCAGATGGAGCACCTGGTTGAGGACTGCGGCCATTATTTGCTGTACGGGAGCGAGTACTTGCTCTGCATAGCAAATCGCGTGGGCGAACCCGGAGCACTGAGAAGGCGCGGACGAGCCACTGCTATTGAATGCAACGTCCCAATCAAAGACATTCCTGTGGGTTATTTGCGGTGCCTAGCTGGCCAGATACTGCGCGAGATTTTTGAAAAGCATTGCGACCGGACTTATCGAACCGGAATCCTGAATTTCGGTTTCCACATTACCACCACTCTTGAGCCAAAAAGCATTGTGGGCGTCCATTATCCGAGGCCAATTCGTAACCCACATAACTTTAGCCGTCGAGAAGACTAGGGCCTGGCAGCCCGATCACGTTGACAAAGGAGGACGGAGGCCAGCCACTGGATCGACACGAGCGACGACAACCCGGCTGGCATGCTCCAACTGGGCGTCTTGAATGGCGGTTGCGGAGTTCGAGGGTGGAATCATCCGCGAGCGGGTCAACGCTGGGCTGGCTGCGGCGAGAGAACGACGCGTCCGGCTGGGTCGTCCAGCCAAGCTCGCGAACCGCACCGACGAAATAGCGAAACTGCGGAAGTCCGGCATGGGGGTTCGAGCCATCGCTCGCCATTTGAAGATGCCGCCATCTTCGGTCCACAAGGCCCTCGGCATGGCCGAGTAAGGCGAGCATGCTTGGGATGCCCGTTGCACTGGATTGCAATATCGTCAAGCCGGTCGATTGGATGGAGCAGTTGACTTTTCCAGGTCGGGCAGCAAACTCGCTCTGAATTGATTACGCCTTTATGCTTTTCCAAAACTGCGGCCTGTACTGGTTTGTTGATGATGTTTACTTTGGTAAGGTCGGTGGGGGAAGTGTGAATAAGGGGGAATTGCTCGGGAATCGAACGCCAAAACCTTTCCAGCGCGACATTGATTTTGCCGAACAGATTGGCGTGTACGCTTTATACGCCAATTTCTCCTTGATATATGTAGGGCAAGTCGGCGGCGGTGCGGGTAATCGCCTGTTGAATCGCCTTCGCCAACACTCGAATGACGGTTTTAAGGGAAGATGGAATCGTTTCTCGTGGTTCGGGCTTCGACGTGTCAACGCAAATGGACATGTCTCAAATGAAAACGAGGCGTTTCATCCATCTCGCCAGGAAGTCCTCGACCACGTGGAAGGAATCATTCTGCAATTTGCTGAGCCGCCTCTAAACGGTCAGGACGGCAGATTTGGTGACACGTTGGAGGAGTACGAACAGGTTCGTCATCCAAGTCTCGGATTGACCGATCAGCAAATGCTCCGCGAAGTCCATAAAAAGATATTTCGCGTCAAAACAGGTCTCAAGAAGAAGAAGAAATAGTTCTGATAAGCCAGCAACTTTACCATCAGTGCGTGATCCTGGCGAATCCAGACACAAAATGGGATCACCATCTACTCCGGGATCGAGGGTAGTTTTTTGATCGTCCGGTGGAGCGTCTCTGTCTCAAGTTCGAGGTAGCGGGCGTGGACTCCGTCAGTCTTACGGTCCATCGCTGCGGCTGGTTGGCGTTTGTCGGGACACGGCTCGCGCATCACCGATGAGTACTGAGGCTCGACCTTGACGGACCTTGTCGGTCGCCTCTTCCGCATTCAACTGCTGCAATTTGCAGCTTCCCACACTGCCAAAAGTGGCAAAGAAATGGCAAAGACAGGTTTCAACGAAAAGTCAGTTACGTTCGTAACTTGTTTGTATTGAATGGCGCGTCGGGCAGGACTCGAACCTGCAACCTTCTGATCCGAAGTCAGAAGCTCTATCCAATTGAGCTACCGACGCGAGCGGGCGACCTCGAAGCCGGAAAACCGCCCAGAGCTTCCAGCGATTGAACCACATTCCTTCTCGAATTCTAACAAAAAAATGGGGACGGCCTTTCCCAAGGTTGCTCTCCGCATTTCAGGTCGGCGGGTCGCCGACCTGAGCGGGCGAGTCGCCCGCGCTACCCTTTTCTAAAACAGACTCTCAGGTTATTCGAGTCCGCACGCCACGCGGGCACGCTTCAGTACGCGGCTCGCCACGGCCCGCGCTCGCTCGGCGCCGTCGCAAAGAATGCCCTGCACGTAATCGAGGTTCGCGGCCAACTCAGCGCGCCTGGCGCGGGCGGCTGCGAAGTATTCCCAATACATTTCGAACAGCTTCATTTTCAAGTCGCCATATCCCAGTCCGCCGGCGCGGATTTTGAGTTCGTATTCCAGCCCAATGGCGGGGTCGATGACTTTGAGCAACTGAACCGCGAGGTTTTTGTCCGCGTCTGGCTTGGGTTCCAGCGGTGTGCGACTATCCATCACCACACTCATGACTTTTTTCCGCAACGTTTTCTGGTCGCCAAAAATCTCGATCGTATTGCCGTAGCTCTTGCTCATCTTCTGGCCGTCGGTGCCGGGGACAACGGCGACCTGGTCCCGGATTTGCGGTTCGGGCAGGACAAAAGTCGGACCGTAGGTTTCGTTGAACTTGACGGCCATGTCGCGCGTCATCTCGACGTGCTGCTTCTGGTCGCGGCCTACGGGCACGACGTTGGAGTCGTAGATCAGGATGTCCGCGGCCATAAGCACAGGGTAGGCAAATAACCCGTGGTTCGCGGCGACACCCTTGGCGATTTTGTCCTTGTAGCTGACGCCGCGTTCAAGCAGACCCATGGGCGTGAGCGTGCCCAGCAACCACGTCAGTTCGCAGACCTCCGGCACGTCGGATTGCCGGAAAAACACGGCCTTCTTCGGATCCAGACCGCACGCGAGGAAATCCAGCGCCACGTCGAGGGTGTTCTTGCGCCGCACTTCGGCGTCGAAGAGGGAGGTCATGGAATGGTAATTCGCGATGAAGTAGTAGGCCTCTCCCTTGTCTTGCAGCTCGATGGCCGGTTTCATCATCCCGAAATAGTTTCCGAGATGCAACGCGCCGGAAGGCTGGATGCCCGACAAAATTCGCATGCGCGGAGATTACTCACAAAACGAGCGCGCAAGGAACGCTAAATTTGGCGTCGCCGCCGAAGGAACCGAAGGAACGAGGCGGAAAAGGATGGGGAGGGACTAGCTGGATCCGCCAGCATCGCTTCGCTCGCCAGCGGTAAAATGGGCAAACCGGCAGGTTTGCCCTACCGATTTGGCGGGAGTATCAAGCTGCACCGCGGAAGACATCCCGCCCATTTTCCAGATTGACCTTCGCGTTCGCATGCGCTGGACTCGTTCCATGATTTCAAGAAAACGTTCGCGGACTTTTTGTTTCTTTTCGCTGGCGCTGTTTCTGAACACGTCGCCGGCCGGGCACGCCGACGTCAAACTGCCGGCGCTGTTTTCTGACGGCATGGTCCTGCAACAGGGAGTGCGCGTGCCGGTATGGGGCTGGGCGGACGAGGGGGAGAAGGTGACGGTGACTTTTCGTGGACAGAAAGTCTCCGCGACGGCCAAAGCCGGGAAATGGACGATCACCCTTCCGAGCCAGCGCGCCGGCGGTCCGGAGATCCTGACCGTGGAAGGAAAAAACTCGGTCGCGCTGAAGAACGTCCTGGTGGGCGAGGTCTGGGTCTGTAGCGGCCAGTCGAACATGGAATGGCCAATGGCGCGGTCCTTTGAGCCGGAGAAGGACATCACTAATTCGGCGAACGCGAGCCTCCGTCTTTTTACAGTTCCGAAATTGAAGGCCGACGTTCCGGCAACCGATGTCAATGCGAGTTGGCAGGAGTGCCGCGCTGAATCCGTCCAAAACTTTTCAGCCGTCGCCTACTACTTCGGGCGCGACCTGCAAAAGGCGCGCGGAGTTCCGGTCGGCCTGATCCACACGTCCTGGGGCGGTTCGCCCGCTGAAGGCTGGATGAGCAAAGCGGTGCTGGAGTCCAATCCGCGTTACAAGGCTGAAATCCTTGATCCCGCTCCGGCCGCGCTGAAACGGTATCAGGACGAACTGGCGAAATGGGAGAAAGAGGCGGAAGAATTGAAGAAGGAAGGCAAACAGCCAGCCCGCAACCGGCCGGGGCAGCCCTGGCGACCGACGGAACTCTACAACGGCATGATTGCGCCGCTGATTCCCTACGCCATTAAGGGAGCGATCTGGTATCAAGGCGAGTCCAACGCGGCGCGCGCCGAACAGTACCGCGCGCTCTTTGCCGACATGATCCGAAATTGGCGGCGCGACTGGGGCGAGGGCGACTTCCCGTTCCTCGCGGTGCAACTGGCCCCCTGGGACAAGGCCAAGAAGCGGAGCGTCGAGGAAATCACCGCCGCGCCCGGCGACAGCGACTGGGCCGAACTCCGGGAGGCACAACTGCTGGCCACGAAGGTCCTGCCGAAGGTCGGTCTTGCGGTCATCACCGACGTCGGCGACAAAGACGACATCCATCCAGCAAAGAAAGAGCCGGTTGGCGCGCGCCTCGCTTTGTTGGCGCGGCGCATCGCGTATGGCGAAAAGATTGCCGCTGACGGCCCGCTCTACAAAGGGATGAAGCTTAAAGGCGACAAAATCATCCTGAGCTTCGACCACGTCGGTGGCGGTCTGGAGGCGCGCGGCGGGCGTTTGCGCGGTTTTGCCGTCTGCGGCGAAGACCGGAATTTTGTCTGGGCCAGCGCCGATCTTGACGGCAATAACGTGACCGTCGGTAGCGCTTTTGTCTCCAAACCGGTCGCCGCGCGTTACGGTTGGGCGGACTATCCGGTGGTTAATTTGTTCAACCGCGAAGGGCTGCCCGCTTCGCCGTTTCGGACGGACGACTTCCCGATGACGACCGCGCCGAAAAAGGGACCGTGAAGCAAGCTCAAAGCTCAAAGGAAGCTCCGATCACAAATGAATGCCCGATTCATTGGCTTCCTCTCCTTCTTCGGCATTCTCGCCGGGTGCGCGACACGCTCTCCGGAGCCCACGCGCGCAGAACCCTCGGCTCAACAACCCGGCATTGTGAAATCCGAATTCATCTTCGAAAGGGCGCCGTTTCCTTCCTGCCATGCCTCGACCATCGTGGAGGCGAAGCAGGGGTTGCTTGCCGCGTGGTTTGGCGGACTCTACGAGCGTCACCCGGAAGTGACGATCTGGACATCACGTCACGACGGCAAAGAGTGGTCGGCGCCCGTCCAGGTGGCGGACGGCATTCAACCCGACGGCGTGATGCGTTATCCGTGTTGGAATCCGGTGTTATTCCAGCCGAAGGACGGGCCGTTGATGCTCTTCTATAAGGTCGGCCCCAGCCCTTCGGCGTGGTGGGGCGTGTTGATGACCTCCGACGACGCTGGGAGAACCTGGTCGAAACCGGTGCGCTTGCCAGACGGGCAGGTCGGCCCCGTGCGCAACAAACCTGTGGCTTGGCCGGACGGCTCGATCCTTTGCGGTTCCAGCACCGAGAACGAGGGCTGGCGCATCCATCTGGAGCGCACTCCCGATTTCGGCCGGACGTGGGAGCGCACGCCACCGTTGAACGATGGCAAGGAGTATGGCCTCATCCAACCAACGATCTTGCGGTGGCCTTCCGGCAAAACCCAAATCCTTTGCCGCAGCCGGCAGCGGGCGATTGTGGAAAGCTGGATGGGCGCCGACTGGCGGACTTGGAGCGCACCGCAACTCACCGCGTTGCCGAATCCGAACAGCGGTATCGACGCCGTGATGCTCCGAGATGGCCGCGCTTTGCTCGTGTACAACCACACGGCGACCGGGCGCAGTCCCTTGAACGTCGCGGTGTCGGCTGACGGAAAACATTGGCGGGCCGCGCTCGTGCTCGAGTATGACCCCGGCGAGTACTCCTATCCTGCCGTCATCCAAAGCAACGACGGCTTCGTGCACATTACCTACACCTGGAAACGCCAGCGCATCAAACACGTCGTCGTCGATCCCGCCCGGTTGCAAGATATGGCTGAGAACGGAGTGATACGGTGAAGCAGTAAGACGAGTAAGACCAAGAACCCAAGCCCGGTGTTTCACGCTCGCGCAATACTCCCTCCCCCCCCCCCCCCCCCCCCCCCCCCCCCCCGCCCCCCCCCCCCTCCCCC
>Ga0137368_10005887_pt1 | contig 12902 bp, 8 predicted proteins | sample SagtaG_13_FD_104917 | JGI IMG/M metagenome (GOLD analysis project Ga0137368, IMG submission 104917) | Vadose zone soil microbial communities from Sagehorn Ranch, Mendocino, California, USA - Sage1_L_100_16 metaG | ecosystem: Environmental > Terrestrial > Soil > Vadose zone | place: USA...
GCTTGTGGCGACATCGGGGTGATCCGGCCCGAAGCTCGCTTCGTTGATGGCCAGCGCCCGGCGCATGAGGGGCTCGGCCTCCAGCATGCGGTTGGTGGTCTTGAGCAGCAAGGCCAGGTTGTCGAGGTTGGTGGCGACCCTGGGGTGGTCCGCCCCGAAGCTCGCTTCGTTGATGGCCAGCCCCCGGCGCATGAGCGGCTCGGCCTCCGGCACGCGGTTGGTGGCCTGGAGCAGCGAGGCCAGGTTGTTGAGGCTTGGGGCGACATCGGGGTGATCCGGCCCGAAGCTCGCTTCGTTGATGGCCAGCGCCCGGCGCATGAGGGGCTCGGCCTCCGGCAGGCGGTTGGTGGCCTGGAGCAGCTGGGCCAGGTTGTTGAGGTGGAGAGCGACCCTGGGGTGATCCGGCCCGAAGCTCGCCTCGTCGATGGCCAGCGCCCGGCGCATGAGCGGCTCGGCTTCGACGTGCAAGGCTTTCCTGAACAGCAGCAGACCGACCTTGTTCATCAGCCGGGTGGTGGGCGTGGCGATACCGGCTGTGTCGGCGCGCGTTGCGACCGCCCGCGCGTGGGGTGCCAGCGGATCGAGCAAGGGCCAGTCGCGCACGTCCAAAGAATCGCCGACAAAGGCAGCATCAATCCAGCGCAGGGCTTCGGAGACGGTGGCATGCGCAGCCTCACCACCTTGGCTGCGGCGGGTGACCTCCTGCACCAGTCGGTGAACGCTGAATCTGGGGCCGTCGGGGGCTCGGGTGATGAGGGAGTAGGACTCCAGTTCGGCGAGGGCGCCAAAGGCGTCGGACTCGGCGAGCTCGAGCTCCGGAATGGGCACGTCCATCAGCGATTCCGGGACGGGCTCCGGGGCCAGCCAGGCCAAGCGCTGTAGAAGCCGCCGGGCGGGGGCCCCGAGTTGGTCGAAGGAGGTCTGCCAGGTGGTGGCCACGCTCTTGGGGTAGTTCATCAGGCGCGGGTCGAACCACGCCAATACCTTGTCGTGCTGGCCTTGCCATTCGGCGAGGTACTGCGCAAAGCCCAGCCGCCGCTGCGCCATGTAGGCACCGGCCTGCTCCAGGGCCAGCGCGAGGCGGCCCAGTTCTTCGGCCAGCGTTCGCGCCACGGCAGGGTCGTCGGAATGCTTGCGCTGTTTGGCACCCGTGCGGGCCAGCAGGAAGTCGGCCGCGGCTTCGAGCGACAGCATGTCTACTGGCAGCGTCCCAACGCTGCCGCTCCAGTTGGTCAGCGGGCTAGTAAGCAGCGCGTGTCCGCCGAGTAGTTGCGGCAGCAGTGCTTCGGTCGCGCGCGCCGCTTCTTCCGAATCGATGTTGTCCAGGACCAGGAGCCAGCCTGGGTGCTGACCCAGCCATGCCAGGACTGCATCTCGCTGCCGGCCTTCGTCCGTTTCCCCTTGCTCGGGCAGGTCCAGGATCGCGCGACCGCACAGGGCCGCCAAGTTGCGTTGCAGCGCTTCGGGGTCGCTGGCGTTGACGAAGAGCAGCGCCGTGTAGTCGGTGGCGCGCCGCCAGGCGTACTCCACCGCCAGCCGCGTCTTGCCCACGCCGCCCATGCCGTTGAGCACCCTCGCGACGACTGGAGTAGCGCCGCTGTCGGGCACCGGGCCGAGGCTTTTGCTCAACTCGTCAAGCAACGCCTCCCGGCCCTTAAAGAACTCGCTGCTCAGGTAGGGGAGATTGGCGGGCCTTTTCATCGCCCCAGCCACGGCCAGGATGTCCTGGAGCTTCGAGCGCAGGATGGCCACCGCCAGTCGGTCGGCGCTGGCGAAGCGGATCTCGGGATAGCGCTCGACAGCGGCCAAGCGCCCCAGGTGGGCCTGCTGGGCGATCCGTTGGACCTCGATCAACTGGTAACGCTCGTCCCGTGGAGCGCCGTCTTCCGGCGCCGCGATGATCAGCACCTTGCGGTGATACAGGGCCAGCCAGGCCTCCCACTGGGTGTAGGAGAGGGCAGGCGCCTCGGGCAGCAGGAAGGGGCCCAGCACCGGTACGCGCTCGGCGAGGTCAGGATAGCGTCGCCGGATCGCTGCCACCGAGGGGGCCTGGGCCAATGCGCCGGTCATGTCGCCCACCAGGTGGATCACCGCGTCGCACTGGCGGATGTATTCATCCAGCTTGTCCAGGGTTTCCGTGCCGGTGGCGATGAAGTCCTCCTGCACCTTGACCGTGACGTTGGGCCGGTCGAGGTCGCGTCGCAGGGTATCGCGGTAGCTGCGGAACTCCGCGCTGACGGTTGACAAGAAGATTTGTACGTTCGCCACCGTCAGTTGCCCTCCGATGCGGGTTTCTCAACACAATCGTCGCTCAGCATGCGCGGTGGAGGCGGGCGCTGCTTGGTCACGAGCCGACGTTGGACTACGCAGTCTGGAACAAGAGGATGCTCAAAGGCAAGGCCCCGATCGCCCTCAAAACACGTGTTACCGAAAATGAGGTGTGGAGTGAACCCGAAAGTGAGACACGGAAACAGGTGACAGCTTGCGTTGACCGCCGTGGACCTGCCGCGAAAGACTAGACCGTTTCGAGGTTGAGGATTTCGCCTCCTGCGGCCCTGGGGCAAGTAGGGCAGTTCTTGGTTACGGTGGGGTCTCGGAGCAGGGCGAGCACTCAGGACCGTTCCGCATGGTGCCGCATTGACAGTCCGCGCGGATCGTAGAACAATCCGCTCCTGTTCATCCGCGGCCGGGCCCGAGGGCCCGGGAAAGGGCTCTGCCATGCGCGCGACCACGCGTCTTCGCCAGATGATGAACGAGCCGGGGATCATCGTCGCCCCGGGCGCCTACGACGGCTTCTCCGCGCGCCTCATCGAGACGGCCGGCTTCCGTTGCGTCTACATGACGGGCGCGGGCACCGCGGCCTCGCACCTGGGCCAGCCTGACCTGGGTCTCGCCACGCTGACCGAGATGGCGAACCACGCGTCGCACCTCTGCTCCTGCGTGTCGCTCCCGGTCATCGCCGACGCGGACACGGGCTACGGTAACGTGCTGAACGTCGTGCGCACGGTGCGGGAGTACGAGCGCGCCGGCGTCGCGGGACTGCACATGGAAGACCAGGTCGCGCCCAAGAAGTGCGGCCACATCGCGGGCAAGCAGATCATCCCGACGCAGGAGTTCTGCGACAAGATCCGCGCCGCGAGCGAATACCGCACCGATCCCGACCTCGTCATCATCGCGCGCACCGACGCCCGCGCCGTGACGAGCCTGGAGGACGCCATCGACCGCGGCAACCGCGCCGCCGAGGCCGGCGCCGACGTGATCTTCGTCGAGGCGCCCCAGACCGAGGACGAGATCCAGCGCGTCGCGCGCGAGGTCAAGGCGCCGCTCCTCGCCAACATGGTCCAGGGCGGCCGGACTCCGGCCGTGAAGGTCGCGGAGCTCGAGCGGATCGGCTTCAAGATCGTCATCTTCCCCGCGGTGTGCATGGCCGCGGCCGTCCCGGCCATCGAGCGCTCGCTCCAGCAACTGAAGGAAACGGGTACGGACTGGCACGACGGACCCGTGCTCTCGCCCATGGACATCTTCCGCAAGGTCGGCTTCGACTGGTGGCACGCGATCGAAGAGAAATTCGCGTCGCGCTCATGACGGCCGCCGCGAACGCGGGCTAGCCGGGAGACGCTCCATGCCCACCATGTTCGAGAAGATCTGGGACCGCCACGTCGTCGCCGAGGGGCCGGGTGGGCAGTCGCTCCTGTACATCGACCGGCACCTGCTCCACGAGGGCGCGACGCATGCCTTCGCCCGTCTCGGCAAGGCGGGCCGGTCGGTGCGCCGGCCGGCGGGGCTGGTCGCCACCGCGGACCACTACGTCCCGACGGGCCCCGGGTCGGAGGCGCGCGCCAACGATGAGATCCGCGGGATGGTCGAGGGCCTCCAGCGCTCGACGCGCGAGCAGGGCGTCACCCTCTTCGGTCCGGGCGACCCGCGCCAGGGCATCGTGCATATCATCGGCCCCGAGCAGGGTTTGACCCAGCCGGGCATCGCCCTCGTCTGCGGCGACTCTCACACGGCCACCCACGGAGCTTTCGGCGCCCTCGCCTTCGGCATCGGCTCGACCGAGGTCGAGCACGTGCTGGCGACCCAGTGCCTGTGGCAGAAGAAGCCCAAGGTGATGCGGATCAGGGTCACTGGCGCGCGGCCCGCGGGCGTCACCGCCAAGGATGTCATCCTCGCCATCATCGCCAGGATCGGCGCCGCCGGCGGGGTGGGGCACGTCATCGAATACGCCGGACCGGCCATCGCCGCCATGTCCATGGAGGAGCGGATGACCGTGTGCAACATGTCCATCGAGGCCGGCGCGCGCGCCGGCATGATCGCGCCCGACGCGACCACGTTCGCCTATGTCGAAGGGCGGCCGTACGCGCCGAAGGGCGCACAGTGGGACACGGCGCTCGAGTACTGGAAGACGCTGCCGTCTGATCCGGACGCCGCGTTCGACCGAGAGGTCGAGCTGGATGCTGCCGGCATCACTCCCACGGTGACCTGGGGCACGAGCCCGCAGGACGCGCTGCCCATTACCGGGAACGTGCCCGATCCCGCGCGGGAGAGCGATCCGGCCCGCCGCCGAGCCGTGGGGCGCGCGCTCGACTACATGGGTCTCCGGCCCGGCATGGCGCTCACCGACATCGTGGTGGACCGCGTCTTCATCGGCTCCTGCACGAACAGCCGCATCGAGGATCTCCGAGCGGCGGCGGCCGTCGCCAAGGGGCGCCGCGCCGTCGTGAGGGCCTGGGTCGTCCCAGGCTCCGGGCTCATCAAGCGCGCCGCCGAGGCGGAAGGGCTCCACGAGATCTTCACCGCGGCCGGCTTCGAGTGGCGCGAGCCCGGCTGCTCCATGTGCATCGGGATGAACGGTGACACGGCGCGCGAGCACGAGCGCGTCGCCTCGACCTCCAACCGCAACTTCGAAGGGCGCCAGGGCAAGGGCGCCCGCACGCATCTCATGAGCCCGGCCATGGCCGCTGCCGCCGCCGTCACCGGACGGCTCACCGACGTCCGGACCCTCTCTCCCTCTCCCCCATGATCCCGTTCACGACGCTCACGGCGGCCGCGGTGCCCATGGACCTGCCGAACATCGACACCGACCGCGTCATCCCGGCGCGCTTTCTCCGCAAGCCGCGGGAAGCCGGCTACCAGCGGTTCTTCTTCCACGACGTGCGCTTCAACGCCGACGGCTCCGAGAATGGGGACTTCATTCTCAACCAGGCGCCCTACCGGGAGGCCAAGATCCTCGTCACGGCGGAGAACTTCGGCTGCGGCTCCTCGCGGGAGGGCGCGGTCTGGGCGCTCATGGACCACGGGATCCGCTGCGTGGTCGGGCCTTCCTTCGGCGACATCTTCTTCGAGAACTGCTTCAAGAACGGCGTGCTGGCGCTCGTCCTGCCGGGAGCATCCGCCGCGGCCATCAGGCGCCAGCTCCAGGAGCGCCCCGGCGCCACGATCAGCGTGGACCTCGAGCGGCAGACGCTGACGGCGCCCGACGGCGCGCTCCACCGCTTCGAGGTGGACCCGTTCCGCAAGCAGGCCCTGCTCCGGGGCCAGGACGAGATCGCGCTGACCATGGAGTACGAGCAGGCCATCCTGGCCCACGAATCCCGGCGCGCGGCCGAGATGCCGTGGCTCACCTGAGTCGCACCCCAAGATACTGAGTCCATTAATGCCTGCCACCTCAGTATCTTGTGCTTGCTAACACTAAACAGATGACGTGTAATATTGATAACTCTTTCATAAAGAGGCTCATGGCCACCTCGACCGAGTCCTTGCCCCCGCCAGGGTGGGATCGTGAGGGGCTCGACGGCTTGCTGAATGCCTTCCCCGAAGGGCGGCTCAGCGAGATCGTCGGACCCCGATCCTCCGGAGGCGGCAGCCTGTTGCTGGCGCTCCTGGCCCGTGCCGCATCGCGCGGCGGGCTGGTCGCTCTCGTGGACGGCGCCGATGCCTTCGACCCCGAGACAGCCGCGCGCGCGGGGCTCGACCTGCGCGCGCTGCTCTGGGTGCGCTGTGGCGGTCGCCTCCCGCCGGCGTGGAGCGCGGCCGATCTCCTGGCACGCTGCCCGGGCTTCGCCGCGGTCGCGCTGGATTTGGGCACTGCGGGGAGCGCCGCGCCGCCGTCCTTCGGCGTGCGCCTCCAGCGCGCGGCGGCGGGGAATCCGGCCGTGGTCGTCGTCCGAGCCCCGCGACACGTGACGGGCAGCGCCGCCGCGCTCGTGGTCTCGGTGCGCCGCGTGCGCGCGTGCTGGATCGGCGCGCCCCGGCGCATCCGTCTCGGCGGGCTCGTCTCCGAAGCCCGCGTGCTCCGTTCCCGCTTCGACCCGCGCCTGGCCACGCCCGGGCGCGCCTGGCTCATCGAGTGGCGGACGTGACGCGCATCGCCTGCCTCTTCATTCCCGGTGACGACGAGCGGATCAAGCCGGCCCTGCTCGAGATCGCGCTCCGCCACTCGCCCTCGGTGGAGGACGGCGGCCCGGGCATTGTCTACCTCGACTTGGGCGGGCTCGAGAGGCTGTGGGGCGGTGAAGAGGAGATCGCGCGCCGGCTCCACCGCGCCGCCCGCGAGCTCGACGCGGCGGCGCGGATCGGCATCGCCGGCAGCCGCGCCGGCGCCCGCTTCGCGGCCCGCGCCGGCGGCGACGTCACCATCGTTCCGCCCGGGTTGGACGCTCGCCAGCTCGGCTTAGCACCACTGGCCCTGCTCGGCCTGGGCCCCGAGATGGCGGCGCGCCTCGGCCGCTGGGGCATCCGCACTCTCGGCGAACTCGCGGATCTCCCCGTGAGCGGGCTCGCTGAGCGGCTCGGCAACGAGGGACCGCGGCTTCAGCGGCTGGCGCGCGGCGAGGATGCGACGCCGCTCCGCCTCTGGACGCCGCCGCCGGTCTTCGAGGAGTCGGCGGATTGTTCCTGGGGCGTCGAGACTCTCGAGCCGCTCGGCGATCTCGTCGCGGGCCTGGCCGAGATGCTCTGCGCGCGGCTGCGCCGCCACGAGCTCTCGGCCGACACCTTCGAGTGGACCTGCCGGCTGGCCGACCGGACAACGCATCAGGGCGACTGCGCGCCGGCGGCGCCGCTCGCCGATTCCGCCGCCGCCGCCGCGCTCCTGCGCGCCTCGTTGGAGGCGCGGCCGCCGCGCGCCGCCGTGGAGGCGATCACGCTCCGCGCTCGTCCCGTGCGCGTGGGGAATGTCCAGCCGCGCTTCGACGAGCCGCCGCGCCCGAGCCCGCGCCTGCTCACGGCCGCGCTGGCGCGTCTCTCCGTCCTCGTGGGCGCGCGAGGCATCGGCTCGCCGGTGATCCTCGACACGCACAGACCGGACGCAGTGCGGATGACACCGTTTCTTCTCCCCTCACCCCAACCCTCTCCCCAGAGGGGCGAGGGAGCCAGAAACCCTTCGAAGGAAAATCGAAACCCTCTCCCCCATCGGGGGAGAGGGCAGGGTGAGGGGGCTATTCTTGCCGTTCGCCGCATGAGACCGCCGCGATCTGTAGAGGTGATCCTGGCCGCGGGCGCGCCCGCCCATCTCCGCGCCGCAGGGCTCGCGGGGCGGATCATTGCGGGCGCGGGGCCGTGGCGCGTGTCGGGCGAATGGTGGACGGAAGCGCCCTTCGTCCAGGACGAGTGGGACGTGGAGCTCGACGACGGCACCCTCTGCCGACTCGTGCGCGACGGCCGCGGCTGGCGCCTCGAAGCCGTCTACGACTGATTAGGTGGAGTAGAAATGTGGACGGAGATCTTCTTCAGGTATGAATCGGCCGGCTTGGCGAAGGATTGCGCGGCATGTTCCCGTGTCCAGCTCATGGTGCGCAGGAACCGTGAGGGTCTCGGTTGTGCCGTCGTCAAGAATCCGCCGCAGTTTGATGTGACTTCCTCACTGGGAGTGGATCGTGAAACCGAAGCGGCCAAGGACTGTGACGATCTCCGCGCCTGAGAGGCGGCGGAGCTTAGGCATGCGTGGGCGAGAGCTCCATCGTTACGACAACGGTGGGATTGGGGGCAAGCCCCAAGGCGGACAGATCCTCATCAGCCAGATGGAGCGCGACCGCTTCCTGAAGGTTTCGAGTGACCTCGTCCAGCGTGCGGCCCTGAGTAACTACCGGGATCTCGAGGCATTCCGCCACGTACCCCGACTGTTCTCCTGGACGAATCACGGCCTTGATCGTGTGTTGAGGCATCTCTCTCCTCCTTGCTGCAGGCCAGTATAGCGCGACTCCCGGTCATGTTCGTCGAGCTGCACGCCAAGAGCGCATTCAGCTTCCTCGAAGCAGCCGCTTTGCCCGAGGCGCTGGCCGAGCGCGCCGCCGCCCTCGGCCTGCCCGCCCTGGCCCTCGTCGACGCCGACGGCGTCTATGGAGCGCCGCGCTTCTATGGCGCCTGCACGCGCCTCGGGATCACGCCGTTGGTCGGCGCCGAGGTCAGCATGCGGGACGGCGGCAGGCTGCCGCTTCTCGTGGAAGCCCCCGAGGGCTACAGGAACCTCTGCCGCCTGCTGACGCGGATCAAGATGCGCGCGCCCAAGGGTGAGGGGACGGCCGGCTGGAGCGATCTCGAAGAGCACGCGGGCGGGCTCGTCTGTCTCGCGGGAGGCGTCGACGGCCCCGTGGCCAGGCGGCTCGCCCGTGACGGCCACGAGGCCGCGCGCGCGGCGCTCGACAGGCTCGCCGGCTTCTTTGGCCGCTTCGGTGTCTACGCCGAGCTCCAGCGCGACCTTTCCCGCGAGCAGGAGGCGCAGAATGAGTGGCTGCGCGCGGAAGCGGAGCGGCTGGGACTGCCGCTCCTCGCCAGCAATGCCCCGCTCATGACGGATCGCGGGGATCGGCCGTTGCTGGACACGCTGACCTGCATCCGCCACGGCGTGACGCTGGCACAGGCCGGCAGGCTGCTGGAGCGTAACAGCGAAAGATTTCTTAAACCTGGCCGCGAGATGGAGCGGCTCTTCGCCGACTGCCCGGCGGCCGTGGCCAATAGCGGCGAGCTGGCCTTGCGGCTCGGCTTCACGCTCAAGCACCTGGGCTACCGCTTCCCCGACTATCCGCTGCCGCCTGGCCAGACGCTGATCGGCTTCCTCCGCGCGCTCTGCGAGCGGGGTGCGGCCACGCGTTACGGCACGGGACCGCTAGCCGGGCGCGCGCGAAAACAGATCGAGCGCGAGCTGGACCTCATCGGCCGCCTCGACCTCGCGGGTTACTTCCTGATCGTCTGGGACCTGGTCGAATACTGTCGTCGCCACGACATCCTGGTGCAGGGGCGGGGCTCGGCCGCCAACAGCGCCGTGTGCTATGCGCTCGGGATCACGGCCGTCGATCCGGTGGGGATGGAGCTGCTCTTCGAGCGCTTCCTCTCCGAGGAGCGCGGCGAGTGGCCCGACATCGATCTCGACCTGCCGAGCGGTGACCGGCGTGAGCGGGTCATCCAGTACGTCTACGAGCGCTACGGGCGCCTGGGCGCGGCGATGACCGCGAACGTCATCACCTACCGTGGCAGGAGCGCGGCGCGGGAGGTGGGCAAGGTCTTGGCGCTCCCCGCCGCCCTCTGCGACCGGCTGTCGGGGCTCGTCAGCGACTGGGAGTACAAGGATCCGGGCGACAGCCTCCTGGCCCACCTCCGCGAGGCCGGCTGCGATCCCGGGGAGTCGGTCATGCGTCATTTCGCGCGGCTCTGGACAGGGATCCAGGACCTGCCGCGCCATCTCGGCCAGCACTCGGGCGGCATGGTCATCTGCGCCGGACGGCTCGACGGCCTCGTGCCGCTCGAGCCGGCCACCATGCCCGGGCGCTCGGTCGTGCAGTGGGACAAGGACGACTGCGCGGCCATGGGCATCATCAAGGTGGATCTCCTGGGGCTCGGGATGATGGCGCTCCTCGAGGACGCGCTCGTCATGATCCGTCAACGCGGCGGCCACGTGGACCTGGCCCACCTGCCGCCGGACGACGCTACGGTCTACGCCATGCTGCAGAAGGCCGACACCATCGGCGTCTTCCAGGTGGAGAGCCGCGCCCAGATGGTGACCCTGCCGCGCCTCAAGCCCGAGCGCTTCTACGATCTGGTTGTCCAGGTGGCCATCATCAGACCTGGGCCGATTGTCGGCGACATGGTGCATCCGTATCTGAGGCGCCGCGCGGGGCGGGAGCCCGTGACCGTGCCGCATCCGGCGCTCGAGTCCATCCTCGAGCGCACGCTCGGCGTGCCGCTCTTCCAGGAGCAGCTCCTGCGCATGGCCATGGCGACGGCGGGCTTCACCGGCGGCGAGGCGGAGGAATTGCGGCGCGCCTTCGGCTTCAAGCGCCGCCAGGCCATGGACGAAGTCGAGCGGAAGCTCCGCGCCGGCATGGCGGGCCAGGGGATCACGGGCGAGGCGGCGGAGGCCATCATCCGCTCCATCACCTCCTTCGCCCTGTACGGCTTCCCCGAGTGCGTCGTCGGTGAAACGCGCGTGATCGACGCCGATACCGGGCGGCGGGTGAGGATCGAAGACGTTGTACATGGGCACGTTCATATTGGCCGCACGCTCGCCTGCGGCCTCGACATGAAGATCCGCAAGCGCCGCGTTCTCAAAGCCACACCCAGCGGCCGCCGAATGGTCTACCGCGTCCGCACCTCTCTCGGCAGGGAGGTCGCGGCGACGGCAGAGCACCCGTTGCTCACGATGGACGGATGGCGCGCGCTCCGAGACCTCCAGCCCGGCGATTACATCGCATCACCGCGTGCGTTGCCCATCCTCGGCCGCAGGCGCTGGTCCCGGCATCGGCTCGTTGTTCTCGCGGACCTTATCGCTGAGGGCAACTTGTGCCATCCGAGCACCGTGTACTTCTACACCACTGATGCGCAGCACCGTGATGAGTTTGTAAGAGCTGTGGAGCGGTTCCCTAACACGCGCGCCACCGTCGCCCGCCATAAGGAATGTTACAGGGTGCATGTGCGACGTCACGACGTGTCTCGAGCAACCGGCGTTGTGGAGTGGATCAAGCATCTCGGTCTCTGGGGGCTCGATTCGCACGCCAAGCATGTCCCTCACGAGGTGTTCGGTCTCCGCCTCGCTGATGTGGCGCTTCTGCTCTCGCGCCTGTGGGAAGGCGACGGCTCGTTCTCACGGGCGGGCCACGTGTCGTACGATACCGCTTCCCACCAATTGGCCGGAGATGTCCAGCACCTTCTTTTGCGCCTCGGGATCGTGGCCCGCCTCTCCGAGCGTGTCCGTCCGTACCGAAACCGGCATGTTACAGGCTTCGTCGTTACGGTCACAGGCCAAGAAAACCTCCGGTGTTTCTACCGGATAATCGCGCGTCGCTTCTTGGATTCGCGCAAGCGCCGGATCGCGAGGGCCATTGCCACCGCCGCTACGGAAGACCGGGCTTCGCGCGACGTCATTCCGAAGATCGTGCGGGCTGTGATCGATCGTGCGCGCAAGACCCGCGGGGTGACCTGGGACGAGCTTGGAGAGGGTGCGGAACTCTCGATGCGTGCGATCTGCTCCCCGGAACTGACATGCCTCGCTGAGTCTGATCTCTATTGGGATCGGATCATGGCCATCACGCCGGTTGGTACCCGCGAGACGTACGACCTCAGCGTCGAAGGGGATCACAACTTCATCGCCAACGACCTCGTCGTCCACAATTCGCACGCGGCCAGCTTCGCGCTGCTGGCCTATGCCAGCACGTATCTCAAGGCGCATTACCCGGCGGCCTTCTACGCGGCGCTGCTCAACAACCAGCCCATGGGGTTCTACCATCCCGCCACCATCGTGGGAGATGCCGCGCGCCACGGGCAGACGATCCGGCCGGCGGACATCAACCACTCGGACTGGCTCTGCATCATCGAGGCCGACGGCGCCGTGCGGCTCGGGCTCCGCTACGTCCGCGGGCTCCGGGAGGAGGCTGGGCGGCTCATGGAGCGCCTGCGGCCGTTTTCCTCCGCTGACGATCTCGTCAGGCGCGCCGGGCTTCACAGGGACGAGCTGGCCAGGCTGGCCGAGCTCGGCGCGCTCGGAAGCCTCGGCCTCGATCGACGCGCGGCGCTCTGGGAGATCGAGAGGGCTGCGCGACCATCGGGTCCGCTCTATGCCAGCCTCGACGCCGCGCCGGATCTCTCCCCGCTCCAGCCCATGACGCCGACCGAGGAGCTGGTGACCGACTATGAGGGCACGGGACTCAGCCTGGGCCCGCATCCCATGACTTTTCACCGGGCCCAGCTCGCGCGCCTGGGCGTGGCGCGGGCTGCCGATCTCCAGACGATGCGGGACGGCGGACCGGTCCGTGTCGCGGGAGCGGTGGTGGTGCGCCAGCGACCTGGCACCGCCAAGGGCTTCGTCTTCCTGAACCTCGAGGACGAGAGCGGGCTCGTCAACGTCGTGGTGCCCCCCCCGCTCTTCCAGCGCTGCCGACTCACGCTGGTGAACGAGCCCTTTCTGTGGGTCGAGGGGACGCTCGAGCACCGGGAAGGGGTCATCTCGGTCCGCGCCGGACGGGTCCATTCGCTCAGCCACAGACTCCAGCAGATGCCCTCCCATGACTTCCACTAGCCCAATCCGCCGGCATCCTGTACCTTCATGCAGCGGTTATCCTTCACGCGCGGTCCCTGTGACCGGGGGAGGCTCGCTCGTGCTGATTGCCCCGTGGCTCGTGGTGCTGATCGCCGGCGCCGCGGGCATCGTCGAAATGAGCATCGGGCTTCACGCGGCGCGTATCAAGAAGCCGTTCCTCCTTCCCGCCCACCACCTGTACTGGACCCGCGCCGCCCTCCTGGCGGCGATCATCTTCGAGCTGCCGCGCTTCACTTTCCTGGCGCTCGCTATCAACAGCAATACCTTCGACGCCGTGCTGCTGCTGCCGATCGCGCTGGCCGCCGGCTGCTTCTGGATGCTCGGACGCGGCTTCGCCGCCCCGGGGCTCGAGCGCAACGCGCTGCTGGACACC
>Ga0137368_10005892_pt1 | contig 12894 bp, 8 predicted proteins | sample SagtaG_13_FD_104917 | JGI IMG/M metagenome (GOLD analysis project Ga0137368, IMG submission 104917) | Vadose zone soil microbial communities from Sagehorn Ranch, Mendocino, California, USA - Sage1_L_100_16 metaG | ecosystem: Environmental > Terrestrial > Soil > Vadose zone | place: USA...
CCTGTGTTCAGCACGTCGATTCCCGGCAAGGGGCTTCTGTTGTTTTCAATAGTATTTTCCATGGTGTTGTCTTGTGCCTGCGGGGGCTCTATACGCCCACGCCGCTTCAGAGTGCATCGAGAAGGGGAGGGATTGCAATCGCAACAAAGCACTGCGGAATCTGACCACGCGAATCAGGAGTGGTCAACGTCGCCCGCTGATGGACTTCGCAATGTCAATCTGGTGATTCAGCCAAGTTCGTGCGAAGCAGTTCGGCCTGTTGAGCGAACTTGTCAGGATTGGACTTCTTGAGTCGGGCGAGATTTTGGAGTTTCCATCGGATCGCAGGAAGTCGCGAGAGATGCGGGCAGTTCATCAACGTCCAGTCGGGTTCACCTCTAACGAGACCAAGTAGGAACTGCCGTTGATTCACCGTCAGCGCGACAGGCAACTTCTTTTTCAGTTCACGACGAACCTCTTTCAGCTCGGCCAAAGTGATTGGATCGCGTGTTAAGCCCGTGAACTCGTTCTCAAAAGCCAGCGACATGTCCTGGTCTCGAGAAAACAAGACTTCATGCACGGGCCGGTTGTGTCCGGCGAGATAGCAGAGGAAACACTCGACCACGTCCGCCGTGAGTCCTGCTCGCCCGAAAAGGCCACGAACATCAAAAAGGTCGCGCGGATGCTGGCGATCCATCGCGGCGACGAGTTTGCTGCCGTAAAGTTCCGGCGTGGCCAGGAGCGGCACGGACAATTCCATGGTAAACAGCTTCCGCGCCGCCTCGCCAAGTCGCCGCGTTTCGACCGGCAGGACTGTGCCGCGAAACACATGGTTGACTTCGACCTTCACCTGATTGCGCCCACGCCGGATGAACAGTTTGATTTCGTCGCCACCCTTGGTGGATGAGACTTCCGCTCCTATGCCAGCTCTGGCGAGTCGTTTGCGGGCCGTTTCGAGCGCGCTGGAAATGGATTTCAGGGCTTTGTCACGGGTCGCCTGGTGATCAATGAACACCACGTCTATGTCCACCGACAACCGCGGCATGTCCTCAATGAACAGATTGATCGCTGTGCCGCCCTTCATCGCGAAATGCGGAGTCTCAAAGATCGCGGGTGCGCTTTCGAGCAGAAGCCGGACGACTTCGATGTAGGCTCTGTCCATCAGCCCTTCAGCACGAGAAATGTTCCGTCTTTGAGACGATGCGTCCAACGACCGTGGCCCAATCGCCTTTCCGCTGCCGTTTTCGCTGCGGCCGCCCACGGCAAGTCCAGTTCTTCCGCCCAACTCACACACAGCCGCACGACTTTGACGCGGCGACAGTTTCTAAGCAACGTGGTCAACACCTCTGGCCGGAGCGACCTTGCGCCTTCCATGATATTACGGGCTTCCTCGATTCCCTGATGAACACCCACTTCGCTCAACATTTCCAGCAGCGCTCTCTCCGGCACGGAGACGAGAACTCCATCGGGTGTTTCCGGCAGCGGTTGCAAGCCGAGGTTTTTTGGCAGCTTCGGAGAGAACGGATTTCGCATTGTATAGCGCGATGGGAACAGCTTTTGAAACCATTCAGGCAAGTCGGCCTTTCCTTCGCCCCACAGTGAAAGCGGTTCGCGGGCCGGTAGATTGTGGCGGACACCGCGCCAGGCCAAAGCCGTCTTTCCCCCGATGTGAAAGCCCGGCACTCGGCTCGACAGGAACTTCAAACAATCCTCCTGGCGCAACGTGTCATTCGGAAACATGAAAACTCCGCGTCCCAGCCGCGTCAGCCAGCCCGACTTCAAATAATGATGCGCCAACGCCGACGACACGCCTAGTTTCGCCAGTTGGTCATGGTCAAACGGCGTTCCTCGCGGGAAAGCCATTTGCAGACTTTTGATTAGTTTATGGCGCGTAGTTAAAGCCATGCTTGAACAATACCGCCTAAACTAAGCAAATGACAAGGCTATTCCCTGACCTTGAACCAGGCATGCAGACTCCCAGCGTGCCTTCCCTAAGCGCCGACCCTCCCCGGCGAAGCGAGCGCGGTCAAGAAGGAGTCGCAAGGGGCAGGAGGGGCGAACAACCTTGACGGCGCGAGCGAGCCATACAATCGAGGCGCGAGGCACGCTTCGGTTCTGTCAGCGCGTTTTCGAGCCTTCTGACTGTCACAAGTGTTCAACCAGCGAAGTCGCAGTACCTCGGCCCACAGCGACATCGCTTCAGAAATGGCCCTCAGATTGCCGGCGGTGGAATATGCGACGTCAAGTTTTGCATCCTCCAAACTGGCGAATTTCGTGTGATAGTAACGCAGCACGGCAAAAGCCGGTGGTGCGTGCGAAAGCGCGCGAAGCGCGCTCGTGAGCAACACGTCCTTCGCCGCGGCAACTTTCATTTCCTGGCGATGCGAGACATGTAGCAAAATACAGGGCTTCTTTGCGCTAGCAGCCTGTTGAAGTAATTGCATTTCCAAACGGGTCGAACTCTTCTGCGATGCGAAAAACATTTCGCAGACCACGCCGTTTCAGAAAGACGGCGGCGGTGATCGCATTGACGATGGCAAGCAGTGCCATCAATAAGCCCGCCAATTCGGAAAAAAGAGCGCGCCCGCCCCGCTCCAGCGCCGCCGCCAGTTGCTTGGGCGTCCCAAATCCAAAGAGTCGCCGCATCAGTTGCGACAAATTGTAAAAGGCCGCCGCCAGTTTGAAGCGTTTATTCAAGTTCTCCCAGCCGCGCAAAGTCGTTCGTCTCATCCCGCCGGCGTCCAGGATGTGGGCAAAGCTCCTTTCGATGTGCATGCCGCGCCGCCGCAATAATTCCTTGCCTGATTTGCTGCGGACGCTCCGCTTGGCCGCGCGCACCGCGCGTTGTTCTTGGGCATTCAGTTTGTCCACGCGCCGGTTGTCAATGGGATCGCCGATCACCGTGCGGATGTCTTCCCCTTGGAGAGCCTGCAACTCACTCACTGAGTAGTAACCTTTGTCGGAAGTGACGCTCGTCACGGTGAGAGTGTCGGGCTTGTCTCCATTTGCCTGGTTGATGGTTTGTTGCGCTTCCAACACGCGCGTGGCCATTTCCTGGTGGTCGGCCTGGTCGCCCGGATGCACGTCGGCCTGCACGATCGCGCCGGTGTCCAAATCGACCACCGCCTCGGGCTTGTAAATCATATCGGTCGCGCCGTCCTTGGTGCGGCCGATTTTGGCGTCTGGGTCAAATGGATTTTGCCACTCCTGGTTGCTGCCTTTGCCCGGACGATGCCGGTCAAACTTGCGCACGGCCGCCGTGTCCTCCGGGTCAATGCCATTTTCGGCGGCCAGTCTCTTCACGTAATCCCAATATTGCTCCTCGGTGTTGCGGTGGACCAAGGCGCGCAACGAGGCATTGGCCTCGATCACCGAGGAATCGATCCCCAGATTCTTGCCGCGCAACAGGCCGTGCTCGCGCAGCGCTTCCAGCGTAAGCGTGAAAATCTGCTGATAAATTTCCAAGCCCAGGCGCTGGCGAATCACCGTGAAGCTGGAATGATCGGGCGTCTTCTCCTCCAGAGAGTAATTGAGGAAAGCGCGGATGGACATGGAGTCGGCGCAACGCGCGGCGATGGCCCGCTCGCTGGGCAGGTCTTCAAAAAAGCCGACCATGATCATCTTCAGATAGACCACCGGATCGATGCCGGGCCGTCCAGCGTTGGTATTCTTGTAAGCCGGGGCGCAAAGGGCGCGCACCTTTTCAGCGAACCCGAAAGACTCCAATGTTTCATCGAGCCTTGAGTAGAACGTGGACTTGGGCGAGTGCGCAAGCTGGTGAGTGGCCACCCAAAACTCACCCTGCGCTGCTTTTTGTTTTTTAGCGAACACAGCGAATTTGTAACCACGACTCGTGCCAATTCCTAGAATTCACGCGGCGGCGAATCGGCTTTTTTCAACAGGCTGCTAGGCAGCCCAACGGCAATACATCAATCTGGGGTCATGCCGGAGCGTGTTGTCCTGTAGTAGGTCGGCGGAGAAAAACTTTAAGCCGGTCGTTTCCATTCGCCGATGGATATTCGCTGCCAGCGACAAGAAAACCTAGTTTCTCAAGCGTTTTGTGCATCGCATGGTTCCCTGTTCTTGAGGTTGCGAAGATCCCGCTCGCACGTGCTGCCTCAATGGCACGGCGGCAAAGCGGCAATGACAGGCCTCGGCGCCGAGCGCTTGGAAGGATGTAGATCCAGCCGAGCTCGAATGGGAATGATTCTTGCGCCAAAGGAATGCCTGACAGCGCCTCGATCTTGCGCCGATAGGCTGGCGCTGGACATTTCAGTCCAGCGACCCCGACGAGACATGTTCCCTCACGGAGGAAAACCAGCCACTCAGCAGACCGAACTCGCTCTTCAAGGCCGTCGGCCCGCACCTCCCCTCCGCCCAGAACGAGCGCAATAAAATCAGCGATTTCTGCATCACAGCATGCAGTTGGTGATTTGCCGATGACTTTAACTGCGTTTTGCCCCGCTTCGGTTTTCAATGGTTTCAGATTGTTCCAGTCGTCTGGGCCTGTGTCGCACTGCTAATTTTCGTATGGGGTCTTTCCTGGCAAGACACATCGTGTCAATGCATCTTTGCGTCCAGCGGAAATTTGAGCTCGCATTCGCTCCATCATGCGAGATTTCGCATCGATTTGTCCTTGAGCCGTGGTATTCATGCTACCCCAAGGATCCAACCCTCGATGTTCGCCATGGCGCGCTCTCGCGGTTCAAGCGACGGGTTGAAAAAACTCGCCAACGAACCATCCATGTCCGTACGCCGCAGCCAGGCCGCAGCGGCATAGGCGGCTTGTTGGTCCGAGTTGCGTCCGTTTTCATTGGGAAAACGGCGGGTCCAGAGGGATGGATACACCTCTGCGACAGTCGAACGGCCGGGAGGAATTTCCCAGCCGTCGAACGGCCAGAAATGCAGGTGGTCCCCACAGTGCTCACGAAGGAAGCGCAGCCACGGCAGGCCGGCGTGTGTGGACTTTGCCACCGAACCCTGCACGTCAAAAAGAAATACGGACTTCGCCGAGGTGGTCCAGAGCTCCGTCAGTCGCAACCATGTTGGATCACCCGCACGTTTACCCCCATTGCCACATTTTCCATGGCGTACGAAATCGACGTAAGTGTTGTCTTCGTCCGTCGGCCAATGGCGTTGGAAATCGTCGAGAAACTTCGGCCAATCAGGTGGCAGGCGATGGGTTTCAAAATACCGCATCGGAAAAGAAAAGCCGTGGTCAATCCCGACAATCGTTGGTCTGGGTTTGGACAATTCGCCCCGCAGCCACTCGGCGATCCCTCGTCTCGTCCAATACGTGCGCGGACCGGGCGGCGGCGCAACTTCCTTCGGTGCGACCAACCAGTCGCCGGCATACACGCGCAGTCCCGGCAGGCTCGATGTCGGCGTTTTCGCGCCCGAGTAATCAATGCCGATGTAATGCTCGAATTTCGGCATGGCTCAGGATCCCTGCTTTGGGAGCGCCGGTGTGCGTCTGCGCTCCTGCTCGTCTTGCCCCCAGGACCGCTGCCACGCCGGGCGGATGCATCAGCGAATGGTTCGTCGCTCTCCCTTCCATAAGCGAATTGAGCTTCGTTTTGGAGACCATTCTGTTTTGCCGGCCGGAGTTTACAATCGTGGGTCCACGGGGTCGCTTTCCAGCGCCAGCACGCCAAAGACAGCTTCGTGAACCCGACGCAGCGGCTCTCTACGGACAAACCGTTCAAGCGCCTCGATACCAAGCGCGAATTCGCGGAGGGCCAGGGATCGTTTTGTGGAAAGCCCCCGCGCGCGCAAACGCTGCAGATTTTCGGTGGCTGTGTATTCCGGGCCGTAGATGATGCGAAGGTATTCCCGACCGCGGCACTTCACCGCAGGTTGAATCAGGCCGCGCCGGTTCTTCTCGATGAACTCGAGCGGCTTGACCACCATTCCCTCCCCGCCGCTCGCCGTGAGCTCTTCCCACCACGCGACACCCTGGGCTTGGCTCTCGGGAGTGGTCACGTCAATAACGTGAAACGGCGTGGCCACGATAATGCCGCCGGCAAGCCGCGCCAACGTGTGCATGTGCCAATCGTGCGGTCTGTCCACGTGAACGCGCCCGTCCGTCGCGAGGAGGTGAAAGGGCGCGAGTTTGAGGTCACTCACAGAGTCGACGGACCAGCAATAGCGGCGATAGGCAGCAACGTAATCGCTCGCCATTTGCTGGCGCGCGGTCGTGTGCGCGAGCAATTCGCCTACGTCGAGACTCCGCTTCGCAGCTTGTTCCAACGCGCCAACCTGGTCAGCCAGTGTCGCGCGCGCTGCCGCGCCGACAGCCGCGTATTGCTGCTTGAGCAGTTCCTGCGCTTTGGCCGACCACGGCATCAATTCGCAATCGAGACAAATCCAGTCTGTTTTGAACTCGTCCCAGAATCCCGCATCTGTGGCGGCGACACGGACGCGCTCAAGGAATCGCGTTTCCAGTTCCGTGTCGTCGAAGAATCGTCGCCCCGTGCGCGTGTAACAGATGCCGATGCCGTCGTCCGTCACGCCGAAATGCTTGCGGGCGTCGTCCTCATCCCGGCAGACGATGACCACCGCGCGAGAGCCCATGTGCTTTTCCTCGCAGATGACACGCGGCACGCCGGTATGACGGAAGTAGGCGAACGCCTCCGCGGGATGCTCCAACAATCCGGGCGCATGACTCGTCTCGCTGGGCGCCATCGTGGGCGGCAGGTAAATCAGCCATTTGGGATTTGCAGCGAAGCGGCTCATCACTTCCAACGCAGCAATTGCGTTTTCCTCCCGGATGGTCACGTTGCCGTGCAGGCGTGTGCTGACGATGCGTTTTCCCGTCACATCCGCCAGGTCGAGCAAGTCGTCGTACTGTTGCTGGGCCGACAACGCCGGAGCTTGTTCTTCCGGCAAGAGAAACGGTTTGCGCGGCTCGGCATAGGTTTGCTTCGCGGAAACAGAAACGAGTTCCTTCTCCGGATACCGCAACGCAGTCAGCTTGCCGCCAAAAACGCACCCCGTATCAATGTTGATTGTGCGATTCAACCACTCCGGTTCAGGCACGGGCGTGTGCCCGTAAACCACAGTCGCTGTGCCGCGATATTCGGCAGCCCAGTTGAAGCGAACCGGCAGACCGAACTCATCCGTCTCACCGGTGGTTTCACCGTATAACGCGAATTCGCGGACCGCCCCTGAACCGCGTCCCTGCATGGATTCCTTCATCCCAGCGTGCGCCACCACAAGCTCGCCGTCATCGAAAACGTAATGGCTCACCAAGTCATCAATGAAATCGACGACACGTTTGCGAAAGTCTTCCGGTTCGCCGGCCAATTGCGCCAGCGATTCTGCGAGGCCGTGGGTGATCTGGATGTCGCGCCCGCGCAGCTTCCGCATGAGTTTCACGTCGTGATTGCCCGGCATGCACAACGCCGCACCGCTAGCGACGGCGTTCATCACGAGCTTGAGCACCTGCGGAATCTTTGGTCCGCGATCTACCAGATCGCCAACGAACACCACTTTCCGGCCGTTGGAAGCTTGAACTGTGAACGAGGTTTCATCTACGCGATGTCCCAGTTCTCGAAGGAGATCAACTAGTTCATCAAAACAGCCGTGAATATCGCCGATGATGTCGAATGGCCCGTGCTCATGCTTCAAATTGTTCCACAGCGGTTGACGTTCGATAATGGCGGCTTCGACCTCCTCCAACGATTTCAGCACATGGACATGGCGGAAACCCTCGCGTTCCAGTCCGCGCAATGAACGACGCAACTGCTGCGCCTGCTGGCGGATGACGTGCGGGCCGAAATCACGGTCGGCTCGCGTCTTGTTCCGATCCTGTGCTACGCGCTCCGGCAAATCTAGGACGATGGCCACCGGCAGGCAATGAAACTCGCGCGCGATCTCGATGAGCGGCTTCCGGGATTCTGGCTGCACGTTCGTGGCATCCACCACCGTCAGTTTGCCCGCCGCCAGCCGCTTGCGGGCGATGAAGTGAAGAAGATCAAACGCATCCTTCGTCGCCGCCTCGCTGTTCTCGTCGTCGGACACCAATCCGCGGCAGTCATCCGATGACAGAATTTCCGTCGCCTTGAAATGCCTCCGCGCAAACGTGCTCTTGCCCGAACCGGACACGCCGATCAGGACAACAAAGGAAAGTTCGGGAATCGTCAGTTTCGTTTGGCAGTTGCCAATCCCTTTGTACGCACACGAACGAGCAGATCATTCAAGGCCGCCCTCGTCCTTTCGTCGGGCAGTTCTGGCAGGCCACTCGCGTCGTGCGAAGTTTGCAGTACACCGCGCAGTCGTTGGTATTCCTTTTCGTGGAACGCAATGTCCGCATCATCCAATTTGGATTTCTCCGGTCCGGCGAGTTTGCGCGCTACGAGATCAGTAATGTAAGGCAACTTGTGACCTTCGTTCAACGTGACGAGATTGGCCTCCACTTCACCCGTCCGCATCAGGTGAATGCCCGTCAACAGCACGCGATAGACGTAGAGCAGCGGCTTTACCCTGCGTGGACGTTCCTTGTCGAACAACTTCCACTGCGTTTCCGCAAATCCGAAGTAGTGATGCGAGTGATGTTTCGTGATGCAGCCACGGGCGATGATCTTCAACTCCGCATGCTCCGGCGTGGTGCGGACGATGAGCGGCGAGAAAAGCTGCTCCAACACGTAGCCGTTTTTCTTGAGCAGTAGGCCGAAGAACTTCCGCACGTCGTGGCTTACGATGTCCATCTCCAGCCCTTCGATGACGCGCGAGTCTTCGACCGTTTCGTTTCGGACATCCAAGCCGACGACTGCGTCGAGCGGCAACACATGCGCGCCGCGCAGGTCAAAGTCCGAGTCCGGCGACGGAAACCCGTAAAGGTGCGCGCCGCTGATGGTGGCGAATAACAGCTGATACGGCTGCGCCGCAACTATACGGTCAAGGCGTGGGTCAGTGGACATAGGAAAGTGGACGCGCGAATCAATTCATCTCAATCTCGTGTCTCGGCCTGCTCATCCTGCCATTTCGCCTGTGCGTCGTAATGTTCAGCGATGCGACGTAGCGCCAATGCTGTTCGTGGCCAAGACACCTTGCATTTCTCGGCATACTCGCGGTGTTTCTTCACGATATCGCGCTCCTGTTCTCCGCCGTCCTTCATTCCTCTTGTAGTTACTCCACGCTGATTGTGACGCCCTCTACAGAATCCGCGAACAATCTCTTCTGTTGTGACAGTTTCAAGAACTTCACGCACCGCTTGGCATGGCCACGAACCATCCGCATCAAGTGGAGCATACGATAGCTGCTCGCCTATGCAGGAATCGCAAACTTCTATTCTACCATTCGCTGCGCATATCTTGCGGGCTTCTGAAACCCAATCTTTGAGAATATCGGCGTCAACCGATCCGTCAGATTTACTACCGGGAATTCCAACCCAAGACTCGATCAAATTATTTCCTGCTTCAGCGAGATTTTGTTTTGTTGGGTCAGGGCTTTCGTTTTTCGGTTGATCTTTTGCGCGATAAACCACAGAAAGAACTTCCGCAAAGAAATTGGCGCTTCGAGATAATTCAGCATGAAGAATCTTCGGCTCAAAATGATTGTGCCGCGCGAGTGGCAGAAGTCGCCATTCCAAAATTACAAGTCGTTCTTGGTCGGCTGTTGGATCGGCCTGCAAATACTTCATGACTTCACAAAGTTCCCAAACCGACATGGTATTGAAATCACCTTCAGCAGCGCTGCTCGGTGACGATGACGCTAAATCCACGGCATCAGCGACGATTTTCCAACTCGGTTTCTTTTTGTGGACATTGATCGCCCCCGAAAGCGCATCAACCGCAGCTTTAGGCCGACCGTTTTGTAGCAATGCTCTGATCGTTTCTTCCAATTCATCTTCAGACAATTGGTTTGTCCACGGATGCACGCGACGCCAGTAGAATGGCTCTGCGTCCGCCTTCCGTCGTCGAAGCATTTGCCATGTTGGCCGCTCAAAGTTTAAGATTAAGGCGAACGCTCCAACGGCTTCCGCCGACCATTCTTCTAGCGGAAGGCTTTCGATCCACGCATCGCCCTCGACAACTCGTCGCCCGGCTGCATATCCAAGAGCGATGCCACGCTCATGATCTATTTTTGAGACAAGTTTTTCGGGCAGCACTTTCTGCCAGTCGGGGAGTAGTCCTGATTTTGCGAGGCAGTCGCCAATTTTCGTGCAAAAGTGAAACTGCGAATTTGAGCCGAGTTTGAACAATCCGTCCAAGCCCAGCTTTTCATACACCTCTCGAACCGCTTTTCCTTGGGCTTCCGTATGCATCCGCTCACGTTCTTCATGTGGCGTCTCCATGTTGCCAAATGCGTGAGTTGTTCCATTTTCAAAAAGCCATTTTGAACGAGCAAGGGGGTCGGAAGGCATAAGTTTCTGCTCAATCACTGCCAAGCTTTCCACGGTGGGTTTGGGCATCGCCCACCAAGCGTCATGAAAAAACAAATGTGTTTGAACCAATTCACGCACCTGCTCCCAAGTTTCCTGCCGAGCATTTTCAGACAGCGAGTCAACGTCAAGTTCACCCAGCCATGTGAGCACGGCGTTCTGGGCAATTGGAGGCAGCTTCGCAAAATCTTTCAACATCAGCGGCCATTTTTCGCGATGTGCTTCTGCTATCTGAATCAGATGGGTCGCCGCCCATTCAATCTGCCGTCTCATATCCCCGTCAGTTATCTTTTTTGTCTGCGACGAATCACAATCTCGCCAGCGCGGTTTGACTGATGCCATCGCTGTATCGTGACCTTGTGGAATCAACCCAAGCAACAATGTCCACGCGACATCCGGCTCACGTTTTGAAAGCAATTCGAGAACTTGCAAACGCTGCTCAAGAGTTGCGGAGGTTTGTGGAAACCAGAAGCGAAAGATATCGAACAATACGCCCGCTGGTCGCGGGTTGATACGTCCACCCGTATCAAGCTTGATCAGCGTTGCGAGCACAAGAACGACGCGAGAGAGATGTGTCGTATCCCATGCAAGGAGTTCTAGCGCCCACATCAAACTCGTGTGAGGGCTTGATGAGAAAAATCCGTCGGCATCTTTTTCAAACAAAGTGGCAATGGCCGGGGCAGCTTGTTGAAAGTCTGATTCCAAGGCGGACAAGAATTCATCCGGTGCAGCTTCGGCGAGAAGCGGCAAAGTGTGAGCTAGAGAAAACCACCGTTTCGGAGATGCTTGCCCTAGTAACTCACCCACGAGCCGCGCGGCACGCCCACTTGAACCTTCGGGCACGCCTTGCGGCGTATGCTCCCCACGAGTTCCAAGCAGCGCGATGGTTTCCGTAATGCCCTCGCGAAGTTGGGGCGAAAACTTCGGCAACTTCTTGTAGATGCCAGCGAGATACCGCTCACCTGCAGGAACGTCAAAACGCGGATCATCCTCTCCGAGGATTTCTTTTGCTATTTCTGTAAAACGATTCAGTAGATCGTTTGTAAAATTTTGGTTAAGGAGTTGCCACGAATCTTCGCGGGAGACGAAACTGTAAATCCCACCAGCCAAGCGCAGCGGTGCGTCGGCTTGATTCGCCCAGCGTGTCACGAGTTGCTGGACGCCTGCATACGACTGGCCAGTGAAGCGCTCAACCAGTTTCCGATCTTCATCATTTCGGTCAGACCATGCTCCAATCAAAACCAACGGCAGCAGTGGGGCGACTTCATTCGGCTTACTCCAAGCAGGAGTTGTTTGGCCTGCGAATTGCGATGCAAGCCGGACGAGAACACAAATGCAACCTCCAGCTTCACGCGCTAGCCGACTTGCGCGCTCGTCAGAAAAACCTGCGGCTTCAAGTGTCTTTTGAAGTTCCCAGCGGTCGGCGCGTGGTAACCGGATGCCAGCCTCCGAACGAACAACGGTGTAAGGCCGTTGAGTCAAAACCTGATGACCGGCCTTGACTGCTTCGGCGACCATCGGTTTTTCCAAAGCCAACTGATCACTTGGAATGAGGAGCAGCCGGTTCTTGGTTGCTGAAAGTTGATTCCACGCATCAACATTCTCAACGACCAAGGCTCTCGCTGAGTTAGCGTCTGCGGCTTCTTCATCAGCGTTTGCCAAAACCGCGCACACAAAATCGCGCAATTCGGCGAGTGACAGCGCGCTGACTGCAATTTCGGCAGGCGCACCAACCATCGCTTCACGCAAATCTTTTTCAGCTTTCGTTCTTCCAGCGAGAAAAGCCGCAGGCGGAAGCGGCGGGCTGCTCGTTGCCGATAAACTTGACCAATAGCTTGAAAGGTCGCGGACACCCGTTGGAAGTTTTCCAAGCAGACGAGCAAGCCATGCATCAACTGCTGGTGCAGTTTCGAGCCATTGTTCAAGGTCATCGCAATCCCACACCAAAATATTCAGCCATTTGTTTTCAGCCCGCCTTTCTTGAAGCCACTTGGTTTTACCCTCCCATTTTCGCGGCGTGATAAAAACAAACGCAGTATCGCTCATCTTTATCACCCCCGGATTTTCAGTTCGCTTTTTGTAATCTCCGTTGGCTTTTGTTTCTGGGTCTTGGTCTGTCCCCATTTCCCATACGCTTTTCCCCTTTGGAATCCACGCATTGTCGAGGTCGGTGTCCAAAATGCCATCCCAACCACGACGTTGAGTTCCCTCGTCTGCTGGGAACTGAACCAGCTTGGGATTTTCTATCGTCGCGTGAATCAGCCTTCGCACAAGGGCTGGAAGCTTCTGCCGGGCTTCAAGCGAATCAGCCCATGTTCGCAAATCCTTTCCTTTACACCATGTTGAGTAACTCATAAACGATCTCAATTGTGGTTTGCCATTTCGCTCCGTGCTTTGATCAAGAAGCGATTCGCCGATTCGTAATCTGGGCGTTCGGGCAGTTTGGTTTCGACTAGGGCGCGTTCGAAGTCGCGGTGCAGTTCCTTGCGCCAGGCGTCCAATTCGACCCACGGCAGTTCGCCACGTTTGAC
>Ga0137368_10005896_pt1 | contig 12890 bp, 9 predicted proteins | sample SagtaG_13_FD_104917 | JGI IMG/M metagenome (GOLD analysis project Ga0137368, IMG submission 104917) | Vadose zone soil microbial communities from Sagehorn Ranch, Mendocino, California, USA - Sage1_L_100_16 metaG | ecosystem: Environmental > Terrestrial > Soil > Vadose zone | place: USA...
GCCCGGCAAAAAGGATTCGATGTCCCTGCGGAAATGCAACAAAATGCATTGAATTACCTGCGTGACATTGAAAATCACTATCCGGGCTGGTACAGCCAAGACACCCGCTGGACACTTAGCGCGTATGCGCTATATGTCCGCAATATGGCTGGCGACCGCGATGCTGGGAAAGCCGAACAACTCTTGCAAGAAGCCGGGTTGGAAAGACTCTCCATGGAAGCAATCGGCTGGTTATGGCCCGTGATCGATAACAGTAACCAATTGGATGCCATTCGCCTCTTTGTGAACAATCATGTGGTGGAGACAGCTGGCGCAGCCAACTTTACAACCGCGTATAGCGACCAAACATACCTGCTACTTAGTTCTGACCATCGCACCGATGCCATCCTGTTGGATGCCTTGATCGACGATAACCCACAAAGTGATTTAATCCCCAAAGTGGTCAACGGTCTGCTGGCTCACCGCATGAAAGGTCGCTGGGAAAACACACAGGAGAATGTCTTTGTCCTGTTAGTCCTGGATCGCTACTTCAATACATACGAAGCTCAAACGCCGGACTTTGTGGCACGCCTCTGGTTGGGGAATACCTATGCGGGAAGCAATGAATTCCGCGGGCGAACGACGGATCTTTATGAGACACTTATCCCAATGGACTATGTTCTGTCTGGAACAAGCACTGGTGGTGGAACACAGAATTTGATCCTCAGCAAAGATGGTCCTGGCAGACTCTACTATCGGCTGGGTCTGCGATATGCGCCTACAGACTTAAACCTTAATGCACTGGATATGGGCTTTGTCGTCCAACGCCGCTATGAAGGCGTGGACAATCCTGAGGATGTATATCAGGACAACGAAAGTTTCTGGCATATCAAAGCCGGAGCGCGGGTGCGGGTAAAGATCACGATGGTGGCAGATAATCGTCGGTATCATGTTGCACTGGTCGACCCACTCCCCGCCGGACTTGAGATCATCAATCCAGATTTGGCGGTTTCAGAAAATATTCCTCAAGACCCAACCAGCCCAGATTATCGTTATAGCGATTTGCTTAGCAAATCGTGGGGCACATGGTACGAGCATCAAAACATGCGCGATGATCGCGCCGAAGCGTTTACCTCGTTGCTCTGGGATGGAGTCTATGAATACACCTACACCGTGCGCGCAACCACGCCCGGCACCTTCATTGTCCCTCCTGCAAAGGCAGAAGAGATGTACTCCCCTGAAGTCTTTGGCCGAAGTAGCAGCGATTGGGTGATCATAGAATAGGAGATACTTGGTTTTATCCAGGTATCACATCTTGCAGGAATCCCCATTCGTGCGATGGGATTCCTTAATCACGGCTCCGGCCTTTCGCGCCAGAGGATCTGCCATAAGGTTTTTGTTTTGCCAAATTGAGTCATCATTTCACCAGGCTCATTCCAGTTCGGTATATATCTGATATACAGTATAAATTCAGACCGCGTTTGATGATTCAGAAGCCCAGATTGAATTGCAGTCGTAGTCGTCCTGTCAAAATTGACAGGACGATTTTGCTATTTGTGAAGATCCAGGTTGTATAATCCACCAATCTTGTTTTGGGAACCGGTCATGTCATCTATCGATAGTCTGCTCACTCCTTCCTTTATTTTAAAAAACACATTCGGCTACGACAGCTTTCGCCCGCTTCAATATGAAGTCATCGAAAATGTGATGGCACACCGCGACACACTCGCCGTCATGCCAACGGGCGGAGGCAAGTCCTTATGCTATCAAATTCCAGCACTTCTTTTTGATGGACTTACCGTGGTCGTTTCACCGCTGATTTCCTTGATGAAGGATCAGGTCGAGCAGTTGCGCGCGTCCGGCGTCTCTGCCTTGTTCCTCAATAGTTCGCTGGCGCCGCAGGAATATCAGGAGAACATGGAGTATGTAAAGCGCGGAGAAGTGAAATTGCTCTATCTTGCACCGGAAACACTTCTTAGGCCACGTATCCTCTCGCTTCTCGCAGGAGTGAACGTTGACCTTCTCACAATTGATGAAGCCCACTGCATCTCGGAATGGGGTCACGATTTTCGCCCTGAGTATCGCCAGATCGTCGAAGTGCGAAAGCGATTCCCCGATGCGGTCTGCTTGGCGCTCACAGCCACAGCTACCTCCAGAGTTCGGCAAGATATTCGCACTACGCTCAAGTTCGCAACAACCAATGAGTTCATCGCCAGTTTTAACCGTGAAAATCTTTACATCGAAGTTGCACGCAAACGCGATGCCTATGCCCAAACAATCGATATGCTCGAACGCTACAAAGATCAGTCAGGCATCATCTATTGTTTCTCGCGCAGGCAGGTGGATGAACTGGCTGCTTACCTCACTTCGCAGGGATATTCTGTCCGCCCATACCATGCTGGGTTGGAAGATTTTGAACGGCGAAAGAATCAGGAGTCCTTTATCCGTGACGACGCGCAGATCATCGTTGCCACGATCGCTTTCGGCATGGGCATCAACAAACCCAACGTTCGATTTGTGATCCACTTCGACATTCCCAAAAGTATCGAGGGTTATTATCAGGAAATTGGACGGGCGGGGCGCGACGGTCTACCCGCACACTGTCTGCTCCTCTATAGTTATTCGGATGCCGCCAAGATAAATTATTTCATTGACCAAAAAGAGGGCAATGAAAAACGCGTCGCGGTTCAACATCTGGATGCGATTATGCGGTATGCGGAGGAGGAACGAATCTGCCGCCGCAGACCACTCCTCAACTATTTCGGCGAATCAACCTCAGCCGAAACCTGTTCCAACTGCGACAACTGCACCTCCGCTCCCACCCCGCTGACGGACATCACTATCTTCGCCCAGAAGTTCCTCTCCTGCATCAAACGCGCGGATGAGAAATTCGGCGCAGGCCACATCGTTGATATTTTGCTCGGCTCGAAAAACGAAAAGGTTTTGCGCTGGGAACATGACAAACTGTCCACGTATAGCATTGGCACGGAACTAACCAAGAAACAATGGATGCATCTCGCTCGCCAATTGTTGACGATGGGCTATCTAAAGCAAGAGGGTGAGTATCACACATTGAGTCTTACAGTCAAGGCATTGGAGGCGCTCAGGAAACGGGAGATTATTTTCGGCGTCGTACAGGAAGCCGAGCGCGTCCGCATTAAAGGTAAGAAAGAGGAAATTGAATACAACAGCGCGCTATTTGCATTGCTCCGTCAAAAACGCAAAGAGATGGCTGATGAAGTTGGCGTTCCACCTTATGTAATTTTTTCCGATAAGACGCTAGTAGAGATGGCAGTGTATTACCCGCAATCCATCACGAGTTTGCTTAATATCTCAGGTGTGGGACAGGTTAAGTTACGTCAATATGGCGAAACGTTTTTGAATGTGATCGTGTCATATTGTGAAAAACACGAGTTGAAGGAAAACCCGAAAGAGACAACCCGCGCGAAAAGCGTTTCAAACCGCCGCTATGTCATTGTGTCAGAGGCTTACAACTCAGGGGAAACGGTTCAAGGTTTGATGGAGCGCTATCACGTCACAGCCGCAACCATCCTTGACCATTTGGCACGTTATCTCGCAGCAGGCAACAAACTGCGCAACGACAAAGACCTGCGAGTCCTCACTTCCGTCACTCCCGAGCAACAACAAGCCGCCTTTGCTGCGTTCGATGAACTCAGCCCGACCTTTCTCAAGCCTGTGTTTGATAATTTGAATGGAATGTTGAACTACGATGATTTGAAAATCCTGCAGATGTTGTATTTGATTTCCAGGCAGGAATAATGCGCGAACTCTAATTCTTTATTCGCTGCGCCGTCTTTCAAAGCGATAGATCTGCCAGGAATTATAGAGGTTGTGATAGAGAATGTAGAATGTTGGTCCCATTGCCACCAGGGGATTGATAAAGGTCAGAGCAATCCAGATCACAAAAGAGTTGTTCTTCTGCCCCAGCGACTGACTGGACTCCTGCCGAAAACGCTCTCCACCCAATAAGCCACCCAATACAAAATTGACAATACAGATCACGAGCGAAATCAAGGCGATGGAAAGAATGGCTGATGCAGAAGCCGTAACATCATTGCGCAGGAAATCTGCGGCTTTGGAACACATAATGAAAAGTGCAAGCAGCCAAAGAGGAAAGGAAAACCTTTTTCCACGGCGAATAACGCTTTGAGTCCGTTGGGGTAACAAGTTGGCTAAGCGAGCAAGAATGAGCGGGACAAACATAGTGATCAACACGGGTTCGAGGACCTGCCCGATTGAAATTTGCACGACACCTCCGACGATGAAGGGTAAGGTCACCGGCAAAACCAGCGACATCACCACATTGCTCAATAATACGGCACCGACTACATATTCAACTTGTCCGTGAATGAAATTGATAATGACCGGTGCGGCAATGGCTGTAGGCGCAATACCGGTAATAAAGGCTGCCAGCGCCAGGTTCAGGTCAAAGGGACGCAGAATCCAATAGGCGGAGAATGCCACTGTGATGTTTGCGAGCACCACCCAGATCACACCCCTCTGAAAGGATGCCGGTTGAATGTCGATGTCAAGAAAGGCAAAGAACAGCATGATCATGAGCAAGTACTGGATGTATGCTGATAATGCGTGAAACTGCGGAAACACAACGCCAAGCACGATCATTAGCAACAGGCCCAGGACCTTGCCGTAGGAATTCCAAATGGATTCGAGGTTGAACGTGGTTACAGTCATAACTGGCAGTTCGATTTGCCCACTGGCACCGTACGCCAGTGCGGCGTAGCAAATCGTGTCGCCCACACTGATTGTACTATTTGATTTATTTTTGTTTGAGAATTCGTCACAAGGTACGCTATTTCATCTCATATGCATCAGCCACTCCTGCACATTGACTGGTTGCTCTCCTTCCCCCGGTTCCTTACGCTCATACCCTCCCTCGGCTTGCAGCTTGTAGGAAAGCTGATGATCACGCAGATACGTTTCAAGGACATCTTCGCGTATATAACGGATGTGTTCAGGGTTCTCAAGTGGGAATAAAAGCTCAATACGACGATTTAAATTGCGCTCCATGAGGTCGGCTGAGCCCAAATAGATTTGCTCCTGTCCGCCGTTGAAAAAGTAAAAAATACGGCTATGTTCCAGATAACGTCCCACAACACTGGTAACATTGATATTTTCACTCAGGCCTTTCACCCCCGGGCGCAAACAGCACATTCCACGTACAAACAAGTCGATCTGCACACCTGCCTGCGAGGCCTCATAGAGCAGATCGATCATCCCGAAATCCGTTATTGAGTTCACTTTAAAAATTAAACGTGCAGGAAAACCTGATTTGCCATACTCCATTTCATGCTGGATCAATGCCTGCAGGCGTTGGCGCAAGTTAAAAGGGGCTATGAGAAACTTCTGGTATTCCTGATCTGTGGGATACCTTGTTAAATAATTGAACAGATTAGACCCGTCATCTCCCATCTTTTCATCGCAGGTAAACATACTAAGATCTTCATACATTCGGGAAGTGACCGTATTGTAGTTACCCGTTGCAAGATGAATATAGCGGCGAAGGCCTTCTTTTTCCTGACGCAGAACCATTCCAATCTTGCAATGAGTTTTGAACCCGGGCAATCCATGAACAACGTTGACGCCCGCCTGCTCCAGGAGGTGTGCCCAGCTCATATTTGATTCCTCGTCAAAGGTCGCTTTTAACTCGATCACCGCGGTGACTTCCTTTCCCTGCTTAGATGCATCCATCAAAGCTTTGACCACTGGTGAATCTTGGCCCACTCGATAAAGGGTTTGCTTGATAGATAGTACCTTGGGGTCGTGGGCTGCAAATGTCAGAAAGTCAACGACCGGCGAAAATGCATCGTAGGGATGATGAAGCAGTATGTTCTCTTTTCGGATTGCCCCAAAAATATCTCGTGCGTGAGATGCACGCTTGAAGACTTTTGGAACAGCTGGTTCGTAGCCTTGATATTTTAGATCATCGCGTTCGACGCTGTTATACAACTCCCATAAACTGCGCAAGCCTAAGGGGCTTCCTTTCACATAGAAATCCTCTGGATCAACTTCTAAGATTTCAGCCAATAAATTGCGAATCGTGTCTGGCATATCGTTATAAATAGCCACTCGCATGACAGGCCCAAACTCCTTACGTTGGATACTCAACCGTTGAATGCTTTCCTCTATATTTTCAAACAGATCATACGCCTCCAGTTCATCGATGTGTACAGCAGCATCGCGAATGATACGGAAGGGGTAAACCGCGACCACCTTTTCATCGGGAAATAGTTTCGTCAGATTGGCAATGATGATTTGTTCCAGCCAAATGAAGTAATAACGATAGAGGGCTTTGCCACTCTTGCGTGCCTTGCCCAACGACCGTTTTACAAGAAAAAGACGAGGCAGTGTATCGGGTATCTGTAAACGCATCAGTTTCGTACTGCCTTTGTGGTCACGAAGAATAATAGCCAGATTCAAATATAAGTTCGAAACGTGAGGGAAGGGATGCCCATGACTGAGTGGCAAGGGAATAAGGAGCGGAGAAATCGTTTTCTTGAAATAATCATAGACCCGTTCCTTCTGATGCTTGCTCAATTTTGAATAATCTAGGAAATGAATATCTGATTTTTCAAGTTTTGGCAAAATCTTTTTATGCAAGCCTTGGAGTGCGGTTGTGTATAGTTCGCTAGCCAGCTTGCGGATCGCCGTCAGTTCATTAGACAGGTTCAAACCCGTGAAGGAAGTTTCCCCATTGTGCGAGGACATCCGTTTGTGGATACCCGAAATTCGCAACATGAAGAATTCGTCCATGTTGGAACCGAAAATCGCCAGAAACTTAACTCGTTCAAGAAGAGGTGTCTTCTCGTCCAGCGCCTGGTCAAGCACACGGCGCTGGAATTCCAACAGGCTTAGATCCCGACTTATATAAAAGGGTGAATCAGAAAGCGAAACAGGGTTGACTTCTCGCGTTGACATAAATGGGCTGGATACCTTCTGCATAGGAAATACTGATTATTTTGAAAGTTCCACCATAAGCGCTGGTGTTAACAACCATTCTAAGGTAGCGCGGTGGTACTGATATAAATTATCCGCTGAAAGGTAGCACACGCCACCCTTTTTAAAATTGATATTCATATCCGTGTTGCCTGTCGTCAGCCAACTAATCAATTGACTGAGCATCGGTTCGTGCCCTACCAGGGCAATGTTTTCTACATCGTATTTATTTTGGATCTCATCGATTAAAGCTTCAAAATTCCCAGGTGGGATTAAGTTGTCACTGAAGCTAAGTTGATTTTTTAGCTTGAACTCACTCGCAAGGATTTTTGCTGTGTCGCGGGCCCGCACATAAGGACTGGAAAGGATCGTATTAAGCTGCATATCGAGCTGATGAAGCCCTTTCACAATCTTTTTCATCTTCTTGCGACCATCATCGGTGAGCGGACGCTGGCTGTCATCGTCGTCGCCGGGAGTTCCACGTTGAACAGCAATCGCGTGACGGACAATATATAAATTCATAGCTAGTCTTCTTTCTTGTCTTGTCCCCTTTGCCAGGGGAAGGCAACTAAAGGTGTGGCACGCCAATAATTTAGCACGTCATCTTTGTTTTTTAGATAGTCGGATAATTTATCAGCGAGGGACTGTTCATAGAAACAGCGAACAGATCTCGGCTCGTACGAATCGTTGTCCTCAGCAAATTCCGCCAGCGTTTCCAAAAAAACTTGCGTGTCATGAATCGTACCCATCTGAGTCTGATAATCATGCATGCGTGTCAACTGAGCTTCTGGAAAATCAGGCAGACAGGGATGAATCGCCTCGACCATATAGCGAATTTTTTTAAACGCGACTCGCAAATGGTGAACACTGACAAGTTGCGGCGGATCAATCTCGCTATAACGCTGTACAACCGTTAAATAAGCTTCATCCACTGCCTGAGGTAGTTTGCCGTGCAATTCGCTGGCAGGAAGATCTTCCACGGCTTCCTGTATCTTAAGCAATCGCTTATAGATGCCACCCGGCTTGATCGTTTCAATATGTTTTTCATCCGTACGCTGCTTCCGTTTTTCACGTTTTTTCAGGTAATCCTGAAAAGGCTCAAGTTCCGGGTACATGCTGATATCTTCAGAAGCTTTATCCAGCATCACTTGGATGTCACGAAGATCGCTAAAACCATCCAACTGCTCCTTAAGCCGGTCAGATAGTTTCTCTATTCGGGAAGCCGAAGTGAAAAAGGCAACCACCTCGAGCGTAGCTAGCAAGCGGCGTATAGAAGTACGCAAATCATGAACCGCGTTCTTGGAAAATTCCGCCCGGCAGAGTTTTAGTTTCTGACGATATGCAGTTCCACAGGTGTCAAGCGAGTCCAGTAAGAGATCTTTGGAGTCCATAGTACAAAATGCCTTCTGCATACGAGTTTTTAGTTGTGAGTACCCAACTAGTCATTTGAATAGCACCTAAACCCCCATTAACTAATGAAATTGTCTGCATATCTTTATTAACGACAATTGCTGCTGAGTATTACCTCGTTGCCTTCAAATTCGGTCGATTTGATTGGTAAATGCCTTGTTTTGAACCTAAAACCCACGCTCTCTGTCCCGAAGTACTAGCGTGGAGGCGTCTCATCTATTGATAACTCATCGTTAAACAGAATAGGATTAATCTGTAAGTAATCGAAAGGAGAGCGTTATTTATGAGTACGGCAAAAGCTAAACAAAGCCCTGTCAAAAATATGGAAGCCAAGGAGAAAAAGGCGGCTAAAAAAGCCGCATATAGCCCGACTATGGATCGTCTCGCCCGCTTGGGTTATGGGGTCAAAGGAATCATATATATCACCATGGGGTTTATTGCTTTCCGAAGCGCATTTGGCAAGAGCAACACCCCGGCGGATCAGCTTGGCGCCATTCGAGAATTTGGCAAATTACCTTATGCCCAAATTTTATTATGGGTGATCTTGATTGGCTTGATATCTTATTCATTGTGGGGACTGATTCGCGCGATTTTGGATCCGTTTCATAAAGGTAATGATACCCAAGGACTTATCGCACGCGGAGGATTTTTGGTCAGCGCGGTAACGTATGCATTTTTCGTTTTTCCCACCTATGATTTGATTGAGGGCGCGTCAACTGGTAGCCAAACTGGACAAACTCAGAAATTTATCGCCGGAGTTATGTCTATGCCGCTGGGACGCGTGATAGTGGGCATTTTAGGTGTAGCAGGGATTGCTGCAGGCCTTTATCAAATCTATATGGGGATTACCTTAAATTTTGAACGGGAATTCAAACCTTATGCTCTCTCTCCAGAACAATTAAAGGTTGCTAAGCAAGTCGGGCGATATGGCACCATAGCACGTGGCGTTGTTTTTGCCCTCGTAGGATTTTTCTTTCTTTTAGCAGCCTATTATGCAAATCCGCAACAGGCACGGACCTTTGATGGCGCGCTCGACTTTTTGGCCCGGCAGCCTTACGGGCTCTGGTTGATGGGGATTATCGCAGCCGGGTTAGTTGCCTTTGGGATCTATTCTCTAATGAGCGCCGCTTGGTTTCGACTGAAAGACAGTAAAAGATAATTTCTTCCGAGGAGATTTGGGATATGTCGAATGATGATCGCACGGGGCGAGTCAAATTAATCGCAAACCCTTCATCCGGTGATCCGTTGAAAGCAACAATGCGGCTGGAGCAAGTCACCCGCTGCCTGCTGGACCTGGGTGTTAACGTTGATGTAGCGTTGGCTCACCCAACAAAGGAAGCCGTTCCAATTGCCAAAAAAGCAGTCAAGAACGGTTATTCCACTGTGATTGCCATGGGCGGGGATGGCACGATTAGCGCGGTCATCCGTGGCATCGCAGGCTCAGATGTGCACTTGGGCATTATCACTGCCGGCACAGAGAACGATATAGCCACCAGTTTGGGAATACCTAATGACATAAAGGAAGCCTGCGCTTTAATTGCTTCGGATCACACCCGTGAATTTGATCTGGCTCAAATCAGCACCAAAGAAAAGAAAAAGTTTATCTTCTTCATGGTCGCCACGATTGGCCTAACATCCACACTTTATCCCGATATTAAAGATGTGCCTCACGGTGATCTTTCAAACATCAAGGATGCAGTCCTGACCTTTCTACAGGCGAAACCAAATCCCAAAGTCTTTCTGACCCTGGATGATGAAAGCAGAATAGAAGTGGAGACAATGCTCGTCACGGTGACGAATACTCCAGTGATTGGGGTAAAGAACCTGGTCGCTCCACATGCATCCACAGAAGATGGTCTATTAGATATTGCTGTCTACCCAAATTTTAGCAAGGCTGAATTGCTGGCTTACTTTGCAAAATCGGCTCACGAGCGTATTACCTCCGATGGCAAGATCCAACGCTATCGAGCGCGCAAAATAAAGATCAAAACAGATCCAAAATTGGACATTGCTGCAGAGGGCATACTTCTTGGAAAGGGCAAAGCAAAAATCAAGTTACTTCCGCGCGCGCTGAAAGTGATTGCGCCTGAACCCGGTGCAGGGACAGAAAAGCCGCAGGCAGAAATGATGGAGGAGATGCCATTCCCGGTTTCGATATCAGCAGAAGTAGGTGATCGCGATAATCATAACGATCAACATTCATAGACATCTACGTTCAATACTGTAAAGGAACAATTACGAATGACGAAAGCTAACATAATGGCTGGCAATAAACTTGATACAAAAGCATCCCGTGATCTGCGCGTTCCAGGCTGGCTGGCAAAGTGGCCGATCATTGGAATAGTGATGTTTTTGGTTGGCAGCCTGATGTTTGGCGCATTCGCTTATAACGTGTGGACAAAGGGTCCACTGCTCCAATGGGATGTGCCACTATCAGCAGAATTACATAACGAAGCCATCCAGGAGCCACCCCGAATTATCGAACTCTTAACATTTGGTTTTTTTGTGGGAAAAGAACTAGTTCAGGTGATTACTGTTATTCTGGGTTTGTATTTCCTCCACAAACGATTCTGGCGCGAGCTGGCAATGCTATTGATTGGTTTGGGTGGAGGAGCACTCATCTGGTATTTCCTGATTGGTATTTTCAATCGTCCCAGACCCGCTGCGCAGATTGGTATCGTGGTCACGGATGCCTCGTTTCCGAGTGGACATGTGATCAGCGCTATACTTTGTTATGGATTATTGGCATATTTATTTGTTCCAAAAATGCCATCCCTCTTCTGGAAATGGGTGGTCGTGATTGCCGCGCTATTGACCATAATTTACATTGGCTTCAGCCGACTCTTCCTGGGCGGTCATTACCTAAGCGATATCCTCGCAGGTTATGCACTAGGCATTGCCTGGGCAGGATTGGTCTACACGTTGATCGAAAGAATTTCAATGAGAAGGAAAAGCAATGTCAAATAAGAATATGGGATCTTTTGTTAATGACTACAAGTAGCAATATAAGACGCAGCCTTCAAGAGAATCTATTGGGCAGAAACACCTTTCGTGACCTTCGTTCTCCGGGCTTATTTGCGAAACGGCCTTTAATCGGTTTAACAATATTTCTATTGGGTGTTCTTGTATTTGGCATACTGGCTTATTATGTGAATACAAAAGGCTCGCTCATCCAGTGGGACATGACTACAGTCAAAGCCTTGCAGGCCGCTGCGAAAAATATACCGCCGAGCTTGGTGGAATACGTCCTGTTTGGGTTCTTTGTGGGCAAAGAACTTGTCATGACGATCGGAATGATCCTGGCGATTTATTTTCTTCATAGACGTTTTTGGCAGGAGTTGGCAATGGTGTTGATCGGGTTGGGCGGAGGAGGCTTGATTTGGTATGTTCTCAGCCAATATTTTGACCGTCCACGGCCTGCCGACCAAATGAACGTCCTCTTATTAAGAGATCCATCTTTCCCAAGTGGGCTTGCTCTTAGCGCGGTGCTTTGCTATGGCTTATTAGCATACCTGCTGGTTCCCAAAATGCCATCCCGTTTTTGGAAGTGGGTAGTCGTCATTTTATTAACGTTGGTCATCGCTTTTGCTGGCTTCAGCAGTCTCCTCCTCGGCGCTCATTATGTGACAGATGTGGTCGCAGGGTATGCCATCGGCCTTGCCTGGGCGGGACTCGTATATACCCTGACGGAAAGATTCTTTTCGGAAGGCACAGTTCGAAATCAGGATAAATCGTTAAAGAGGACACCTTTTGAGGGTCTTCGCGCGCCCGGCTTGTTTAAGAAATGGCCGATCATTGGATTCATGATGATTCTCCTGGGCAGCCTGAGCTTTGCGACACTAAGTTATAACCTGCTTAATCATGGTCCTCTCGTGCAATTGGATCTATCGGTATACAAGGACCTGCTCGCGGAAGCTAGGGCGGCTCCGCCAATCGTGAATGAGATCATGCTTTTTGGATTCTTTATCGGAAAAGAAGTCGTCCAAGTGATTGTTACGATTCTGACCCTTTATTTTCTCTATAAACGGTTTTGGCGTGAATTAGGAATGCTATGGATTAGTTCTGCAGCAGGTAGCGTAGTGTGGAATTTCATTATTGCGTATTTTGCCCGCCCAAGACCTCCGGAGCAGACGGGACTGGTCATTACCACGATCCCTTCCTTCCCCAGTGGGCACGCCATGAGTGCATTAATTTGCTATGGTTTCCTGGCTTATTTGTTGGTTCCCAAAATGCCTTCCCGTTTCTGGAAATGGACGGTGAGTATCGTTGCATTATTGATCGTGCTTTTTGATGGCTTTAGCCGGGTATTCCAAGGCGGTCATTATCTGACTGACATATTAGCTGGCTATGCTCTGGGCATTGCCTGGGCTGGGTTGGTATATACCGTAATCGAAAGAATTTTTATTAAGAAAGAAGAATTACAAAATGTCGAAAAAAGATAAGCTTATTTATGCTAAATTGATCGCTAATCCTGGTGCCGGGAAACCTGAGGAGACGGCCAGAAATCTAGAAATGGCAACTCGCTA